>JAABUT010001707.1_pt1 | contig 23984 bp, 32 predicted proteins | sample 5559281 | NCBI WGS metagenome assembly JAABUT01 (sample SAMN10711880, study PRJNA513359) | rock metagenome | isolation source: Antarctica rocks | place: Antarctica: Victoria Land, Ricker Hills nord | collected 2016-01-04
AGATCTGCAAGAGCTGCTTCAATTGAAGCCATATTGAATTTGTAGTTGATTTTTGAAGAAAGATGAAAGTAGTAAAGTGGGGTGTGCACGGGACCGGAACGTGCATCGGGCCGGGCATACTCCTAAGCGTGCCGAGGCCGAGGAGAGCTCTTGGCATGGTAGTGATCATACTTGCTTTAACTCCTCCAGTCATCCCAGGAACGCTTGGCCTCATTGCATTTCTATGGTTTGGAAATCACGATAACCAGACCTGGCGCCGGTTCATGGTCCATTCGTGGGTCACTCGAGCGGTTTCCATCTCGGCTTTGATCCTGCGCTTAGCCACCAGTCTACAAGCTGGTATTGCCGTTGCTATGCTCGCTGCTCTTGCGCTGGAGTTTTATGGAGTTCCGTTAGCGGATGCCGCCGCTCTCGCTGTGATGAGATCTGGCGAGACGACACCACAAACACTTTTCACCGAGACTGTTTTGGGCTTCGCGATGAAACCAAAGAACCTACATTGGATTTATACCCTCTTGGCTCTTGTGCTTTTCGCTACGACCAGCTTACTTCAACTGACCTCTACGGCTCTCTTGTCAGACCTACAGCTCGGTCCTCTCCCGAGTTTGTGGGGGTTTTCTTCTCATGAGAATTGCGGAGTCTGGGATACTTGGAGATTCTGCAACTAGCTAGTAGTAGAGGGCCTTGCTTTCATCATTCCTTCACAACGCATTACATAATTTTTTCTTCTCACATTTGGCCGTAGTTTGTGGAAAATATGAAAGGCTTCGGTTTTAGGTCCCAAGTCTTTAGAGGGTCGAGATTATAGCGTTTTTAAAATAAGCGAAGGATTTTATACTGTAATATGAGGAGGCTCGGGATAAAGGGAATTCTGTTGGAATACGAGGTCATATGGGGGAGTCTATCTAGGAGCGAGCAGGTGAAACTCTACTGGAGGGCCCCAGCCCTATCAGCCCTATGAAGGCGGAGATTACCATCCCCTATTTCCAAACAAATTCCTAATACATAGGAGACGAGCTACTGTAGTGAACGCGGAGGAAGGGCGGAAAAGAGGGTTTTAGATGCGCTGAACAGGGGGAGTTTTTCTGTGACTTTTATAATTGACCGAAGAAAGGGTTCGAGGTGGTGGGATTGAGGGGATTAGGGGCATGGAGCACAAAAAGAACCTTGGTGTGGTTGCGAGTAACATAACATTCGACTCGCGAAAAATCCCCCTCTGTGCTTCAAAACCCTCTCCCACAAAAACCCCTTTCCTTCCCTTTCTCTTCCTCGCACCCCCATCCCACCCCTTCCCTTCCATCAAACCCCCTCTTCGAACCACGCACCAAGAACTCTCCTCCCGCGCCGCAAACTCCACTCTCAAACCATGCGGGAGGTCTTGAGGGCGCAAGTATCCAGCGCACATTGCGGGCAGCGTCACTTTTACTAAACCTTAATATACTTTAAATTACCTAGGGAGTCGATATTCGTACACTTCTCTGGCTTACATGTACATCCCCCTTTGCTTACACGTACACCTCCTCGGGGAAACCTGAAATTTCCATTGCGCATCACTCAGTTACACATCAAATTTAGTAGGCAATTCAAGAATTTACATATAATTCTGAGCAATCTCTTCACAGTAATTTTGCACTGTTTAAAAGAGCTTCAATATCGCTGTTTCAGCATCTTCTTCGCTACATATGAAACGCTGCAAACAGATCTGCATCCGTTTGAATGAAAGAGAATGTGACAGCACGTTCATCTCGCTGCTCTTCATCTCGCTGCTCTTCATCTCTTGCTCGTGTGAGATCTCGATCTCGTCTTTGCTTCACTCTTCGCTGTAGCTCTTGTTGTTTCACTTGCCGACGACGCTGAAAGAACACTTCATGAGTCGTGTGTCATTGTGAATACGTCTTTCAAAACTCGCTGAGTTTAGACTTGCTTTTCTTTCACGATCGCATCGTATATAGACGATTCGATCAACATCTTTCTTGAACTTTCTTGAAGCGTGCAATGACGACAGCATAGTTCTCTGACTCAGCGTGTTTATTGAGCTCTTCATTCAGAAGTTTCACATCGTCATAGATCTTTCTCGAAACGAAAGATGAAGAAAGTCAAAGACATGAGATCGGCGAAGGTGATGCTGACAGGTGAGGCGTCGGTGAGAATGATCATGACAATGATGATGGCGATGATGAGTGTCAGAAGGTTTACAACAAGTCTGTGAATTTACTAGGCTAGATTAATCGTTTGAGGCTGTGGGGAAGATCATGAAGAGGTTGCTCACATGTTAGCCCGAAGGGTGTACGGGTAGCGGTTCCCTAGCAAACACCACCTAATTTAAAGTATATTAAGGTTTAGTAAAAGTGACGCTGCCCGCAATGTGCGCTGGATACTTGCGCCCCCAAGACCTCCCGCAAACCATGCCCCACCCACCGCCACTTCCCTCGCCCCTCCCTCGCCCCTCCCAACCCGGCACGGCCTGCGCTCCAAAAGGCGATATACCAGAGCCATCAGCCGTGTACATGCTGTATGAGCGGGCCCATGAGCATCAGCGATGCATGCTACGAGGGAGCTTCTCGGAGCCTTGGGCGGGCTTTGGGGTATGTGGTCGTCTGGAAAGGGGGTGGGGTGCTGACGCTGATTGATGGTGGGTGGGAAGTGGGGGGTTCGTAGGGATTCTTCTATTCCGGGGGGTGTATACATAGCTGATGGGGGAGGGGGGGGGGGTTGGTGAATGCGCTGATAGGATATATTGGGGGTAAGGTATTCCCCGGGGAAGAATCGGCGCGGGGAATGAGTGCTGTGTGTGGAGACGGAGGAGGGAGTTTTTTAGGTTATGGATCGTGCTGGATGTGGAATTTTTTTCCGGTGGTTGGAATGAGAGGTGAGCGCTGAGGCGTGAGTGGTTGTTGGGGGGGATGATGTTTATCAGTTGCGAATGGTTGAGTGGGAAACGGAGACGCGAGGGTGGGGACTGCGCGGGGAGGGGTTGGTTGAGGGGTTATGGGATGATGGATGTGTTAGAAAGATTCTGGGATTGGGAGGATGGGTTTATCGGAGGGGGATTGAGAGATGACGGGCGGGGGATGGGAGGGGTTTGGGGCAGAGAGGTGTTTTGGGAAAGAACTAAGGGTAGAAATTTTTCAAAGGAATCAGTGGTGTTGGGAAGGAAAATTGGTATTTCGCTGTACTAATAAGGTGAAAGATATGAGAAAAGCTGTAAATAAGATGAGATCGCTAGACGTCGTTATGTCAGTTACGAGGGGTGCGTGAAAGGTTTGGATATGGAAAAAGTCAGGATTGATGTTTCCTTATGCGAAACGCTCTCCGTCACACAAAGCTGTGGGATCGCACACTCACCGTCGTTTATTATAAGTGTCACTGGGGGGCGGGGGGCGGGGGGCGGATAGTTGACTTGGTTGAAATCGGTGGTTGTTCGCGGGTTTACTGGACCCGTGGTAAGTGGTGGTGGATGATAGACGGTGGGGTGGTTGGTGGTGGTAAGGTGCGTGTAGATGCTGGTGTATGTCGTTGTTGGAGCTGCCGATACCTTTTTCTTCATCGAGGTTCCTTCTATATGGAGAAGAGAAAAGAAAAGAGAAGAAGTAGGGGAAGAGAATCTGTCAGGGAAGATTATATGACTAGTAGTTATGGACAATGGTTGACTGGAATTAATAGTTTGGAAACAAGTTTGATGTAGAAGCTGGCAAAATCCGAAAACGAAAAACGCCATCTGTCATAGTACTACCCACCGATTCGCAGTCTAAACCCCCAAGCTCTGACTTGCCCGAATACCCATCTCTACTTCCCCCTCTCTAGCTCCTCACGCCCCCACCTTCACCCACATCCCCTCACTAGGTACCCCCTCATAAACTACAAAAAACAAATACACTCCCGGCGGCATCACACTCGCATCCCTCGGCGCCGCCACCGTAAACCCCGTAGAGTTCACCGCCGCCGGCGTCGCGCTCGCCTCCTCAATCACCGCATTCGCACTCGCCTCAAACCCTAGCATCACCATGCGCTGCCCCATCGCCACGCCGTGCGTATGGAACCCTGGAGCGAGGAGGGAGATCTGCACTTGGCCGAGCAAGGGGGAGCCAGGGGCGATTTCGGCGCGGAGTTGGAAAGAGGTGTTGTAGGATAAGGTTGGGGGGAGGGATGTGATGAGGGGGCGGGGAGTCGGGGCGGAGAGGTAGGGGGGCGAGAAGAGCTCGATGCGGTATTCGGTTGGGTAAGAGGAGGTTTTGAATTGTTGCTGTTGGAGGGCGCATTGGTGGCCGTTGTTGTAGAAGTAGGGCCAGCTGGGGTGGGATTAGCCGGTGAAATAGAGGGCAAGAGGAATAGGGACGCCTACCCGCTTGGAACGTTGCCGGTTGTGGTATAGAAGACGCTGGGGTTTGAGCCGGCTACTAGGACTTCGCCGGAAGGAAGTAAAGTGGCTACGGAGTGGTAGAGTCGAGGGATTTGGGTACCGGGCATGGTCGTGAATTTTGCTCCTGCTGGGGCTGTGGAGTTGTAGATGACAGGTTGAAACACTGGCTTGTCGGCCATGTAACCTCCACCAGAGCCTACACCTCCGCCATTGAGGATCAATACCGTTCCGTCCGGGAGGAGAATCCCATCGGACATTGTTTGAGGGCCGTTTGGTAGGTTGTCGGTAGGTGTCCATATTGGGGAATCGTCCTGTGGATTAATGGTGTAGCAGTCATTCAAGGCCAGAGGGTTGGGCATATCGCCAGAAGATCCACCGCAAACGAGGACTGTTGGGCTGTATTTGGGGGCAAGGAGGGGTAGAAGTACTGTAGTCGCAGAGGAGGGAAAGGTGCGGGGCTGACGAGGCGTATCTGGCAAAGCCTTGACAAGGACGTTTTGGGTGTAATCCCAAACAATCGTACGATTGCCGGCTACTGTAAAAATCTGGTTCGCGACTGATGGATTCGGCAGAAGGTGTACTAATCTAGGGTTAGTCACGAGTCTCTCGGGGTTATCTGCTTAGACCCACGCATCGGATACAGATTGTAAGATTTTCCAGGTACCAGGTTCTCAGCGTCAGTAAAATTCAGAATTGGAAGCAAAGCCGCTGGAGGTGGCGTCCTCCCGTCCTGGTAGATTATTTCATAGGTAGGCACATTAATACTGGCTTCGTTCAGAACCAGCCCTCCTACGTAAGATCCACCAACCACTAAGACACTTCCGTCTACAAGTGTCTGCGCAGTCGGATACCATCGTCTGTGCTGCAACGTTTGGGCTTGTTCAACCCAGTCATGAGCACAATCACCGTTGCATGGCCCCGGCGCATATGTACGGATTTTGTCGAATCCCTCATCAACACCCGCTGGTCCTGGTTCTGCTCCAGCGATATTCAAGAGAGTTCCGTCAGCGAAAAACGTCCCAGCTGAGCAGAACGTGTTGCTTCGAGGCCGCAGTTCCCGCAATCCATTAGTCTGAAGGTTGTACTCGGCTCCGAAAACATAGATACCAGATCCGTCATCGTAAACCCACGACGTTGGAGAATGTGCGCCAGTTGTAAGATTAACACCTGGTCCGCCGTGGTTCTCGTGGTAGTTGTCGACAAAGACGACGGTTGTGGTATTTGGCGGAGTGAAGACCATCTGAGCCGCGACGCCCGAAGAACCGACTGTTCGGAAGCCGGTCGCTTCTATCAGCGGTAGCCATAGTGTGAGGATCGCGTGGACCTAATTCCAATAGAAGATTTAGTGTATGTCGCAAGGATCATGGAATGCTAAGAAACAATTTGCAGTCGAGATCACATACCAGACTTGTAGATTTCATATCTGCTGTTGTTTGATAACCAATTCTATGTTGAGCTGTCGCTGTCACCGCTCGATATTAATACCAAACGCCGAGAATGCCTACGGATATATCCCGAGACAGCCTTCCACAGAGCACTCATCAGCATCTGTATCATGCCACAGACTCTTCAACTGTCATCGTTTTTCAGTGTATCCACCTCCCTAAACGAGTGTTAACCCCTATTCTCTTAGCTTCCACTCATACACAATCGAAATGTAAATATAGCAAACTTGCCTGTGGTACAGTATTCCCAAAGTCTGGTTGGTTGCTCAAATATTCCATATCGATAAACGGCGTACTGATCTAGAAAACCCCTTAAGTCGGGACGCCCTTAAGGACTATATTCGGGAACTTTCTCGGTCTTCATCGCCTGATACGGCAATTATCGATCGAGTACCGACCTGAAGTGGGGGTTCGGCATACCCGACGCCCGTCAATATTTCAGAGGCGCACCACACGATTTTGACATGACCGTTATGATTGATGTTGGTTATCTTGGGGTACCGGGTTTTCCGGCGATATGTAAAACACACTTGAGATGAACAGAATAACAAACGGAGCTTGGAAATTTCAGAATTGGCGAGTACCAGACCCAGGCCTGTGATTCGAATAGGAGGTTTGCAGAATGCTGGAATGGATTGAAATTCTCTTTTCGAGACACGCAGACGCGATTAACGACTTCTCACATGCGCTATGCTTTGATCAACCGTAATGGGTGAATACACGCTGGTCCGCAGGGTTCATGGTCTGAGCAGAGAAACAATGTCAACGTTCCTAGTTCTCAATACGCACCACTAGCCAGGATCCTCCATGTCGGCTGAAGAGGGTAAGGTACAGTTGCAATCCATATTCTCTTAGAGGCCTTTCCCGGATTCCCAAACGGCGTTCTATTCACCATGAAGGGCATCAGCCCCTAACAACAGTGGAGTATCCCAACCAGATGAAAAGCCTTGAAAGCTGAGAATCAGCCCTTTTGACAGCTTGAAGACGCTCTGATAACAGCAAACTGAATGTCGATAATAGAAAGAAAGCATATCGGGCACAAAAAAGGAATAATAAAACCCTCTGATGGAGAGAATTCCGTTCTATACGATCCGCAAGGAGTGATTACAAACGAAGCTTACGAGGAGCAAGGGAAATTCCGATGCGCAAAATCTTGATGGGAGAACAGTCATCTCCCTGGAAGCGGTTGAAGTTGGCGGGATAAAGAGGGAAAGTAAGAAAGACCATTCAACCTTGGCTTGGGTTCAAAAAGAAGCTCCCCCATATAGGATTCCCATCACCCAAAACCTTCTTTGCGCGTATCTGAACACAAGATCATAAGGGGCATATTTGTACCGGTTGTTGCGGTTGTAGCGAGGCAATCTAGGAGGCAGGTGAAAACCCTACTAGCGGGCCCAGCCCTATGACGCGGAGATTATCAACATCTACGAGTAGTACTCTCTATTTCCAACAGCGTGCAATCCGGCTACTCGTAACGTCTTCTCGGCGTTGAGCATCCTATGTACAGTATCTTCGCATACAATGGCCCCTAGCCAGCGAGGTATACTTCTCAGCCACTTCCCTTCGTGTCTTCGACTGAAGATCTTTTCCAACCTTGAGTTTCCTATTTTCCTTTAGCGAGATCGATCCATAACAAACGACAGCACAGAGGCACATATGTACAATCCTCATCGAAGAACTATCTGAATAAGTTCAAACGGCCCATACCCAGCCTAGTTGCGGCCGAAAAGCCGCATTCATGTCCTCTCATCCCCGAACCCAAGATTACTGCAAAGCTCTATTCCCCTAACAACCAGCCCCATCGCGACTTCGGCGGCCCCTTTGCGCATGTGCCGAATCAACATATCAATCAGCAAAAAACCCCATCTACGAGATATTGCGGAATCAGCCCTACGGTGCATCAGTCTCCCAGAATTTGTCTCGCGATCGTAAAGAGTATCTCAGACCACCAGCTCTGAAAAGTTTCTGCGAGGAGTTTGCTGCAGGGAGCATGTAGAGCGAGAGAGGAGTGAAGTAAGGGAAGAGACGGAGAGTAGATGCTGGGGTTATGTAAGTAAAGAGAGAATTTTTCCAAAAAAAAAAAAAGCTGCAGGATGTGAAGGAAATGCGACTCGACGGAGCAAAGTCCCTACCAAATGACGCCGGCGAGCAACTTCTGAACGATATAAAAACTATACATAGCCATTAACAACTCCCAGAAGCGGTTCCAGCAGCATCTCATCCACAGCTTATCCAGAATCTGCAAAATTGAAGAAAAGTGCAAGACACCAATACATGGGCAATAAAACAGCGCGCTTGACGTCATTCAAAACCGAGGGAATTTTCCACGATGAGTGTAACGGGCGAAGCATGAACTTTTCTTTTGCATTGGAACTTTGACAGTGGGACGAGAGACACCCACCCTACCCTCCAAGCCGAGATTCTAGAGCAAAACGGTTTATGTAGATGGGCATTTATTCCTCCAATGAGGATGAGCGGAGGTATGTTAGTTGGATAATTGTTTCTGATGGACTGAGGGAGTAAAAGTGATGGGGGTGGATGGGGGGTCACGGGCAGTTTTTGAAGTAGAATAGGAAGCGAGTGGGTTCTGAATAGGTAGCTGTTACATTTCTACGAATGACATGGACCTGACCGTTTTCAGGAGCGGCTTTTCTGCGCGGACGCTCATTCGAGAGTAGGTCTACTGGGGGAAAAGACTGGAGAGTGTGATGGTAGGAGAAGGGGGTATGCGGGAATTGGAAACCCTATCCGAGAACTCGTTGGTATAAAACACGCGAGATCTTCAGATAAAGGAGCGCATTGATTCAGACTGCGGAGGTGTGTAAGACCGAAAGAGTTGTACTATGAGTGGCGCTAGGAGGAAGCCCCAAATCACATCATTGGAGCCCCGCCTATGCGCTGCAGATAGGACCCAATTGCACGCATCAAGCGTGGGGGGCAAAGGATATCGAAGGTTCCGCCTGGTTGAAGACAACGTAATGCGAGGCGAAGAAGGCCGTTCCCATGCTTCCACGATCACGACCGCCCTGGAGTGCTCCGGTGCAAACTGTTCCGCAGTGTCAGCAAAGCAAAGCTGGCTAATGCCCCCGGAACAGAATACTTACGATCATGGGGACTGTGTGCGAATCTGCCACCATTGAAGTATGAACCACTTATAGTGTGCTTTTTGCCTCCAGCCTCGAAAGTGTAATCGGGCAGAGTAGTGTTGCAGGGAAAATACTAATCGCTGCTTGATTTCCCTTTGCCGTAGTTCGAGTCTATGGCTCCTGAGACTTGAGCCCAATATGCTGCTGCGACCGGCATCTGAACGGTCATCCATACTGCCCCAGTGTCTAGATAGAGTTTTTGTTAGCGAAGAACATGAGTGAAAGCAGATACCACTTATGGGAGGGAGCAGACGAACCGAAGAGCATTCCCTGTGTGACAGTGCGATCGCCAGCAGGAAAGGTGACGTTATCTACCGTCCAAGAACCATCAGTATGGTTGTTCACAGGGACAGTGGTGAGTGGGCCTGTGTACGCGGTGCTGTCGATGGCGCCAAACTCCAAAGTGCCCGGCGATTTCGTCCTGAAGTTGCAGGCCATGACCGGCATGGCGAGACTCTTCTGGACGGATTCCATAAAAGTAGGCTGCTGATCTGGTTTGACTATGACGAAATGTTGTTAGTGAATGCTCAAATGATTGGTATTGGTTTGGTGAAGCAGGGGAAGATGATGAGACAATCCCAAAGCAAAGCCGTCCATCACATTTAGAGGTTGGGGCCTTGCGGATGCTTGACGTTGGCTCAAAACAACAGAATGTCACTTACTCGAGTTACCATGCTTAAAAGCTAAGCCCAAAATGCCGTCTTCTTTTCCTTGTTGAAAATACTTACTGACCTTTGTCGCAACACCTATCGCCAGTTGGTCCACCACAGCACCACCGATGTTGACTTTATCCGTAACCACATGGCCCGAGGCACCCTCTACAGAGTAATTGATATGGAACGTTTCCCCAGGCAGGGCCTTAGAAGTAGGACTGGCTGCAGGATCATATAATTTGTGCTTGCCCCGCTCAGAAGCTGGAGTATCAGTACTGATGACCCAGCTAAACCAGTGTCAGAGATTGTATAGTAGTTCAAAATTGCAAAAGCAAGGAGGAACTTACAAATCAGAAGATCCAGTATCTATGAGTAGCGTGTATGTCTGGGACCCTATGGAGACTTGAGTACTCCATTGAACACCTCCTGAATGGACCCATGTAATATTTCGACTTTCTTTACGAAAAACATTAATCTTGAACGACCCTGTATTGTCTTTCTGAGATTGTTCCTGAGTCGGTAGCGCAGGTAGAGCCGATGTCGTGAAACTGAGAAATGAAGTAAGCAGTACAAAACATGTTAAAGCTGATATATGCATGTTTAAAGAACGGATATCTGGAAATCAACAGTATCGAAGGTCTATGCGGGAAGATTTTGTAAGAACAAAAAGAACAAAGCAAATTGTGAGCAGGTCAAACAATGCCTTGCGCTGAAAGAAAAGATGGAGATGAATTAAGCACCGTGGCTTCCTTCTTTGTCTCTGTGAATTAGTCTTGTTCCACTTGTTGCAACGAGACCTATGTAAAGCTGGGTTGACTTTACAGTCAAGTACCAACCTTGTATAGTCGGAGAAGGAAGGTGACATGACCCTGCGGGTGGTGATGTTGAATCAGGAACCCAAATTGAATAGCCATGAGCCCTGCTGAGATGAATAGCAGTCAATTCATTCACTACGAATCTCCCTCTCCTCGTTCTAGTGCTTCACTATCGAGAGTGCTTGCACCCTTGAGTGTCTCTCAGACGTCGAGGTGGGAAAGGAAGGCAACCCCCATAACCGCAAATTGTCACCAAGACTAAACCAACCATCAATCCATCCATCCCATTCACCGCATGTTCTCCCCATCTCTTCGTTCGGGTGAGTCACTGCCAACGCGCTCTGCACTTTTGACAGCCTTTTGGACGTCGAAAAGGCCGTCTTGATTCAGGAGCATGGTGCTGTTGCGGCGACGAGACGAGATCAATGCAACCCAGGCACATATCTTGTTCTATGTAAAGCAAAGATGGTGCATCTGTGAAGAAGTGCCCGGCTATTGTTGACGCAAAAAGCATTATCAACAAGAGGATTTTGATTATCGCTTTGTGAATGTCGAGATAAAGGAATGGAAAGCTGCGATTAATTGGTGACGAGTTAACTAAAACACTCTAGCGGTGGAATAAATTACCGCTAAAACTGCATACACCAACTAAGGTAGTGCTATTTGCAGTAAGCAACGCAATGCAATATAGCTCGTCCACTTCATTGCATCGGTACACATCTATCTCCGCTCTCTACCAATAGCAAATCTGCCCTCCGATAGGCCGGATCTAAACTACCACCATCATGTTCGCTAGAAAGGAGGATCTAAACAAACACAAAACGCCGTGAAAAGGTATCAACCCAATGTGCCCATGACTAAACCACTGCATGAAGAAGGGCGAAAGATGCTTGCATAGCACAGCAAGCCTAGTATGGACCGTGCCCGAATGCTGCAAGGAGAGGGTTCGCTAGGGGTATCGTGGCCGACATATGGGAAACGGAGATCTTTCACTGGACCTGGTTGACGATCTCATTCGCTTTCGTCAAAGACTCCACCATCTGTGTACACTCCTTCCTCCTCCGTATCGTGTATTCGCTCTCCTTCAGTAGGTCGTCCAGTTCGCTGGCCCGGTACATATTCTCGAGTAGCTCGCGCTGCATCTCCTCTTTTGTGAACCTATGAAGCATCAGTACTTCTGTCATGATCTGAACTTAAGGAGACCCGGTAGATGCTTACTGCACGAGGTTTAGCATGATGGCTTTTGGGACCATGTCAATCATCGTTCGTCTAACAATGTTGTAGTACGAGGTGATAAGGAGTTCTGCAAGTATCATTAGCACGAAGTCAATCAAGGTCTAGCATCGGGGCGTACTTATGACTTCGACCTCGTTAGCTTCCTTCTCCGACAAGGTCCCCGAGGCCTTAAGCTGAGGAGGTGGGGAGTCCATGGCGGCCATCTTCTTCTTGTTCTTTGGCGCAAAGAAGCTACCAAAGAATCCCGAACTATTGTCCAGTTGAAGGTCCATAGAGGGACTTGCTGCGCGAGGTGGCACTGAAGGAGGTAGAGGCCTGCCTGTCTTCGGATCCACCTGTACAGGTTTGGCTGCGCTGTGTCGGTCATTGACGATTGCCATAGCCTGCGCGGAAAAAGTGTTAGATCTATTAGGAGAAAGGGTAATGATATTGTGTGGAGATGGTATAATAGTAGATTTTGAACGCGCCACAGGAGTAGGGTCTAGAGCTGGGGTATTTTGCCCTCGCGAATAAATCTGAGAAAGTATATCACCCACCCTGTGACCGTTAAGGAAGTCTGGATGCCCTGTGTTAATGTAGCAAGATTCCATAGAGACAAGATCCTTGACTAGCTTATTTGTGGGGTCGATGGCTTTCTTAAAGAAGCTGATTACAACAGTGTGAAACTTATCCTTGAGCGATGGATATCTCCGGAACATTGGCTTAGCCAACAATTGTGTAAGAATGCGAACGAGCTCGTCATATACCAATGAAACGCACTTCAAGCTTGGCTCATCCAAACGCTTGATCTGCTGCTTGACTATCAATTCGAATGCGGTGGTACCAACAAATAGGGCTGGTGAGGAACCTGAGGAGTTGTAGAGGATGGTACGAATATCGATGTCCTTTACCTGATCAAACGGATCCACTGCCTTGACACCGTTGGAGTATAACTCATGGAAAACGAAGCTGATTCGAGCACCGCCGGAAAGCTCAAAGCTTGAAAGTTCCTGGTTGTTACCGTCCAGCACTGTTCGCCACTCATTGCAAAATTCTGTGATTATCTGGAGAACAACATTCGCGCTGTTGCCAAGCATCGAATCGCCCAGCTGATTCAATTCCAAGGCATATTTCTGAAGGGAGGATTGGATGCGGGCTTTGATGTCGGGTAAGGTGTTTTTGATGTGCATCATGAGAATCTAGCGAAACATTAGTATAAGAGACCAAAACGTAGTGAGGTCATTCGGCCATACTAGGTTGAGTTTCCGAGCCAGATATGGTGTCCCGCAGTAGGAGCTTTTATTTCGGTATGCTTTATGGTTCTCAAAGTAATTCTTTTCATTTTCCAGAGCATGTGATATAGCCTTCTTACTCTCGATATCTTTTTGCCCACGGTTTACCACAGGTACATAGCCAAGCCGCAGCGGGATAATTCGTCCCGCCAATATGTCCACGACGTCTGTTCCCTCATCCATCAAATCCACTTTGGTAAGCACACCAATCGTTCGCTGACCTTCTGGGTCGACTTGTCGTGCTAGCTGGAGACCATCCGAATTTGCAAGATCCGTGTTCGCTGCCGTGACAGCTAATATGATAGCGTTTGGCTTCATTATCTGCTTTAGTACCATGTCCTTGATTTGCTTTTCGATATCCCGCGGCTGGTCCCCAACGGGTACTTTTGTCAATCCAGGCAAATCCACTAGGGTCAGGGTGAGGACATGTGGGGAGTAAATTCGAAGGTTTATCGGAGCAGGTGAGATGCCTGCATTGCGCCCTGTTTTCGATTCGGTCTCCTTCACAATTTCATCCCTAATCTTATTGAAGTCGTAAAATTTTTGGCCTGGTATGTGTAGGAATTCGCCCCACTCATCCGTGTTTGCCTCCTTGTCAGTGGTCTTCATGTCCCCGTTGACGCCATTTGTTTGAGGTTGGCTAGTAGCCGATCGATTGATGAGTTGTAAAATGAGCGGTCGTCTGGTGACAATTCCAGTCCCTCGGGGTAAGCTTTAACCACAACGTCAGCTTGCATTCGTGCTGCCGGGCCATAGGTCGTACAAATCCCTGCCAACTATGTTCTCCAGCACCGAACTCTTTCCACTGGATTGTGATCCCACCACAGCTATTTGCGGCAAATCTATCGGGTTTTGGACCTATAATAAAAGTGCCGTTAGTGTCCTAAAGGCTCAAGCTCTGTAGGGGGCTGCTTGAACACCAGTCACACACCCCAACGGTTGTAAAGACGTCTTGCAATTTGTTGACTAGAGTGATGAGACCCGGGTCATTGACACTGATCCTGCGCTATGGGTGAGCTTAGGTCCCAATACCCAGGGCAATAATTACTCACGAATAGCCAGCCGGTGTGGCCATGACCCTAGAGACAAGAGAGCACCAGATGCACAGAGGAAGCAGTCAAGTGTTTGAGGTTTCACTGTCAACTTGTAGCTCTCTGTAGGCTGCAGTTCTTGCAAGCTGGTTATAGGGAGATCTCGTGTGGTTGTTACGTATCGGGCACCCTTGTTTGCGACGCTTAACCTAAATAAGCCAGCGTTCCTGGCGTACAGGCGTCTTCATGCCTTTTAATGGCAAATACGCATTATTTCAAATACAAGATATGGCTTACAGGAGTTACAAGATACATCGACATATAAGTCATTAATTCGATACATAAAAAACATGCTATGAAATCTATCTGACACCTACTCTACTATTTTCTTCCCTCGTTACAACCTTCATCCAGCTACAAGATATGACCGAGCCAAAAAGATAGACTCGCGTATGTTTTAAGCGATGACTTCAATTGAACTATATACAACAAACAGGCTTTGTGCAAGACAAGAGTATTGTATCTGAAATCAATGTTTGTCGACTTCAGAACGATGAAGTTGCCACTAAATCACCTTTGCGGGTTGTAATGATTTGCTGCTATCTTCATCGATCTAGCTACAATGCTTACAATGCTCACAATGCTTACCGCACTTCGGAGAAGCATGCAAGGGCGTGCTATGTATCAATTCTGTTCATAACCTTGAGCCACCTACTTCTCCCTGGAATACATTGCTGGCAGTATCGAACCTCGGGCTATCTCATTCGTCTGTCACAGAAGCAAATTTCTCCGTCATCTCCTGGAGCAAATCATCGTACTAACGTCCTTGTCAGCTGATAATTCATTCAGGGGCAGCAACGTGTCTCACCTTTTTCGAGATCTTTTGTTCTCCTTCTGAAGGCACCTCGAACTTCATGCTCCTTAATCCATTCTGGATGCTGGCTGTCGATTCTCTGACCTTAGCCCAGGTATGGCCTTGCGCAATTGCCTTCTGGCTTTCGTCATGATAGCCCATGAAAGCTTTCATCATGTACTCGGTCTTCCACATGGGACAGAACTGGTCGTAGTCGCTGTAGCCGTTTTGTTGGAGAAAGTCGTCCTTCAAAAGGCTGGCAATGTCTAGCGTGATCTTATCCGGGTCGCCAAGCGCAGACTTACCGACAAGCTGCACGACTTGATCCAGTTCCTCTGAATTGGATAAGAGTTCTCTGATGCGGTCTCGGAGGCGTGGGAACTCGGGATGATCCTTCTCGTAATATTTGTCTAGGATATTGGTGTACTTACTATAAGACATCGACGTATTGATGGACGGGAAATGTTTCCTCTGGGCCAGCTTCTTGTCGAGACCCCAGAAAACTTTGGAGGAGAATTGAGATTAGCCGATTTGAAGATGTATACAGAAAGCCGCGCCCACGCGACTTACCTTGTACGATACCTAGTGTAGCACTAGTCACAGGATCTGAGAAATCACCACCTGGGGGGCTTACGGCCCCAACAATACTGACACTCCCCTCGCGCTCTGGACTGCCAAGAGCAGTTACTTTACCTGCACGCTCGTAGAATGAAGCCAGTTTGGCACCAAGGTAAGCGGGGAATCCCTGGTCAGCCGGCATCTCTCCCAGACGTCCAGAAATCTCTCGGAGCGCCTCTGCCCATCTGGAAGTTGAGTCTGCCATCATTGCCACGTTTTTACCCTGATCGCGGAAGTATTCGGCAACAGTGATACCGGTATAGATAGATGCTTCTCGAGCGGCCACGGGCATATTTGATGTGTTTGCGATGAGTGATGTGCGCTTCATGATTGGTTCCTGTCGACCATCTATATTGATAGAGAGCTCCGGGAAATCCATAAGCACTTCGGCCATCTCATTGCCTCGTTCACCACATCCAACATAAATGATGATATCGCTGTTAGAGAACTTAGAGACCGATTGACTGATGACTGTCTTTCCGCAACCAAAAGCACCGGGAATACAGACAGTACCCCCTTGAACGCTAGGAAATAGGGCGTCCAATACACGTTGACCGACGATGAAAGGTGAATCGGATGGAAGCTTCTCAGTTGTAGGCCTAGGCACACGGACAGGCCATGTGTGCATCATAGAGTAATCGGACTTTTTCCCATCGAACTCGACTTCGAGTACTTTCTCATCGACCGTATAACTTCCTTTCTCTGCGATGTGTGTGATTGTACCTCTTGCCCGGGGAGGCAGCAGGATCTTGTGATCATTCAAGAGACTGTTTTCAAAGACACTTCCGAAAATGTCACCTCCTGTAATATGGTCACCGACCTTCAGCTTCCCCGGTGTAAAATCCCACTTTATTTCTCGGTTAAGTGAAGGTACAGAAATCCCACGGGGAATGTAGATACTGCTCGCGACCTCTGATATGGATTTTAGGGGCCGTTGGATGCCGTCGTAGATGGTCTCCATCAACCCTGGGCCCAGCTCGACCGACAACGGCTTTCCTGTCCGCATAACTGGGTCTCCCACCGTCACACCAGCTGTTTCTTCATAGACTTGCACCGTAGCTTTATCTGCGTCGATTCGGATCACCTCCCCAACCAGATTGTCATGCCCCACTCGGACCAGCTCGTACATGGCACACCCTATCATATGTTCCGCAACAATGACAGGCCTTGTCTTGTCAGAACCATTCATAGATCCGGCGATAGTATGTAACGTACCCAGATATGGAGAAAATCGACCCTAGAGACAAGTGTTAGTAAAGCCCGAGAGGATTTATACGATGGCATTCCATGACCGGAGGCAACGCACCATACTGTTCTTCGCCAGCCTCCATGCGTTTTCTGCCTGCATTCTTCTGTCATCAGGAATGGCCGAGTCAGCATAACAACAGCGCTCGGCCTTTCGTATGATCGAATTCTTACCGGAGCCATTGAGAAAAGCGCAGGAGGTGTTCTGGGTGCTTCGGTAGTATCTATAAAGGACGGCGACGTTGATGATGGCGACGTTGGCAGAGGGGGCAGACGGGCAACTGCGTCGTCGACGAACAGGTCCCGCACAGGCACGGGTGGGGGGAGTTGATCAAGATGAACTTTGGAGACGAGGTCCCAAAGAGAATTGCGAGCTTTGAGTCTAGGTCGAAGACCAAGCATGCACGACTTGGATAGGATAGGCTAAGATCGCTAGCTGTGTAGGTACAGTACTGTAAGGTAGCTCCTCCCCTACGTTAGCTCAACGTGGTGGGTGGTGTGGATGCGAATGATATGTTAGTGGGGCAATAAATCTGTATAGTGATTTCACCATTTCACCATTTCACCATTTGACTCCGGGACCGTCGACATCTGCTTCCAGATGGATTTGCAGGCAACCGTAGCGCCCTATTCTATCGCTAACTGGCGTGCCCTGTAAAACCTCCCCCTCCCCAAATTCAATTCCTGGAATTCCTTTTTAACTCTACAGTATCTGCAATCGCCGACTTAATCGTCTATGTACTTTATATATCTACCACAAGACCACAAGACCTGCGGTCGTCTTGGGATTGGACCTGATAATGCTTCCAATTGTGCGTGTGGTTTCCATATCGATAACTTCGAACCAGACCATCTCCCTCCTCCAGCGACAAACCGCTCCGCCTAAATGATATGAAGCTACCTTATGTGGATATATATCTAGCATCGGAGCTTCTTAGAAATCCCTTCATAACAGTCTATAAACAGATCAGAAGACGCGGTACTTTGTATTTACATGCTATCGTCTTTGCTTTGTTTTATATTGAAGCCACCAAGCCGATTGGTTCTCTCCAACACTACTCTAGGGGCTAGAGTAGGCTGACGAAGTCGGTCATGCTGCCCCTCATGCCCTCATGCCCTCCTGCCACTCAGCCTTTGGGCTGAGAACTGAAATGAACTGTCAATTCCCAGGCTTCGAGATGGAAGGAAGGAGAACGCCCATGTTGGGTGTTTCAACAGGTCCCTGTAGCAATTAGATCAGAGGTGTACGGAGTAAACGAATGAACGATTGCAAGTTGATCACCGGGTTCTGACCGCCGTCCATACTCGAAACATACGCCATGCCGGTTTAGTGATGCTGGGAACTAAGCGGATCGGATGACACTACAACTCGATCAAGGCAAAGTGCCTCAGGTACCTCTACCACCTTGCAAGACTCTGATACTCTCGCCACACCACCGCCCAGTACCCTATTGCTGCTCTACATAAACTCCACCAGCATCGGCCTACTTACCCTTATCCAACAATTCTCGGAGGCTGTCCGTAGAACGCGTCTAATTCCCAGCCTCGGACCTAGACTGCTACCTATCCCCCAGGTCCAGAATTGTCTCGGTTTTTCTCTGAAGCTCGATTGCAATAACAGTTGCCGCCGGATCTGAATTCTGGAATCTTCTCAGATCTAAATCAAAGCTTCAATAGAAACTTTGAAGCTGTTCAACTGCGGGGCAGTGGCATCTTCCGGATATATACTACAAAACGTCTACTACCACAGAGGCTCTTCGAATAAGCTTTGATTCGCGACAGTTGAGAGCTCTGCTATCAGAGGCTCAGCCAGCATAAGCGGTAGCCCCGCTATCTTCGTCCTGGCAGACGAAGCCCCCCTCCACCAACTATCCCCAACCACTTCCGACCATCCAGCCAATCCCAGTCCCCCAGAACCTTCCTCCATCACAGATAACTCAGCCCCATATATAAACTCTATTCAAGAAACGCAACGAAGTTCTGCTACAGGAGAAGCCAGTACAACCTCCTCCTCTTCTCACACACTACCTACCTCTGCGGTTTTCGATCCTTCTCCCGCCCGAATCAATCCGCGGCGGCGTCGTCGAAGTTCTTCATCAGAGGTGGTGGTTCTAGAGAATCCGGCTACCCGGCCAGGGTTGGACAATACAGAGAACAGGGAGCTTCCAAGGACCGAAGCAGGGGGCATCGATCCGGGGCCTCAAGGGGTGAAACCACCATCGCCGAAGCGTAGGCGCCTCATGAGTAGAACCATGCGTCTCGACCAAGATTCTTCAAACTCAAATGGCTCACGGCCATACTCAAATGGTTCACCCCATTCGAACCACAAAGCCGGGTTGTCAACTTCGACAAACGGCCATTCCTCTGCGACCAACGGCACATCATCTCCGCATAGAAATGGGAATGGGTTTTCGCCACCAATAATAAGAGCAAAGAATACGGACTTTTTTGGGCACGACAGGGAAGAGGTTACTCGGCTTCTCATACAAGGACTGGGAGACCTAGGGTATCACGGAGCTGCCGATAGACTGAGTCACGAAAGTGGCTACGAGGTGGAAACGCCAATAGTTGCGGCATTTCGGCATGCCGTATTACAGGGAGAGTGGTCAGAAGCAGAATCGTTACTGTTTGGTTCGAACAGCATAGATGATGGTGGAGGCGTGAGTATAAGCAATGGATATTCACATGAGCATGATGGCCTGAGATTGATCGAAGGGGCAAATCGGGATGAGTTGAAGTTTCGTATGCGGGAGCAGAAATATCTGGAGCTCCTTGAGAAAAAAGATCTCTCAACTGCACTTGTGGTTCTTCGTCAAGAGCTCACCCCCTTGAATCAAGATACCGGGAAGCTGCATAATTTATCGAGGTAACGAGACTTTTCTTATACGCTAGTTACTATCTCCATAATCCTAGACTGACATTCCCTAGTCTAATTGTATGCCAATCACCGGATGACCTAAAAGCACAGGCTCATTGGGATGGTGCTTATGGGCAGTCGCGACGGATTTTGCTGCAAGAACTATCTAGTATGTATTCTTTTTTCGCTTCTATATATTAGCTAAGCCAAGGCTTTAGAATCGATATCACCCTCCGTTATGATTCCGGAGCACAGATTAGCAGTCTTATTGGATCAGATAAAGCAAAACCAAATATCAAAGTGTCTCTACCACAATCCTTCAGCAAGGCCCTCATTGTTCTCGGACCATATGTGTGACCGAAGTCAGTTTCCATTGCGGACTGTTCTGGAATTGAACCACAACGCTGGTGAAGTATGGTATCTTGAATTCTCGCACAACGGTAGAAGGCTAGCTACAAGTGGCCAAGACTGCGCGGTGGTAATTTACGATACGAGCACTTTCCAAGTCAGGCATACCTTGACGGACCATACTGCTCATGTTGCGTACGTGACCTGGAGTCCAGACGACAGGAGACTCATCACTTGTTCCCATGACCGTAAGGCCAAAGTATGGGATGCAGAGGTATGTATGTTCTTGTTTGGTTCCGCAGTCTGCTAATCTTTAATTACAGTCGGGACAGTGTATATTGACAATAGACCATGACACTCAACCGGTAACTACAGCTTCTTGGGCACCCGATGGCCAAAGTTTTGTCACCGGGTCCTTGGATAAGAAGTCCCAGCTCTGCTTATGGGCCTTGAGTGGTCAGGCTTTACACAATTGGGCAACAGATTATCGAATACAGGACTGTGCTATTTCTCCAGACGGGCAGCGACTGGTGGCCATCTCCTCCGAAAAACAAATCTTTGTCTACAACTTTGTGACCCGGGAAGAAGAATACAGCATTCTGCTAAAGACCAAGATGACTTGTGTTAACATTAGCCGAGATTCAAGATATATGCTTATCAATATGGCTGATAACGAAGTTCAATTGATTGATATCGAGACTGCCGAGATAGTCAGGAGGTTCCTTGGACAGAAACAAGAAAGTTTTGTGATACGGAGCTCGTTCGGAGGCGCTGATGAGAATCTCATAATTAGTGGCAGTGAAGGTAGTACACGGTCCAGCATATAGAGGTGGGATATGCTAATTCGCCCCTCAGATTCCAAAGTCTATATATGGCACAAAGAGAATGGAACCCTGATCGAGACTCTCGAAGGCCACTCCACGGGCTGCGTCAACGCTGTTGCTTGGAACCCTGCAGATCCATGTATGTTTGCTTCTGCAGGCGACGACAGAAAGGTTAGAATGTAAGTGCACTGCTAGATACATAATCATCATCATTCTTGACTGGCTTGTTAATTTCAACCGTCACCAGATGGTCCAAAGAAACTGACCCAAGCCCAAGACGGCGGACCAGCCAGAACTCCACTCGTCCTTCAACCTACGAGGTAGCCGTAACAATCCTATAAACCGCTCAATCCCTTTTTCCTATGTCACCCAGCACAGCGCTGCGATTGCATTCCCTCGGCGAACAACGGTCATGGTCATGTGGATAAAGAAACCTATGAGAGACGCCACGTTATCAGTCGGGAATAAGTGTCTCTGGCGTCACGGTTGTGGGAAAGGGTTTCTAGAGTGCACTCAGCCACCCCTTTTTGTATGAGCAACATTGCATGGCGGGTGGAGCAGTCGCTGGACTGGGCTGGGCTGGGTAGATAGAGGGGCCTGCTGATCCTGGGGGATTGAATTGAACCATATCTTACAGTACCCTGCAAAAATTCACGGTCACTTAAGCGAAAACACGTAAAATCGCGTACAGTACCTTCAAAACAATCAACCTTCTTCAACCACATTCACCATGCTCAGAAGGGCTCCGTTAGCTACAATATCTGGTAATAAGACCCTCAGAAAGGAGCTCGATTTGTTGACTAAAGGGAAAATTACAGGGCAAGCTGAGCTAGGAGCTACATCCACCCAAATCAGTCGAAATTTGAACGTTCCCCGCACCGCCATAAATGAAGTTTTAGGAAGGCTTCGAAGTCAATAAACCCAGATCAGGAAGGCCTTTATCAATTACCCCTCGAGCAGCTAGGATACTGTTACGTCAGTTACGATCGAAGCCCAAAACCATCTGAAGAAAGCTGAAAAAGAACATCGGAATCGATTTGAACTCGCAGAACTCTCAACGCAACACTACGAGCTCATGGAATTTCTCACTGACTAGCTCTTCAACGATCGAAATTAACTGAAAAGCATAAGAAATTAAGAATTGAACCGTGAATCAATGAGAGCAAGTCATATTCGCACGACACGCGGAATCCATCCGGCACCCGCCTGCGACTCCTGAACGCGTGCGACGAACTGCAAGCGGCTCGCAGCATGTGAGAGACCGCGTTGACGCCCTCTCTGTACTGCAGTCCACCATCGGCGAGAATCCGCTCTCTTACCATTTTCATAATTTATCCCCTAAACTGAATATGAGGGGCATCAAGATAGAGATTATCAAAACGACGGAGCAAATCGGTGATTTGGTCGACTGGCTCGTCTTCCGCCACGCACCACCAGTCCCATACTCGCCAACCATGTACATCGATCTCGAAGGCGTAGACCTCTGCCGTGAGGGCTCCCTTTCCATCCTCACCCTTATGATCGATACGGGAATCCCGACCATACGCGTCTGCATCTTCGATGTGCATTTGCTGGGCGCACAAGCGTTCAATACAGCCGGCGTAAAAAGGAAGACGCTGAAGGATATCCTTCAGGACGACAAGATCTCAAAGGTCTTCTTCGACGTTCGCAACGATTCAGATGCCTTGTTTGCGCATTTCGGCGTGGCTTTGCAGGGGGTGGAGGATGTCCAGCTTATGGAGAGTGCTACGAGGAGGACCACTGAATCCAGGAAGTTCTTGAGCGGCCTGGCCAAGTGTGTTGAGAAAACTGTGCTCATATCGCTCCATGGTATTGACCTAGCGAATTGGAAGGCAGCGAAGAAGAAAGGGGAGAGATTGTTCAAGGCTGAACATGGCGGTTCGTATGAGGTTTTCAACCAGCGCCCGATCCCGGAAGAAATTATTTTATACTGTGTTGGTGATGTCATGTGCCTTCCTGAGCTGCGGGATAGGTTCTGGAAAGGGGCCGATGGTTGGCGAGACCTGATCAATGAAGAAACCAAGAAGCGCGTCGCGGCATCTCAGAAATCAGAGTACCAGCCCCACGGCCGAGATAGGACGGTGGCTCCGTGGACCGAAGATCAGAATAGGGCTTTGGATAAGTGGAATTACGTCCCTCCTCCTTGCGACTACTTCGATGAAGATTGGTTCGACGAAGATTGGCACGATGACGGGGGCGACAACGATTTTGAAGACTGGACGAGGGCGCCCTGGCAAGGGCCTCCGTCCTGATTAAAGGCCGGCTTAGAAAGATTGGAGGTAGAGGGGCTTGAGAACTGACGTGAATCTGCTTGGGTGCTTGGACGCTTTGTTACAAGTTATCACTTCAAATCTGAGATGAATTACGGTGTATATGATCTGCTTGTTCTCAAGTCCCAACTATTTACTGGCGCTTCATGCGACCATGGGTGAAGCTCACGATGAGTCAAGGACAAGGCCAACTCTCTACTGTATTCGAAACCCGCGCGAGCCTGCCTCAAGAAAACGATCCGAACTGAAGAACCGAGTTGGATTTACCACTGGACCAAAATACGAATCCGTACCCAGTCTAGTGTGTGGTGGTTTATAAACAACTAACCGAGCACCGATCCTCCATCCCCAGTGCTACAATCTCATCCTCCGTAACCTGTGCTTCGCCCATCCGCGCCATTTTGGCCTTCGCTGACTCTGGCGCACCTGCCTCTTCTGCAGGACTCTTGCGCTTCCGACCACGTTTTCCCTTGCCTGCGGCAGCTTGTGCTTTCGCAGCACGCTTCGCTCGTGCCTCTTCGATGTCCTCATAGCTCATCACCTTCGCCTTCCCTAGTACCACTGACTTGGTCGATCGACGAACTTTGGCTTCGTTGTTCATTCTAGTCAAGAATCGATTTTGATCCTGAAGGAGGGCATGTTCGGAGAAGGATGTTTGGGCGGCATTGGCGAGCTTCTGTTGGTGCCTCTGTAGGCGCTGTTTGCTCGTCTCATCAAGCGCGTGAGCATCCTGTTTGATCAGATTATGCAGCGACATAAGAGCCTCTAAGATACTATTGGCTTTGAGCCTTCTGTTCTTTCGAGCGTCGTCCGTGTACACGATGATAGAGGGTAGAGAGAGGGACATCGCCCCGTTCTGCTAGGCACGCGGGTAGCAAAAAAAGCCGGACTCACAAATTTTCCCCGCACCCAACCACCAAATTTACTACTCATTTTTCCGAGAACCATGGAACCAGAGGATCACTACAACCATCATGACACTCCTACTAAG
>JAABUT010001708.1_pt1 | contig 23979 bp, 20 predicted proteins | sample 5559281 | NCBI WGS metagenome assembly JAABUT01 (sample SAMN10711880, study PRJNA513359) | rock metagenome | isolation source: Antarctica rocks | place: Antarctica: Victoria Land, Ricker Hills nord | collected 2016-01-04
GCTGGCGTACTCCTACGGCAAGGGGGACCGGAGTCGCCTCACCTCGGCGCTTCGCACCTCCGCCTACACCGTCGGCGGCGTTGCCCTGCTCTTCGCTGTGACGGTGTTCCTATTCTGTGATCAGGTACTCACCGCGTTCGTGACGGACCGATCCGTCCTGGCCATCGGCGTCAGCATCCTCACCGCACAGCTGGTGGCAATGATCGCCAACGGATTCACCGGCCTCATCGCCTCGCTGTTCCAAGCAGCAGGACAAGCCCTCGCCGCGACCGTCATGTCGGTATCGCAGGGCGTGCTGTTCATCCCGATCGTGCTGCTGGGTAACCTCTGGTTCGGCCTCACCGGCATCATCTGGGCGCTGACCGTTACCGAAGGCCTCGTACTTCTCGTCGGCCTCGCACTATGGCTGGCCTTCCGCCGCGCCATCGATTTCGGCCTCATTCAAGGCAGCGCGCAACGCGCCGATGAGGTGCTCGAGCAGGTGGATGCCTGAGTGCAGCACCAAAAATGCGACAACAGTCCGATAGGTGACCATGGTGAAAAAAAGGCCTGCAAACAAAGGTGCGCGGCCGCGACGACTGACCGGCCCCAGGTGTTGCTCGATGACTTAGCAAGGGCGAAGTCATCACGGTCACCATGTGATGGGTCAGAGCGTTGATGGCTTGCGGGCGGTTCAAGGTCAGCCGGCCGGTCGTTCCCGTGACCGTCACCAGTACGTCGGGCTCGACCTCGTCGTTGGTCGCCTCCGTCACGGCCGCCTCCAGACGTCCGACTGTCGTGTCAGGGCGTCGTACTGAGTCCGGCGTGTTGTTCGACGGCCACCTTCACCCGGGCGACGTCACCGGCGACGATGGCGGTGACGAGTTCCTCGTGAATTTCCCTCCTGAGGTGTAGCCACGCGGCCGCGGACTCGGGATCGTCATCGTGCGTTGCTTCGACGGCATGTTCGCGCACGAAGTGCATCATGGACAGGTACAACGCCGAGGCGGTCGCGTTGGGGGAGATCCGGGCGATTCGCTCGTGGAGGTCCCAGTTTGCGAGCAAGAACTCCGTTCGGCCCTTCGCCGCTGCGGACTTCAGCCTTCCCAACAACTTTTTCATGTCGGTGATGTCGGCGCGTGTTCGGTGCTGGGCTGCGTCCACGTCGATCAGCACTTCCAACGCCTCGCGAACGGCGACCGCCTCGACGACAGACGCCGGAGCATCGGTCACTGCCAACAAGGTATGGCGAATGCGGACCAACGGTCCGGCAGCGGTGGCGAACAGCCCGCCGGTGCGGCCCGGTCGGATCTCCGCGAGCCCTCGATCCGTCAGAATTCGGATCGCCTCGGCGACGGTGGACCGTGCGAAGCCCGTTCGTGCCTTGAGGGCATCGATGGTTCCGATGAGCTCTCCCGGCCTGATTTCGCGGTCCAAGATCCGCGTCTCGATCTCGCTGGCGAGGACCTGCGCCCGGGTCTGCGCCACAAAAGAGGTCATGCGGAGAGCCTACCAATAAGTATGCAAACCATTACAGAGGTTCCCTCGATGCAAGCCAGGCCGCTTCTCGGCCTTGTGCAGTCACGTGCGCTCGCCTGTCGACTGACACCGGTCAACCAGGACATCGGTTCTCGGACGTCGCTCCCTCCCTTGACAGACGTATTGCCGCTGAACATACTTGCTAAATACGCCTAACCATTTAGGTATTAGAGGGAGTCGATGTGGGCCTGTCGGCAACGCAGCCTGCCTACGGCTCAGACCTCACCCACTGCAGAACCGAATATCCGGCAGCAGTGGTCGATTCGCCGGGCGCTATGCCGCGGCTCGGCTCGATCAGCCTTTCCCAGCCCTGGCCAGCGGCGACCTGCGGCTCGATGTTCATACCAGTCGATCTGGCCGGCTGCCCTCGCCCTGGCAGGCGCAGGCGAAATTTTTGCACGTCAGATGCGTCGTCACCCCCGACGCTTCCTACCACCGCACGTCGGCCAAGGCTCGACCTGAGCACAGCCAACGACATCAGCACCAGCGCTGCCCGTCCTGCGATCAGCGGAAATGCCAAGCCAGAGGAACAGTCCATGAAGATCGAAGAACTGAGTGCGCGAGCCCAGATCCACGACGTCCTGCTGCGGTACTGCCGCGGCCTGGACCGGATCGACATGTCCCTGGTGCGGGGGGCATTCCATCAGGACGCCTACATCCACTTTCCGGAGAGTCTGCATGTCGGAGGGGTCGAAGGCTTCTTCGACTTCCTGGCCGAAGAGATGCCCAGGTTCGTCCGACGATGCACTTCCTGGGAAACAGTCTGATCGACTTCGACGGGCCGCACATCGCTTTTGTGGAGACCTACCTCGAGGCGGACCACCAGGGGTCGGAACGGCACCATTGGAGGAACCAGACCGTCAAGCTCTGGGCGCGCTATCTGGATCGGTTCGAGGAACGCGATGGTGTGTGGCTGATCGCGGAACGGCGACTGGTGGTCGACTGGATGTTCAAGTATCCCGCCGAAGGGTGGTTCGACGACCACCCTGATGCCTCGGTGGGACGGCGGGACGGGACCGATCCGGTGCTTCGCAAGGTGGCCGGCTTCGACGGCACCTCGCTGACCATTGGAGGACAGTCATGAACACCGCGACAATGGACATTCACACCGATCGAGCGGGGCCAACGGCTGGCGAGATCCTCGCACGGGTGTCGGAACTGCAGAGCTGGCTGCGTGACCATCAGTCCGAAGCCGAGAAGCAGCGACGCATTCCGCAGGAGACCATTGAACTCCTGGATGCCGCCGGCGTCTTCGGCCTGACCAAGCCCAAGAGATTCGGCGGGGCAGATTTCACCACTCGTGAGGTGTTCGACATCTTCCGCGCCCTCGGTGCGGGCTGCGGGGCAACGGCCTGGGTCGTCTGGGCCACCGCCGGGGGCAACTTGTGGAGTTTCGCCTTCGACGACGACGTCCTCGCACCGGTGTACGAATCGCCCTGGGTCGGGAACCGGACATTCGCGGTCGGCGGCACCAGCCGGCAGATGTCTGGTACGGCACGCCGCGTCGACGGCGGCTGGATGATCAAGGGCGTATGGCCATTCGCCACCGGTAGCGTCCATGCCTCCCACGGCTACCTGGCCGCGTTCTACGACGACACCGACGACGCGAAGGTCGGGATGGCCCTCGTCCCGAAGGATTCGCTGGTGGCGCGAGACGATTGGGATGCGATGGGTCTGGCCGCAACGGGGAGCCAGACCGTCGCCACCGACGGCGAACTGTTCGTCCCCGACAAGCGGTTCAGCAATCCCGAGCGACTCGGGGCCGGGATCGCCGCGCACATCGCCAAGGACCTCGGCCCCCGCCGCGGAGGGCTGCCCCGCTCCCTGGTGACGAGCACCGGCGTCGCCCTCGGCATGGCCGACCACGCCATGGAGGTCTTCCTGGCCGGCATCGGCCGGCGGAGCATCCCGTACTCCCCGTATTCAAAACAGCTCGATGCGCCCATCGCGCATCTGACGGTCGGACGCGTCCACGCCCAGCTCCGCGCCGCCGGTCTGGTCGCCGACGCTGCCATCGCCGAACTCGACCGCTTCCAGGCGGAGGGCGTCGACCCCTCGTAACGTGAGATCACGCAACTCCACACCGATGTCGCCTACATCTGGGACGCCTGCGCCGCGGCCGTCGAGACGCTCTTCCGGGCCTCGGGAGCATCGGCCATCATGAAGCGGCTGCCGCTGCAGCTGATCGCCCGGAACTGCCGCGCCGGTAGCCTGCACGCGGCCAACAACCTCGAGACCTGGCAGGAGAAAATGGGTCGAGAGCTGCTGGGGGTTGATGCCGGACCCGCGTCGAAGAGCGTTCTCGAGCGCAGCTGACGGCGGCTTTGGCCGGACCCGTCCCACGCCGAAGAAAACCGACAACGCTGCGCCATCAACAGCAGTCAACGATGACTTTGGAGTAACACGATGCCACTGACCGGAGTACTAGCAGGCCCCATCGTCGGACTGAAGTAAGAGACTCCGAGCTGCCGGGGGCTGACGAACGAACGAGGCGAATTCGCCTACGAGGACGGCGAACGAGTCGCATTCCTGCTGGGCGGCAACGCCATCGGCAACGTCACCGCCGCACCCCGCGTGCACCTGGCCCAGATCGTCGCGCGCGCAGACGGGCAGCTGCACAAGTTGAAGGACTCCGGCCTGACCAACATCGCCCGCCTGGTGTTCACCCTCGGCCGCAGCCACATCCGCGACGACGGAACCGACATCCCACCCGAGGTCCATGACGTCATCGGTGACCGCCGGATCAACTTCCGACACGACGCGGACTACTCGGCCACCGCAGTGAGCGACAAGGTGCAGCAGTTCACCGACGATCCCGTCGTCGTACAGCTGCTTCAGGACTTGCACGACGCCGGCATCTACGGTGAACCGTCGCCCCGCCAACTGGTCACCGCTGCGAACGCACGCAATGAACTGCGCCGAAATGCACTGGGAATTCTACGGTTCCGGGATGTGAAGATCGGTCTGCAGAACGGCCAACACGTCTTCGCCGACGTCTTCCGTCCCGCCGCGCCGGGTACATATCCGGTCATCGTCAGCTGTGGACCGTACGGCAAAGCGTTCAACCACCACTCCATCGACAGCGACACGGATCTGGAGAAGCACGAAATCATGGAAGAGGGGTACTTCTCCGGCAACGGCGAGGGCCTCCAGTTCGAGAATCACGAGACCGTCAACACCGCAACGTGGGTGCCCGACGGGTATGCGGTCGTTCGGGTGGACATGCCGGGAGCTGGTAAGAGCCCCGGACAGCTGGCACCCTGGGGCATCGCCGGCGCGGAGGCATTTCGCGACCCGATCGAGTGGGCCGGCGTGCAAGCCTGGTCGAGCGGCGCAGTCGGACTGTGGGGCATGTCCTACCTGGCGATGAGCCAGCACCAGGCCGCGAGCCTGCATCCGCCGCACCTGAAGGCGATGATCGCCATTGGAACCGACGTCGACTTCTACGAGGAGGTTGCCTACAACGGAGGCATACTCAACGAGCAGTTCTGGTCGATCTGGCGCATGTCGGGGCTGGTTCCGGCCATTATCGGCGAGCCCGATATCGCGGATTTCATCCAGACCATGAAAGACAGCCCGTTCCGAGACTCGAACCCGGAAGCCATCTTCGGTCCACGTGCCGAGGTGTTCATGAGCCCGGACCTCACCGACGTCACTGTTCCGTTTTGGGCGGTCGCCGCAACCACCCATGTGTCGAGCATTCACCAACTCGGCGGGAGCGGCGCCTACCTGAGCACGCCGTCGCCACACAAGAAACTCGACTTCTGGGAAGACTGGTTCCAGAAGTCCTATGCCGACGAATCCGTCGCCCAGCACAAGGCGTTCTTCGACTACTGGCTCAAAGGCATCGAGAACGGCATCATGGACACACCGCCGATACGCCTCGAGATGCGCACGGGCAACGGCGCCTCCTACATCCAGGAGGAGAACGAGTGGCCGATCAAGCGGACCGAATACACCAGGTGGTTCTTCGACGCCGGTGCCTCGGACTGGGCCGAGGACGATCACCGGAGCGAGTTTTTACGCCTGACGGCATCGGAGCCGGCGGCCGAACGGGAAGCCGCGTACTCAGCGGAGATCACGCTGCTCCCGCCGGCGTCGGGGGCGGCGCTGCGGATCGATCCGGCGTCGGCGCAGTCGGATCCAACGGTGACGGGCGTCTCCTTCATCAGTGATCCTGTCGCCGAGGATGCCGTCGTCGCCGGCTTCGGCAAGGTTGCGCTGTGGGTGTCGGCCACCAGTGCCGACATGGACCTCTACGTGTCGGTACGGGTGGTTGACGAAGACAATCGTCAGGTCGACTTCACCGGCTTCACAACGATGTCGTTCGCCGACCGGATCACCCCGCTGATGAAGGGCTGGCTCAAGGTTTCGCACCGAAAGCTCGACCTCGAGCGGTCAACCGAGTACGCCCCCAAACACACGCACCGAAAGGATGACTACGCGCCGCTGACAAACGGCGAGATCGTGCCGGTGGAAATCGAGCTGATACCGAACACCGGATTGATCCGGAAGGGTCAACGAATCCGCGTCGACGTCCAGCCCTACGACGGTGTTGCCCACGGCATGCATCACAGGTATGACCCGAGCTACCACGCCGGTGCGACCAACACTGTCCACACCGGGCCCGACCACATGGGCTACCTGCAACTCCCGATCATTCCCGCCGAGTAGCCCACGTTCCGGGCCAGGGGAACGGCAAGGAGCGGATCACGTCCGGGTCTTGTCGTTGCGTGGCTCGCTGATCAAAGACCGGCAGCGGCGGTGGTGTTGGCCGCTTGTGCGATCTGCCTAAGGCTGTCGATCCATGATTCGATCTGGTCTGTCGGCGCGTTCTGCGGCAGACCGGTCATCCGGAGCGCCATCGGCGGTAAGCCCTGCCTGGGCGGCAGCAGGACGACGATAGTCGCGAGGTCATAGGTAAGTCCGGACACAAGATCCGGGGTGAAGTGCTCAGCGAGCTCGGACGTCGCCTGCCGCATCGCCCGCTCGTGACGGGGTAGCCGATCGGACAGCTCGAACGCGGACAGGACCGCTTCGTGGCGCTGAAGTACATCTGGTGCGGCGGTCAGCAGCGAATAGCCGTGGTCCCGGACCTTGTCGAGAAGAACCTGATTGAGTTCACGTTGATCGGCGCGGTCGTCCGGAGCCAGCGCGAGCCACTGATCGACCTCCCCGCGCGGCGAGTTCGCCATGAACACCGCACCGAACGGCGGAACGAGAGGCTGGCGATGACCAAGTGGAAACGGTTCGGCGACCGAGCTGCGGTTCGCGGCCAGCACCTGGACCGCATCCCACCGGATCTTGGCCAGAACACTGCAGTTGACCGCGAACCGGTCACTGACCTTCTCGATCTGCGACCGAATCGTCTCCGCGAACTGCGCAGCCTGGATGAGTTCGGGGTCAGGGGCTGCGACGAAAGAACCGGGGGAGAAGCGGCCATAACCACCTTGGAAGAAGAGCAGCGGCAGAGTGGACCGTTCGACCGCGAACTCTCGGACGAGGCCCAGTACGATGTAGTGGTCACCGGCTTCCTTGATGTCCTCGAAGGTGCATTCGACCCACGACACCGCACCGTCCAGAATCGGCGATCCGAGGGGGGCGGGTCGCCAGTTCACACCGTCGAACTTGCCCGCGCCACCCGTCGCCAGCCTGCGACACAGCGGCTCCTGATCCGAGGCCAACACGTTGATGCAGAACGACTGCGCCGTCCGCAGGTGACCGAAGCTACCCGACGTCTTCGTCGGATAGAAGGCGATCAACGGCGGATCCAAGGACACTGAGGAGAACGTGCCGACGACCATCCCGGCCGGCCGGCCGTCTTCGGTGATCGCAGTGACGACAGCCACCCCGGTCGGGTAGTGCCCCAACGTCTCTCGGAACAGCGCTGGATCAATTGCGGTGACCATCCGATCTCCTATGATCGAAAACATGTTAATGGTTCGAAGGGTATCGCAGTCAGGCGGCCGCCGCCATCTCGATTCGCAACGAACGCCATCGGGGCCGGAGCGCAGAGCTGGTGACGGTCGCCCGCGCAGCGCCTTGCGCTTTCCACTGCGGTCGGGCATTGTGCTGCAACAACCCAAACGGTTAGGCTGATTAAGGCGAATCAGTGTCGACCGCGGAGAGGATTCACCTCGTGATGCAGATGACGACTCCAGTGAACCGAACGCCCCCTGGCCGCCCCGAAGTCGACTGCATCATCGTCGGCGGTGGCCCCGTCGGTCTGCTGGCCGCCGTGTTCCTCGGACGCGCCGGTCTGCAGGTGAGCGTCGTGGAACGTTGGCCGGAGCGCTATCCATTGCCGCGCGCCTGCACCATCGATCACGAGGCACTGCGCATCTTGCAGGCCGCGGGATTGATGGCGAGCCACAGCGACCTGTTCGAGCCGTCGGTAGGGGAACGAGGCGGATACGAGTTCCGCAACGGCGACGGCGAACTCTTGCAGGCCATCGACTGGAATCGGCCCGCTGAATCGGGATGGGCCAATACCAACGGCTTCTACCAGCCCGACCTGGAGGCCGTTCTGGAAGATCTCGCGACCGCCACGCCAGGCGTGAATGTGTACCGGGGATGGACATTTCAAGCTGTGACCCAGGACAGCGACCATGTGTCGGTTCAGCTGGCCCCGACCGGACAGCCGGAGGAGTACGTGAACGTCCGGTCCCGGTGGCTCATCGGTGCCGACGGCGCCAACAGTGCCGTCCGCACACACCTGGAAATCGATGTCGGCGACTCCGGATTCGAGGCCGACTGGTTGGTGGTGGACTACCGCCCACTCGTCGAGGAGAAGTGGAGCGCATTCGTCACCCAGTACTGCGACCCGGCGCAGCCCGCGACCGCAGTGAACAGCGGCCCAGGACGGCGCCGGTTCGAGTTCATGCGACGTGCCGACGTGACCGTTGAGGAACTCAGCCAGGACAGCACCGCCTGGCAGCTGATGGCGCCCTGGGGGATCACCCCGGAGACCGCCCAGTTGGAACGGCATGCCGTCTACACCTTTCGGGGACAGTGGGCTCGCTCCTGGCGTAAAGGCAACACGTTCCTCGCCGGCGACTCCGCTCACCTCATGCCGCCCTTCCTCGGGCAGGGCCTGTGTTCAGGTCTTCGCGACGCGTGGGCGCTCAGCTGGCGGCTCGCCATGGTGCACCAAGGATTGGCCGGGCCTGCCGTCCTTGACACCTACGGTCCGGAACGCACCGGACATGTTCGGGAAATCATCGAGGAGGCCGTCGCCGCGGGGCGGATGATCTGCGAACTCGATGTGGATCGGGCAGCTGCCCGGGACAGTGAGATGCGAAGGCTCGCAGTGGATCCCGCCGCGGCGACCCGTGACCCGCCGCATCCACGACTGGGCCGACCGTCACTGACGATTCCGAGCGGTGACTGCGACGGTCGGTTGGCGCCACAGGGACGCGTGGGGATTGCCGACGAGGTCGGCCTCTTCGACGACGTGGTCGGCGGCGGTTGGCAGCTGATCAGCCGGAGCGGAAACCCCGTTGAGCAGCTGTCCGACGACGACGTCTGCTGGTTCGGCAGCATCGGTGGCGTGTTCGCCGACGTGTCGGCCGGTGGAGCGGTTCAGGACCTGGACGGCGCCTACGAACGTTGGTTCGCCAAGAATCGGTGCTCTGCGTTCTTGTCCCGCCCCGACTTCTACGTGTTCGCCGCCGGCGAGCACGCCGACATCCCGAGCTTCATCGCGCAGCTACGGCGCGCGATTCAGCCGATTCCTGCGACAGGGAAGTGACCGAAATGGCCATGCGCATCACACGGCTCGCCGACGGGGCACCGTTCGACCCGCCAGGGCACCACGGAGTCGGACCCATCCGTCTCCAGGGCGGCGACGCCACACCGACGGACAACGTCACCGTCGCGCTGTCCCATTACCTGCCGGGCGGGACGGCCGACATGGCCGCCCAACCGGCCGAAACGGTGTATGTCGTCACCGCCGGCGAACTGGTGATGATCAGTGAGGACGTGGAGGAAACGCTGCGCCCGTACGACTCCGTGCACTTCACCGTGGGAACCGTCCGACAGGTGATCAACCGGACCAACCTGCCCGCGAGCATGCTCGTCATCCGGGCCACGGACCGATGACCGCCACCGCGCCGGCAGCGGAAGCCCGATCCCTCCGATGCTCGGGAAGACAGCCGTGACGACACCCCCGCATCAGCACTCGACCGTCCACCTCCCCGCCGAGCACCAGCCGCGGGACGGCGGCTCATTCGACGCGACGCTGATCACGTTCGCCGCGATGGGGCTCTTCGACGGCCTGACCGCGGAGCAACGAGCGCGGTTGCTCCTGCCGCACGAGGACCTCAGCCGCACGCACTGGAACTTTCTGCCCGAATCCGGGCGACACGGCCTTCCACTGAGCGCACTCGACCGACACCAGGAGGTGCTCGCACACCGCCTCATCGCCGAGTCGATGTCCATCCCGGCCTACGCCCGGGTGGTGCAGGTGATGGCCAACGAACACGTCCTCAGGGAACTGAACCTGCCGGTGTTCGGGCACATCGCAGCTACCTTCCGCGATGCCCGCGGTTATTTCCTCACCTTTTTCGGTCAACCGCAGCCGGACTCGACCTGGGGATGGCGGCTGGCCGGTCATCACCTTTCGATCAACGTCACTATCGTCGATGGCGAGCTGGTCAACACCACTCCCTTCCTGCTCGGCGCTGAACCGGCCAAATTCGGCCCCTTCCGGATCCTGGGCGAAGAGGAAGACGCCGCCTTCGTCCTGCTCGACAGCCTCACCGGTCAGCAGCAGGAACAGGCCGTCATCCACTCCCGACCGCCCCGCGGACTTCGTCACCCGCACCGTGTCGACCATCGGCGACGTCGAGTACCCCGCGTACCACGGTGTCGGTCGCCGCGACGCGATGATCACCGACGAGGACCGCATCGCGCTGGGCTACTTCCGTGCCCATCCCCGGGGCATCCGCGCAGGGAACCTGTCCCCGGCGCAACGAGAACATTTCGATGACCTGCTGGCGAGGTTCGTCGAACGCGCCCGTCCCGCCCTGGTCGGTTTCGAGATGGATCGCATCGCGGCGGCCGGTGGCGTCGACGCCCTGCACTTCGCCTGGGCCGGCGGCACCTCCGTCGATCAACCCCACTACTTCCGCATCCAAGGGGCGGCCACGCTCATCGAGTTCGACAACGCCGAGGACAACGCCAACCACGTCCACAGCGTCTGGCGCGCACCGTCGAACGACTTCGCCGCCGACCTGCTGATGCGACACCACCTCGACCAGGACCACTCGGGTACCGACGGACCATGACGACCCGCCCGAACACGAATGACCAGCTGGCCACGTCCGCACCCGCGGGCTTCACCACCACCCGAGAGAAAGGTCCGATGATGACGCCGGAAGAACAGCTCGAACTCGTCAAGAGGTTTACGCGATGAACGCCGCCGGTGATCAGGTGGCGGCTCAGGAACTATTGACCGACGACTTCTTCATCACCATTCCGCCGATCATGCCGTTCGCCGGCGTGTACCGGGGCAAGGGCGCCATGCAACAGCTGATCCCCATCGTGGCCGACGCGGTACCGCTGGCGGGCCTCGACTTCGTTGCGACGACGGTCGGTGATGACCACGCCGTGGAGATCGTCGAGTTCAGGCTGGCCGGCGACGACGCCGAGCCGTTCTACGTCACCGAGGTGATCAAGTTCCGCGGGAACCAGATCTGCGAAATCCGTCCGTACTACTTCGACCCCACCCGAATGATCGCCGCCGCCCAACGTAAAGCCGATGCCGCATCTCGTCAATGACCACCACAACCCCGACGACCTCGCTGTCCACACATTCCGCCTCCAGATGCCGATGAGTGCAGCGGAAAACCCTGCCGTGTCGATACTTTGGGATCAGGCGGCCGCTGAGGTGGTGCGCAAGGCCCGCCGATCGACCGGTGATCGCGACCCCGTCGATGCGTGGTCTGCACTGGCGACCAGCACGTTGGAGAACGTAACGGTTCCGCCCTTGGGCACTGCGGATCGCACGCCAACTCCGGCACAGGGTGTGCGGGCCGGGCGCTCGGACACGCTGGGCTGGGACATCCGCTCGCATCTCGCTGGCTCGGACCCGGAAACCGTGAGGAGCGACGCGCTGGCGGACCTCGAGGGCGGGGCCACCTCGCTGTGGCTGACCGTGGGCGGGCAGGGTGTGGCCGGCGCCGACATCTCAGCCGCGCTGACCGGGGTCCGTTTGGACCTGGCGCCGGTGGCGCTGGACATCCAGGGCGGAGTCCTCGAAGTGGAAGCGGCGACCGCTTTCGTCGACACGGTCCGCCGACTGGGCGTTCCGCCGGCACCGGGAACGAGCCTGGGCGCCGACCCGATCAGTCGCGACCTACGGCAGGGCCGCTCACCGGATCCGGTCGTCGTCGGGACTGTGGTAGCCGAGTTGGCAGTGTTGGCGGCGGGAGTCGGCGCTTGCGCCCTGGTCGTGGACGCCACCGCGGCCCACGACCTCGGCGCCGCCGAGGTTGCGGAACTGGCCTACTCGATGGCGCTGGGAGCAGCTTATCTACGGGCGCTGCACGCCGCCGGGGTCACCCCTGACGCGGGCGCACCAATGATCGAATTCCGGTATGCAGCGACCGCTGACCAATTCTTGACGATGGCGAAACTCCGTGCTGCGCGGGCGCTTTGGCGTCGGGTGCTGCAGCTGTGCGGGGTCTCGACCGGCCGCCTCCGGCAATACCAACACGCCGTGTCGTCCCGGCCGATGATGACCAGATACGACCCGTGGATGAACATCCTGCGCGGCACCGTCGCCGCGTTCGCCGCCGGTGTCGGCGGTGCCGATGCAGTCACCGTGGTGCCCTTCGATGCGACGTGGGGGATGCCGCACACCCTCGGGCGGCGACTCGCTCGCAACACCTCGTCGCTGCTGATCAGCGAAGCGCACGTCGCGAAGGTCAACGACCCGGCCGGCGGCGCCTACGCCGTCGAAATGCTGACCGACGAGCTGGCCGAACGCGGATGGGCTGAGTTCCAACGGATCGAAAAGGCCGGCGGCATCTACGCCACGATCGCCGACGGCAGCCTGACCGCCGACTTCCGCGCCACCGCCGCCGAACGCAGCCGGCGGATCGCCGACCGCCGCCTCCCGATCACCGGTGTCACCGAGTTCCCCGACCTCGGTCCGCAACTCCTGTCCCACGGAACCGCACCGGCGACCGACCATGATCGCACGCCCCGCGGCTGGGCGGCGGAGTTCGAGGAGCTACGCGACGAGGCGACCGGCGGTCGGCTGTTTCTGGCCACTCTCGGGCCGCAGGCGGACCACAACGCCCGCGCTCTGTTCGCGGCCAACGCTCTCGCGGTGGCCGGCATCGCCGTCGAACGGAGCGCCACCGGACTCGAGACCGCCGCATTGAACGAGGCTTTCACCCGGTCCGGCTGCGCCGCGGTCTGCGTGGCCGGAACCGACGACGCCTATCAGCTATGGGGAGCGGAGCTGATGTCCGCGCTTCGCAATGCCGGTGCCCGCTGGATCATCCTCGCCGGGCGGCCGGACACCGGACTGGCCTTGTTGGTCGACGACCACCTCGCAGCCGGTGAAGACCTGCTCGGTCTGCTCCGCCGCGCTCACCAGCACCTGCAGCGAGAAGGACAACCTCAACGATGACATCCGCAACAGGAACAACACCGAGGGGCATTCCGGACAGCTTCGCCGACCTGCCGTTGCGCGACGGCACCGAGCGCCCCGACAACGAGCGACCCGACAACGAGTCCACGGCGCCCCCGCCGTGGACGTCGCCGGAGGGCATTCCCATCAAGTCCCTCTACCAGGGCGCCGACACCGAAGGCCTGGAGTGGCCGTCCGGCTACCCGGGCGTGGCGCCGTACCTGCGCGGCCCCTACCCGACGATGTACACCACCCAGCCGTGGACGATCCGCCAGTACGCCGGGTTCTCGACCGCGGCGGAGTCGAACGCCTTCTACCGCCGCAACCTCGCCGCCGGACAGCGAGGCCTCTCGGTCGCGTTCGACCTGCCGACCCACCGCGGCTACGACTCCGACCATCCGCGGGTCACCGGCGATGTCGGCATGGCCGGTGTGGCCATCGATTCCATCCTGGACATGCGGGAGCTGTTCGACTCCATCCGACTGGACGAGATCAGCGTCTCTATGACGATGAACGGCGCGGTGCTGCCGATCCTCGCGCTGTACATCGTTGCCGCCGAGGAACAGGGCGTGCCGCCGGAGAAGCTCGCCGGGACCATCCAGAACGACATCCTCAAGGAGTTCATGGTCCGCAACACCTACATCTACCCGCCGGAGCCCTCGATCCGGATCGTGTCCGACATCTTCGCCTACACCGCCGCGAGAATGCCGCGCTTCAACTCGATCTCGATTTCCGGATATCACATCCAAGAGGCCGGCGCGACCGCCGATCTCGAGCTGGCCTACACCCTCGCCGACGGCGTCGAGTACATCCGGGCCGGCGTCGCCGCCGGGCTATCGGTGGACGCGTTCGCGCCCCGGCTGAGCTTCTTCTGGGCGATCGGGATGAACTTCTTCATGGAGGTCGCGAAGATGCGGGCGGCACGGGCGCTGTGGCACCGGCTCGTCGGCGAGTTCGCGCCGGCGAACCCGAAGTCGCGAATCCTGCGGGCACACTGCCAGACCTCGGGCTGGTCGCTGACCGCGCAGGACCCGTTCAACAACGTCGCCCGCACCTGCATCGAGGCGATGGCCGCCACCCAGGGCCACACCCAGTCGCTGCACACCAACGCACTGGACGAGGCGCTGGCGCTGCCCACCGATTTCTCCGCCCGCATCGCCCGCAACACCCAGCTCTTCCTGCAGCAGGAGAGCGGCACCACCGCGATCATCGACCCCTGGGGCGGCTCCTACTACGTCGAGCGGCTCACCGCCGACCTCGCCGCCCGCGCCTGGGCGCACATCGAGGAGATCGAAGCACTCGGGGGAATGACCAAGGCGATTCAGGCCGGTATCCCGAAACTGCGCATCGAGGAGGCCGCCGCACGCACCCAGGCCCGCATCGACTCCGGCAGCCAGCCGGTGATCGGCATCAACACCTTTCCGCTCGCCGACGCCGAGCCGCTGGAGGTGCTCAAGATCGACAACCGGTCGGTCCGCGCCGCGCAGCTCGCCAAGCTCGCCCGGCTCCGCGCCGAACGCGACAACGGCGCTGTCACAACAGCTCTGGGAAGCCTGGCGCGAGCCGCGGCCGCGTCCGGCGGTGCACCTGACCTGTCGGACAACCTCCTCGCGCTCGCCGTGGACGCCGCCAGGGCCCATGCCACCGTCGGGGAGATCTCCGACGCGCTCGAAAAGGTCTTCACCCGCCACACCGCCGTCATGCACACCATCTCCGGGGTGTACCGGGACGAAGCCCGCGCTGCCGGGGGCTCGAAAGCCGTCGACCGGACGCTGCGGGCCACCGACGCGTTCGCGGCGGCCGCTGGTCGCCGGCCGCGGATCCTCATCGCCAAGATGGGCCAGGACGGCCACGACCGCGGCCAGAAGGTGCTCATCTCCGCGTTCGCCGACCTCGGCTTCGACGTCGACGCCGGGCCGCTGTTCGCCACCCCCGAAGAGGTCGCCCAGCAGGCCATCGACAACGACGTCCACGTCGTCGGCGTCAACTCCCTGGCCGCTGGGCACCTCACCCTGGTGCCGGCGCTGAAGGCGGCGCTGGCCGGGCAAGGACGACCCGACATCGGTGTCGTCGTAGGCGGTGTCATCCCGCCCGCGGACATTCCCGAACTTCTCGCCGGCGGCGCTATCGCCGTGTTCGGCCCGGGCACCGTCATCGCCGACGCTGCCTACCAAACCCTGCAGCATCTGGACGCCAGCCACTGAAGCAGCGCCAGCGAATAGCATTTCTCACCCAGCGGTGCATTACCACCATAATCCGAACCGAACGACCAGATCGTGTGCTCCTCCGGGAAACGCGTGACGTAATTGTTGGTATTGCACGGCCACCTAAACCATCATGACCGTTCTAATGTATGGTATGATTCAGCCGTTGTCAGAACCGGCTGCTGCACAACAACACCGGGGCTGCACGGCGGAGCCGACGGCTGCGACGACACGAGCTGAATCAACGCATGGTGTCAGCGAACCCGTCGCTGGACGTGCCCGAACCGGGCGGCGCCTCTCCATCTGTCACCTCGGGTCGAGAGGGTTGGCCGGTGCGGGTGCGGCGGTGGGTGGCGTTCCGAAATGCCGGTGCGTTGTATCTGCTGGCGGTGATGGTCGTGGTGTTCTCGGTGTGGGTGCCGACGACGTTCCTGACGGCCGGTACGTGGCGGTCGTTGTTGTCGGATCAGGCGATCACGTGTCTGGTCGCTGTCGGCCTGGTGATACCGATCGCGGCCGGGGTGATCGATCTGGCGATCGGTACCGAGGTCGGGTTGGGTGCGATTCTGGTGGCCCGGTTGTTGGTCGGTTCGCTGCCCATTCCATTGGCGATTGTTTTGTCGTTGATGGCCGGGGCGGCGGTGGGAGTGTATTCCTGGTTGATGATCACCCGGGCGCGGATTCCGTCTTTCATTGCCACGTTGGCGGTGAGTTCGTTGTTGACGGCGGGAATCGCGTGGATTTCCTCGAGTCAGCAGATCGTCAATTTGCCGACGGGTTTCGGTGAGGTGGGTACCGGCCAGTTCTTTGGTTTGACGTGGCCGTTCTGGATCATGCTCGTTGTTGCGTTGTTGTTGTGGTACGTCCTGGAACGCACCCCGGTGGGCCGGCGGATCTACGCCACCGGCGGCAATCCCGTCGCCGCGTCCCTGTCCGGAGTGCGGGTGTCGCGGATCATCTTGTTCGCGCTGGTGACCTCCGGAGTGGTGGCCGGGTTGGCCGGTTTGCTGCTGACGTCTCAGTTGTCGGCGGGGGACCCGACGGTGGGGCCGGGGTTCCTGCTGCCGGTGCTGGCCGCGGTGTTCCTAGGCTCCACCCAGTTCCGCGGCGGCAGGTTCAACATTTGGGGCACGGTGGTCGCCGCCTACGTCCTGGCTGTCGGGGTAAAGGGTTTACAGCTGGCCGGTCTGCCGATCTGGATCCCGGACCTGTTCAACGGCGCCGCTCTGCTGCTCGCCGTCGGGCTCGCTGCCTGGCGGCGAACTCCGACAACCGCCGGAAACAGCAGTCGCCGGTTCCTGAAGTTCGCCAGATCGACCTGACCGACCGACATTCGAATACGACCGGTGGTCCGCGCTGAGGCAGGCATGAACGAACCGACAACTCAGTTCGATTCGGCGGCAAGCCAATCCAGAATTCGGTTCCGGTCGCTGTCCAGCACCGGTGGCGCCGAGTGAGCGCGGCGCGTGGTTTCCACCTCCACCTCGCCAGAGCCGTCGAAGAACCGCAACGGCGAACCGGGCAAGGTGATGGATCCCAGGGTCTCGTGATCAACGTCGATGAGCAGATGCTGGGAAGCCACCTGATCCCATTCGTACACTTCCCGCAGGTTTCGAACGCGGCCGGCCGGAACACCCGCCGCAGCCAGTCGCGCCAGCAGAGCAGCACTGTCGCTGCCGGCGAAGACTTTCTCCACCAACGCAATTGTCTGTGCGTGGTTGGTAATCCGCTCCGAGTTGTTTGCCAACCCAGGCGCAGTGGGGTCGAGGCCGAACTCGGCGCAGAAGGCCCGCCACAATCCCTCGTTGCCGACGGCGATCTGCACGGCGCCGTCCCGGCAGGGGAATAGCCCGTACGGCGCGATGGACGGGTGGTGATTCCCCTGTGCGTGCCCGATCTCGCCGGCCACGGTGAATTTGGTGCCTTGAAAGGCGTGCACCCCGACGACTCCGGCCAACAGCGACGTCCGTACCACTTGACCCCGGTGGGTGGCTGCTCGTTCCAGCAGAGCGGCGAGCGCGCCGATGACTCCATAGAGCCCCGACAGCAGGTCGGCGATGGGCACTCCGATCCGTTGCGGGTCGCCCTCCGCCGATCCGGTCAACGACATCAGCCCGGCTTCGCCCTGAGCGATCTGGTCGTATCCGGCGCGGCCGCCTTCCGGTCCGTCATGACCGAACCCCGAGATGGACAAGGTCACCAGCCGCGGATTGAGCTGTGCGAGCCGCTGCGAGGAGAAGCCGAGCCGGCTGAGCGCGCCGGCCCGAAAATTCTCGATCAACACGTCCGCCCGGGTCAGCAGGTCCGTCAGCACCTGGTGATCCCCGTCGGATTTCAGGTCGAGGGCGATGGATTCCTTGTTCCGGTTGCAGCTGAGGAAGTAGGTCGATTCTCGCGCGGCGGCGTCCGGCTGGACGAACGGCGGACCCCACGAACGGCTGTCGTCGCCGCGCCCGGGGGACTCGACCTTGATCACCCGGGCCCCCAGGTCGCCCAGGACCATGCTGGCATGCGGGCCGGCCAGCGCGCGGGACAGGTCGATGACCAGCAACCCGCCCAACGGTCCGCGCGCAGCCGGGTCGGCTTCGTCGACGGTCATCATCAGGCCACCACGCCAGCCGCTCGATAGTCGTTACCCACCACGGTGTTGCGCAACAATCCCAGACGGTCCACCTCGACCTCCACCACGTCGCCCGGATGCAGCAGCCGCGGCGGAGTGCGGGAGTAACCGACACCCGCCGGCGTCCCGGTGGCCAGCAGGTCGCCGGGGCGCAGCGACAGGGTGTGCGAGATCAGCGACAACGTTTCGCCGACCGAATAGATCATTCGATCGGTGTTTCCGTCCTGCATGACCTCGCCGTTGACCCGGGTCTGAAGACGCAGCCCCTGCTTCAGGCCGCCGACCTCTTCAGCGGGAACCATGGGACCGACAGGACCGGAACGGTCGCTGTTCTTACCCAGAATCCATTGGGAAGTCATCCGCTGCGCCCGGCGCGCGGTCAGGTCGTTGAACGTCGAATAGCCGATCACCGCCGCCGCGGCTTCTTCGATGGATGCGTCAACCAGCGGAGCTCCGACCCAGGCGAGAACCTCGCCTTCCCAATCGAGTCCGTCCTCGCTCGCGGGTACCGGAACGTCCGCACCGTCGACGGTCAGCGACTGCGTCCACCGGGCGAAAAGGGTGGGGTACGGGGGCAGCTCCTGGTCTCGGAATACGCCTTCCGCTGCGTGATCCAGATAATTCAGTCCAATGCAGAACACCCGCGCGTCGGGCAACACCGGCGGTACCAGTTCGACCGTGGACACGGTCAGCGTCGGACCGGTAGGCGACGCGGACAGGAACCGGGCTGGTTCGGCCCAGAATTCCGCCAGCGGTGCGAGCAGCACAACTTCGTCGTTGCGGTCGGACAAGGCCCCGACGCTCACGCCCGCACCGGCGTGCGGTGGCTTGACTCCCACGATCCTCATGAGGCGCTCCCTCCGTCGGCTTGAGCGTCACAGCAAAAGAGCCGAATGGTTTGTGTCATTAAGCAGGATGGTCCGCCCGTCGGAAAAACGCAAGACGAGAAGCTCGCGGCTTGTGCCGCTCGCGGAGGATGAGGGATCCGGCCCACGGCCGGTGATGTCGGATGCTATTGCTGATTCTGAACCGGCAGCTGCAGATAGGAGGCGTACTGACCGCCGGTGTGGATGATGTGCTGTCCGCTGTTGGCGGGGGAGTACTCACGGACCCGAGGCATCATCGGGCCCAGCAGGTTCCGCGAACTGATGACGAACCGCAACTGCTCGCCCTCCGAGAACATCAGTCCGAGCGGAAGGAGATCGATCTGGATGTCGACGACCTCCCCCGGGGAAAGCTTCTCGACCCTGTCGAAGCTGTGGGCCGGAACGTCGTCGGTCGACAGCGCGTCGTCGAGGTGGCGGGCGGAGACCCGCAACCGCCCGTCGGAACCCTTGTACCGCAGGATCGTGGCCCCGCGCTCGGTGACGTCGTGTGCCATAGCAGTCTGGTTCGGCACGGTGAACGCCTGCAGGGGCGTGCCGTAGGCGTCCAGCTTCTGGATCAGGACGAACAGCTCCATATCGTCGGCGCCGACGGCTTCCACCCACAGGTGGGCCTTCGGGTAGCCGACCAGCACCGTCTCTTGTTCGAAGCGGGTGAGGAAGGAGACCTGGTCCGGGTTCGCCCCGACCACATAGCTCACCGGCAGCTCGTTCTCGGGTGCGCTCGTCGCCAGGGTCCGGGAGCGGCCGTCCAGGAAGTATCTGGTGGAGGTGACGTCGGCGGGTGGGAACTGGTCGGCGGCGACGGCGACCCGGTCGCCGCCGTGCAGGTCCAGGACGGAGTACCGGACGCGCGGTGTCTGCTCCCAGTCGTTGTCAGCGCCCTTGAGGTACCGGTCGAAGAACCGGCGCAGGTCCTCGACGTTGGCCTGGTCGTAGTAGTCGGGCCACTCCTGGCTGTTGTGGATCCGCAACCACTTGTCGGGTGAGGCCATCCGGCGCCAGGCGCGGAAGGTGCCGGCGGTGTGCAGCGTGTTGGAGTAGCTGGCGACGACGTAGGCCGGCACGGTGATCTGGTCGAAGGCCGGGATCTTGTCTTCCCAGAGGTCGTGCATGAGCGGGTGGCGCTCGACCTCGGTCATCAGGTCTTCCTTCTGGTTCTGACCCCAGAAACTGCCGAGTTGGAGCATCCCTGCGAAGCCGTTGTCGGGCATTCCGCCGCGCATCACCAAGTCGCGGTAGACGTCGCTGACGCCCTCCCACGGATTGATCGCGGCCAGGTGCGGGGGCTGCTCGGCTGCGGTGAACCACTGGGATACGGCCAGGTAGGAAGTGCCGCTCATGCCGACCTTGCCGGTGCACCACTGCTGCTCGGCGAGCCACTCGACGAGGTCGTGGCAGTCGCGGCCCTCCTGGCGGTCCCACAGGACGCTGTCGCCGTCGGAGTTGGCCACGCCGCGGATGTCGGGGTTGCAGATCGCGTATCCCTGGGCACACCAGTACGCCGGGTCGGGGCCTTCGAATTTCTCCAGGCCCGAGACCAGCTTGTTGTCCAGCCCGACGACGGCGAAGACGCCGAGCACGCTGGCCGAGGTGCCCTGGCCCTTGCCGTAGGGGCTCCACGCCACGATGACGGGAACCTTCTCCGTCCCTGCGGGACGGAGGATGTCGACGTGGATGGTGACGCCGTCGCGCAAGGTGACCGGCGTGTCCTTCTCGAACACGATGTCGACGGGCAGGCTGCGAAATGGCGGGGCGATCTGGGTGCCCGCGGGAAACGTGCGGGTGCCCGGTTCGAAATTGCTGAAGATCCCGTATCGGTCGCCCGGCTCCAGCGGACTGGAGGGCACGTACACCTTGTGGTCGTCGCTCATCAAACATTCCTCTTCTTCTTCGGTGGCGGGCGCCGACGCTCGGTGCCCGCGCAGGCGAGCCGCCAGTGCTGACCGCTCCACAGCAGTCCATAGGTTGGTGGAACTGTCGGATCAACCGGCCTTCTTCACCGGGCTGGCGGCGAACCGATCGAGAGTGGTGATGCCGGCGAAGTTGTGGGGCTGCATGCCGGCCATCAGCCGCCCGTAGTTCTCCGACAGGGCCTCGAGGTTGAGCGCGCCGTGCAGGGTGATGACGCGGGCGTCGCGCCACGCTCGCTGGATGGGCTCGAAGTCCATGATCGCAGTGGAGCCGGAGTTCCGTTGAAGCAGCTCGATCGCCTCGGCGCACCACTTTGCGGCGTAGGCGGTTTCGGCCAGGACGCGCGCGCTGAACGTCTGCATGTACTCGGGGCTTTCCGGTGTGCCAGCAGCGGCCAGCGCGCCGAGCCGATCGGTTTCCTTGGCGTTGGCGCGTGCCATCAGTGTTGCCGATTGGAGCTTGCTGTGCACCTCGGTCAGCATCAGGTGCGTCAGCGGCGCTTCCAGCTGGTTCTTGTAGGTGGTGCCGCGGATGGGGCGGCCGGCCGACCGCTCGAGGAACCGGTCCAGCGCGCCCTGGGCGATGCCGATCGACATTCCGGCCATCAGGCTGAAGGCCCAACCCAGCGAGGGCACCTTCCACAGGGACCCGGCCAGCCCGTTGTCCAGCGTTCCAGCGACGACGTCGCGGAAGTCGACCACGCGGTAGTCGGGAACGAAGTGCTCGTCGGCGGGGAGGGTGATGGAGACGCTGCCGGTGGCGCGCATGCCGGCGACCTGCCAGTCATCGAGGAACCGCAGGTCCTCGAGTGGCACCTGGACACCGACCAGGTACTTGCCGTCACCCTCATCGGCGATGCAGCCGAGGTTCGTGTAGGGCGCCCACAACGCATCGCTGCCGAACGTCCAGGGACCGCCGGAGATCAGCCAGCCGTCCTCGACCCGCTTGGCCCGTCCGCGGGATGCGGGGAAGTGGCTGGAGCCGGCCACCCGGGGGCCGACCCACTCGGGGCCGTAGACCTCCTCGACGACCCGGGCGCCGCAGCCGGCGGGAAGCCAATTGGTCGACGCCGCGACCCAAACGCTCCAGCCGCACGAGCCGTCCCACGAGGCGACCTCGCTGACGACGTCCAACTGCTGGCGGACGGACAGCTCGGCGCCGCCGAACTCGGCCGGGCTGGCGATGTCGAACGCGCCGGTGGCGTCGAGCGCGGCGATGGTCGCGTTCGAATGCCGGCCCGCTCGTTCGGCTTCCAGCGCATTCGCCCGCAGGGTCGGGCCCTGCTCGCGCACCTTCTCCAGCACCGTCGCGAGCGTGCTGGATTTGTCGTCGGCGGCGAGCTTCATTGTCTGTGGCGTCATGGCCTGGATCTCCGGATCGGGTCAGTGGGGGAGCGGCGGGAGTCGGCAGCCGCCGGGTGTTGCCTCATCGCGCGGGGACGATCGGCAGTTGGACGTAGCTGGGGTGGTCAGGTCCGGTGTAGATCGTGTTGACCGCTCCGGCGTGGTAGCTCTCGTCATAGGACCGGACCGGGATGCCCGCCGGCGTGAAGGGCTGGATGTCGATGCGGAGCCGGGAGCCCACCCGGACCATTGCGGTGCTCGGGTACAGCCCCACCTCGATGGGAACGACCTCTCCCGGCCGCAGCGGCCGGTGGTCGGCCTCGGTGTGGGTGTGCACCGGCCAGTAGTCCGTCGTCCGGGCCTCGTCGAGTGCCCGGTGGGAGACCTTGAGCAGGCCGTGCCCGACGGGATGGATGTGCGCAGGGTCGATGGGCATCACCACGGACTCGTAGCGGACCTCGCGGTCGCGCTGGTCGATCACGCGCAAGGAGACGAACACATCCATGTCGATACTGGTCGAGGACACCCACAGGCCGGCCTTCAGGTAGCCGGCCAGGATCAGGTCCTCGGTCAGTGGATCGCTGATGAAGGAGATCCCGGTCTGCCACCGAGGCGTCCCACCCACGTACCCAATCGGCGCGAGGATGGGTCGGCCGAGGTCCAGGTGGGCGTCGTACTCGGCCTGCCGCTCGGTATCCGGCGCGGCGTCGACGATGCGGTACAGGTCGTCCCGCCGCTCGTCGCCAGTCCAATCCGTCGGCGTGGCATCGAGATACCAGCGGCGGTAGCTGGTGCGCGCGATCGGCCACTCCTGCTCGTGCAGCACCTGGTGTGCGCCGTTGCCGGTCCTGACCTGGATCCGGACAGGTGGGCTGTTCATGACGCCGTTGTCCCGCCCTTTGAGCCAATGGTCGAAGAACTGCAGGTGCTCGTCGATCGTCGACTGCTGGTAGCTGTGCGGGAACCAGGCGTCGACGAAGTCGAACTTCTTGGCCGCCGCGCCGGTCGAGTGGATGAACGTCTCGCTGCTGCCGAGCTGGTGGATGGTGACGCCGGTCTGCGGACCGACGATCCATACGGGGGCGGTGGCCTTTTCCAGGGCCGGGCGCATGAAAATGGACCCTTTCGTGCCGTAGGCCGCCGGGTCGTTGAAGGGCGTGGCGCGGAGCCGGGCCATCCAGTCCGTCTCGCGGCGCTCACCGCAGAAGTTGCTGCCCGACATGGCCTTCCACCACCACCTCCAGAAGCCTTCGCCGAACAGTCCGCCGCCGTAGGTGGCCTCGTTGTAGAGGTCGGCGTCGGTGGCCAGCGCGATCATCGCCTTGAGGTGGGGCGGTTGCAGGCTGGCGACCATGTGCTGGGTCATGGCGAGGTAGGACATGCCCCACAGACCGACGTTGCCGTTGGACCAGGGCTGGGTACCGGCCCACTCGATCGCGTCGTAGTAGTCCTCCGACTGCTGCACGCCGAACGGTGCCTGCAAACCGGGACTGCGCCCGACGCCCCGGCTGTCCACCCGGATGCAGACGTAGCCCTGCGGGACCCAGACCGAAGAGTCGACGCTCTCGTGGTTCTCGTACTGCAGACCGTCGGGATTGCCGGAGAAGAAGCGGTCCTCCAGGACCTCTTTGGCTTCGGCATCCTCGTCGTCGCAGATGCAGTCATGGTTGAAAGCCTTGCCGTAGAAGCCCTTGTTCAGCACGACCGGGTAGTCGCCGTCCGCGGCCGGGCGAAAAACGTCACCGTAGACGAAAGACCCGTCCCGCAACGGGATCTCGACGTCTGTCGACTTGATGATTCCGCGAATGTTGCGGCGGAGCTCGTTACGGGCGGCCGCCGCCGTCTGCAGCGCTCG
>JAABUT010001710.1_pt1 | contig 23959 bp, 32 predicted proteins | sample 5559281 | NCBI WGS metagenome assembly JAABUT01 (sample SAMN10711880, study PRJNA513359) | rock metagenome | isolation source: Antarctica rocks | place: Antarctica: Victoria Land, Ricker Hills nord | collected 2016-01-04
GGGTCCTCCAACTCGCTGTCGACCACGACCCGGTGCGCTACCGGGACCTGATCGCCCACCCGCAACCAGAACAGACGCTCCGCAAGCCCCCCGGCGCCCGCGGCCATCCGCCGACCCTGGAACGGCCGCCCGCCGGGAGACCCTGGCGAGCCTCCGACCAGCACTACTCCGGTTAAATGGATAGGCCAGTACCGACTAATCGCGAATACCGACGTTCCCGTCGAACCGGTGACGCCGTCACCGCAGCCCTCGTCGACACAGAGGCCGGCCCGGCCGCGGCCGGCTGATCGGCCCGCAAGGACACCGGACGTCTCACCGCGACGTTAGGCGATGGTCACCGCGGGAGTGTGAACCCACGCCCTCGCTCTTATCCTTGGCACCGCTGTCCGGGGCCACCATGGATCTTCGGCAACCAGCGCGCTGACGAGTAGTGGCCCCTCGGCACCTCAAAGCGCGTCGCGGGGGCCGAGTGCAGATGCGTCAGCTAGCCACGACGCTCCCCTCCGGACCGGACTGGAGAGTCTGCGTCGCGAAGCTCTCGATCCGCCCTACCCTCTTGGCGTCCGACCTCGACAAGACGGGACCACGAACGGCTTACCGCCGTTTGCCGATCCTTCTTGCTGTTCGACCCAGGCCATCACGAGATCGGAGACCAGGTCGGACATGGACTCGTACCCTTCGAGTCCCCCGCGTGATCGGTACGCGTTGATGGCTCGCTGCTTGTCCTCTTCGGTGGCGAAGTAGAACGTAGAGGCACGGCCGGCATAGCTTCGTCGGCCGGTCGGCAGTCGTCGGGTGACCGGGTTCTTGGCCGGCCGGCCCCGGTCGCGGGACTCATCGGGCACCGCTGCCGCCACCCCCCGCCTTGCCGTTGCTTGCCGTTGCTTGCTGGGGCAACAGTAGGGGGGCTGAAGCCGTTGCCGCTGGCATAAGCAGCGGTCATTCGCCGCGGATGTCCGCCGGGGTGAGGTGTTCTCAGTTGATGGCAGGACCGGGGAACGTGGAGAGGCCACTGGAAAGGAGAACAGCCACCAAGCCGACGGCCAGCAAGATCGCCACCACCACGACGGCGGCGACTGACGCCCGAGCCATCAGGAACACCGTGAACCCCTCATGTCGTCTGACGGAGCCCGGCCTGAGGGATCATCGCCGTCCGGCTGCTGCTGCAGTGTGTCCTGCGGCCGATCGCGCTGGACCGCGTCCTGGGAGCCGTCGAGAGGACGGTCCTGCGGGTGTGTCAGCTGACAGCGTCGCTGGTGACCATGCCGCACCGGTGTGCGCTCCAGGGCCGGTGTCCGTCGCTCTGTCGGACCGCTTCCAGGTCGAACGGCTCCCCACGTCGTTTGCACATGACTAGCGCCGGGCTCTCGGTGCGGTACCGGATGGCCACGGCCCCGAGCCGCAGGGCGGCCGTCCTCTTGGACGCGGTGACATCGCAGTGCTCCGTGGGTGCGCCTGGCCGCTGGATCCAGCCCGGCCGTAGGTCGAGGCGCCACGCGAACTCCAGCAGCTCTTCGGTGCTGTCTGCCATCAGGTGGGACCATCGTCCGCGCAGGGTTCGGTGGCCGCTGCTGACGTCGGCGCGTAGAGCCATGTCGTCGACGTATACGGTCATCCCCCCTCCCCCGATGCGATTGCTGCTGGTGTCACCGTCGTGTCCCCTTCGCGCCTCATGCCGACGGATTCTGGGTGGTGAGCCGGCCAGGACTCACCGGAACCCTTCGGACTGGGCCTGTTCGTCGGCGACGCGGACGCCATAGCGGTAGGCGAGCTTGCCGCCGAGCCAACCGGAGACCCCGAGAAGCGCGATGGCCACCACCGACAGGGTCAGGGGCACGTTGCCGACGGCCTTGTACCCGTCCGCGGCGCGCAGGGCGAAGTCGACGACGAAGACCGCCACCACGAGCAGATTGATGCTCATGTGGGTCAGGGCCGTCTTGAACGCCGGGGTACCGCGGGGGATCGCGAGCAGGTCCAGCAACCCAAAGACCGCGGCCAGCAGCGCCCCGATAATGCCCACAGCGATCAGCCAGTAGGAGCCTTCGGCGAACACCGCGGTGTCGTCACTGACCCGGGAGGCGATGTCGAACACCAGGCTGGCGATCCAGGCCCCGATCGGCACGGTGACCAGAATCGGGTGGAACGGATGCCCGTAAGGCCCTGCCAGGACAGTTCGGGGCCGCTTGCCGAGGTTCGGTGTTGGAGTGGGGACGGTCATGGCTCCCTCCTTATGCAGGCTGGTGGCAGGATGAGTTGGCGAGGGAGTCGGCAGAGACGGGCCACCGCGGCGAGGGCGAAACCCAGCCGCTACGTCCCAGTCCCGCCCATCCGAACATCTTTTGACTATACCCACTGGTGATAGAAATGACCATGCACGTACGCCGAGGCATCGCGGTGCTCCCCTGGCTGCTGCGGGCCCTGGGCGAACCGACGCGCCGGCAGGTGTAACTGACGGTGCAACAAGCGGGCCGACCGTTGAGTCGAGTCGAGGTAGCCGAGAGGTTGGACCTCGCCCGGCGGTTGGCGGCCTTCCACCTCGACAAGTTGGCAGCCGAGGGCCTGCTCGACGTGCACTATGCGCGCCCGCCGGACCGGGCTGCAGGTCCGGGTGCGGGACGTCCGGCCAAGTGGTACCGGCCGAGCGATCTACAGATCGACGTCACCATCCCACCGCGAAGAAGCGACCTCGCAGCTCAGATCATGGCCCAGGCCCTGGATCAGCTCGGGCCGCACGGGGCTCCCCGCGAGGCGCTGCTGGCACACGCGCGGGCGTACGGCCAGGCCCTCGCCACGGCGGAGCCGGGAGATCTGTTTCGGTTGTTGACCGAGACCGGCTACCAGCCGGTTGCTCACTCCGACGGCGTGGTGGAGATGCGCAACTGTCCCTTCCACGCTGCCGTTCAGGTAGCGCCGCAAACCACCTGTGCCATGAACTTGGCCCTGCTGACCTCGATAACATACGGATATCGGCCGCCACCCTACGACGGCGTCTTCGAACCCGCTGACGGCAGATGCTGTGTCCTGCTCCGGCCGACGGTAGCGACGGCGTGACCCAGGCCGAACCGGCACGAAGAGGGACCACTGCGTCAACCTCGGGCTAGATCCAATCTCCTCCACATGTCGGATAGGCCCAGTGCGGGGCCTCCTGCTCGAGCTCGGCAACCCCACGAGATTTGCTTGAGTGAGTGAGACGCCGGCCCGAAACCGTCACACACCGATCCCCCGCCGAGGGCGCAGAACGCTGCCAGCAGTCAGGATGACGGCGCACCCGCCGTCGTCGCCGACGCCAGGCCTCCTCTCCCCAAGGGCCCAGCCGACCGGCAGCGAGACCGCCGGCGCCGGGACCAGCAGGGCTGATGAGAACGACCCGCCCGGTCGACACCGCCACCGCCCGCAGCATACGGGCGATGCCCTTCGCCGAACTGCCAGTAAACCGATCGCGGATCGGTTCCCAGGTGGACCCGGCGGCACCCATCCGACCGTCCGGTGGCCGTGTGCTCGACCGCAGTGCACGCCGTCGGTAGGGACATCGCCGAGCGCACCGGGCCCGGGGGACCGCGACCGGAAGGACATCGCCGGTGACGGTACCGCTCTGGCAACACGTGACCGCCCCCGGCGTAGCCCAGGCGTAGCCCGGTGGTGGCTCTAAGGGGTAGCCGACGGCGAGGTCGGCGATACTGGTGGCCCGGTGAGACGAGCGCGGATTGAGAAGAGTCGGTATGCCAGCCGCTTCCGAGCAGCAAGGTCGGCTCCGGGGCCGGTTGCGGTGGCCGCGGCTGCTGGCCGTCGTCTCGCTGGCCGTCTCGAACTCGCCGGGGATCGAAGGACAGCGGCGGTTGCGCGAACCGTTGTCGCCTTGGGTGACTCGGTTCCCTCCGGAGGGGGGTGTGACTGCCGAGCGTTCCCGGAGATGTATGCCGCCACGAGCGCCGCCCGCGTGGGCGCAGTGGCGAGGACCGTGAACCTCGCCGTCGGCGGCTACACCAGTGCCGAGGTGCGGTCCCAGGCTGCCGACCCCGCAGCGAGATCGGCGTTACAGACGGCCGACACCGTCGTGATCATGGTCGGCGCCAACGACTTCCTCCAGCCGCTGGCCGACGACCTCGACGGGCGCTGCTCCCAACCGGACTGCTACACACTGACGAAGAAGAGCGTAACCGCGAACGTGGACGACACGATCCAGCAGATCCACGCGATCCACCCCACCCCCGTCTCGGTAATCGTCGTGGGGTACTGGAACGTCGCCGAGGACGGCAGCGTCGGCCGCGCAGCATACGGCGCGGACGGGATGGCCAAAGCCGACCGGGCGACCGCCTACGCGAACACCGCGCTGCAGCAGGCGGCTGCCGACACAGGCGCCCACTATGTGGCGACCTTCGCGGCCTTCCGAGGACCCGGAGGTGGCCTGGACCCCACGCTGCTGCTTGCCGCCGACGGAGACCACCCCAACGCAGCCGGGCACGACCGGATCGCCCAGGCGTTATTCGACGCCGACCGGGACGGGTGAGCGACACCAGCCTGCGATCTAATAGCCAACTGCTCATCGGGTCTCGCGGGGCACGTCACCCCAGCAGTGATCTCGCCTCCTCACCGTTCTGGTTGCGGCTGGCGGATCAGCGGCTCGCTTCGTCCGAGCGTCGAGGTTTCGCGGGAGACCGTGCGCCCGCTGGTCCGGAGTAGCCTCTTAAACTTGAGGGGAAACGGTGTACTGACAGGCAAAGCCAGCGTGCCGTGGGCGACCCAGGCGGCCGTTGGGGGCGTTGGCAGTGAGACGCTCTTCCCGGCACGCCCGTCCGGAGCTCGAAAGACAGTTGACGGCCGTGGAACGAAGACTGTCCTCGCGTTGCGCCTGTCCGAAAGGAGATGTGGTGGGCCCACGGCCCCCGCTGCGCATCACTCGACTTGGTCGGGTGGTGGCCTTGCTGATTGTCTGTGGGGTCATCATCCTCAGCACGGGAGTGATCTGGCGGGTAACCCAGCGCGCGTCTGGGTTGACGACCCCCGCCGCCGTCGGGGTCGCCACGTCGAGTCCGGCGGCCAGGCAGCCCAAAGCTGCGCCTGCCGGGCCGCTCGAGGACCGGCTGCTCGCGGCCGCGCGGGACGCCCTGCCGACCGCGGACGCGGCCGTGGCGCGCGCGGTGCTGGCCGCTGACCTGGCCCTGCTGGCCGTCCTCGACGAACAGGTCACCGCCGCCGAACAGCAGCTGGCGACGCTACTGCCGGACAGCCCGTACGCTGCCCTGACGTCGGTGCCGGGCTGGGCCACCGTCCGGGCCGGCAACTACGGCGCCGCCGTCGGGGACCCACACAGGTGGCCAGGGCCCCGACAGATCTATCGCGCCTCGGGGCTCTCCCCGATGCAGTACGAGTCCGCCGGGAAGCGCCGTGACGGGTCGATCAGCCGAGAGGGCAGCGTCGAACTGCGCCGTGCCCTGATCGACCTCGGCCTCGGGCTGTGGCTGAACGACCCCGCCGCGAAAGCCTACGGACAGGCCCTGCGGGCCCGCGGTAAGAAGGGCGCCGTGATCGCCTGCGCGATGGCACACCGCGCCAACCGGATCGCCTACGCCATGGTCCGTGATCACGCCAGCTACGACCCGACCCGCTGGGCCTGACCACACCCTGGTCTTCCTCGATCGCTGCCAACCCGCTGGCGCGACGCGGCTGTCAACGTGGAGCGCCCGCAGCGCAGCGAGGACGAACGACGTTGACCGCAAGGAGCGCCAGCAGACAATCCGACAGCGAGGAAGAACCACCAGCCTGCACCACCCCAATCCACCGGAAGGAAGCCCTACCAGCACCTTCACAACTCCGACAACCAGTGCAAGGCTTGGAGCCGACGAAGGGCCGGAACAGATGCCGCGATAGCTATGGCGGACGCCTCGCGCGTTACGCCGCGTCTAGCTTGGCACCCGGCCCTTCGCCCTCACAGCAGCCCGAACGACGCCAGATGACCCAACCCCTCTCGGCTTGAGGTCGCATAAGTCAGCGTGGGCGCTCGGCACCCTCCAGCCAAAACTCGCCGTCAACACGAAACACCCAAGCCCCGAGACCGGAGCCGGTCCCGCATGCCCAACCCGACACTTGACACGACCTACAGCCAGCTGGGCGGCCCACACCAGCGGCCGCTAGTGTGAGCGCTCGGGCCAGACCGTCAGCCGGTCCGCCGGCCGACCCGTCACGTCACTTCCGTCAGTCTCGGTGGAGGCCTCAGGGGCTCAGCCTGACACCCTCGCAGGCTCGCCCGAGAACGGCGACGCCAGCGGCAGCGAAGTCAGCCTGGGCCCGGCGGGTGCTCTCCGGGGCTACGCCGGCGGTCAGGTCGAGCAGGACCATCGTCTCGAACCCCTCCTTGACAGCGTCCAGCGCCGTCGCCCGCACGCAGTAGTCGGTGGCGATGCCGACGACGTCGACCTGCTCGATGGCACGGTCCCTCAGCCAGTCGGCCAAGGTCACCTGGCGGCCCGCTTCCACCGAGACGCCCTCGAAGCCGCTGTAGGCAGCCGAGTGACGGCCCTTGCGGAAGACCGCCTGGACCTGCTTGACGGCCCGCTCGGCGTCGGGGTGGAACAGCGCTCCGTCGGTGCCGATCCGGCAGTGTGGGGGCCACGAGCGCGCGAAGTCCGGCGTGTCGCTGAAGTGGTCGCCCGGATTCTCGTGCCAGTCCGCGGTGGCGACGATAGCGGCATACGAGGCCGCATTCTGCGCAACGTGTGCGCTGATCCGCCCGGCCACTTCGGCGCCCCCGGCGACGGCCAGCGAGCCGCCCTCGCAGAAGTCGTTCTGCACGTCAACGATGATCAACCCGCGAGGTGGCGGCATGGGCCGACACTACGCTTCGCCGCTGCGTGGCGACATCGCTGAGCTGAGTCGCGAGCGTGGTGCGTGCCGCCGACGGCCCCGGCCTGAGTCGTTCGGGCGTTTCGTTGCCACGCTGCCCGGGTCACACCGACCACGCCTGCCGATGCTCTGCCGCGTCCCAGAACATCCACTCGTACCGGCAGGCCGTCAGGAACGCCTGCTGCATCCGGTCGGTCGTCGATGGGCCGGACCGCGCCGCGAGCCGGTTGACGATGGCCTTCGCGGACTCGGTGGCGGCGGCGAACTCCGGGTCACCGTACGTGCCGATCCAGTCACCGTAGGGGTGGCCGGCCAGGTCACCGACCCGGGCCTTGAGCCGTCCGCCGACGTCCTCGTAGATCCAGAAACAGGGCAGGAGCCCCGCGGCCAGGACTGGGTAGCACCCGGCGCACGCGAGGGAGAGGAGGTAGCTCGTGTATGCCGTGCAGGTCGGCGACATGGGCGTCGCGGCGAGGTCCGAGACGTGCGCGGCGTGCAGCTGTCGTTCGACGAGGATCGCGGACTGGGCGCTCCTGGCCCAGAAGACCAGCTCGTCGGGGTCCTCGGCTTGTCCGGCGGCCGTGGCCAGGACACGCCCGAACTGGAGCAAGTAGTGCGCGTCCTGAGCCATGTAGTAGACGAACGACTCACGCGCCAGGGTGCCGTCCTGCAGACCGGTGAGGAACGGCAGCTCGTCGATGGCCCGCCGGATGGGGGTGACAGCTTCCCAGGCGTTCGCGCAGAAGGTCACTCAGCTGCTCCAGATCTCGTGGAAGTGGTGGACCGGGCCATGTCCGTGACCGATCTCGAGGACGTCGGCGGCGTTCAGCGCAGCAGTCAGCCAGGACTTCGCGTCGGCGGCGGCCTCGGGCCACGACGCCCGCTGCGGTCTTAGGGCCGCCAGGGCCGAGGACAGGGTGCAACCGGTGCCATGGGTGTTCCGTGTGTGCACGCGTGGCGCCCGCAGCTCCACCACCGCATCGGTGTCGGCGAACACGTCGACTGCCTCCGCTTCGTCGTCCAGGTGGCCGCCCTTGAGCAGCACCCGTGCAGCGCCGGCCCTCTGGAGCGCGACCGCCTGTGAGCGCATCTCAGCGACGCTCCGCGCGGGCGCCGTGCCGAGCAGGACTGCGGCCTCGGCGAGGTTGGGGGTGATGACGGAGCTTCGGCGCAATAGCGCCCGCACCGCTTCGACGGCGTCGTCCTCGAGGAGCCGGTCACCGCTGGTCGCCACCATGACCGGGTCGAGGACGACGACCCGCTGCGGATGGGCGTCGAGGAACGCCCCGACGGTCTCGGCCAGCTCGGCGTTCGCGAGCATCCCGATCTTCACGGCGTCGATGCGGACATCGCTGACCAGGGTCTGCAGCTGCAGGTCGACGAACCGGGCCGGCACGACGTGTACTCCGGTGACTCCCTGAGTGTTCTGCGCGGTCAGAGCGGTCACCACGCTGGTACCGAAGGCGCCGAGCGCGCTGAAGGTCTTGAGGTCTGCCTGGATCCCGGCCCCGCCGGACGGGTCGCTGCCCGCGATGCTCAGGACCACCGGTGGCCGGCTCATCGGTGCCTCTCCCTGAGGGTCGACCGGAGTTCCTCGGCTGTCCTTGCACCGGATGCGCCGTCCCACGCCTGGCGAAGGACGCGGGTTGCGGCCGCGACGTCCGGTTGTCCGCAGACCGCGCTGATGACGGCGACCCCGGCCACTCCCCTCGAGCGCAGGGCGCCGACCCGCTCCGGGGTGATCCCGCCGATCGCGACACACGGCCATGGGCTGGTGGCGGTGATGGCGCGCAGCTGCTCCAGCCCCCCTGGCGGCGCGGCGTCCGTCTTGCTCGCCGTCGCCCACACCGGCCCGACCCCGAGGTAGTCGAGCACGTGAGCGCCCTGCCGGACCGCCACCCTCACCTGCTCGAGGGTCTGCACCGACAGACCCAGGTATGCTTCGGCGCCCAGTTGTGCGCGGGCGTCCGCGACATCGAGGTCACCCTGGCCGACGTGCGCGCCCTGCGCCCCGATGACCTCGACAAGGTGCACCCGGTCATTCACGACCAACGGGACGCCGGTGGGGGCCAGCGCCGCCCGGACGGCTCGCCCGAGCGCGACGAGCTCGTCGTCCGAGGCGGCAGGGTCGCGCAACTGAACGAGGCTGACACCTGCGGCCACCGCGGCGGCCACCGTGGCCGGGACTCCGAGGCGGCCACACATCCCGGTGTCGGTGACGAGGTAGAGCGAAAGGTCCAACGGCCGCCGGCCGACCACACCAAACCCAGTCGATGGAGCCATCAGCTCAGGGTGACCCGGCCGACGAGGACCGTGGGGGTCAGCAGAGACAGCTCGTCCAGCAGCGCTACGGCGAACCCTCCCGGTCCCCGGCTGCCGGGCGCCGCGACATCCGCGGCGACCGTCAAGACCGCCGTAGCCGCTGCGGCCGCCACCAGGGGGTCCTCGACCACGGCGGCGAAGCCGGCCATCAGCGCTCCGAGGGCACAGCCCACCCCGGTCACCCGGGTCAGCCACCGGTGCCCGTTACCGACCCGCACCAGCCGATCACCGTCGGTGATGTGGTCGACCGGGCCGCTGACGGCGACGACGGTGCCGCGCTCACGCGCCAAACTTCGCGCGATGTCGGCCGCGGCCTCCGGCGAGTCCACCGAGTCGACTCCCTTGCCGCCGGCGCCGCCGGCCAGGGCCAGCACCTCCGAGGCGTTGCCCCGGATGATCGCCGGCCGTCCCAACGACAGCAGCTCCAGCGCCAGCTCAGTGCGCCACACCAGCCCGCCGGCGGCCACCGGGTCGAGGACCCACGGCGTCCCCGCGTCGGCGGCGGAGCTGACGGCACCCCGCATCGCCTCCGCAGTGTCGTCGTACGGAGTACCCAGATTGACCAGGAGCCCACCCGTCACCCGGGCGAAGTCGGCTGCCTCGTGCGGGTTGTCGACCATGGCGGGAGCCGCTCCAGCGGCGAGCAGCACGTTCGCCGTCCACTGCGCCACCACGATGTTCGTCAGGCACTGCACTAAAGGCGGCTGGGCACGCAGTCTCTCCAGGGCCTGCCCGACGACGGACGGAGACATCGTGCTTGGCATAGCTGGGTGTCCCTTCAGGTGGCGGTGGTGTCGGTGTCGGAGGGTGCGTTCTATACCCGGTGGTCGCGGATGGTGGCGTCGGCGGCACCCACGCCGGCACGAGGGCGGCCGCCTCGTCGGGTCAGGCCGCTGAGCACCCACGCGGCAAGAGCGGCCACGACGAAGGCGAACGGTGACGCGCCGAGCCACGACGGCGAAGTGAACCCGACCGCACCGTTGACGTGACCCCACATGCCGCTCCACCAAGGAACCGCGCCCGGGTTCACCAGCTGGAAGGCGATAAAGCCAAGTGCCCAAGCCGCCAGGTTCCGCCAACGCGGGCGTGCCTGCTCGCTGAGGTCCCAGCGGCCACGGCACACCACGAAGTAGTCGATGACGAGGACGCCCAGCAGCGGGACGAAGAGTGACCCGATGAGGATGAGAAAGCTCTCATAGTCGCTGATGTCGAACGCCAGCGCGCCGATGGTGGCGGTGGCGCCGACCGCCGCGGCGAGCACCCGACGGTCCCAGCGCGGGCGGAGGTTCTGCACCGAGACCGCGGTCGAGTACGTGTCGGCGAAGGACTGGTCGAGCTCGCGGACCGCCAGCACGCCGAAGGCCACGGTGCCCAGCAAGTTCACTCCGAGGTTGCCCCAGAGGCCGAGCTGGTCCAGGAGCCCGTGCACCCGTGGGGGCGGCTCACCAAGCGTGAAGGGCGCCTCCGCAGCCGAAGAACGCCTCGAAGGACGAAGCCCAGCAGTCATGATCGCTCCCTACGCCGGCATTATCCGGTCAGGTTCATCCGGTCGGCGACCCGTCTCGTCGCCCTCTCAGCCCGATTCGTCCGAGCTCCCGCGGTGCGTCCGAAACGATACAGCAGCCATCTGCCGAAGCCCTGGGTGGGACGCAAGCAACCCGCGACCAAAACGCCGCCGCGGGGCGGCCGGCGCCTGTTGATCCGACCCCGAGGGTCCACCAAACGGTCGCAAGAACGAAAAAGGCCTCCACGCCTTTACGCCACGACGTGGATGCGCCTTGAGTACGACCACATGCTGCAGGTCGTCAGGGCCACCGGCCGAAGCAGCGTGTGTCCCTGGACGTGTCCGGAGGGAGACTTGCCCACTAGGGACACACGTTCTCACGATCGATCTGGCCTCGTCGAGACAGTTCCAACTCTACTGCGAATCTAATCCCAGGACTCGGCTGATGCGATGTAGGAGCGGGGCCTCCGCTCCTGGTGGCCCTTCCAGCGGGGATGCTGGGAGTGTTCACGGCTCGCAACGAAGGAGGCCCCTGATGGAAGGGTATGCCGTCGGGTGGCAACCGCAGTTGCTCGCCTGCGGCGACGAACCAGGCGTAGGTCTCAGGGGGGTGCGCGCGCGCGACGACGCCCAGGCGCAGGTCGACGTCGGTCATCAGCTCGGCGGCGATCGTGAGCCTGCCGGTGACCAGGAGCCACGACACGAACGAGCGGGCCTTGGTGATCGCGTCCGACTGCTGGGCCAGCGACAGCTGGTCCCAGCTGCCGGACCGCTCGAGCTTGGCGCAGAAGGACCCTGGCTGCCTGGGTGGTGGACCGGCCAGTCTTGCGGTCCAGTCCTCGCATTGCGCTGAGGTAGGCCTCGAGCAGGTCGGTGCTCGGGTTCGACAGCGCCAGTGCCGCGGGCATCACAGCGCACCGATGGCTTGGGCGTCGATCGCCTCGCAGGCTCGCCGGTACTCACCGGCCAGCCAGTCGTTGGCCAGGTGCAGGTAGATGCGGGTGGACTCGATCGAGCGGTGGGCAGCTTGTGCCTGGATCGCCTCGAGCGCCATGCCGGCCTCTCGCAGCCGGGTGAAGCAGTCCGGCCCGCTTTCGTGTTCCAGCGATCAGCGGGCAGCGAGCAACGCCGACTGTTCGGCGGACCGCTGGCCCGGCCCGGGCTGTTCGAGCGGCGGCGCATCCCGGTACTCCCGGTACTCCCGGTACTCCCGGTACTCCCGGTGCCCCGCGGGCTGCGGTTCCAGGCCGTGCACTCGGCGGACGTGGCACGCGCGATGCGTGCGGCGGTGACCACCGGAGCCGCGGGCGCTTTCAACATCGCGGGCGACGGCGTCCTCGACCGCAAGGCGCTGGGGGACGTGTTCGGCGCGCCAGGACCTTTCCGGTGCCACCCGGTGCGGTCCGCGGTGCCCTCGACGCCGCCTGGCGAGTGCGTGCGGCACCCGTGCCGGGAGACCTGTTCACCGGGCTGATGGGGTTGCCGCTGATGTCGACCGAGCGGGCACGCGCGGAGCTCGGCTGGGCTCCGGAGCACACCGGGGCTGAAGCCCTGACGGCCCTTCTCGAGGGCGTGGCGGCCAGGTCGGGAAGCGACCTTCCGCCGCTGCGTCCCTGAAGGCGCCAGTCCGTTCGCTCGGGCATGCTCGCCTGATTGCCCGGCTCATACGCTGCCCCGGAACGCGTCGACACTCAGGCTCCGGAGGAGTAGCCCGCGATCGCACGCTCGATGACTTCAGTGGCCACGGACCGGAGATTCGACCGGGTCAGGAACTCGAAGGCGCGTTGGTCATCGTCCTACGGTAGCGGTGCATCACGGGTCGCGGACATGACGGAAGTTACCTGACTGGCGACCTCGAAGTCCTCGCCAGCACTGACAACCACGATACGGACGTCCACCGCGGGGCTGCCGATCTCGCCGTCACCTCTGATGGCTTCGTTGTTCGTCTCATCGAGAACAACGCCGGCGTACTCCATGGCGCGGGTCGCGTTCACGCGTACCTGCGGCAGGTGCTCGCCGATCCCGCCGGTGAAGACAAGGATGTCGAGGCCACCGGCGCTGGCGATCATCGCCCCGATCTCTCTACGCAGCCGATGGATGAAAATGTCGTATGCCAAGGACGCATCCGGGTCGCCTGACGTGCGTGCGTCGAGGACTTCACGCAGGTCTCCTGATGTCCCGCTCAACCCCTTCAGTCCCGCGTCGTGTTGCAGGCCGTCTTCGACCTCGTCGGGGCTCAAGCCTCCACGACGGATCAGCCAGGTCACGAGACCGGGATCGACGCTGCCGCTGCGCGTCGCCATCACCAGCCCCTCGAGTGGGGTCAGGCCCATGGTTGTGTCGACGCAGACCCCGCCCACGCTGGCGGCCAGGGAGGCACCCGAACCCAAATGGCAAGTCACGGCCCGTAGGCCACCAAGCGGCAGCGCGGTGATCTCGCCTGCTCGGCGAACGGCGTAGGCGTGGCTGAGCCCGTGCGCGCCGTACCGGCGCAGTGCCCAGCGCTCATTCCAGGCCCGGGGCAGTGCATACGTCGCGGCTGCGGCGGAAAGGTCCAAGTGGAACGTCGTGTCGAAACAGGCCACCGACGGGACCTCGGGCAGCACTGTGTCGAGTGCTCGGATGCCCTCCGCAGCACGGGGGTTGTGCAGCGGGGCGAGACTGTCGGCCGAGTCCAGGTAGGCGAGGAGGTCGTCGTCGATGTGAGTGGCGGTGAGGTAGTGGGGCCCCCCGTGGACGACGCGGTGCCCCACAGCGTCGACCTCGCCCGCTTCGGCGACGAACTCGCGCAGCGCGTCGCTCTCGTCGGTTCCGTCCCACCGTTCGATGCTCCGTTCCGCGACCCGGCGGTCCTCGACGATGACGCTGAGCTTTAGGCTGCTCGACCCGGCATTGACGACCATGACCTTCACGAACGCGGCCCCTCTGACCGGCCTGTGGACTCGTCGATGTCCGGGCCGGTGGGCGGCTCGGTGGGCCAGGTCCAGTCACGCACCTCGGGTAGGTCCTCCCCATGGCGACGGACGTACAGAGCGTGTTCGATGAGCTTGTTCTTCAGCCGCTCACGGACGCGGTCGGCTGCGTCGCCGAGACGAGGGACGCGGTCGATGACGTCGATGGCAAGGTGGAATCGGTCGATCTGGTTGACCACGGTCATGTCGAACGGGGTGGTTGTCGTGCCTTCCTCGATGTAGCCGCGGACGTGGAAGTTGTGATGGTTGGTCTGCTTGTACGTCAGACGGTGGATGAGCCACGGGTAGCCGTGGTAGGCGAAGATCACCGGCTTGTCTGCGGTGAACAGGGCATCGAAGTCCGCTGACGAGAGCCCATGCGGGTGACTGTGATCGTCTTGAAGACGCATCAGGTCGACGACGTTCACGACCCGCACACGCAGGTCCGGTAAGGCATCGCGGAGCAGCGACACGGCGGCAAGGGTCTCCATCGTGGGGACGTCTCCGGCGCAGCCCATGACGACGTCGGGTTCACTGTCCTCGTCGTTGCTGGCCCAGTCCCAGATGCCGATGCCCTTCGTAGCGTGGACCACAGCCTCGTCCATGGACAGGTACTGCAACGCGGACTGCTTGCCCGCGACGATGACGTTGACGTAGTCGCGCGAGCGCAGGCAGTGGTCGGCCACCGACAGCAGCGTGTTGGCGTCGGCGGGAAGGTAGACGCGGACCACGTCGGCCTTCTTGTTCACGACATGGTCGATGAACCCGGGGTCCTGGTGGGAGAACCCGTTATGGTCCTGCCGCCATACGTGGGAGGTGAGCAGGTAGTTCAACGACGCCACGGGTCGCCGCCACTCGATCTCGGCGCTGGTCTTGAGCCACTTGGCGTGCTGGTTGACCATCGAGTCGACGATGTGGACAAATGCCTCGTAGCAGGAGAACAGACCATGCCGCCCAGTCAGCAGGTACCCCTCCAACCAGCCCTGGCAGGTGTGCTCGGAAAGGATCTCCATCACGCGTCCGTCCGGTGCCAGACCGACGTCGTCGGGTTCTATCGAGGCATTCCATGTGCGGTCGGTGGTCTCCAACACGTGCTGCAACCGGTTGGAGTTGTGCTCGTCGGGAGCGAACATACGAAACGTCTGGGAGTTCGCTGCCATCGTGTCGCGGAGGAACCCACCCAGGACCTCGGTGGCGCTGACAGCTCCGGTCCCAGGAGTGTCGACGTCGACGGCGTAGTCACGAAAGTCGGGCAGGTCCAGCGCTCGTAGGAGACTTCCGCCGTTGGCATGCGGGCTTGCGCTCATCCGACGCTGACCGGCTGGCGCCAACGCGACCACGTCAGGGCGCGGCTGGCCGTCGTCATCGAACAGCTCCTCGGGACGGTAGCTAAGCATCCACTCTTCGAGGATGCGGCGATGCTCGTCGTCGTCACGGGCGTTCGCGAACGGGACCTGGTGGGAGCGCCACGACCCCTCGACCTTCTGCCCGTCGACCTCACTGGGCCCGGTCCATCCCTTCGGGGAGCGAAGCACGATCATGGGCCACGGCCGACGGGCCACGACGCGTTTGCTGTTCCGCGCCTGGTGCTGAATATCGGCGATGTCGTCGAGGCAACGATCCAGGGTCGCGGCGAAGGCTTGGTGCATCCGTTGCGGGTCGGAGCCTTCGACGATGTACGGCCTCCAGCCGTAACCCTCGAGCAACGAGGTCAGCTCGGTCTGAGGGATCCGGGCCAACACGGTCGGGCTGGCGATCTTGTAGCCGTTGAGGTGCAAGATCGGTAGCACGGCCCCATCGCGGCGCGGGTCGAGGAACTTGTTGGAGTGCCAACTCGCGGCCAGCGGGCCTGTCTCGGCCTCACCGTCGCCGACGATCGCCGCGACCACCAGACCGGGGTTGTCGAACGCGGCACCGAAGGCATGCGAGAGGGCATAGCCCAACTCGCCCCCCTCGTGGATAGAGCCGGGCGTCTCGGGTGCGACGTGGCTGGGGATGCCCCCCGGGAAAGAGAACTGTCGGAAGAGCCGACGCAGGCCCTCCTCATCGCGGCCGATGGCCGGGTAGACCTCGCTGTAGGTGCCATCCAGGTACGCCGACGCCACGGCCGCAGGACCGCCATGCCCAGGTCCCATGACGTACATGCAGTCGAGGTCGCGCAGTCCGATGGTCCGGTTGAGGTGTACGTAGACGAAGTTGAGTCCGGGCGTGGTTCCCCAGTGACCCAGCAGACGGGGCTTCACGTGCTCGGGCTGCAGCGGCTCGCGCAGCAGTGGATTGTCCATCAGGTAGATCTGACCGACGGAGAGGTAGTTGGCGGCTCGCCACCACAGATCGAGGCCCTTGAGCTGGCGCTTGTTCAGAGGTGTGCCAGCAACCGTGCTGCGTACTCGTGTGCGAGCCACGGTCAGTGGTTGCGGAGAGCGTCGACCAGTTCCGACTTGGTCATCTTGGAGCGTCCCTCGATGTCCAGCTCACCGGCCCGCTTGCGAAGCTTCTCGACGGTCCAGTCGTCGTAGGACCCCGCCGCTCCCCCGCGCTTGCCAATCTTCGACGACCCTTCGTTCGCGGACGCATTGGCGATGCGAGCGGACTTCTCCTTGCTGTTGCCCTCGCGCCGCAGTGCCTCGTACTTCTCGTCGTCCTTGACACTCGGTCCGGGCTTCTTCCCACCAGGCATGGTCACTCCCTTCGTTGAACTTATGACGTTACTCCGCAACCACGATGGGCGTCGTCGAGCATGACGCGTAAAGCCGCCGCGTGAGACCCGCATGGACTCCATCAGCACAGAAGGGACTCGAATAACTGACGTCGATCTTGCCGGCAGCCTCCTTACGGTCGAAGGATGCGCGTCCTGAGTTACGAGAAGCGGCGCGGTCCCAGCGGCATCCAGTGGCCGGTGGATGAGGATCGTCCCGGAGGGCACCGAGCGGCTGTACGTCGACGGCAGGTCCGCGACCGACACCGATTACTGCGAGACCTACGGCCACGACCTCACGGGTGGGACCGTCACCGAGCAGCAGCACCGGGGGATGGCGCCAGCGGGACCGGGCCGTGCTCAAGGGCGCGGACTACGCGCCGGTCGTGGAGAGGTACGGCGAACAGGCGGGTGTCGACGAGCCGGAGCGGCTGCACCACGCCGGACTGGCGGGGGCCGCGGGAGGGTGAGATCGGCCTGCTCCGCGACCTGCAGGACCTGCACGTGCTCGCCACGTTGACGCAGACGACCTGGACGGTCATCGCCCAAGGTCAGGGTCTTCGTGACCGCGAGCTCCTCGGCATCGCCCAGTCTTGCAACGCCGAGACGTCACGCCAGCTGAGCTGGTTCAACACCCGGATGAAGGCCGCCGCGCCGCAGGCACTCATCGTGGAGCCGTGACGGCCCCGGGTCCCGCACCTGGTCTGGTCTCCTGGACCGGTACGTTGTGTCCATGAAGAGGTTGACCGCTGGCCGGAAGCGCATGGTGGGGCCCGTGGCCGGCCTGTTCGCCGTGTCGTTGCTCGCCGGGTGCGCGAGCTCGCAGTAGGACCCCGTGCGCGCGACGGCTAACCGGTTCTACGCCGCGATCGCCGACGGAGACGGCCAAGCGGCCTGCGCGGTACTCGCTCCGACAGTCCGCTCGGAGATCGAGGAGTCGGCCGGCAGCCCGTGCTCGCAGGCGATCCTCGACGAGGACGTCCCTGATGCGTCGGTTCCGACCCGGGTCTCGGTCTACGGCACCAGCGCCCAGGTGCGCTACGACGGCGAGTCCGCCTTCCTGAGCCGGTTCGAGGACGGCTGGAGGGTCATCGCGGCCGCGTGCCGACCGGGACCTGTGCGCTACGACTGCAGGATCCAGGGGGCGTGAGATGCGGACGATGTTCGTTGCCTACCTGCTGGTGATCTCGGTCGGTCTCGCGCTCATGCTCGTCGCCGCGCTGCGGCACCCCGCTACGACGGCGCCCGAGCCCGTAAGAATTACGCCGGCACCAGCCCCATCACCCGAGCCTCGGGCAAGAAGAAAGTCGTCCTAGCCCGATACGTGCGTAACAAACGCCTGATCGATGCCCTGCACCATCAGGCTTTCAGCGCCCTGAGCGGATCGCCGGGAGCCCGCGCCTACTACGACGCGCTCAGGGACCGAGACATCGGCTACAACGCAGCCCTGCGCCAACTTGGCAACCGCCTCGTCGGCATCCTGCACGGCTGCCTCAAAACGCGCACCCCCTACGACGAGGCGGTTGCCTGGAACCAGCACACCCAACAGGCAGCGGCTTGAAACGACGGGAAGGAGGCGCCCCTGATGAGCACGCCAACCCCGCCCGGTGACGTTTCCGTCACGGCACCAGGGTGTCCCGCCTGCGGACAGCCGCTACCCGCCGGCCGGTCCCGGCGCTTCTGCTCAGCAGCCTGCCGGCAGGCCGCCTACCGTCGACGCCACCAAAGGGTTGCGCCTGTTGCCGTCCTGCCACCCCGCCGGTCACGGCTGCAAGGCACCCTCTACCAATGCCCAGAATGCGACACCCGCTACCTAGCCGAGCAATGGTGCCCTGACTGCTCACGGCCCTGCCAACGCCTCGGAGCCGGCGGTATCTGTCCAAACTGCGAGGAGATGATCACCGTCGAGGAACTCACCACAGACGCCGTCGCGAGCTCACCCTTGCCCGTCACCAACAGACCCATCCATCATTGAAGAAGCCTCCAGGATTTCGAGGGGAAGCTCAGGTCAGGCTTGACTTCTAAGCCCATGGGATGTCTGATACGGCAGCCGGTCCAGGTACTTCCCGGCCAAGCAGATCCCGACCGCGCCGGGCAGTCCCTGACCCAAGGAGCCGGTGGCCACATCCACCCAGGGCAGCGCGGGCGTGGGATGGCCCTCCAGGCGTGCCCCGAGCTGGCGGTAGGTCGCGATGAGCTCCTGTTCGCTGACCACACCCACCGCTCGGAACATCGAGTAGAGCAGCGGTGAGGCGTGCCCCTTGGAGAAGATCAGACGGCCAACTCGGGCTGCTCCCAGTCGTAGCGCAGGTGGCCGACCAGCAGGACCGCCATCAGGTCGGCGGCCGACAACGACGACGTGGGATGCCCCGAACCGGCCCGGGTGCTGCAGCGGATGGAGTCCACCCGCAGCTGGGTCGCCAGGCGGCGGACCAGATCGAGCCGCTCTCCGGTCATCTCCGGGGTCATCGCCGTGCTCCAGCCGCCGTGTCGTCACCGTGCAGGTCGTCCAACGCCACTGCGGGGTCTGCCAGCCTGACCAGGTCGACCGGCTGGCCGGAGCGGACCAGGGACTGGATGGCGTCGGTGAGGTCCCAGACGTTGACGTTCATGCCGGCCAACACCCGCCGGCCCTTCGTCCAGAAGGCGATGAACTCACCCTTGGCGACGTCGCGCGAAATACGACCTCGTCGTACCCCGCCCGATGGCACATACCCGGAGTACTCCATCCCCAGGTCGTACTGGTCGGAGTAGAAGTACGGCACGTCGTCATACGCCACCACGCGGCCCACCATGTTCGCGGCGGCGACCGGCCCCTGGTTGAGGGCAGCCGCCCAGTGCTCCAGACGCAGGTGGGTGCCCAGATGCGGATAGTACGCATTGGCCACGTCACCGACGGCGAACAGGTCCGCGTCGCTGCTCGCCAGGTGCTCGTCGACGACGATCCCGTTGTCGACGTCCAAGCCCGCCCTGGCGGCCACGTCGGTGTTGGGCACAATGCCCACGCCCACCACCACCGCGTCGGCCTGCACGACGACGCCGTCCGCGAGGCGCACTCCGGTGGCCCGATTGCCCTGACGGATGATCTCGGCCACCCCGGTGCCCATTCGCAGCTCCACCCCGTGCTGGCGGTGCACCTGCGCGTAGATCTGCGCCACTTCCGGACCGAGCGCGGCCAGCAACGGCAGCCGCGCGACCTCGATGACGGTGACGTCGCATCCGGCGGCTCGGGCTGCCGCGGCCGTCTCCAGGCCGATCCAGCCCGCGCCGATGATCGCCACCCGGTGTGCCGCCTGAAACGCGGCCTTCATCGCCTCACAGTCCTCGAGACGACGCAGGTAAAGCAGGCCGTCGACGTCGGCCCCCGGAATCGTCAGGCGCCGAGGAGAGGAGCCGGGCGCCAGCAGCAGCTTGTCGTAGTGCAGCCGCTGTCCCCCCTCGAGACTCACCTCATGAGACGAGCGGTCGACGCCGGTGACCACGCTGTTCAGCCGCAGCTCCACCTCGTGCTCGTCGTACCAACCCTCGGGATGGACGTAGAGCTTGTCCTTCTCCGACTTGCCCTGCAGGTAGTCCTTGGACAACGGCGGCCGCTCGTAGGGGTGCTCGGCCTCCTCCCCAGGAGAACGACCCGCCCGTCGAAGCGCTCCGTGCGCATCGCCTCGGCTGCCTTCGCCCCCGCGAGGCCGCCGCCGACGATCACGAATGTGTCATCTGCTGTCATGTGCTCACGTCCTTGGTGCGCCTGACCGTCTGTGCGCCCGGTCCTGTCAGGAGACTCCCGGTGCAACCCGGCATACCGGCGCTCAACTTGTCACCCACCCTGCCCCGAGAGCACGACCGGGAAACACCGATAGAGCCGGAGCGGTTGACTCGCGCGGTGGCCCGGGCAGACTGTTGCCATGCAACGGATATCTCTGGACGCCCTCGCCCGCCAGCAGATCGAGCTCGCAGCGACCCACAGCGGACACGCAGCCGACACCGTTGTGGGAGGGCATGAGCGGGTGCTGCGTCAGACCGTCATCGGCATGATCGAGGGCGCCGAGCTTGCCGAGCACGAGAACCCCGGGGAGGCGACCGTTCACGTGTTGCGTGGTCGCGTCCGGTTGTCCTCCGGGGACCAGTCCTGGGAGGGCCGCTCGGGCGACCTGTTGAAGGTGCCGGATGCCCGGCACAGCCTGCTGGCGCTGGAGGCCTCCGCCGTCTTGCTCACCGTGGCCAAACTGGGTTGACCCGCACGCGGACCAGCCGTCGTCCCCTCCCGGGTGCGCAGTCGGGTTTCGTCCACGGCGCTGTTGGGGTAGAAGGGGGGATGGACCACACCGCCAACGTCACTTCGGCAGTCATCGTGGTGTCGGAACTTGACCGCTCCCTGGCCTTCTACCGCGACGTCTTCGCCTGCGAGGTGTCCATCCACGACGGGGACGGTGCCCTGCTGCTGGCTCCCGGAGGCTTCGAGATCTACCTGATCGCGAAGGGCGCTAGAGCCGAGCACCTCACCGGTGGGATCGGGCACGAGTTCCTCATCTGGGGCACGGACACTCCTGAGGGGCTGGACCAGTTCGAACGGGCCCTGAAGGACCACGGTCGCCACATCTACACGCACACCATCGGCGGCGTGCGTTTCGTCGAAGGCGGCGACCCGGACGGCATCCGGGTCATCATCGCCCACCCGAGCCCGGGCCAACACCCGCGCTGGTTGTTGGACCCCCGCCTGTACACCTGACCTGACCGTGAGGGTCGGGGCACGGGACCGCAGGTCATCCGCTCCCAGGGCCGGCTAGTAGCTGGGCGAGATCGGTCACCACGACGTCCGCGCCGTGGGCGCGTAGGTCCTCGCCGTGGTCATGGTGGTCCACTCCGACGACGGGACCGAATCGACCCGTCCGGCCGGCTTCCACTCCCGCGAGGGCGTCCTCCACGACGACCGACTGCCCGGGCTCGGCGCCGAGCACGCGGGCCCCTTCGAGGTAGCTGTCCGGCGCTGGCTTGCCCGCCAGTCGGCGGTCCTTGACCACGGGTCCGTCGACGCATGGGTCGAACAGCTCGGTGATCCCCGCTGCCGCCAGCGTCGTCCGGGTGTTCTCGCTGGCAGAGACGACGGCAGTCGAGACTCCGTTGCCACGCAGGACCCTGACGAGCGAGATCGCACCGTCGTAGACGCCCACGCCCGTGGTCTCGAGCAGCCGACGGAACAGGCCGTTCGTGCGGTTTCCGACCCCCGCGACCGTGCGGGCGTCCGGTGGGTCGTCGTCGGCGCCCTCAGGAAGCTCGATGTGCCGGACCGCGAGGAAGTTCCTGACGCCGTCGGCCCGGGGCTGCCCGTCGACGTATCGCTCGTAGTCCTCGACGGGGTCGAACGGGGCGAGCCTCTTGCCCGAACCGGCGGCCTCCCGGTCGAGGAACTCGTCGAAGGCCTGCTTCCAGGCACGGGCGTGCACCTCGGCCGCCCTGGTCAGGACCCCGTCGAGGTCGAACAGCCAGGCCTGGTAGGCACCGAGGTCGACGTGCTGCCGATGGCGGCCGCCCCGGTGTGGACCGGTCATGACGGTGTCCTCGGCACGCCTGCGTCGTTTCGCAAGTTGCGAGTGCGTGGCTCGCGTCCCGCCGGCTGGGTGGGGGACGGACGCCCGATGGCGCCCACTCGCTCCGGCGGGATCGTGCGAACCGTGGGCTTGTCGAGCGTCACGCTCGCAGCCTCCCCATAGTGAAAGACCGTGAGTGCCTCGGTGCCGGCGGTGAGTTGGTAGCTCGTCGTGGCCGCTGTCGTCTCGACCCGCAGGCAGCGCCCGCGGAGGCGCACACTGAACGCCAGGCGGGTCAGCCCCTGGGGTAGGCACGGGGCGAAGCTGAGGGCGCCGTCGCGTTCGCGCATGCCGGCCAGCCCCAATAATGTCCAGACACACTTCAAGCTCCGCCCAGTCCAGCAACTCGCCGCGCGCGGGTCGGTCTCAAGAGATGCCCCCCTGACGCCCATGGCGAGGCGAACCTGAACCTGGGCACCAGTCAGTCCGTTGCTGCACCAGCTGAGCTTTCCGCTCCTGCCGAGAGTCGGCAAGGCGTAACCGCCACGAAGACGTCCGACTCTGCCGCGTGAGCGCCTTCGGCGACTGCACGAGTATTAACGACAGCGGCCATCTATGCACGTCGGTGAAGACAGTCAAGGTGCAACTCGTGGGAAGCGGCAGGGCTGGCGCTCGTGCAGGCGGGTAGCGGGCTCCCTTGCTCGGGCTGCCCGGCTGTCCCATTTGAGGTACACAGACACTCCGGATGCTGCCCGCTGCCGGCTACTCTGACCGCCAAGGACGCTGTCCATAGACAAGCCGGGTCAGTCCGCGTGAGGTTTTCCGCGTTTCGTCGTGGTGGGCAGCGCTAGCTAGTTGTCCTGTGTGGGCGACGTCGAGGGCGATATCGGCGAGTTTTCGGTTGCTGTGTTGGCTGGCGACGCGCAGTAGGGCGAGGGCGCCTTCGGCGGTGATCTTGTGTGTGGTCATTAGGACGCCGATCGCGACCCGATCTCGCGGTTGGAGGTCAGCGCGCGACCGAGGTCCTCGTTTCGGTCCCTGGCCCACGCGTTGGCGGCGGCTAGCGCGCCGTGGGTGGCGAGCAGCAGCCCGACGGTCTGCGACCACAGTGGAAACGCTTCGGGCTCGGTTGAGTAGAAGTTCAGGCTGGTGGTGACGTCATTGTGTTCCTCGACGTAGAGCCGAAACGACAGCATGCTTTGTACGCCGGTGGCGGCGTAGGCCTGCGGCGCGAAGTCCGGCCACCTGGACTCCGCGCGCAAGTTCCCGGTCCGGAACACCGAGTCCTCGCGGATCGCGTCGACACACGGCCCGCTCAGCAGCGCGAACTGGATCTTGTCGGTGGAGGTGACGAGCTCGTCCCTTGGCGCAACGGTCTCTAGTATCGCGTGTCGTAAGTGACTTTCTGGTGAGGATTTGAGATCGTGGTCTATGTCGCGAGTAGAGCCATTGGAGTTGCGGGTCGGGGACGAGAGAGTGCTTCGGGAGTGGATGCGGGCGTCGTCGATTTCGGCGGGGTCGGCGCAGCGGGCCCGGATCGTGCTGCTCGCCGCGGAGGGGCGCAGCAACGTTGAAATCGCCGCCCTGGTGGGGGTGAGCCTGCCGACGGTCAGGTCCTGGCGGGCGCGGTACGCCGGCGGCGGCCTCGACGCGTTGGGTGACTTGCCCCGCTCGGGCCGACCGGTGGTGCACGAGCAGAGCGCGGTCGTCGCGGCGACGCTGGTGGCGCCGCCGGCATCGCTGGGGGTGACGCACTGGTCGGCGCGGCTGTTAGGCGAGCACCTGGATATCAGCTTCGCGAGCGTGGCCCGGATCTGGCGGCGGTGGGGCCTGCAACCGTGGAAGGTCGAGACGTTCACGTTCAGCACCGACCCGGAGCTGGAGGCCAAGATCCGCGACGTCGTCGGGCTGTATCTGGGTCCTCCCGAGAAGGCGGTCGTGGTCGGTATCGATGAGAAGACCCAGATCCAGGCGCTCGAGCGCACCGCCGCGATCCTGCCGATCCGACCTGGGGTGCCCGAGAAGCAGACTCACGACTACAAGAGGAACGGCACGACCACCTTGTTCGCCGCCCTGGAGGTCGCCACCGGGCTGGTCACCGACCGCTGCTTCCAACGCC
>JAABUT010001711.1_pt1 | contig 23951 bp, 17 predicted proteins | sample 5559281 | NCBI WGS metagenome assembly JAABUT01 (sample SAMN10711880, study PRJNA513359) | rock metagenome | isolation source: Antarctica rocks | place: Antarctica: Victoria Land, Ricker Hills nord | collected 2016-01-04
GACCCTGCACAACCTCGGCGAGGTCGCGGCCTGGACCAGGGCCATCGCGGAGCGGGTGCATGGCGCCATGCAGGCGGGCGAACTGCCGATCGTGATGGGGGGCGATCACAGCCTGTCGATGGGCTCGGTCGACGGCGTGGTGCGCCACTGCCGCGAGCAGGCGCGCCCGCTCTTCGTGCTGTGGCTCGACGCTCACGCCGATTTCAACACGCCCGATACCTCACCCTCGGGCAACATGCACGGCATGCCGCTGGCGGCGCTCTGCGGCGAACCCGGCTTCGCCGGCGTGTTCGACGATGAGGACCGACCCGGCGTCGCGGTCGCGCCGAGGCTCCTGCCCGACCACGTCCATCTGTTCGGCCTCCGTTCGGTCGACCGCGGCGAGCGCGCGCTGCTCCGCGCCAGAGGCGTCGACGTCGTCGACATGCGCTTCATCGACGAGTGGGGCGTCGCGGTGCCGCTGCGCCGCATCCTGGAGCGCGTGGCCGCGGCCCGGGGCTTCCTCCATGTCAGCCTCGACGTCGACTTCCTGGATCCGTCGCTGGCGCCCGGCGTCGGCACCACGGTGCCGGGCGGCGCCACCTACCGCGAGGCCCATCTCATCATGGAGATGATCCACGATTCCGGCCTCCTGGGCTCGCTCGACCTCGTGGAACTCAACCCCTTCCTCGACGACCGCGGCAGAAGCGCCATGATCCTGGTCGACCTCGTGGCGAGCCTGTTCGGCCGCAGCGTCATGGATCGCGCCACGGAGGCGGGCCGGGTGGCCTGATGTCGGAAACGGGCACCTGCCGAGGCCGCAGCATCGGAACCCGACGGACGCCGATCACCTATTCCTCCCGACGCTTTCCGCCAGGAGGCCGATGCCGACCGGGGGAGCTCTGCCTGGAGTTCGACCCTGATCGGCGGCCGTCGAGCGCCGGAGTCACTTTCCGGGCGTGGGTGGCGGCAGCGGCGCTCCGCTGCGGAGCAGCCAGAACAGGATCAGCAGCACGCCGAGCGCGATGCAGAGACCGGCGATGGCGCGCGGGCTCAGCTGCAGGGCCGGCCGCGGCCGGGCGCGCGTGGGCATGGGTGCCGGCGAGGGTGGCGTGCCCGGGCGCAGGATCCCGCCGGTGCTGCGCATCGAGCCGGGGGCCGCGCCCGCCATGTCGGGGCCGCGCCCGTCGAGCACTGCCTCTGCGAGGTGGCGGTAGGTCGCGAGCCGGCGCGGCGTGCTCTCGCCGAGCAGGTAGGACTGCGCTTCCGCCGCATCGGGCATCCGGCCCTGGAGCCGGCCATAGGCCTGAAGCCAATCGTATTTGTTCTGCTTGTAGAGCGAATAGGCCACGAGCCCGACGATGTCCTTGTCGCTGGTGACCAAGCTGGTAAACACGACATTGTGTTCGGCCGGGTCCACGATGGTGGGGTCGGGTGTGAGGACTTCGGAGTCCCGTCCCGTCCCCGCCATCATCGATCGCTCCGCATCGGTCCGTGTCGCTACCTGGTCCATCGCCGGTGCTCCCCACCCTGATTCCCGGGATCAACCGCGAGCCCGCCCGGCCGGATCCGTCGCGGCGCTCCGACGCGTCACATCGAACGAAAGGACTGCATCCTGCCGCCGCACGCCGATTTCGAGCAGGCCCTCCAGGCTCGTGGTTTCCGCCTCGTGGCCGGGATCGACGAGGCCGGCCGCGGACCCCTGGCCGGCCCGGTCTCGGCCGCGGCCGTCATCCTGGACCTCGCGGATGTGCCCGAAGGCATCGACGATTCGAAAGCCCTGCCGTCCGAGCGGCGCGAGGACCTCTGTTCGGCCATCCTGGCCCGGGCGGTCGCGGTCGGCATCGGCTTCGCCAGCGCGGCCGAGATCGATGCGGTCAACATCCGCCAGGCAACCTTCATGGCGATGCGCCGGGCCGTGGGCGCCCTGTCGGCCGAGCCGCACTATCTGCTGGTCGACGGCAAGGACGGGCCGCCCGGTCTCGCCTGTCCGCTCCGCACCGTGGTGAAAGGCGATGCCCTGTCGCTGTCGATCGCGGCCGCATCGATCGTCGCCAAGGTGATGCGGGACCGGCTGATGGTGCGGCTCCATGCGGTGCATCCGCTCTATGGCTTCGCGGTCCACAAGGGCTATGCCACGGCCGCGCACCGGGCCGCGCTGCGGACCCATGGGCCATCGCCGTTCCACCGGTTGAGCTTCTCCTCGGCATCCCGTCGCGAGGTCGATGACGGAACGGCCGGGTAGCCGGTCACGGACCCGGAGAGCCGTGGGATGCCGTCTGCGTCCGCACGGGCGTCGCGCCCGCATCGTGACCGAAGCGTAACGAAACAGGACAGCATCGGACGGGCTCCGGCAACGTGGGCTTTACCTTAACGCCCCCATAGTCCCGGTCGTGAGTTGCGTATCCCGGTGTGTGTCACATGTCCCCAGCACAGGCCGGAACGGCCGCCTCGAAGCTCCAGTCAAAGGTATCGCGTCCTGGAGCTTCGACGGCTCGCCTCAGACCACTGGCGCCGGTCCTGAGAGACCGGATCATCATCTCGGACTGCCTCGACGCCCTTGCGGCGCTGCCGGCCGAGAGCGTCGACCTCGTGTTCGCCGACCCTCCCTACAACCTCCAGCTGTCGCACGCGCTGACCCGGCCCGACCAGAGCCTCGTCGACGCCGTCGACGACGATTGGGACCGCTTCGCCAGCTTCGCCGACTACGACCGTTTCACGACCGCGTGGCTGCAGGGCGTGCGACGGGTGATGAAGCCCAACGCGACCCTCTTCGTGATCGGCTCCTACCACAACATCTTCCGGGTCGGCTCGACCCTCCAGGACCTCGGCTTCTGGATCCTCAACGACGTCGTCTGGCTCAAGGCCAACCCGATGCCGAACTTCCGCGGGCGCCGCTTCACCAACGCCCATGAGACGCTGATCTGGGCATCGCGGGACGAGGCCGCCAAGCAATATACTTTCAACTACGAGGCCCTGAAGGGCGCCAACGACGACACGCAGATGCGGTCCGACTGGTTCATGCCGATCTGCTCGGGGGGCGAGCGCCTCAAGGACCGCAACGGCGACAAGCTCCACCCGACCCAGAAGCCCGAAGCCCTGCTGACCCGCATCCTGCTCAGCGCCACGAAGCCCGGCGACGTGGTGCTCGACCCCTTCTTCGGGTCCGGCACGACCGGAGCGGTGGCGCGCCGCTACGGCCGCACCTGCGTCGGCATCGAGCGCGATCCCGTCTATGCGGCGGCGGCGGCGAGCCGCATCGCGGCCGTCGAGCCCGTCGGGGCCGAGACGCTCGACGTGCTGGCCACCAAGCGCAGCGAGCCTCGCCTCGCCTTCGCGACCCTGCTCGAGACCGGCGCCGTCGTGCCCGGCCAGGCGCTCTACGACGCCCGCCGGCGCGTCAAGGCCGCGGTGCGGGCCGATGGCCTCATCGGCATCGGCACGATCGCGGGCTCGATCCACAAGATCGGGGCACTGGCTCAGGGCCTGCCGGCCTGCAACGGCTGGACCTACTGGCATTACGAGGACGCCGGCACGCTGAAGCCGATCGACGCCCTGCGCGAGCGCGCCCGGGCGGACATGCGGGACGGCTGAACCACATCACTCGGCCGGGAACTTCGCGGCACCGGCCACGCCTTGCAGGTTCGGTGCTGGTCGTCGGTGCGGTCGAGGGTCTCGGACCGAACTTCGAGAGACCGGGCATCGAGCATGCCATCGAAGACGCTCACGATCGGAGCCGGCCGAGCAGCGAAGTCGAGCGACATAGCGGTCGAATCGATGGGATCCGGGGCCCCGCCGCGAACCGCTACGATCGACAGCGGCAGGCACCGATCCCCCGCTTCAACCCCGGATTACAGCGGGCCGAGGCCGGTTTCAATCGGCCGACCAGTGACGGCAGAGCGAGCTTCCCGTCACTGACATCGACATGATGGCCGATGGGCCTGTAATCGAAAATCGCGCTATAGCGGGTCGCGCATCGGCGCCGGCCGGCGAACCCGCGAGCACACGCGGACAGGCGACGGCGGTTCCGGGGGAGGGAATGGATCATGGTGGTGGAAACGGCTGCGGCCTTGTCGACTCCGGAAGCCGTCCGCACCCGCGCCGACCTGATCGACCGTGCCGCGGCACTGCTGGAGCGTGCCTGCGGGGCCGGCGGCTTCGTCCGCGACCTGTTCGGCCGGGTACCGCCCGAGGATCTGGCCAACTATTCGGCTGAGGCCCTGGCCGACCTCGCGGGGGACGCGCGCCGCCATCTCGCACAGCCCCGCGTCGCCGGATCCCGATCGGGCCTGCAACTCCGCGACGTGACGGTCCGGCACCTCGGCCGGCCCTGGGACCTCACCGTCCTCGACGTCGTCAACGACAACCGGCCGTTCCTGCTGGACTCGACGCTGGCCGAACTCAACCGGCAAGGCCTTGCGCCCTATCTCGTCGCGCATCCGATCCTCGGCGTCGAGCGCGACGCCGCCGGCGCGCTGGTCCGCGTCGTGGGAGAGACGACGGCCAATGCTCAAGGGGTCTTCGCGCGCGAAAGCCTCATCCATATCCACCTCGACCGGATCGACGCGGGAGAAGCGCGGCAGCAACTCGTCGCCGGACTCGAGCGCATGTTCCGCGATGTCGGGATCGCCACGGGGGACCACGATGCCATGCTGGCGCGGCTCGGGACGCTGGCCGACCATTATAGCGAGATGCCTCCGGGGCTGCCACAGGCCGAGGTCGACGAAGTCCGGGATTTCCTGGCTTGGCTGCGGGACGGCCACTTCACCCTGCTCGGGCTGCGCGAGCAGGGAACGCCGGCCGAATCCCAGGCTGTCGTCGAGGGCTCGGGCCTGGGGATCCTGCGCGATCCCGCCGTCGAGGCACTGCGGCGCGGCCGCGCACCAGCCGACCCGATGCCCGAGATCGCCGCCTTCCTCGAGGGGCCGAGCGCCATCGCGGTCACCAAGGGAAATTTCAAGTCGCGGGTGCACCGGGCCGTCTACCTGGACTATGTCGCGGTCAAACTGTTCTCGCGGTCCGGGACTCTGACGGGCTTCCTCGGCATGGTGGGCTTGTTCACGGCATCGGCCTATACGGGTTCGGCCCGCGACGTCCCCTATCTGCGCCGCAAGGTGGCGGCGGTGGTGGAGCGCGCCGGACTCGACCCGACCAGCCATGCCGGCCGCAGTCTCTTGGCCGTGCTGGAGAACTATCCGCGCGACGAGCTGTTCCAGATCGGCGTCGAGCGCCTTTTTCGCTTCACCCTGGCGATCGCCGAACTCGCCGACCGGCCGCGGATCCGCGTCCTGGTCCGGCCGGACCGCTTCGGCCGCTTCGTGTCGCTGCTCGTCTATGTGTTCAAGGACCGCTACACGTCCGTCGTCCGGGCTCGTATCGGGGCCTTCCTCGCCCAGACCTACGGCGGGCGGCTGTCGGCCTCCTATCCGGACTACCCGGACGGGCCGCTGGCCCGCACCCATTACATCATCGGGCTGAACGAGGGCGGCGTGCCCGAGCGAAATCCCGCCGCCCTGGAACGGGAGATCGCCGCCATCGTGCGGACCTGGGGCGACGCATTGAGCGGTGCCCTCGCCGACACGCGGGAGGGGCGGCAGGCGCGTGCGCTCGCGGCCCGCTATGCGGATGCTTTCTCGGCCGCATACCGGGAGAATTTCACGCCGGAGGACGCGCTCGCCGACATCGTCATTCTCGAGAGCCTGGGCAGCAGCGACCCCCGGGCCGTCGACCTCGGCCGTCACGACACGGATCCCGCAGCTCAGATCCGTCTCAAGGTCTTCTCCCGCGGAACTCCGCTGCCCTTGTCCGACCGCGTTCCGGTGCTCGAGAACCTCGGGTTCAGGGTGATCGACGAACGCACATACGACATCCTGCCGGCCGGCGCGGCCGAGGATGCCCGAGTCTGGCTGCATGACATGCTGCTGGAGCGCGCGACCGGTGCCGCGATCGACCTCGACCGGCTGGGCGGGCCGTTGAAGGATGCCTTGCTGGCGCTGTCGGATGGACTTGCCGAGTCCGATGGCTTCAACCGCCTCGTGATCGAGGCGGATCTGGCGTGGCGCGACGCGGCGCTGCTGCGAGCTTTCGGCCGCTACCTGCGGCAATTGCGGGTGCGTTACGGCCAGGACTATCTGGCCGCGACCCTGGCGCGTCATCCAGGCATCGCCGGATCGATCGTCGATCTCTTCCACGCGCGCTTCGATCCTGCCGCGCACGAGGGCGGCGAGGCCGCGATCCGGGCCGACCGCGAGGCGGAGATCCGCGCCGGGCGCGAGGCGGAGATCCGCGCCGACATCGAGGCCATGCTGGGCCGCGTGACGAGCCTCGACGACGACAGGATCCTGCGCCGCTTCGTCAATCTCGTCGAGGCGGCGGTGCGCACGAACGTCTTCCAGACCGCGCCCGACGGGAGCCCGCGCGACACGATCGCGTTCAAGTTCGCTTGCGCGGAGGTGAGCGGCATGCCGCTGCCGCGGCCCTTGTTCGAGATCTTCGTCCATTCCCCGCGTGTCGAGGGCCTGCATCTGCGCTTCGGCTACGTGGCGCGGGGAGGCTTGCGCTGGTCCGACCGGCCGGAGGATTTCCGCACCGAGGTCCTCGGCCTCGTGAAAGCCCAGCAGGTCAAGAATGCCGTGATCGTGCCTGTGGGCGCCAAGGGCGGCTTCGTCCCGAAGCGGCTTCCGCCGGTGGCCGAACGCGCGGCCTGGATGGCGGAAGGGCTGGAAAGCTACCGCGTCTTCATCCGCACCCTGCTCGACCTTACCGACAACATCGTCGACGGCGCCATCGTGCCGCCGCCCGACACCGTGCGGCACGATCCCGCGCCCGACGCCTATCTCGTGGTGGCGGCCGACAAGGGCACGGCGACCTTCTCGGACACCGCCAATGCGCTGTCGCTGGAACGCCACTACTGGCTCGGCGACGCTTTCGCGTCGGGCGGCAGCCAGGGCTATGACCACAAGGCCATGGGGATCACGGCGCGGGGCGCCTGGGAGGCCGTGACGCGCCACTTCCGCGAGATGGACATCGACATCGGCCGCGATCCCGTCACGGTGGCGGGAGTGGGCGACATGTCGGGCGACGTGTTCGGCAACGGCATGCTGCTGTCGCGCAGCCTCCGCCTCGTCGCGGCGTTCGATCACCGCGACATCTTCCTCGATCCGCAGCCGGATGCGGCGCGGAGCTTCGCCGAGCGCCAGCGCCTGTTCGCGCTGCCGCGATCGAGCTGGGCCGACTACGACCGGTCGCTGATCTCGCCCGGAGGCGGGGTGTTCTCACGCGGCCTCAAAGCCATCCCGCTGTCGCCCGAGGTCCGCGCGGCGCTCGGTTTCGACGCCGCCACTGCGGCGCCCGCCGACCTGATGCGGGCGATCCTCTCCGCGCCGGTGGACCTCCTGTGGTTCGGCGGCATCGGCACCTATGTCCGATCGGCCGCCGAGACCGATGACGATGCCGGCGACCGGGCCAACGACGCCGTGCGGATCACGGGCTCGGCCTTGCGGGCCAAGGTCGTGGGCGAGGGCGCCAACCTCGGGATGACCCAGCGCGGGCGCGTCGAGGCAGCCCTGGCGGGGGTGCGGCTCAACACCGACGCGATCGACAATTCAGCCGGCGTGAACACGTCGGACGTCGAGGTCAATATCAAGATCGCCCTGATGGGCCCGGAACGGGATGGGCGGCTCGATGCAGCGGCCCGCCACGCCCTGCTGTTCGCCATGACCGACGAGGTCGCGTCCCTGGTGCTCCGCAACAACGCGTTGCAGACATTGGCCCTCTCGCTCGCCATGCGCGGGGGTTTGGCCGCGACGGGTTTCGCGGTCCGCACCATGCAGGCCCTCGAAGCCGAAGGGCGCCTCGACCGTGCGGTGGAGTTGCTGCCGGATGACGCTGCATTGGGTGAGCGCATGGCCCGCGGCGAGGGCCTGACCCGGCCGGAGTTCGCGGTGCTTCTGGCCTATGCCAAGCTGTCCCTCTACGATGCCCTGCTGGACAGCACCGTTCCCGAAGATCGCTATTTCGATCGAGAGTTGCAGTTCTACTTCCCCGAGGCGCTGCGGCGAGCCTTTCCGGACGCGGTGGAGGGACATCGTCTCCGCCGCGAGATCATCGCCACCGCCTTGTCCAACGTCATCGTCAATCGCGGCGGTCCTTCGCTCGTCACACGACTCGTCGAGGAAACCGGTGTTGGCATCGCGACCGTCGCCAAGGCGTTTGCCGTGACGCGCGATGCATTTGGCCTCGCCGACCTGAACGCGGCGATCGACGATCTCGGCAGTGCCGTTTCGGGCGAGACCCAGCTCGGCCTCTATGCCGTGGTTCAGGATCTCCTGACCGACCGCATGGTCTGGTTCATCCGCAACCTCGATCTTGCCGGCGACATCGAACACGTCGTGTGCCGCTACCGCGACGGCATCGCCGCTACGGTGTCGGCCCTGCCGACGGTGCTGGGCGGCGCGGCGCTCAGGGCGATCGAGGCAAGACAGGCGGAACTCGTCCGATTGGGGCTTCGGGTCGAGTCCGCCCGCGTCCTTGCCGTCGTCCCGGCGCTCGCCTCGGCGCCCGATATCGTGCACGTGGCGGAGACCAGCGGACGGCCGATCGCCGAGGTGGCGGCGACGCATTTCGCCCTGGAGCGCGCCTTCGGCCTCGACGCCCTCATGGCGGCGGCCCGGGTTGCGCCCGTTTCGGACACCTATGATCAACTCGCCCTGGAGCGGGCCCTCGACACCATTCTGACGGTGCATCGCCGCCTGACCGCGGAGGTCTTGAGCCAGGTGGGCGCAGGGTCCAGTGCGGTCGCCAGCTGGATCGAGGCGCGCGGCGCCTCGCTGGCCCGTGTCCGTCAGTCCATCGAGGTCGTGACCTCCACGGGAGCGACCGTGTCGAAGGCCACCTTCGCGGCAGGTCTCCTCACGGACTTGGCAAGACCGCGAAACCGGCCGATGTGAGGACTTGCCCGCGCGGGACGGCGCCCCTCGGATCGGATCCGTGATCTGCGCGGCGCAGGGCCGTCGCCGCGGGATCGTGACCTGGACGGGCCGAGCCAAGAAGCATTGTCGTCACCAGCTCACGAGGCAACGCTTCCGAGAACAGATGGCCTTGGCCCAGGGTACAACCGAAACGTCGCAGCTGACCCGCTTGGCCTTCGGTCTCCACGCCCTCCGCCAGGCTCTGGATGCCGAGCTGGCTCGCGATGCCGATCAGCCCCTCGACCACCATCACGCTCGCGTCGTCGGGCGCCAGCCGGTCTATCAAGGACCTGTCGATCCTGAGAATGTCGACCGACCCGGTGAGCAGGTCCGTCAGTGACGCGAAGCCCGTGCCGAAATGGTCGAGGGCGATGCGGACTCCTCTGGCCCGCATCGTCGCGAAGGCGCGTGCGACGACGTGATCCCGGCGCCTCATGTGGACGGGTTCGGTCACTTTCAGGATGACGTGTTTCAGTGGAACGTCTTCGCGGTGAAACGCTTCGGCCAGATCTTCGACGAAACCGCCGCCGTGGAAGTCCGCCGTGGAGACGTTCAGGCTGACATGCTGAAGGGAGCCTTCAAGCGCCAGCCAGGAGCGGACATCGGACGCGACGACCGTCAGCATCCGGCGTGTCAATCGAGACGCGATGCGAGCGTCCTTCATCGCCTCTTGAACTGCGGCACCCTGACTGACCTCACCACGACCGTTGATCAGGCGCCACAGGGCCTCGACTCCCACGACGGCGCGCGTATCGAGACGGAAGATGGGCCGGTAGAAAGCCTCGATACGGCCTTCCGCGAGCGCCGACGCGACCTCCCGGATAGCGCCGACGCGATGGATCATGGCGGTTCCGAGATCCGGCGAGTGGCGAACGAAACCACCGCGATCCGTTTCCTTTGCGTGGTAAAGTGCGAAGTCGGCGTTCCGATGTACGGCATCGGCCGTTGCGTCGGCGGCCGACAATACCGCGGCGCCGATCGTGGCGCTCGGCAGGATCGCATGCTGGTCGCAGTCGGACGGCTGGCTCAATGCATCGCGCAATCGTCCCGCGGCGGCCTCGAGATCGTTCACTGCGTCGAAGCCTTTGACCAGGATGGCAAACTCGTCCCCTCCCAGACGGAAGGCGGAGTTCGGCCTGGCTGCCTCGGCGATCCGCTTCGCGGCAATCTGAAGCAGGTCGTCGCCTGCATGGTGGCCGTACGTGTCGTTGACGAATTTCAGGTTGTCCAAATCGAGGAGGAGAAACGCCCAGGAACCAGGGTCGTCGCAAGAGAGCTGCGACAAGACCTCATTGAAGCTCGCCCGGTTTGGAAGGTCCGTCAAAGCATCCACATACGTCCTGCGTTCGCGTTCCAACACCCGCTCGTGCCGCTCGAGAGCGATCGCACAAAGGTTGACGCAGGTCTCGACGACCTTGTATTCCTGGATGCTCGGACCTCTCTTCTCGAAGTAATAAAAAGCGAAAGTCCCCAAGACACGGCCTTGGCCGTCACAGATAGGGCTCGACCAGCACGCTTTGATGCCCAAAGGAAGCGCGAGAGCTCTGAACCCCGTCCACCGCGGGTCGTTTTCGATGTCGGTGACGGCAACGGCCGCGCCGCAAAACGCGGCGCTGCCGCAAGACCCGACATTCGGCCCTATGGCCAGCCCTTCGAGCGCCGCTGTAAACTCAGCCGGCAGACTGGGCGCTGAAAGTGGACGAAGAGAACCGAGATCGACCCGCAAGATCGAACAGATGATCCCCGGCAGCCGATTTTCCACTTCGACGCAAAGGCGATCCGCGGTGGCCGCCAGAGCCTCACCCTTTGCAACCATTTCAAGAATGATGTTCTGAAGCTGCAACAACGATGCGCTCGACGACCGGGGCTTGTACCGTGTCGACGATAGCTTTGAACGTTCTAACGAAGGAATGGCTTTTCAGCTAAACTTTAAGCAAATCGGAAGGCGACTCACATCGAAGGGCGCTGAAACATGGCTTGCCCAACGGGGCATGGTTCACGGCCCGATCGGGCCGAGGGTGAAAGGTCAGCCGATCCTATACGGCCGGCCGTCCCGCCCTCTGCCGTTCGACCGCGTGCAGAGCCTCGCAAGTCTGTGCACTATGGGCTCCCACGGATATAACCGCTTCACGTCACGGGGCCGGTGTCAGAAGTGAAGGTCGACTTCATCGAAGCGGTTGTTCCGTGGGGACCTATGGCTCGCCAACCTCCTCAGGAGAAATCGCTTGAAACCCACATCCGGCCTCGACCCCAACAGCTTCGCATCCGAAACGCAGCCCATGGTCAAGCCCACGGGCTTCCGGGAGTATGACGCCCGCTGGCTGTTCCCGGAGGAGCTGAACCTGCTCGGCGCCCAGGCGCTCGGCCTCGGGCTCGGCACCATGCTGCGGGCGGACGGCATCCGCGACATCGTCACCGGACACGATTTCCGCGCCTATTCGGCCTCCATCAAGCACGCGCTGGCGCTGGGCCTCGTGCGGTCCGGCATGCGGGTCCACGACATCGGGCTCGCCTTGTCGCCCATGGCCTATTTCGCCCAGTTCGCCCTCGATGTTCCGGCCGTCGCCATGGTGACGGCCTCGCACAACGACAACGGCTGGACCGGCGTCAAGATGGGCCGGCAGCGGCCCGTCACCTTCGGCCCGGACGAGATGGGCCGCCTGCGCGACATCGTGCTGGGCGGCGAGGGTACCCCTGCGGACGGCGGCTCCTACCGGCCGGTCGAGAATTTCCCCGAGCGCTACCTCGCCGACCTGCTCCAGGGCCGGACCATCACCCGCAAGCTCAAGGTGGTGGCGGCCTGCGGCAACGGCACCGCGGGCGCCTTCGCGCCGGGGCTGCTCGAAGCGCTCGGCTGCGAGGTGGTGCCGCTCGACACACAGGGCGACTTCACCTTCCCGCGCTACAACCCGAACCCCGAGGACATGCACATGCTCGAGGCCATGGCCGAGAAGGTCAGGGAGGTCGGCGCCGACGTGGGGCTCGGCTTCGACGGCGACGGCGACCGCTGCGGCGTCGTCGACGACGAGGGCCACGAGATCTTCGCCGACAAGGTGGGCGTCATGCTGGCGCGCGACCTGTCGGGCCTCCACCCCGGCGCGACCTTCGTGGTGGACGTGAAATCGAGCGGGCTGTTCGCGACCGACCCGGTCCTGCTGAAGAACGGCGTCAGGGCCGATTACTGGAAGACCGGCCACAGCTACATCAAGCGCCGGGTGTCGGAGCTCGGCGCCCTGGCGGGCTTCGAGAAATCGGGGCATTTCTTCTTCAACACGCCGATCGGTCGGGGCTACGACGACGGCCTGCTGACCGCCATCGCGGTCATCGAAATGCTCGATCGGGCGCCCGGCAAGAGCATGGCGGATCTCTATCGCGACCTGCCGAAGACCTGGGGCTCGCCCACCATGTCGCCGCACTGCGCCGACGAGCGCAAATACGGCGTCGCGGCCGCGGTCGTGGCCCGCTTCGAGGCCATGGCGAAGGCCGGGGAGGGGGTCACGGGCCAGCCGATCCGCGACGTCAACACGGTCAACGGCGTCCGGGTGACGGTCGCGGACGGCACCTGGGGCCTCGTGCGGGCCTCGTCGAACAAGCCCGAACTGGTGGTCGTGGTCGAGAGCCCGGTGTCGGAGGCCCGCATGCGCGCCATGTTCGAGGCCATCGACGGCGTGCTGCGCGAGAACGACGGCGTCGGCCCCTACAACCAGACCCTCGCGCAGTAGCGATGCCGACCCGGCCGGCGGCGCTGGGCCGGTCGCGTCCACTACAATTCGTCCATCGCATCGGGGTTGCCGCCTTTGCCGCCCTGGCCGTGGTGTCCGTCGCGCCCCGCCGTGTCGCATCCTCGGTCGCCATGGCGGAACCTCCTCGTTGCACCTGAACTCGGCATCCCGCCTTGCCGCGACGGTCGCGTCGCGTCTCCAAGAACTCGATCCGCCCGCAGTTGACGAAAGCCCCGCGGTCGGCACATTGCCCGCGACGCGCCGGATCGCCGGCCCGGTCGAGGGCACACCCATGGGTCTCACCGTCGCGGTCCAGATGGACCCTATCGACCGCATCAACATCGCGGGCGACTCCACCTTCGCGATGCTGCTGGCCGCCCGGGCGCGCGGCCATGCGCTGCTCTATTATACGCCCGAGAAGCTGTCGCAGCGGGCCGGCAACGTGTTCGCGCCGATGCAGCCCCTGGAGGTGCGGGACGAGCCCGGCCATCACTTCACGCTGGGCGAACCTCGGCAGACCGACCTCGCCGAGGTCGATGTCGTGCTGCTGCGCCAGGATCCGCCCTTCGACCTCGCCTACATCACGTCGACCCACCTCCTGGAGCGCGTCCACCCCGAGACCCTGGTGGTCAACGATCCCGCTGGCGTGCGCAACGCGCCGGAGAAGCTCTTCGTGCTCGACTTCCCCGAATTGATGCCGCCGACCCTGATCTCGCGCGACCGCGCCGCCATCGAGGCCTTCCGGGCCGAGCACGGCGACGTCGTGATGAAGCCGCTGCACGGCAACGGCGGCGCCGCCGTGTTCAAGGTGGCCGAGCGCGACCCCAATTTCGGCTCGCTATTCGACCTGTTCACGGCGACCTTCCGCGAGCCCTGGGTGGTGCAGCGCTTCCTGCCGGAGGTCATGCGGGGCGACAAGCGCATCCTGCTGGTCGACGGAGTCGCCATGGGTGCGGTCAACCGGGTGCCGAACGGCGACGACATCCGATCCAACATGGTGCGGGGTGGGGCCGCGAACGCCACCGAACTCACGGCGCGCGAGCGGGAGATCTGCGATACCATCGGACCGGAACTCAAGCGCCGCGGGCTGCTGTTCACCGGCATCGACGTGATCGACGGCAACCTGACCGAGATCAACGTCACCTCGCCCACGGGCCTGCGCGCCCTGAAGAGGCTCGGCGGACCCGACCTCGCGTTGGCCATCTGGGACGCCATCGAGGGCAAGGTCGGCCGGAACTGAGCATGGCCGAACTCGCGCCGGGCCTTGCTTTCCATCCGGGCTATCTCGATCGCTCCGCGCAGGAAAGCCTGCTCCTCGAACTCAGGACCGTCCTGGTCGAGGCTCCGGCCTTCGTGCCCCGGATGCCGCGCACCGGAAAGGCCTTCTCGGTGCGCATGACCAATTGCGGCACGCTCGGCTGGGTGTCGGACGTTTCGGGCTACCGCTATCAACGGGCTCACCCGGACACCGGCCGCGCCTGGCCTCCGATCCCGGCCGCGGCACTTCGGGCCTGGCAGGACCTCGCCGGCTATGAGCCCGCGCCGGAAGCCTGTCTCGTCAACCTCTACGACGCAGGCGCCCGCATGGGGTTGCACCAGGACCGAGACGAGGAGGATCTGGCGGCTCCCGTGCTGTCGCTGTCGCTGGGCGACACGGCCCTGTTCCGCTGGGGCGGCACCGATCGCCGTGCTTCCACCCGCTCGGTCCGGCTCGCGTCGGGCGACGCCCTGGTGCTGGGCGGCGCGTCCCGCCTCGCATTCCACGGCGTCGACCGCGTTCTCGGCGGCTCCTCGACGCTGCTCGGCGAGGGCGGCCGCATCAATCTGACGTTGCGCCGCGTGACACCGTGGCTTCGCTGATCGCGCCATTCGTTCGATGCTGACCGGGAAGGGCACCCGCAAGGCCGGGGCAGGGCGGGGCCGGCACCGTAGGCCGCGCCGCAATGACGCCACTGCGCCAAAGCATAGGTCACGCTCAACGGGGACCGACATGCGTCAGCACATCACCGCGGAATCGTCCGTGCCGACGATCCGGCGGTTCCGGGCGCCTGCGCCAGGATGCCTCCGGCTCGCCGGCGCGGTCGCGCTGTCGCTGGCGCTCGGCGCCTGCGCGTTCGCCTCCCGCGACGTTTTCACGGCCGACGAGCAGGCCGTCGCGGCCGTGCCGGGCTACGGCACGGTCCGGGTCTGGGGCGATGCCGCGCCGCGCGACATCGCCCGGGCCGTCATCGGGCCCGGGGTGAGGCCGAGCCCGACCCGTGACATCAACTACCTGGCGCTGTCGGGCGGCGGCGCCGGCGGCGCCTTTGCGTCCGGGCTGCTCGACGGTTGGACCCACAGCGGCCGGCGGCCCGTCTTCGACGTGGTGAGCGGCGTCAGCACGGGCGCGTTGATTGCCCCCTTCGCGTTCCTCGGTCCGGCTTACGACGGCGTGCTGGCCAGGCTCTACACGGGCGAGGGCATCGCCAACGTGGCCGAACCGCAGAACCTGTTCAGCATCGCGGCCGGCGACGGGCTGCTGGATCCGGCGCCGCTGCGCCGGCTCGTCGAGACCTATGCCAACCCCGACATGCTGTCGGCGATCGCGGCCGAGCACCGGCGCGGCCGCCGCCTGCTCGCCGTCACGACCAATCTCGACGCGCAGCGGCCGGTGCTGTGGGACCTGGGCGCCATCGCGGCGAGCGGCCGCCCCGACGCGCTCGCGCTGTTTCGCGACGTGCTGGTGGCCTCGGCCAGCGTGCCGGCCGTGTTCCCGCCCGTGCTGATCAAGGCGGAGGCGGGTCCGCACCCGATCCAGGAGATGCATGTCGACGGCGTTGCCACCGCGCAGATCTTCATCCGGCCCGACATCCTGGTGGCGGCCGGCCCGCCCGTGCCGGCCGCGCTTCGCCGCAAGATCCACGTCTGGGCCGTGGTCAACAACACCCTGCCGCCGGAATTCGCCGTGACGGCCCCCGGCACGCTGCCGATCGCCTACCGGTCCCTCGCCACGATCATGAAATCCCAGACGAGCGGCCTCGTGACCGCGAGCTTCGAGGCGGCCCACAGGCTCGGCATCGACTTCAACCTCGCCTATATCGACCGCGCGGTTGAGTACAAGCCGCAGACGCCTTTCGCGTCGGGCTACATGGACACCGTCTATGCCATCGGGGACCGCGAGGCACAGGACGGAACGGTGTGGCACAAGACCTTGTCGGGTCTCGCCGAAACCGCACAACGCTGAGCGCCACGACGGCCCCGGTCACATCCCGAGCAGCCGGGGCAGCCACAGCGAGACCCACGGCACGTAGGTGACGAACACCAGGAAGGCCAGCATGGCCAGGAGCCAGGGCCATACCGCCATGGTGAGTTCGGTGATGCCCATCCTGGTGATGCCCGACGCGACATAGAGGTTGAGCCCGACCGGCGGATGGCAGAGGCCCACCTCCATGTTGACCGCCATCAGCACCCCGAGATGGACCGGATCCACGCCGAGCGTCCTGGCGATGGGGAACAGGATCGGCGCCATGATGAGCAGGATGGAGGTCGCCTCCATGACGTTGCCGGCCACCAGCAGCACGACATTGACCACGATCAGGAAGGCCCAGACCTGGAAATGCTGGCCCGCGATCCAGGCCGCCATGGCTTGCGGGATGTTCTCGGAGGTGATCAGGAACGAGAACAGGATGGCGTTGGTGATGATGTAGAGCAGCATCGCGCTGGTGTTGGCGGCGTTGAGCAGCACGCGCGGCACGTCCCGCAAGCCCATGTCGCGGTAGACGAAGACTGCGATCACGAAGGCGTAGACGGCCGCAACCGCGGCGGCCTCGGTGGGGGTGAAGATGCCGCCGTAGATGCCGCCCAGCACGATGCCGATCAGCGCCAGTCCCCAGACCGATTCTCGGAACGCCTTAAATCTTTCCCGCCACGTGGCGCGCGGCATGCGCGGGTAGCCCTTACGCCAGGCGATCGCGCAGGTGAGGCTGCCCAACACCATGGCGAGCAGGATGCCGGGCAGAACGCCCGCCATGAACAGCGCGCCGATCGACGTGTTGGTCGACACGCCGTAGAGCACCAGGATGACGGAGGGCGGCACCAGGATGCCGAGCGAGCCCGAGGTCGTGATGACGCCGGCCCCGAAGGCCTTGGGATAGCCGTGGTCCACCATGGCGGGCAGCATGATGGAGCCGATCGCCACCACGGTGGCGACGCTCGACCCCGACACGGCCGCGAACAGCGCCGAGGCCGCCACGCCCGCGAGCCCGAGCCCGCCGGGCCAGTGGCCGACCAGCGAGGTCGTGAAAGCGATCATGCGTCGGGCTACCCCGCCATGGGTCAGGAAGGTCCCGGCCAGGATGAAGAACGGGATCGCCATGATGGTGAAATTGTCCAGCCCCGTGAAGAGCTTAAGCCCCACGCTCTCGATCGGCACGTGGGTCATGGTGACCAGGAAGGACAGCACCGTGAGGCCGAGCGCGATCGAGATCGGCATGCCGGTCAGCATCAGGGCGACCAGGAGGCCGAAGATGATGGCGGCACTCATCGGGTGTGGCCGGCTTCGAGGGCTTCGGCGACATCCGGCACGCCCTCGACGCGGCCGATGTCGTGATGGGCGAGTTCGCCGGTCCGGGCGAAGCGCCAAGCCGCCTGCAGGAAGCGGAAACACATGAGGTAGGAACCGAGCGGGATGCAGAGGTAGACGGCCCAACTCGGCCATTCGAGGTCGGGCGTGGTCTGGCCCGTGCCGGTGAGGCCGTAGACGAACCGCACCCCCATGGTGCCGACGATGCCCGTGAAGAGCGCGCCCGCCAGGAGACCGAACAGGATCGTGGCGCGCCTCCACGCCGGGTCGAGCTTGATCAGCAGCACGTCGACGCCGACGTGGATGCCGGTCCGCACGCCATAGGCGGCGCCGAACTTCGCCATCCAGATGAACATGAAGATGCAGAGTTCCTGCGCCCAGGTGAGGTCGATGGCGCTGGCGTAAGGGTAGAGCCAGGCCGTCCCGGCGGCGAAACGCTGCACGACGGCCACGAAGATCAGCAGCGTCGCGCCCGCCATGAGGCTCGCGATCAGGATCTCCTCGAGCCGGTCGAGGATGCGGAGGAGCATGGGGATGACCTGGCGCGGGCTGAAGGTGATTGGAACGGTTCGATCTCTATCGGCTATGAGCTGTCGGCTGGCTCGGCCAGAGCCTGCAGCGCCTGGCGGAGAGGCAGGAACAGCGACATCGGCCGGCTGGAGAAGCGCTGAAAGCCGAGATGCCCGTAGAAGCCGGCCGCCGCTTCGTTCTTGGCATCGACGATCAACGCGTAGATCATCGCATCGGCCCGGGCCGCACGCGCGACTGCGTCGAAGATCAGGGCGCCACCGAGCCGTCGGCCCTGGTGCCTCTCATCGACCGCCAAGCGTCCGATCAGGGCCGCGGGCACGGCGGGGTAACGCGGCAAGTGCTTGGCCTCGTGGGTCCCCAGATCGGCCAGAGGCAGCGTCGCGGACGCGAAGGTGTAGAAAGCCGCGACCTCGCCGGACCGGGCGATAGCGACGAAGCAGTTGCTCACACGTCGGCGGATATCCTGGCCCACCTGGGTCCGGAAGTAGTGATCGAGGGCGGCGTCGCCACAGGTGAAAGTCTTGCGATCGTTGTTTCCCAACAGCTGGATGCTGAAGGTCTCCGTCACCGCGGGTCGGACACGAGCTGGCGGTAGGCGCGAGCAGCACGGCGCAGGGCATCGTTCGGCGGCGCGGGAGCGACGAGGTTGTCGGCGAACAGGCGCTGGTCCTCGATGGACAGCCGGATGATCTGAACGTCTTCGATGGCCCGGGTCGCGGCATCGCGAGCCGCTGCAGCCACGAAGTCGCTCAGACTGCGGCCCTGCAGTTCGGCCGCACGCTTGACCACGGCAAGCACGTCGGGCGCGATGCGCGCCTCGATCCGGGCAGTTCGCGTTTCTTGGGACATGACACAGCCTCTCACTGGCCTGGTATGTACGGCGCTACACCGTACATATCAGGCCAGTCAAGTTCTTTCCGATCGCCATCCGATCGCCACAGGTGACCGGACCGTCGAGGCGGATGGGGGGTCATCCGCGCCCCTCGTCCGGCCCTGCGCGCCACCTTCTCCCGCAGGCGGGAGAAGGGCGGAGCCGTTCTCAGTTCGTTGGCGCTGCGGCCGCCTTCTTGAACTCGTCCACCGTGTCCTTGCCGATGCGCGACGTCATCTCGGCCGTGACCGGCTCCATGGCCTTCTTCCAGGCCGCTTGCTGCTCGGGCGTAAGCGTGACGAAGGTGATCTTGCCCGAGGCCTTCATGGCCGCGAGGGCGTCGTCGTTGTCCTTCTGGGCCGACTCGTTGGCGAAGACGCTCGCCTCCTTCATGGCCTGGTCGAGTTCGCCGCGGACGTCCGCCGGCAGCCCGTCCCAGAACTTCTTATTCACGATCACGGCATAGCCGATATAACCGTGATCCGACAGGGTCGCGTATTTCTGCACTTCATAGTGCTTCTGCGTATACATGTTGGACGGCGTATTTTCCGAACCGTCGACCACGCCGGTCTGCAGCGCCTGGTAGACGTCCGAGAAGGGCAGCACTTGGGGCAGGGCGCCGAGCGCCTTGAACTGAGCTTCCAGCACCTTCGAGGACTGGATGCGGAACTTCCGGCCGCGGAAGTCGGCCGGCTCGCGCAGAGGCTTGTTGTCGCTCATGATCTTGAAGCCGTTGTCCCAGTAGGCGAGGCCCTTGATGCCCCGCGTCTCGAGCTTGTCGAACAGCTTCCTGCCCACCGGGCCGTCGGTCACGCGCCGCAGAGCCGCCTTGTCGGGCAGGATATAGGGGAGGTCGAAGACCTCGAACTCCTTGGCGCCGAGCGGTCCGAACTTGGCCATCGAGGGCGCCAGCATCTGCACGGCGCCGAGTTGCAGGGCCTCGACCTCCTCCTTGTCCTTGTAGAGCGTCGAGTTCGGATAGACCTCGACCTTGACACGGCCGTTCGTGTATTTCTCGGCCAGTTCCTTGAACCTGTCGGCGCCCTTGCCCTTGGGCGTGTCGGCCGCCACGACGTGGCTGAACTTGATCACGATCGGATCGTCGGCCCGCGCCCCGCGGGCGACGGCCGTCAGCATAACAGCCGCGAGGCAGGCGCGCAAAATGAAGCTGGTCATGGCGTTTCCCGATTTTGAGTCTTGTCTTGAGCCGTTGCAGGCCGATGGCCGGAGCCGCCCTGGAGTCTCGCCAAGCGTGAGCTTTCGTCAAGCCGAAGCTTCGCCCTCCATGCAGGTCCGTCCGTCCGCGCTCTCGGTCCAGCAGGCGACCGTGCCGTCCGCATGCCTGGCACCCGCGACCGTGAAGGCGTCGCCCGCCGTCAGCGGCGACAGGTTGCGGTAGTGGAAGCGTCGCGGCACCGTCCCGAGGAGCTCCGCCGCGATGTTGAAGCACAGCGTGGCCTGGATGGGGCCGTGCACCACGAGGCCCGGATAGACCTCGACGCCCGTGACGTAGGGCTGGTCGTAGTGGATGCGGTGGCCGTTGAACGTCATGGCCGAATAGCGGAACAGCAGCACCGGCGACGTCTCGATCGTCCACCGCAGGTCGGCCTGCCGCGGCCGGGCCGGGTCGGACGGCGCCGATCGCGGGCTCGCCGAGCCCGGGTCGGCGGCCCGGTACACGATGTCGTGGCGCTCCGTCACGGCGAGGCCGCGCGGGGTCGCGTAGCCGTGCCGGACCGCGACGAAGCACAGCGGGCCGCTGCGGCCCTGCTTCGCGGTCACGCCCCCGATCGTCGACGTCCGGGTCACGTCGTCGCCGACGCGCAACGCCCCGTGTGTCTCGATCTCGCCGCCCGCCCACATGCGGCGGGGCAGGGGGACCGGGGGCAGGAAGCCGCCCGTGGTCGGGTGGCCGTCGGGACCGAGATCGGCCATCGGCGCGATCGGAGGCGACAGGCACCAGTGCAGCCCGAGCGGCGCCTCGCCCTCCGGCGTCTCGAAGAGCTGCGGCGCGAAGGTGGCGCGATATTCGGCCACGAGGCGCGGCGTGACGAGGTCATCGGCCTCGGCGTTGCGGCCGATCCATTGCTGCAGATGCGCGACGTCGAGCTCCACTGGTGCCTCCCGTCAATAGGAACGCGGCAGGCCGAGGACGTGCTCGGCCAGGAACGACAGGATCAGGTTGGTCGAGATCGGCGCCACCTGGTAGAGCCGCGTCTCGCGGAACTTGCGTTCGATATCGTATTCCTCGGCGAAGCCGAAGCCGCCGAAGGTCTGGATGCAGACGTTGGCGGCCTCGAAGGAGGCGTCGGCCGCCAGCATCTTGGCCATGTTGGCCTCGGCTCCCGGATTGGCGCCGGATTCGTAGAGGCGCAGCGCCTCCTCGACCATCAGTTCGGCCGCCCGCATGTTGGCGTAGGCCCGGGCGATGGGAAACTGGATGCCCTGGTTCTGGCCGATCGGCCGCCCGAAGACGACGCGGTCCCTGGCATAAGCGCTGGCCTTGTCGATGAACCATTTGGCGTCGCCGACGCATTCCGCCGCGATGAGGATCCGCTCGGCGTTCATGCCGGACAGGATGTAGCGGAAGCCCTGTCCCTCCTGGCCCACGAGGTTGTCGGCCGGGATTTCCAGGTCGTCGAAGAAGACCTCGCAGGAATTGTGGTTCATCATGGTGCGGATGGAGCTGACCTTGAGCCCGTGGCCTTCCGCGGCGCGCATGTCGACGATGAAGGTCGACAGCCCCTCCGTCTTCTTCGCCACCTGGTCGCGCGGCGTCGTGCGGGCGAGCAGCAGCATGAGGTCGGAATGCTCGGCCCGGCTGGTCCAGATCTTCTGGCCGTTGACGATGTAGCGGTCACCCTCGCGGCGCGCCGTGGTGCGCAGGGCCGTGGTGTCGGTGCCGCTCGTCGGCTCCGTCACGCCGAAGGCCTGGAGCCGCAGCTCGCCGGTGGCGATCTTGGGCAGGTAGGCCCGTTTCTGCGCGTCGCTGCCGTGCCGCAGAATCGTCCCCATGATGTACATCTGGGCGTGGCAGGCGGCACCGTTGCAGCCCTGGCGCTGCACCTCCTCGAGGATGGCGGCGGCGCCCGACAGCGGCAGGCCCGCGCCGCCGTAATCCTCCGGGATGAGGGCCGCGAGATAGCCGGCCTCTGTCAAGGCCGAGACGAATGCGGTCGGGTAGCCGCGGGTGCCGTCGAGCTTGCGCCAATAGTCCCCGGGGAAGTCCGCGCAGAGCTTGGCGATCTCCTGGCGGATGTCGGCGTAAGGCGTCGGGAGGGGTGCGTCGTGGGTCACGGTCGGCCTCATGCGGCGGCGAGGGCGGCGGCGGCCCGGGGACGGCGCAGCAGGGCCGCGGCCTCGGGCAGCCGGTCGAGACGCAGGACGTCCTCGGCCAGCGCCTGCGCCCCGGCTTCCCCGAGCACCGCATCGGCGAGCCCAGCGAACTTGGCGCGGAACGCCGCCTCGTCGGGGAAGTTTGCGGGCTCGCCGCGCGGCACGATCACGGTGCGGGTGAAGACCCGCCCCCGCGCCCGCAGCGTCAGCTTGCCCGCCATGTTGGCCGGGAACTCGGCCTCGATCTCGGGGTCGTTGCTGCAGGCGATCTTGGGCAGCAGCGCCCGGATGGCGGGGTCGTCGAGCAGGCGGTAGCTGTCCCAGTCCATGCGTCCCGTGCCGAGCGCCACCGCGATCACGAAGGGGCCGCTGAACTGGCCGTCGACGACGTTGCGCGGGTCCGCCTTCTTGGCGGCCGGCTCGCCGATCAGGAGCAGACCGGCACGTGACACGCCGAGCGTCGCCGATTCGATCTCGTCCGGCTCGAGGCCGAGTTCCTGGCGGAGCGCCAGGGCCGCGTCGATACCGGCATGGCCCCAGCGGCAGGACGGATAGGGTTTCACGCCGGTCGCCATCACTTCGAACACCCGCCCGAGGTCGCGGGTGACGCGTTCGGGCACGGGCGCCGGCGCATAGGCGTTGAGGAAGCCATGCCGGCCTTCGATCGGCTCCGCCGCGCCCTTGAAGCCCTCGCGCGCCAGGGTGGCGGCCACGAGCCCCGCCATGCCGGCCCAGCCGACCTGGAAGCGCTTGGTCCAGGCGCCGTTCGACAGGAACTGCAGGCTGCCGGCCGACTGGCTCAGCGCAATGCCGAGTGCCGAGGCCACGTGCTCGGCGTCGAGCCGGAACACCCGGGCGGCCGCGGCCGCGGCCCCGAAGACCCCGCAGGTGGCGCTGGGGTGGAAGCCGCGGTCGTAATGGGCGCCGGCCGGCAGCGCCAGCGAGAGCCGCAGCGCCACCTCGTAGCCCGCCACGATGGCGGCGGAGGTTTCGGCGCCCGACGCCCCCACCATCTCCGCGGCCGCGAGGGCCGCCGGGATCACCGGTGCGCCGGGGTGGACGATCGCGGCCGCATGAGTGTCGTCGAAATCGAGCGAATGGCCCAGCACGGCATTGACCAGCGCGGCTCCGGCCGGCGCGTAGCCGCGATCGTCCGCGAAAACGCGCGCGCTGCCCTCGACGAGCCCCAGTGCCGCCACGGCGGCCAGCAGCGCGGGCGTGCTCTCGGCGTCGTACCGGGCCCGTACCGCATTGCCCACGAGGTCGAGCACGAGCAGGCGCGTCCGCTCCACTACGGCCGTCGGCAGTGCGTCGAGCGTCAGCCCGGCGACGAAACGCGACAGATCCGACGTGGTGCTCATGGGGCGGTTCCCTCGACTGCGGCGTGCCGTGCGGCCGCGGGTACGGCGACGGGCCGCCGCCAGCGGGCCGGTCCGTCGCGATGGATCGACGTGCCGAGGCTGTCGACCGCGACCGTCACGGGCATGTCCTCGACCGTGAACTCGTGGATCGCCTCCATCCCGAGATCCGCGAAGGCGAGCACCCGGGCCGAGCGAATGGCCTTCGACACGAGATAGGCCGCGCCCCCGACCGCGACCAGATAGGCGGCGCCATGCGCCCGGATCGTCTCGACGGCGGCCGGCCCGCGCTCGGCCTTGCCCACCATGACGAGCAGGCCGGTCCGGCTCAGGATCGGCTCCAGGAACTTGTCCATGCGGGTGGCGGTCGTGGGGCCGGCCGGGCCGACGGCCTCGTCGCCCACGGCATCGACCGGGCCGACGTAGTAGATGGCGCGGTCACGGAGGTCGAGGGGCAGCGGCTCGCCGGCGGCCAGCAGGCGGACCATGCGCAGATGGGCGGCGTCGCGGCCCGTCAACAGGTGCCCCGACAGCAGAAGCCGCTCCCCGGCCCGCCAGGTCGCGACCTCGTCGCGCGTCAGCCGGTCGAGATCGACCCGCCGCGCCGCGCCCGCGGTCTCGGCC
>JAABUT010001712.1_pt1 | contig 23930 bp, 29 predicted proteins | sample 5559281 | NCBI WGS metagenome assembly JAABUT01 (sample SAMN10711880, study PRJNA513359) | rock metagenome | isolation source: Antarctica rocks | place: Antarctica: Victoria Land, Ricker Hills nord | collected 2016-01-04
GAAACCCGGCAACGGGACGGTGGAATAGGGCACTGCACGGATATCTGTCGCGTACTTTGCCATAGCACGGGAGGCCGAGGCGGATAAGCTAGGACTCGTCCGCTTCTCTCCGACAGGCTGCTAGCGCAATCCTTCACGCTGGCCGCCCTGTGGGACGACCTCGCGGCCATCGCTGGAGAGGTACCGCCCCCGTTCGTCGACGACTTCCTGGCCGACGGCGTGCCCGCGCACCGTATCGTCCCGACCGCCGGCGAGCGCCTGGCGTCGAGCGCGGCGTTCACGACGCAGGATCTCCACCTCGCGCTGATCGCGCGGCTGCGCTTCAACACCTTCGACGGCGCTCGCGTGGTCGCCGACCTGCAGGACTACCCCGAGCGCTGGCGGGCGGCGCTGATGTGCTCGTCCAACCTCGACAAGCAGCTGCGCGACCTGGCGCGCGGAGAGCACCGTCTCGACACGCTCTACCTCGCCACCACCGCAGAGCACGTCGCCGATCTGACCGACTGGGCGCTCCGGCGACGGGCGCTGAGCGTCCATCGCTGCCGCCCGGAGGGGCCGTTCGGGTGCGGCGGCTGGACCGGCGAGGTGGTGGTGCTGCGGCTGTGGTGGCCCTGATCGCGTGGGCCATCGACCACGCCAGAGGAGGCAACACAATGGACAAGCGGAGCGGTCCCGTTGGGACGGACAACGCGGGCGGCTATCTTCCACCGGTCGACCTCTTGCTCGCGCTCGGGTCGGACGACACCAACGCCGACGTCTGGCCAGACTACCGCGCGCTGGGGCTCGATGAGGCCGACATCCCCGAGTTGCGCCGCATGGCGCTCGACCCCCGGCTGCACCTGGCCGATCCATCCGCCCCGGCGGCCCGCGCGCCGTGGCACGCCTGCGCCGCCCTGGCGCAGCTCGGGGCGACCCAAAAATTCCCGCCGCCGCGACAGGTACCACGGCCCGGCGACCACGACTGGCGTTGCCCGGCCATGCTCGTCGCCGCTGCGGCGATCGGGTCGCCAGGCATCCCGGCGTTGCAGGCGACGCTGGAGAATGCCGCGGCGGGCGCGGAGGCGCGCACCCTAGCGGCGGAAGCGCTGGGAGCGGTGATCGTGCGCCGCCTTTCCGGCCACGCGGCGGCGACCGCGGCGCTGACGGCGTCGCTCGACCGCGCCGAAGGATGTGACCGGGCGGTGGACGACCGCATCGGCTTCGTCCTGACCGCCGTCGGCGTGGTGGAGGCGCACACGAGCGTCATGTGGGCGGTGGCCGCGGGACGGATCACGACGTGGTGGGAGCCGCACCCGACGACCGCGCCCGGCACGCCACGAGCGTGACGTCGGGCGACCGATCGGTCCGCCGCCGCGCTCGCCGCCAGACCGTCCGACTTGTACCGGCGAGGAAGGAATGCTATTATGCACAAACCTTACTTAACGATGAAGGTTTGTGCTATGAGGCAGAGCCGACACACCCTGCAGCGCGACCTGTATGAAGTAGCCGAGGGCCAGGGTGGCTACTTCACCGCCGCCCAGGCGGTGGCGGCGGGCTACCGCTACCCGCAGCAAGTCTACCAGCGCCGCCTCGGGGCCTGGGAGCTGATCGATCGGGGGCTTTTCCGGCTACGCGACTTCCCGCCCGGCGAGCACGAGGATCTGATCCGCTGGTCGCTCTGGAGCCGCGGCCGGCACGGCGCCACCCAGGCGACAATCTCCCACGAGACGGCCGCCGACCTCTACGGCCTCGGTGACGTGATGCCCGCCAGGGTCCATCTGACGGTACCGCCGGGCTTCCGCAAGCCCGTGCCAGAGGGCTGCGTGCTGCACATCGCCCGTCTCGCGCCCGGCGAGATCGCGGTACGCGGCGGCTTCCAGGTCACGACGCCCCTCCGCACCGTCCTCGACCTAGCCGCGTCGCCGCTCGCCGAGGACCAGTTCGCCAAGGCGCTGCGCGACGCCCTGCGCGCTGGGCTAGTGCGCCGCAAGCACCTGGCGGGCGCGGAGATGATCGACAAGGCCCAGCGGCGCGTCACGCGGGCGCTGGCGGCGATCGGGGAGGAAGAGGCCGATGCCTGAGCTACGGCGCTACACCAGCGCGACCGCGTTCCGCGCCGCGCTGGAGACGCGGTTGCGCCAGCAAGCGGGCGGCAGCCAGACGAGCCTCGGTCGCCTGCGGCGGCGGGTGGCGTTCGAGCGCCTGCTGGCGCGCCTCTTCGACGAGGAGGCGTCGCCGTGGCTCCTGAAGGGCGGCTACGCGCTGGAGCTGCGCCTCGGAGACACCGCCCGTGCCACGCGCGATCTCGACCTTGGCGTCCCGAACCCGGAACTGCTCGCGATCGGCGGCGAGCGCAGTGGCGGCGCGCTCCGCGAGGCGCTGGCGGACGTGGCCGAGCACGACCTCGACGACTGGTTCACCTTCGCGATCGGGGTGACAATGACTGACCTGGACGGCCCGCCGGGCGGCGGCGCGCGCTACCCGGTCACCTGCCTGCTCGACGGGCGAGTCTTCGCGCAGTTCCATGTCGACGTGGCTCTCGGCGACGGGGTGGCGGGGCAACCGGAGCGACTCGATGGCCACGATTTTCTGGGCTTCGCGGGCATCCCAGTCGCGCGACCGGTGGTGCTGCCGACGGCGCAGCACTTCGCCGAGAAGATCCATGCCTACACTTTCCCGTGGCGAGATCGACCGAACACGCGCGTGCGCGACCTCGTTGATCTGGTACTCCTCATGGATACCGGGCTGCTGGAACCGGCGGAGACGGCGGCAGCGCTACAGCTCACCTTTGTCCGGCGCGCTACGCACGCGTTGCCCGTTGAATTGCAGCCACCGCCGGAAGGGTGGTCGACGCCGTTCGCCGCGCTGGCTGCCGAGGTGGCGCTGGCGGAGCGGACCGCCGACGTAGCGTTCGCGCGCGTGTCCCGGTTCTTCACCGCGCTGCCTTCCAACCGTTGAGCGGCGAATCGTGTTTGTCTCGCTCCCGAGTGGGGTTATCAACTCCAGCGGCTTTTTGTTTACGTCTGATCAGCGAACAAATAGAACCAGATGGCCCGTGCCAGCGACGTAATGGCTGGCTCTCCTTACGAAGTGTGCGCCTGAACATGGCCTAATAACGGCGATCGCGCGGCCACCAGGACTCGACGGTGGCGACCTGAAGGTTGACGACGGGGCCGCGACGCTGAATGCGGCCAGTGGCGATGACGAGGGGGGTGGCGTGGAGGGCGGCGCGGGAGGCGCGGTCCACGGTCGGGGCGAGGACGAGGTTGCCGAGGCCGGTCTCGTCCTCGAGGGTGACGAAGGTGACGCCGTGCGCGGTGGGCGGGCGCTGGAGGACGGCGAGCCGCCCGGCAACGATCGCGGTCGCGCCTTCGGGGAGATCGGCGAGGGCGGACAGGGGGAGGATGCCGCGCGCGGCGAGGGCGGGGCGCTGCCCGGCGGCGACGTGGCCGGTGGGGGGGAGGCCGGTGGGGGGAGGCCGGTGGCCCAGCCCTCGCCCGCGAGGGTTTCCAGCGGGGTCGGCGCGGGGTGGGCGATCGGGGCGACGGGGAGGGGGAGGCCGGTCGCGCCGTGCCAGGTGGCGGGGAGCGCCCAGAGGAGTTGACGACGAGGGATGCGCCAACCGTCGCAGGCACCGGACGCGATCAGGGCGGCGACCATGTCGGGGGTGAGGAACGCGCCCGCACGGCGGCAGAGTTCGGCGAGGTTGGTGAAGGGTCCGTGGCGGTCGCGCTCGGCGACGAGGGCGGCACCGGTCGCGGCGGTGAGGCTGCGGACGTAGCGGAGGCCGAGGCGGATGGCGACGGGGGAGTCGTGCGTCGTGGGTCGTGCGTCGTGAGGGGGCGAGTCGGCAGAGAGGGGAGTCCGTAAAAAGCAATGGTCTCGGGTGTCAAGGGGTCAAGCGGACTGGGCCGAGTCGCGCCAGGGGACGCGCTGGCGGAGCGGGGTGTTGAGGATGAGCAGGAGTTTGTGCATGCAGGCCGTCAGCGCGTCCTTCTGCGGCGTGCCGGCCGCCACCAAGCGGTCGTAGGAGGCGCGGATGGCCGGGTTGCGCGGCACGGCGACGGGGGTGCCCATCCAGAGCGCGGCCCGGATACGCGCCCGGCCACCCCAGATGACGCGTCGGCCCCGCAGGATCCCGCGCTCGCAGTTCAGCGGCGCAACGCCGACCAGGGCGGCGATCGGCTTGCGGTTGAGTCGCCCGAGTTCGGGTAACGCGGCGATCGGCGTCGTCGCGAGCACGGGGCCGATGCCGGGCACGCTTTGCAGGGGGTCGTCATCCTCGCGCCACGCCGGGCTCGCGCGGATTTGGCGGCGCAGCTCGCGCTCGAGGTCGTCGCGTTCCTGCCGCAGCCAGGCGATGTGCGCCTCGATCCTGGGGCGCAGGGCGGGCGGCGTGGTCGGCAGGCGTTGCTGCTCGGCGACCAGCATGGCGATCACCTGCTGCCGCCGGGCCAGCAGCGCGGAGAGGGCCTGGGCATCGGCGTCCGGTAGTGGGCGCGGCTCCGGGCGGACGACCTCCGCGAAGCGCGCGAGCAGCTGCGCGTCGAGGGCGTCGGTCTTGGCGAGCTGGCCGACGGCCCTGGCGCAGTCGCGCACCTGGCGCGGGTTGACCACCGCGACCGCCAGCCCGGCGGCGGCCAGGGCGGCGGCCAGGGGTACCACCAGTCCCCCGGTCGCCTCCAGCACCACCAGCACGGGTGCAGGGCGCGGAAACGCGCGCCTATCTGCGTGATCCCGGCCTCGTCGTTCGCGAGCCTCTCGTGCGTGCCGACGGGGCGCACGGCGAGATCGAGGTACGCCTTGGCAACGTCAATGCCGACGAAGGTCGCGGCAGGCATCGGCTCCTCCTCCCTGCTTAATGGTGCATCCGCTAAGTAGGTCGGACATTGGGGCCAAGGGAAGTGTCAGAACTCGGACAACGTCGTAACCATCGATCTGAATCTCCCCACTCAGGCCGTAGATCGAGGGCGTCAGGCTCCAGCATGCCCCGAAACTGGCGTGATCAGTGCTATCAATCCCCACTTTTCGCCCGTCTCAATCCGATTCCGGCCAGTCAGCACCGAGTTCTGACACTTCCCGCCGCCTGGGAGACGGTGCGCAACGCCGCCGGGCAGGCCATCGACTGGCGCTTCACCACCGCCGACGCCCGCATCAAACTCAAGCGCCTCTACCCTACAGACGGTTCCTGACGGACCACTAACAGGCCGTTTCATAACCCCGTAAGCAGGAACAGAAATGGCTTCCCTACTATGGACTCACGGCACATCTCGCGGTTATGAAACGGCCTCTAACGGTACTTTGTTGACCTCGGAAGCAAGGGAGGAAGTAGGCGGATGTGGGCGGCCTGACGCGCTGCGAAGTGGGCGTACGTACTATCTGCTGTCCAGCCTGCGGATCGCCGTTCATGGCCGTTTCGCCCGATCCCACAAAGTACCGTTAGTGACGCGGCGGCGCGCGGTGCGTGTTGGTGCGGCAGGGACTATAGGTCGAGGCAGGCCTCGGCGGCGAGCCAGAAGAGCCGCTCGCGGATCGCGTGCGTCTCCCAGCGGCGGTCGTCCCAGGCCGTCCCGCTGCTATCGCCACCCCCATAGAGCACCTGGGCGAGGGTTGCCCCGCGGAAGTGCGCCACGGCGAAGAGCGCTGCCGCCTCCATCTCCACCGTGAGGCAGCCCTCGGCCCGGCGGCGGTGCACCTTGTCCGGCGTCTCGCGGTAGAAGGCATCCGTCGTCCAGGTCTTGCCGACGGTGTAGCTGACCGCGTGCGCGTCCAGCGTCCGCGCGAGCGCAGCGATACCATGCGGGCTGGCCGCCGCCTCACGGCCGGGCGGTAAATAGTGGTAGGAAGTGCCCTCGTCGCGTACCGCCACCGCCGGGATGACCACCTGGCCGACCGCGATCGCCGGGTCGAGGACACCCGCGCCGCCGCACGCCAGGAGCGTGCGACAGCCCAGGGCGATCAACTCTTCGAGGAAGGCGGCGGCGAGGGGGGCGCCGACCCCCTGGTGGATGACCGCCAGGCGGCGGTCGCCGATGCTGAGCTCGTAGATCGGATGGGGTCCGTATTCGAAGTCGCTCCGCAGCTCGCCGAGGATGCGCAGGTGGCCGCCCCGCCGCACGCGCGCGAGGACTTCCCCGAAGGCACAGATGATGCCGCGTGGCGGTATGGCGAGCGTGCCCGCTGCGACCGGTTCGATCACCGCCGTGCGCGCCGGATCGAACTCCAGGATCGGATAGTCGCGTGCCATCAACTGCCCCCTCGACCGCTGCGCCATCGTGCCCAGCGGTCGCACTCTATTAGCGCGGGTACAGCATAGCAGGTGACCGTGAGCTGACGACGCGCCATCGTCCCGCTACCACTTGCTCTTCCATCTCCCTCTGCGGTGTGCAGAGGGAGACGCGCTCTTCGACTCGCACATCACGACTGACAGACTAACTAGTTGAGATCGTCCATACGCTGAAACCGATCATCACTGTGAAGGGAGACAGTCGGGCCAAGGAAGACTGAATGCCCCGGTATGAGCATTTAGTGCGAAGAGCGTGGGAACTGCTGGGCCAGTAAAGCGTTGACGCTTTTGGCTAGTGTTATCAGATCGTGCTCATTGCGGCGGAGCCCATCTCCCCATGCTTCTTCCTGTATATATTTCGCCGATCCATGTTCTTCCTGGATATGGCGGCGATAGTTCTCATTCGCCACAATGAGCGCGCGTTCCAGCGGCACTACAAGCTGTTCTACGAATGACATAGTGCCCGATCCGGCGGTAATGTTGAACGATATCAGGTCACGGAATGGGAGGATCTGCCACGCCCAATGTGTCGTGTACGGCGTAAGCGCAATGAGTTCTTTCGTGACTTCATCGCGAAAAAGGCGGGACCAAACCACCGTAGTAGTGTGGTTGAGGCGATAAATGAGCATGATCCTGCCGGGCGTGAACGTGAGCAACGGGTCGGTCTCCGGCGTAGCAACCCACGCTTCAATGATGCGGAAATCCTCGGCGTCGGTGGACATGGCAGTCTCCTGGTAAGAGCGCGGAACCTGACTCGGACAGCCGGTTGGGGCCGTATGACGATAGGGCTAGGGAATAGGCAGTAGTACCGCGTGTCCGGCTTTATCGAGGCCGTACTCGCGATCGTAGTCCTCCGGATGGGCGCGCATGGCGAGGAGCGCCCCAATGTTGTGCGCCTGATTGGAGTGTGTCTCCAGCACCCGAGCGGGTCCCTCCCAGGCGTGGAGCGGTCCGGCTGCGGCGTTCACCTTGCCGAAGTGGTAGGCTACGGAGAAGCGCTGGCCGGTGGTGCGGTGCCGCCAGATCTCGAACATGCTGACCTCCATACTGGCGGGGGACGATGACGATCAATCATCACTCCTCTGTCTTGAGAGATCCCCGAGCTAGCGGGAAGCATAACGCACTACCCTGCCAATGACCTAATTGACAATAACCAACCATCGGCCCACAATGACGTCGAGGCCAAGCCCCTTTTGAACACCCCCGAGCGTCAGGCTTGGCCCCTCACTCTATGACCACGCTTGACCAAACGTTCCACATCCCCGTTCGTGCCAATGGCCTCTTTGTGAAGCCGGATGATCTGTACCTTATGAAGAATCCCTTCACCGGCACCTGGGAGATCATCGCCGATACCAACGAGACCATCGAGAAGTGCCGGGAAGATGGTCGGCTCGATACTGCGTGTCGGCAGATTGCAGGCTTACCCGAGAGAAAGGACGCCAAGCGTCAAGCTGACCTTATGCTGAACCTCACCGACCCCACACTCGCTCCCCTCGTCGCCCGGTATCGCGCCTGGGTGGAAGCGGAGAACAAGAAGATCGAGATGGACAGTGCCGCCGGCAAAACCCTGAACGATAAGGCGCAGCAGAAGTACAAAAATGGGGTGACGCGCTATGACGCTCTGCCTTGGTTTCGCAAGGTCTTTATCAATATGCCTGTATCCTCGTCAGGCTGGCTAATGGTACGGAAGTTTTCACCCACCTACAAAGGCTTCCTCGACTGGTGTATCCGCGAAGGTATCGAGGCTCCGAAAGGCGAGGCGTGACCACACGCAAGAACCGCCGTCCCGCTCCCCGCTACTGCCGGCGCTGCCGCACGATGCACCAGTGGTTTAGGCCGTGTGGGGCCTCGCCAAAATAGATTATTTGTTCTGTGTTTCCCCCAACAGCCGCTTCCCTTGCTGCATCGACCGGTTCGCCCGGACAGAAATGCGACGGGAGCGGCTTCTTTTTGTATCCGGATTATCGTGTAGGATTCGAGGAAGAAACCAGGGAGGGGCAGCCCGAGGAGGTGGTCATGGCGGTGCGGTTCGGAGTGGTTCTGCCGCAAGGATTTAAGCGCGATCTTGGCGGCATACAAGACCCGGTTGACCAATATGAGGCGATGACCCGCGTCGCTGTCGAGGCCGAGCGCCTCGGCTACCATTCGGTCTGGCTCTGCGATCATCTGCACCCCGAGCGACGGCCCGCTGCTTCGGTGCCCGATGAGCGAGAGACCGTTTTCGAGTGCTGGACGAGCGCCGCCGCACTGGCGCGGGACACGACCACGGTCCGTATCGGGCAAATGGTGAGCAACGTCATCTTCCGCAACCCCGCTCTGTTAGCGAAGATGGCCTCGACGGTTGACGTCTTGAGTCATGGGCGGCTCGACTTCGGTATCGGAGCTGGCTGGCTGGAGTCGGAGGCCCGCGCCTACGGCTACGCCTTCCCCGATGCGGCGGAGCGGGCTGCGCGGCTGGCGGAGGCTCTCCACGTCATCCGCGCGCTCTGGACACAAGACGCCGCGACGTTTCCTGGGAAATATTACCAACTGGACATGGCGCTCAATGCACCGAAGGGCATTCAGCAGCCACACATTCCGCTCTGGGTTGGCGGCTCGGGCGAACGCGTACTACTCCGACTCGTGGCACGGCATGCCGACGCCTACAACGTCATTGCTCACGATGCTGAGACCGTACGCCACAAGTTGGCGGTGCTCAGGGATCATTGCGAGAGCGAGGGACGGGATTACGCGACGATTCGCAAATCGGTACACGCCTTCGTCATTCTCCTCGAACCCGGTGAGGAGCTCGATGAGGCGACAAGGGACCGTGGCCCACTCAGTCTGGACGTGGTGCGCCGGTCGAATATTACCGGGACTACGACCGAGGTGGCGGATAGCCTCCGGCAGCTTGTTGAGGCGGGAGCAGACTACTTCGTCCTCTACTTCCGCACGCGACTGGTGGATCTCGGGTCGATACGCCGTTTCGCAAGCGAGGTGATGCCGCAATTCATGGCAGATTAGTTGGCTGAAGACTGCTACAACCCCTAGAAAAAGCCAATGTCGAACTGTGGCCCTTCGGGTGGCTCGCGGTAGGTCAAGATTATCCCCGCGCCGCCTATCCCCCACTGCGCCGACCGGTTCGCCCGGACAGGTATGCGAGGGGGGCGGCTCTTTTTGTATCATTGGAAGCGTCCTGCTATAGCGTCTATCGGAGAGGATATCGAGCGTTCAGGATTGATCTATGACGAAAACTGGCCGCACAGTACCTCGACAGCGCTGGCAGTTCCCGCCGATCGATTACCTGCTCGTCGGTGCGGGTGCTGGCCTTGGTTTCCTCTGGGCGCTGCTCAGCATCCCCGTCGGGTTACAGTGGGGTGTTTCGCCCTGGTCCCCCCTCTGGGAGCAAGCGCTGGCCTACACGATCTGTTTCCCCCTGGTCTTCGGGCTCACCGGCGGGGCGGCGCTGGCAGGGGTTGGGTTCGTCTGGGACTCGCTCCCGCTCATCCTCCTGGCAGGTAGCACGGTTGGGGCACTCGTCGGCCTCATCCTCTCCTACCGTCTCGACCACTGAAACGGAGAATGCGATGAAAGAGAAACCCTTCCTCGACCTCTTCATGGAGTCGGCCATGCTCGCCTTCCCGGTCGTGTATCTCGCGCTGGTCATGGTGGACCGGCCATCAGCGCCCTGGGCGGCCTGGTGTTCTTCGGCGGGGCGATCGTCGGCCCGTTGCTCCTCGGGCTGGTGGTGGCGATCATCCGGGTGGGCATCCGGCCGTGATTGATTATTCAAAGAAACTGATGTCAAACTGTGGCCCCTCGGGCGGCTCGTAGTAGGCCAAGCAAAGACTATCAGACAAGTCAGGACTCTTCCCCAGCCGCTTCTTCATCTCCTCTTTTTCTTCCAATCGAATCGTGCCATCGCTGTTGACGATCTTGTACTTGAGCTGCGTCAGCTCGTTGATGAGTTCGTCGTCCTCCGGGATCATGAGCTGGCCGGTCTCGAACAGGGTCCGCAAGTGCCAGTAGGACTCCGCCCGCACGTTGGCGAAGCGGTCCGGGTCGCTCGCCTTCTCCGCCACGTTGACGCCGGTGGCGGGTAGGCGCAGCTCGATAAGCCTATCCACCACACCCGCGCCGAGGCCGATAACATCCAGGTGGTGTTGTTGGGTTGTGCGGGGATGGTGAGGTGAAGGGGTGCTGTGCAGCAACCAAAGCGCACGAGCCCGGTCGTTACAGGCGTTACCGCGCCAGCAGGGCACCGGTCAGCGCGTCCCACGCCTGCACCAACGGTGGCCTCGCGGGGGCGGCCGCGGCGTCGACCAGTCGCCCGAAGTCGTAGAAACCGCCGCGCAGGTTGCGCAGGAAGGCATGCCCGGCGCACAGCACGCGCCCCCCGATCAGGGTCTTGAACCCGCGCATCGGGCGTAGCCGCCCCTTCAGGTGCTGGTGGTCGCGCTCGATCCGTTGCTGGACCCGCTTCCCCGCCTCATGCAGGACGCCCGGCAACACCGCGGCCAGCGCGGGCGGGTAGGCGGCCGCGCCGTCGGTGGTCACCTCGTCCGGGAGGGTGCCGGTGACCTCGATGGCGCGGCGGAAGAAGGCTGCTGCGTCCGCCGTCGCGCGCCGCTTGCTCACGTACACATCGACCACTTGGCCGTGGCCGTCGATGGCGCGGTAGATGTAGACTGGCTTGCCAGCGACCATACCGTAGGTCTCGTCGACGCTCCAGCAGGTGCCGACGGCACGGCGGAAGGCGCGGGCCGCATCTTCGTAGAGCGGGGCGAACTCGCGCACCCAGTCGTAGGCCGTCGAGGGATCGACGCGCACGCCACGCTCGGCGAGGAGTTCGGCGACGTCGGCATCGCTCAGGCGAAAGCGCAGGTACCAGCGCACGGCGAGGGCGATAACGTCGGGCGGGAAGCGATAGCCCGAGAAGGGGGTCGCGCTCGACGTGGTGAAGCGCCGGGGGCAGGTGCCACAGCGGTAGACCTGGCGGCCCTTCCGGTCGCGGCCGTCTCTACGTGCCGAACCCACGCTACATCCCGGACAGATCACCCCGTTCAACCATTGCTCTCCCCCATCGCTCTTCGCACGACGACGGAGCATAGCACACCCCAGCACAACACAAGAGAACCTGCCGCCGATTGTACCAACGCGTTGAGGCTGGCTTCGACGCGGGCTCCGTTGGACGAGGAGGGGTAGGTTGATCGCGCCTTCACTCCCCGCAAACCCTGCTGATCTCGCTGCGGATGAGGCTGGTAGCCGACACAGGGGGCTTTAACCCCGTTCTGGTCACGTTGCCGCGCCAGGCGACTGCGCCGCCCGTGCTATGCCGTCTCGAATGCCCCGCCCTGACTATATAAAACGCCTCCAAAGATAAATTGACCCTTGATGATCGACAGCGGATGCAGGGTGAAGATGCCACTCGGATTGGCAGGGGTAGTCGTCCCTTCGACTTGCTCTAGCAGGGCGATGGAAGGAATCCATCCATTGTTCGGGTGGTAGGAGACGTCACGGCTTGGGATACCGCCGAGTGACCACCACTGCGTGACGCCGTTGCGGAGGAAGTCGTACGGCCCGCGCGGCGTCAGTTGTCGCCGATTTCCCGCGCCGTCGGGGCCAGGACCGCCGCGAGTCGGGCGATCTGCGCCTGGGTGAGGCTTCGACCGGGCACCCGACGGCGGATCCGCCCGGTCGCCTCGTCCACGCGCAGGATCGGCCAGTGGCGGCGGCCCCGCGCCGCCCACACCGTGGCGTAGGGGTGGACGAACACGAGCAGCCCCTCCGGCACCGCCCCCGCCTCCCCCGCCAGCTCGGGCGCCCGCGACGCTGCACCCGCACCAAGACGGCACGTCGCCGACCGCCGACGGCGCGGGCATCGCCACCAGCAGGCGGTAGAGGCCAAGGGCGTGGCGCTCGTGTCGGGCGACCCGCCAGCCGGCGCGCTCGAGGAGCGCGGGCGTGTCGCGGTCGAGGTGGCAGCCGCCGCTCAGCCGCAGCCAGAGGGGGGCGACCGCATCGATCGCGGCGTCGCAGAACGGCCGACCGGTACGGGTGTGCTCCAGCAGGAGGAGTCGCCCGCCGGGGCGCAGCACGCGCCGGAGCTCGGCAAGGGCCGGGAGGAGCAGCGGCGCGGGGATCGAGCAGAACACGAGCGGGGAGACGACCGCATCGAAGGCGGCGTCGGGAAACGGCAGCGCCGCGGCGGACGCCCGCGCGAGGGGGTAGCCGCGTTCCCGGGCGCGCGGCCCGGCGGCGCGCAGCAGGGCGGCCGCGGGCTCGATGCCCGTGACGCGCGCGCGCGGCCCGTAATGGCGCAGGTTGAGGCCGGTGCCGACCCCGATCTCCAGGATGTCCTCGGCCAGGTCGCCCACGAGCCGCCGCCGCAGTCGCCCCACCCCCGCCAAGCCGAAGGCACCGACGAACGCGTCGTAGACCGTCGCCGCTTGCAGGACCCCACGCATATGCCCATCCTTCTCCAACGCCACGATGCCCGGAACGATCTGCACGATGCACACTTGGTGCCAACCCGGACGCCGGTGCGGTTGTCGGTGGGGCGTTCGCCGACGTAGGGGACGGCGGCGCGGGTTCCGCCCCGTTGCGCGGGACGTGCCCTCCTCCCGGCACCGCCCCCGGCCGCTGGCCCGCCCCGGCCGCCGGACGGGTGGGACGCGGGCCCGTGCCCTCACGCGCGCCGCCGGACCAAGAGGCCCCCGGCCCACCAGCGATCCCTGCGCAGGGCGAAGACTGACCGGTGCGCTCGGGTCCGACGAGGGCGATGCGTGCAGGTGCCGCAGGGCTGCGCCGCAGTCCCGACCCCGGGACGGCGATGGCACCAGTCCCATGGGGCAACGAACGCCCCGGCAACAACGTGCCGGTCCCGCCTGCCGGCGACACCGCACCGGTCGCGCGGGCGGGCGACGCGCCCGGCTCAGTCGCCGCCGCCGCTGGAGTCGCCCCCGCCGCTGTCGCCGCCGAAGGTCCCCACGTCGCCGCCACCGTCGCCGCCGAAGCCGCCGACATCCTGGCCGGAGTCGGACGGGACCCCCGCATCGTTGCCGTTCCCCCCGGCCTGGCCCTGCCCTGGGGTGCCGTAACCGCCGCCATGGCCGCCGTCATAGTCGCCGCCGCGGTTCCCCTGCTGGCCGCCGTTGTTGCGCTGGTCGAGCTCGTGGGCGATCAGGCCGCCGGCCACCAAGCCGCCCAGCCCGCCCACCGCCGCACCGGTCCCGAAGCCGGCACCGCCACCCGTGTTGGGGCCATACCCGCCGCCGTAGCCGCCACCCCCGCCGTATCCCGGGCCGCCATAGCCGGGGCCGCCCGCCGGGTACGCGCCGCCGCCCGCCCCGCCCATGAAGCCGCCCGACCCGCCGCCGCTCCGCCGCCGCGCGACGAAGAAGATCGCCAGGCCGACGAGCACCAGCGGCACCAGGCAGAAGAGCGCGAGCGGGAAGAGGCCGAAACCGCGATCGCGGGCGGGCGCCGGGGTCGGGCGCACCGGGGCCGCGGCCCCCTGCTGCCCCCCGTTCGTCGTCGCCGCGCCCGCGCGCAGGTCGCGGTCGAGCGCGTCCAGGCCCGTCTGCAGACCGCCGTCGAAGTCCTTGGCGTTGAACCGGGCCAGCATGGCGTTGCGAATCGTCGTCTCCTCCGCGACCGGGACGAGCTGGCGCGTGTCCTGGCCGACCTTGAGCACCAGCTTCCCGGCATCCTTGACCACGTAGATCAGCACCCCGTTCAGTTGGAGCTCCTGGAAGACTTTGTCGGCAGCCGCGCTCGCCTGCGCGTCGTCCTTGCTGCCGATGGTGGCCACCGTCCGCAGCGCGATCGTCTTCCCGGTCGCCTGCTGCACCTGCTGGCTGCGCTGGGTCGCGGCCGTCACCGCGGCCGGCGAGAAGAACTTGGCGTCGTCCTGGATCACCCCGGTCGCCCCGCCCGGCGCGGGGAAGGCGAGGAACGCCAAGAGTGTCAGCACCGCGGCGAGCGCGACGGCGTGCGGCGTGCGGCGTGCGATGCGTCCGGTGGTATCCATGCGTTTCCCGCTCCTTCACATCCGCGCTGTCCGTGGCCGGGCCGCACGGCCGCGCCCGGGCCCGGCCACGCTTGCATCTACGTCATGGCGCGCCACTGGTTACAACCGCGAGTTGCTCACCAGGGCGTGCCCGGCATCGCCGCTGTCCCGTTCAGCCCGCATCGATGCAACTCCCCACCGCCGCCGACCATACTCGTGCGGCCGGAACCCGACCCTGTTGTGCCTCAGGCAACGCAAGCACCATGCCCGTGACCATGATCGTACCGCGCTACCATGCCGGTACGTCGACCGCACGAAGAGACTGACGTCACATCGCGCAGTTCCAGGGATAGTGGGCAAGTCCCCCAGTTCCACCCCTGCTGCTGGCGACCAGTCCCAGAGATGCGACCGGTCGCGAGCGAACAAGCCGCTTTCAGAGGAAGTTTTCCGCACCCTCTCCACACGATTCCGACAAACCGGGCGTATGGCAATCGGGGCCTCGCATAGAAGACGATGAGCAGACGTGCCCACCTTGCCCTGCGCCTGAGCCCCACCGATTCGTGAGCCTGAGTCCCACGAACGCATTGCGGGGGTGAGCCTCAGTCCCCGCTATGGGGCGAAAAGGGCCCCAGTCCCATAGGCCGGCGGACGCCTCACCGGGGACATGACTGGCGGGCGGGCCCGGGCGGGGCATGTCCTCGACCGTCGGGCACGCGGTGTCGACGTCACCATACGCCCGGTATACTCGCTCCACGACAGGTTGGCACGGGAGGACATCATGCCGACGGCGATGCGAGGGCGGCGATGGCGACGGAGACGACCGGCTCGGGCATGATCGAGGTGCATATCTGCAAGTGGCCGCGCCGGGCGACAAACGCGACCCGCGTGCAACTCCTCGGCGAGGACGTGCACGGTCGCTGGCTCGGTGTGCGCGCCAGCGACCCGTGGTGAGCCCGCGACGGCTCGCGCGCTGGCGTGCACCTGCGCCCGATCGTCAAGGTGGTGCCGCACGACGCGTACTGGTCCGCCTGCTTCGCCCTCACAGATCCTGTCGTCGACGTCGACATCGTGCTGCCGGCACGCTGGGACGGCGATCGCTTGGAGGAGACCTGTCCTGGCCGAGAAGTCCATCCGGGCCGCCAGGCCGGTATCCTCGCGCTGTCGGCGCTCCTCTTCCCGCCATGCAGTACTTGCTGTGCACGACTGCGGCTACACGCTCCTCCGTCCCAAGCGTGCATCGCTTACGAAGGAGGAGCCATCCATGCCTGTCCGCCTGCTGCACCGCCTGATCGCTGTGATGGCTCTTTATCCATCCTGGCATGTTCCGCAGAGGAGTCTTGGAGGCCGATCTGCCCGACCTCGCCGCTACAATGGCAGGTGCGGGGTGCGAACTCGGATTTCCCCATCTCGTTTGTTGGACTTACTGCAAGGGCGAATCCATGCTGCTGTTCCGCGGGTGTCGTTGTCGGCTGATCAGGAGCCTCGCTGCTGTGCGGCAGGCCCTCGCCACGCGCCTCTGGGCGAGGCCGACGGCGACGCACCTGGCGGGGACCGGGGCGGACCTGGTGCGCACCAGGGGGCAGTTGCTCGCCGAGAACGCGCTCCTGCGTCAGCAACTGGTCGTGTTGCGCCGGAGCGTCAAGCGCCCAGCCGTGGCGCCGACGGATCGGGCGCTCCTGGTGCTGCTCGCCGGCCGGGTCCGCGCCTGGCGGCAGGCCCTGCTCCTCGTCCAGCCCGACACGCGGTTGCGTCAGGAATCAGACGAAGGCTGGTGGGAACGGCGGCGCGCTGGTAACGTGGCGGCGTTGCGTGTTACGTGAAGGAGTTGCCTGTGCCTTGTCCGTGCTGTGCCGCGACCGCGACCGCCGAAGAGCCCCGGCGCACCGCGCTCGGCTAGCGCACGTTCCGGTGCCGCCGGTGTCGCCGGATCTTCAACGAGCGCACGGGCACGCCCTACAACCACCTCCAGTACCCGACGGACCTCGTGGTGCTCGTCGTCCTCTGGCGGCTGCGCTACAAGCGCAGCTTGCGCGACCTGGCGGAGATGTTCCTAGCGCGGGGCTTCGTCTTCACGCATGAGACGGTCCGCGACTGGGAGGCGCGCTTCGCCCCATTGTTGGCCGCGCAGTTGCGCGCCAAGCGGCGCGGCACGGCGGGCACCACATGGCACGCGGATGAGCCGTATATCCGGGTCAATGGCCGCTGGTGCTACCTGTATCGTGCGATCGACCGGGAAGGGAATCTCGTCGAGGCGCGCCGCAGCGAGCAGCGCGACATGGCCGCAGCCCAGCGGTTCTTCCGCCAGGCGCTCGCAATCGCCGAGCATACGCCCGAGCAGGTGACGACCGACGGGCACGACGCGTACCCCCGGGCCATCCGCGAGACGCTCGGGCCGGGCGTGTCCCACCGCGCCAGCCGGTACAAGAACAATCGGATCGAGCAGGACCTGTACCGGCTACTTCACGCATCCGCGCCATGTGTCAGCCGAGGGGGCCAGTCACGCGGCACGACGATAGTCGTGATGGAGCCTCCCGAGGATGGGGAAGGCGACAATGCGCCCTGCGCCGACACCGGCGGGTTCCCCTGGCGTTGATCCCGCCGGGATCGCCTGGCCGAGCCCTTGATGTGGCCGGGCGCGGTTGAAATACGCCACATACGCGCGGAGTACGCGCCGCAGGTGCGCCTCGCTCAGGACGAGCACGTGGTCCAGGCATTCCCGTCGCACGCTGCCAGGAAGCGCTCGCAGGTCGCGTTGGCCCGCGGGGCGCGGACGGGCGTGCGCAGCACGCGGATCCCGCTCGCCGCGGCCAGGTGGTCGAAACGCAGCCCGTACTTGCCGTCGTTGTCCCGGATGAGGAAGCGCGGCCGCTCGTCGAACGGAGTCGCCTCGCGCAGCTGCTGGGCGACCCAGGCGTCGGTCGGGTGGCGTGTCACGCCGACATGCACGACCCGGCGCGTGCCGAGCGCGATGATGACGAAGGCGTAGAGCGGCCGGAACAGCAGGTCGGTGAGCGGGAGGAAGTCGCAGGCCCAGATGTCTCCGGCGTGGTTGCGCAGGAAGGTCGCCCAGGGCTGCCCGGTGCGCCGCGGCGGGCGCACTCGCCGCAGGTAGCGCTGGATCGTGCGCTTGCTCACGCGGATGTCCAGCTTCAGCAGCTCACCCCGGATGCGGTCGGCGCCCCACAGGCGATTCTCGCGCCCCATCTGCTGGATCAGGTCGATCGTCTCGCGCGGGAGCCGCGATACGCATGTCGCGGCCCACGACTTCCGCCGCCAGAAGAGCCGGAACCCCTGGCGATGCCAGCGCAGCACGGTCTCCGGGCGCACTATGACTAGCGCGTCGGCCCAGGTGCGCAACTGGCTGGCCAGCAGGACCAGGAGCCCGCGATCGGCGGCGGTCAGTCGGGGGCGCGTGACGGTGCGGCCGAGGACCACGAGTTGGTGGCGCAGCAGGGCGTTCTCCAGGAGCAAGTCCGCCCGGCTCCGCTTCGCATCGGTCGCCGCCCCGACGGCGATAGCGAGCGGGATCGGCCGAGTCCACCGGGCGACCCGTGCCCACGTGGCACCCAGGAATCGGCGTGCCAGGTGACTCAGGCGCGGGAGGGGTGTAGCGACCATGGCAGGCTCCTCCAGGCAGCACACGGCGGCGCACGGTCATGCCGCCTCGCCGGATTCTACCGCTGTCATCGCCGCGCTTACACCGCGTGGCGACACCGAGAGTCGCGCGGATGACCGAAGTAGCCGGGACAGGGCTGACCCTTTACCTGCGTGGCTGCGTGCCTTTGTCCTGGCCTGTCGCCCCATCGCCGAGCTCCTGGGGCGTGACCTGATAGCAGCCAGTCCCGAATGTGGCGACCCGAGAGCGTCCTGTCCGCCCCGGGGTGTGTTGATCTCGAGCAGCGACGCGCAAGGGGGAAGGGATGGTGACCATCGGCGTTGCTGCGCAGAAGCGCGTCCATATGGCGGTGGCAGTGGACGCGGCGGGCCGCGAGGTCGCCTGCTGGCGCGGCGCGAACAGCGTCGACGGGTGGCGGTAGGTGGCGGCCTGGGCGACGGGGCGAGGCGAAGGTCGTCCGCTGGGGTATCGCAGGGGCGTGGAACGACGGCCGCGGCCTGGCCCAACACCTCGTCGCCGCAGGTGCGGAAGTCGACGCGGTCAACCCGCGCTGGACGGCTTCCGGGCGCAGGCGGGCGCGTCGCCCCGACAAGCGCGCTCGCCTCGACGCGCGCGCCGTGGCATTGCTCGTCTGGCGCGAGGCGGCTACGCTCCCGGTGGTGGTGGCCGAGGACGACACGGCGGTCCGCGATCTGCTGGTCACCGCGCGAGGGGGCCATCGCGGAAGCGACGCGCTTGCGCAATCAGGCCCACCAGCGCCTGCTCCAGCTCGATCCGGACTATGCCAAGCAGCTGCCCCGGTTGCGGACCAAGGCGGGTGCCCGCGCGTTGGAAACCTCCACGAGCGCCGACCCCGGCCCCGTGCACCAGCAGCGGGCGGCCGCCGTGCGCCGATGAGCGCAGCGCCTCCGCCTGGCGCGCGAGCAGGCGGAGGCGCTCGCGGCCCAGCGCCGCGCCCTGGCCGCGCCCCGATTCGCCCCGCTCGCGCGCAGCTGCGGCATCGCGTTGCTCACCGCCGCGGCGCTCGCCGGTATCCTTGGGCCCGGCTGCCGCTGCGCCACCGCTGCACCGCTCGCCGCCTCTGCCGGCGTCGCCCCGCAGGAGACCTCCTCGGCCGAGCGGGTGCGTCACCGCCGCAACCGGGGCGGCAACCGCCGCCTGCATGCGATCCGCTAGCGGATCGCGCTGACCCAGACCCGCGCGTCCCCGCAGGCACAGGCCTATCTCGCCCGGCGCATCAGCGAGGGGAAGACCCGTCGCGAGGCCATCCGGGCCCGCAAACGGCATCGCGTCCGCGTCATCTGGCGCAAGTGGGCGGAATGCCACCGGCCGGCCGACGCCCTACCGGTCAGTGTGGTGGCATGACGCGCCAGGACTTCACGCGAGAGTCGAGAAACCGCCAACGCTTGACATAGAAGCGTCAGTACCCTCGTGATCGCCGCGCTGGCGTACTTCCTCGGCCAGAAGTCGCGCGCCGACGGTGGCGACAAGTCGTGATGGGCACGAGGGAGCCAGTCGGCGGGTGATGCCGGAGGCGGCTCACCGTGTGGGCTTTGTCTGCTTCGCCATTTGCTTGAACATGAATTGCGGCGCGATCCGGCTCATGGCTTTCAGCACATTGCTGAAGCCGGGGCGGATCTCCAGCTTGCCCGCCTCGATCCCGGCGATGGTGCGCCGCACGAGCGTCGCCGGCGCCATGCCCTGCCGCCCCTGCATCTCCGCCGCGAACTCGTTGCGCAGCAGCGGCGTCTCCACTTGGGGCGGGGCCAGCTCGATCACCGTCACGCCCGTGCCGTCGAGTTGCAGGCGCAGCACCTGGGTGAAGGCGTGGATCGCGGCCTTCGTCGCGGAGTACACCGGCGACAGCGGGAACGGGATGAAGGCCAGGCCCGAGGACACGTTGACGATCAGGGCATCCGGGCGCGTTCTCAGGTGCGGCAGGAATTGCTGGACCATCCGCACCGGCCCGCTCAGGTTGATCGCGATCTCGCGGGTCACGTCGTGCAGGTCGCGCTCCTGATTGAGGTTCAGGTTCCGCATGATGCCGGCGTTGTTGACGAGCGTGTCGAGCGCCGGGAACTGGGCGAGCACGGCGTCGTACAGCGCCGCGATCGCGGCGGGATCGCTCACGTCGCTCTGGATGGTGTGGACACCGACCAGCGCCCGCCCGACGGCAGCGAGCTTCGCCCGATCGCGCCCGGTGACGATGACGGTGTTCCCCCGCGCGTGTAGTTGCTTCGCCAATTCGAGGCCGATGCCGCTCGTCCCGCCTGTGATCAGGATGGTCCGCTGTTCCAGTTTCATGGCGCTCTCCCTCCATACGGCGAATATCCTTGCTCTCCGTATTCTAGTGCCCTACACTCTCCGTATGATAGTAGGCACCAGAAAGTGCCGTACTTACCTGAAAGGGAGTGTGACGATGCTGAAGAGCAGACAATTTACCGAGGAGCAGATCGCGCGGGCGCGGCTGTACGCCGCCGAGACCCCGCCGACGGACCTCGACCCCCGGATCGAAGCCCTGGTCAACGACCTGATCGGTCGCGTCGCCGATAAGTGGACGATGCTGGTCCTCGAGGCGCTGACGGAGCAGGGGGAGTTACGGTTCACGCGCCTGAGCGCGGCGATCCCCGGCATCAGCCAGAAGATGCTCACGCAGACGCTGCGGCAGATGGAGCGGGAAGGGTTGCTTATCAGGACCGTGCATGCGGTCGTGCCGCCGAAGGTCGAATACACGCTCACGTCGCTCGGCACCAGCCTCGGGATGGCCTTCTGCGGCGTGTGGGTCTGGGCGGCGGAAAACCTGGAACAGGTCGAGCAGGCCCGCCGCGCGTTCGATGCGCGCGTAGGCGTCGGCTGAGCGCTGCCCGGTTCAGGACAGTTCATGGGCGACGAGGGAATGAAAATAAAGAGGGCCGCTGCGTGACACAGCACACAGCGGCCCTCTTTGGTAGCGTCAGAAGTCAGACGCCGGTTGACTGAACAGGCCTCGCTCTGGTAGCGTGGCGCCGTCGGCCGCTGCGCCAATGGGGTGCCCGTGCCCTGTCCCCACCGTGCCTCGCCCGCCACTGCGGAGCAGCGTCGGCGCGCCGCGCGCGGCTACCGCACCTTTCGCTGCCCTGCGTGCCGGCGTACCTTCAACGAGCGCACCGACACGTCCGACAACCACCACCAATACCCGACCGACCTCGTGCTGCTCGTCGTGCTCTGGCGCTTGCGCTACAAACTCAGCCTCCGGGATCTCGCGGAGATGTTCCTCGACCGGGGCTTCGTGTTCAGCCACGAGGCGGTCCGGGATTGGGAGGCGCGCTTCGCCCCGCTCCTGACCGCGCGGCGGCGCGCCAGGCGGCGCGGACAGCACGGTACGCAGTGGCACGCGGACGAGACGTACCTGCGCGTCGAGGGGCGCCGGTGCTCCCTGTACCGCGCGATCGACCGGGACGGCAACCTCGTCGACGTGTTGTTGCGCGAGAAGCGGGACATGGCGGCGGCCCAGCGCTTCTTCGCCCAGGCGCTGGACCTTGTCGGCCAGGCACCGGAGCCGGTGACGACGGACGGGCACGACGCCAATCCCCGCGCCATCCGCGAGACCCTGGGCGACGGGGTGATCCACCGCACCAGCCGCTCCAAGAACAAGCGCCTCGAACAGGACCACCGGGGCGTGCAGCAACGCTCCTACCCGTTGCGCGGCTTCGGTGCCTTCGCGTCCGCCGCCCGCTTCTGCTCCGCATGCGAGGAACAACGCCAGCACTTCCGGATCGCCACACGATCGCGCGCCTACGTCTCGCTAGGGGAGCGGCGGCGCCTGTTTCAGGATCGCTGGTTTTCTGCATAGTACGGACGCAGACAAACGCTGTTTGCAGTTCTAGCTTGTCCCTGAAGAATGCGATGGGGTTGCCGGGCTCTATATCGTCGGCCGTTATTGCGCGCAGCGCGCCAGGAGCGGATGCAGACAGGATGCCGCGGTGCGTTACGGGGTGGCGATGAGAGGCGAATGGGGGAGACTATCGGCGGCGACGTGTGCCGGCTTTATCAGGTATTACAAGGGAAAGTGGACATCTTGGGCCAGACTATCCCATTCCCCGAAGCTAACTTTTAATCAGCAGGTCGTAGGTTTCCATATTGGTGTCCATCTCGAAATGTTTTTGCCGAAAAGCGGGGGAATTTGAAGATCATGGCGGCTCGCCAGCGTGCTGGAATATCATTCATTGGATCACGGAATTGCAAACATGCTGCAAACGCGCGAGGCGTCAATAGGTGCTTGTGACGGCGCTACACGTTGTCATGATCATTGGGTTTGCGCGCCAGGCAAAGGAAAATGCGGCGTGGCGATGTCACACATCGCCGAATCTCGTCTTCCGCTTCAATGGCCCCGAATGGGGCCTTTTTTCTTTTCCAGATGCGCTGTGCTATTCGGCGAAGATGTCCCCTGCAAACGAATCGGAAACGACGCGGGTCATGGCCTTCGCGTGCGGTCGAGCGCGTCACCCACCGCCCGGCGTCGGCCCCCGCCCGCTCCTGGGCATTGTCAACCTGAGCCAGGGAGCGGATGTTGATACGGCGAGAAGGCGCGCGGAGGCGAGGAGGGTTGGGCACGCAGGCCACGACAGACACGCCGGTGATCACGAGCCAGGTGGCGAAGCGTTCGGCTCTCGCCTGGCGATAGGTGGCGGTGGTAAGCCGATGGCGGCGCGGGCGGAAGTGGGCAAGAAGCGTTGGGCGTGGCCGCGCGATGTGGAGCGGCGTATGCGCCGCTCCACATCGCGGCTGGCTGATGCGGGTTTTCGGCACGGTTGTTCAACCGCTTGTGCTGATGATGCGCCACGCTCGCGGGCACCTCGCGCATGGCAGTGCCGTAGCTGGCGAGCTTATCGGTGATGAGCACGCGCGGCACGTAGGCCAGTCCCTTCAGCAGCTCCCGTAAGAAGCGCACGGCGGCCTTATCGCGCCGGGGTTGCACAGGATCTCGCGCACGTCGCCGTCCTGGTCGCCGGCACGCCAGCGAGAGTGCCGCCGACCATTGATCCGGATGAACACCGCGTCGAGGTGCCACGTGGCATCGGGTTGCAGGCGTCGGCGGCGCCGGGTGTTCGCGTAGGCTTGGCCGAACTTCCGGCACCATTGCCGGACAGTTTCGTCGGTCAGCACAATGCCCCGCTCGGTAAGCAACTCCGCCACATCGCGATAGCGCAGCGCAAACCGGCGCTACAGCCAGACGGCGTAGCTAATGACCTCCGGCGGAAAGCGGTAACCGGTGTCTGAAGGGCACACGCTATCATCTCGCATGTCGCAAGTATCGCACATCGGCAGCTCTTACCCGCAAGTTGACAATACCATCGAGGAAGCCTTCGAAGGCGTCTGTCTGGACGTGCCGTCAAACCCGTTGTGCGGATGACGACGGACGTGCCTCAGGGGCGCTGACCAGGGTCGCTACACTTCGGTGCGTGCGCGGCGTTTCTTCTGTTCGATCGCCGGCCGTCACGCGCCGAATGCGTTGCGGGTCGAACGGACCGCGCACCTGCTCTTCGCGCCGCGCGACTTATCTTGACAGTGCCGCCGGATAGGTGCGTACGGTCGGCCCGCGAGGCGCTCAGCGCGCGGGATTGGGCGGGATTGACGGGGCGGCCAGCGGCCCCTCGCCGCGCTCCTCGATTGGCCGCTCGACGGTGCCGGTCTCCGCGAGCGTCTCCTCCTGCGCCTGGGCGGCGATGACGGTCGCCAGCTCGGCCGCCTCGACCGCCGAGGTCCCCCCCGCCTCGGCGGCGTAGGCCTCCTCGGCCCGCGCATCGCGTGCCCGCTCGCTCGCCTCACCCGGCAGCTCGCCAGGTAGGGCGATCCGCAGGTCCTCGACCAGGACCCGGATCCCCGCCGCCAGCGGCAGGGCCAGCAAGGCTCCGATGATGCCGAGGAGTTGGCCGCCGATGAGCAGGGCGACGAGCACGGCGAGCGGCGAGAGGCGCAGGGCCTGTCCGTAGACGCGCGGGATCAGCACGTGCCCCTCGATCTGCTGGTAGGCCAGGATGACGCCGAAGACGATCGCGGCGGTGATGGGGCCTTGCGCC
>JAABUT010001713.1_pt1 | contig 23884 bp, 25 predicted proteins | sample 5559281 | NCBI WGS metagenome assembly JAABUT01 (sample SAMN10711880, study PRJNA513359) | rock metagenome | isolation source: Antarctica rocks | place: Antarctica: Victoria Land, Ricker Hills nord | collected 2016-01-04
GTCCCGGGACCGGGTCGAGCACGTCGTCGTCCTCCCGGACGGCACCTCCCGGGTCGTCGAACACCCACCCTCGGGCCCGCTGCCCATGGTCCCGCCCGCCGACGCCGCCGGGGGTGCGACCGACGAGCCGATCGAGCGGGTCCCACTGGGCCGACTGGTCGGGGCCCGCTCGGGGGACAAGGGCGGCAACGCCAACGTCGGGCTCTGGGCCCGGGACGACGCGACCTGGGAGTGGCTGGCCGGCACGCTGACCGTCGAGCGTTTCCGCGAGCTGCTGCCCGAGGCCGTCGACCTCGCCGTCCGCCGGTACGAGCTGCCTCGGTTGCGCGCACTGAACCTGGTCGTTGTCGGCCTCCTCGGCGAGGGCGTGGCCTCGGCCACCCGGTCTGACCCGCAGGCCAAGGGGTTGGGGGAGTACCTGCGGTCCAGGACGGTCGAGGTCCCAGTCAGACTCCTCCGGTGAGCAGCGGCGGCGTGCGGACCCGGGACCCGGGGCGGCGGATGCGGATCCTGCGCGCCGCAGAGGTGCTGCTGGCCGAGCACGGCTTCCACGGCGTCTCCATGGCCGACATCGGCGGGGCCGCGGGCATTGTCGGATCCGGGGTCTACCGGCACTTCAACAGCAAGTCGGCCGTCCTCGTCGCACTGCTCGACGAGGTGATGGACCGGTTGCTGCGGACCGCGTCCGACGCCGGCGCCTCGGGCCGCGACGAGCGCGAGGTGCTGGCCGCCCTGGTGCACAGTCAAGTGCGCTTCGCCGTCGATGACCGGGCGCTGCTGCAGCTTTACCAGCACGAGGTGCACAGCCTGCCCGACGGCGACCGGCGTCGGCTGCGGCGCCTGCAGCGGCACTACGTCGAGGAGTGGGTGCACGTGCTGGTCGAGCTGCGCCCCGAGCTGACCGACGGCCTGGCCCGCGCGTCGGTGCACGCCGCGATCGGCGCCGTCCAGTCGGTGGCCACCTACGACAGCGGTCTGCCCATCGCAGAGGTGGTGGCGCTACTGACGCGGTCCGCGTTCGCCTGCCTGGGGATTACGCCACCTGGGCCACCGACCGGGTGCGGTCAGAACGCCTGCCTGATGCCCGCGGGCCGTCAGGCCGGACACCAGCACTCGTCGTCAGAAAAGTACCCGTGACTGCAGTGGAGCCCGCGAAGACCCAGCACGCCGACATCCTGGCGACCGCGCGCGAGCAGGTGCTCCGGGGAGCGAGGCCCTTGGACCGTCCCCGTCACGTGGAGGCGCAGGTCCTGGCCGACCACCACGGCAACGTCGTGGTGGTCGGCACCCGGGACTGCTCGCTGCAGCGCCGCCACCAGAAGCTCGTCGAGGAAGCCCCCGCGCCGTTCCTCTCCGAAAAGCAGCGGTCGACGATCTACACGTCGGCCAAGGCGATCTGTCGCGAAGCCGGCTACGTGGGGGCCGGAACCGTCGAGTACCTCATCGGCGGCGACGGCACCCTCTCATTCCTCGAGGTGAACACCCGGCTGCAGGTGGAGCACCCGGTCACCGAGGAGACCACGGGCACCGACCTAGTGCGGGAGATGTTCCTGATCGCCACAGGGGAGCCGCTGCGGCTCTCCCACGACCCGGAACCCCGTGGGCACTCCTTCGAGTTCCGCATCAACGCCGAGGACCCCGCGCGGAACTTTCTCCCCGCTCCAGGCAGCATCACTGCGCTCGTGATGCCCGAGGGCCCAGGCGTGCGCATCGAGTCGGGGATCGCGGTGGGCGACGAGGTAGACGGCAAATTTGACTCCCTGCTCGCCAAGATCATCGTTACTGGCGCCGACCGGGCGCAGGCCCTCGAGCGCAGCTGGCGAGCACTCGGCGAGCTGGAGGTCGACGGCATCGCCACGGTGATTCCCTTGCACCGCGCCGTCGTCCGAGACCCGGCGTTCACCGCCCAAGACGGGCTCGCCGTGCACACCCGATGGATCGAAACCGAGTTCGCCGCCGACCTGAAGCCACAGAGCCGTGCCCAGACTGTGTCGGACCACGTCGGCGTCATGGTTGGCGGTCGCCGGATGACCGTCCAGCTCCCCGGCCTGGCCGGGCTCCCCGGCACAGCCGAAGCCATCTGCGACCAGGCGGCCCGGAGCACCGAGACGCAGGTGGCCGACGGTGCCGTCACGTCTCCCATGCAGGGCACTGTCGTCAAGATTGTCATCCAGGAGGGACAGCACGTGGGGCAGGGTGAGATTCTCCTCATCGTCGAGGCCATGAAGATGGAGAACCCGGTCATCGCACCGAGGGCCGGGACCGTGACCGGTCTTAAGGTCAGCGTCGGCGACAGCACCGCCCAGGACGCTGTGCTCTGCGAGCTGATATGAGCAGCACGCCTGACGGGCCGGCCATGCGCTTGGTCGATGACTGGGACCACGAACGACCGTGGGACGCTGCCGGCGTCTACGCGGTGGCACCGGGAGTGCCCCGCATCCCGCTGCCATTGCCCGACGACGGCCTGAAAGCGGTCAACGTCTACATCCTCGACGACGCGGACGGGCCGGTGCTCATCGACTCCGGACAAGCCCTGTCCAACAGTCAGCATCAGCTGGGTGCCGGCCTCGCCGAGCTCGGCCACCGGCTGAGCGACGTACAACGCTTCCTGGTCACCCATGTACACCGCGACCACTACACGCAGGCCGTCACGATGCGTCGCGAGCTGGGCACGCACATCGGCCTGGGCAGCGGCGAACAACCGTCAGTGAGAACGGTCCGTGAACCGGGGATCGACCGGGTAGCGGCCCAGCTCGAGCTGCTCGTGACCTGCGGTGCGCGGGAGCTGGCCGACCGCAACCGCGGCTTCGACGACGGGCTCCCCGCAGACCTGTGGGAGGACCCGGACCAGTGGCTGGTGCACGGTGACGTCGTCAGCCACGGCCTGAGACGTCTCGACGTGCTCGAGACCCCAGGGCACACGCGCGGCCACGTCGTGTTCCGCGACCGAGCCGCCGCCCTGCTGTTCGCCGGCGACCACATCCTGCCGAGGATCACGCCCTCCATCGGGTTCGAGCCCGCAGTAACTCCTCTGCCGCTGCGCGACTACCTCGACTCGCTTCGCCTTATTCTTTCCTACGACGACACGTGGCTGCTGCCAGCCCACGGACCGGTGACCCAAAGTGTCCACCACCGGGCCAACCAACTCCTTGAGCACCACGCGGAGCGTCTCACCGCATCTTTGGGGCACGTCGACGCCGACCATCGGACTGCACTGGAGGTGGCGCACCAGCTTAGGTGGACCCGTCATGCCCGAGCGCTCGACGACATGTCGCCCGTTGATCAGATGCTCGCCGTCCTCGAGACCAAGGCGCACTTGGATGTGTTGGTTCACCGCAGGAGACTTGACGTTCACGTCGAGGTCGACACTGGCGTCGCGTACTACGCGTCGACCTCTGCGCCCTGAGGCGCGAGGAGTGAGTGCGTCACCCAGGACTGCCCACTGAGCCCGCAGCTGGTCGGGGGCCCTGCAAATCATTTGGCCAGCCGCACTGCACGCACCGGAACCGGTGCCCGCAAGAGGGAGGCGGTGTTCCTGAACACCCGGCTGGCCCGTTGAGCACCGCGGCGCTGGATCATGGTGTGCGGGGGTTGAGCTGTCTCATCGACCCACGTGGGCCATTCGGCACTGTCTGGATCGGGCAGCGCGATGCTCGCAAGACCCGCGGTTGCCTGCAAGGTGATGCGTAATCGCGGCTCAGCGGTTCATTCAGGGTGGTGGCGCGGCGGGCAGCGTGCTCAACGGTGGGGTGTCGATGATGGTGATCCCGCAGTTCAGCGTCAGTTGGCGGCGCAACGTCACTGCGGGCGATGAGGTCTGAGGAACCGGCCAGGTCCAGGGGTTGAGGCCGGTCGGTCCAAACACGGCGAGGCCGCGAGCACTAGGGCCGGGATCGAAGCGGCTGCGGTAACGCAGGCCCCGGAAACCTGCCTCGAGCAGGGCCGTAGCCCACTGCTGGGGGCGGTGATACGGGGTCATGGTCGACAACTCGTTGGTGACCCCGTAACCGGTGGCGCGGCGGTGCGCGAGGTTGGCGATGGGGGTGGGCAACTGTGCCGGGTCGAGGGGGTACACGCTGCGGGCGGTGAGGTCATCGACGTGCACGGCGCCACCGGCCATTTCCGGGCCCAGCACTTCCAGCAACCCGGCGAGGCGGTCGGTGCCCAGATAGCAGCTGGCTTGCCCGGTGCCGATCGGGTCGAACCGGCCGGCACCGGAGCCGTCGAACCACCACGGGTTGGCGTGCACGCTGCGCCCGGCCCGCCACAGCCGGCGCCGCGGGCGCACCAGGGTGGGGAAGCCGGCCAGACTGGTCGGGGGAGGTTGTTGGGCGGCGCGGTCCCGGGCTGGGCGGCTCACGCCGCCCAGCGGGCCGCGGTGGCCCGGGCGACCTGTAGCAGGTGCTCGTCGGCGTGTCCGTGCTCGAGCAGGTGGTCCAGGGGTGTGTGTCCGTCCAGGGCGGGGTGGGGTTGACGCAGCCAGGAGGCCAGCGTCCAGCGGTCGGTGACCGTCTCCGGAACCGCGCGCAGCAACGCCGCCAACCCCGGGAGCACTTCCCACCGATCGTGGCGGTGGACGAACTGCCACAGCGGGTAGGCCCGCTCACCGTGCTCAGCCACCCGCAGGGCCAGCAAGGTACCCCGCCGGACCCGGTCGTCCACGGCCTGGCGGCTGACCGGTACCCCACCGGGGCGGCCCAGGGCCACCCGGACCTGCTCGGTGGTCCACACCGGACCGGACACCTGAGCGGGCACGGACGGGGCGGGCAACATTTGCTCCATCGCCGCGACCAACGTGTCCGTCTCCCGCTCGAGCTCATCGACACCGACACCGGCGCTGAGCAGCAACGCGAACCGTTGCCCGACCCGCGGGCCGAGACGGGTCAACAACCGCTCGGCAGCGGCCTGGGCATCCGCGGAAGCAACCACGCCGGCAACTGTCATACCCCCAAGGATGCCCGCAACCCCCGTAGGCGTCAAGGCGTCAAGGATGGTGACACCGGCAAGGCGGGGGGCCTCGGGGGCAGTGCACCGCAGGACAGGGTTCGTCCAGACCTGTAGGCCGGGGTCTACTCGTGGGTGGTGCCGTCGGTCTTGTGGATGACGGTCTGGCCGCCGGTGTTGCGGGTGATTTCCTCGGCCCGGGAAATGGCCTCGGCTTGGGTGGCCTTGTGGTCGCTGGCGCGCTCGGCCTCGGGTGCTTTGACGTCCCAGCCGCCCTCAGGGTGGGGCGTCACGTGCCGATCCTTCCGGTTGCTGGTCGCCGCCGGGGTGTCGGTGACCTTGCGGGGAGTGCTCGCCTTACGGGTAGCGGTGGTCTGTCGGGAGGTGCTGGTCTTGCGGGGCGCGGTGCTCGTGCGGGGGCACTGGCCTTGGTGGGTGCACCCGCCTTACCGGAAGCGGTGGTTTTGCGGGCAGGCCTGTCAGCGACGACCCGGTTGGACGCTGGTGGTATCGGCGTGCCCGGCTGTGCGGGAGGCAGGGTCGCGGTGGGGTTTTCGGTGGGGTTCGCGGGCTGGTGTCGTAGTTGGCGCACGACGAGGGCGGTGCCACTGGCGAGCAACAGTACGGGCCACTCGATGAGTCCTGCGGCCCCGACTGCAGCAACAGCCAGCGCCGCCGCGGGCGTGGCCCGGGGGCCGCTCCCGAGGGCTTGCCCGGCGCCGCGGATGGCACCGTCGACCGCTCCGGTGGCGGCACCGTAGGCGGCACCGGTGATGGCTGCCGTTGCACCCGTCATGGCAACGGTAGCGTCCTTACCGGCCCGACGGGTGAGGCTCAGTAGTCGCATGAGGGTCTCCAGGGAGTGGGGTGTGGTGACCGCGACACCGAGCGGTGATCGAGGGTCATGCCACCGTACCCAGCGGCGCCCGAGCCGCTCAACGAGCAACGCCCTATCCCAATTTGGTTCAGCCCTTCGCAGTCCAGGCCATGCTCTGTTGTCTCGTCCGTGGTGTTGACGGTGGTGGCACACTCGGGGCGAGGTGAGGTTCATGAATGATCAGTCCTACGCGGATGTCACCGAACGGCTGTTTCGCGCGTTCGAAGAGGTGCACCCGCTGCCCGTGATCACCGCGGTGGTCCAGCAGTGCCGCGCCGATCTGGACAGCGTGCCCTCCGGGGCGATTCCGGAACTGCTGGAACGGGTGGCCCATCAGCGGCTGAGCGATCTCCAGCCCGCAACCTGAGGACCCACCAGCAGTGAGCCGTCCGTGGGCCCACCGTGGTCGCGACAGCGCCGATTCGGCGCGTCGGCGCGTCGGCTATGTCAGTGGCGGATGAAAGCCGCTCCCCCGCAACATAATTAAAGCGCCGATAAGTTATCTTATGTCAGGTAACATCTTTTTTGCCCTGCTGCTGCGCAGCGGCGGGATGATGAGGCGCCACTGAGGCCATAGCGGCTCTAACCACCGTAGCGACAACGGCAGTTCGAGTGCAGTTCCACCGTGCGGCCAACCCATCGATCACTTGGCGCTGAGCTCCTGTGAACGAAACCGTAACGGGCACGGCCGAATTACTGCCCGATAAGGACGTTCGGCGGACCCGGACCAAATCATCGCGGCCACCTCCGTCGGGCTCGGCCGGGGCGGCCGGGTCGAGGGCCGCGACGGTGATGACTGATCCCGTGGTGATTTCCTCGCGGGTCGCGACCAGGGTGATCCAAGCCGCGAGTTCGGGGGCCAACCGAACCTGAGTTCTTAGCGGAGATGGCTGTGGCTGCTGGTCTCCTGTGCTGGCTGCTTCATCGTCTGAGTCTGGGGTCGCGGGTTCGATGGCCCCGTCCACCAAATTGAAGCCGGCGCTCGTCGGTGACGTCTGCGGTAGAACCTCCTCTGCGGGGGTGAGCGGGTCCGCGGCCTTGGCCGGTTGCTTAGGCAAGGCCACGTTGGACGGCGGGGCAAGCCCCTGCTCGACTGGGCTACTCCCCCTGTCTCGGCCGTGCTCGGTATCAGGCGGATCCGGGGAATGCGGGCTGGAGAGCGGGAGCTCAGCGAGCGCATCGAGCTCGTCGAGGTCCTGCACGAACGCGCTGGCACGGCGGGCCATTATGCATGCACCTCGACGTTATGGGCGGCGTCCATCCGTGCGGTCAATTCCTTGAGCACGGCTAGGTAGTCCCTAGCGAGCAATTCGGCAGCGTCGGGCCTGCCCCATAGCCGACGGTCCGGTAGTGGTGCGGCATGCCTTCCCTGCTTTCGATTCCGCAGCATCGCTATTCGGTCGGTGCTCGCCGCCTCGGCTTGCTCGATCAGCTCTACCGGCGTGAGATTGGCGGCGCGCGCGTCGCGAGCGACTGCTGGGCTGTGCCGGATGGTCGCCTCAAAAGGGGTAACCGGGCTGCCTGTCAGCATGTCGTCAAGGCTGTTGCGCAGGGCGGCATTCCGTGCGGTGGCCCGGGCGTCTCGGGCGAAGTGGATAGTGCCCAGAAGGCGTAACTCCTCATTGGTGTCTCGCTGAGCGCGCCGTACGCGGCGGATAAGTAGCTCGACTCCGTCCAAGTCTGCGTCGTCCTCACGGTGCGGTGCCACGACGAACTGCACCGCCGCTAGGACTGCATCCAGCAGCGCGACGTCGCCGGGTCCCAGGTCGATTAGGCACAGCTGGTATCGGCCTGTGTCGGCTGCGGCTCGCAACGCTCGGGCCAAGTTTTGCCCAAGATCAAGCCCAGCGGCGGCAGCGTTGGCAGACGCACCGGCGACCATAGCTAATGCCGGTCCACCCGGGACGACGTCGAGCCCAGGACGGACATCGCGCACAGGTTTGAGTGGCTCGCCAAGGACGACGGTGCTGTACAGACCACGACCGCTGTCCTCATCCACGCCGTAGTTGCGGCGTGAGAGGTTTGCCTGCTGGTCACCGTCGATTACCAGCACTCGACGCCCATTTTGGGGTCGAGCCGCGAGACTTGCCAGGGACGCAACCAGGCTGGTCTTGCCAACACCACCTTTTTGGGTCCCGATGAGAACCGAGCGCATCAGTGATGCCTCCACTTTGCTTCCACTCCCCCGTCGAGTTCAGGTTGTCCTCGCGAAGGGCAGATGCCAAGCAGACACGCCGCACACGGCCAATGTATGCGGTGCATATGTGGCGCCTCTCCCAGAGGTGTCGTCAGCGTGTGCCGCGCATATGGGCCGCGTGTGCGGCCCATATGCGGCGCGTGTGTGGACCGCCGGCCCTCAATACGTTCGGCATAGGGGCCGCATGTGTAGGACAAGCGTAGAGCACTCGGCGTGCATATGCGCTAAATATGCACACTCTCCAGACTGCAGCCAGCGTGGTTACCGGCTACGCCCGTTAAGCCGCCGACACCGTGGGCGCAGCACACGGGCGAGGGAGGGAGGGAGGCTGAAAGCATGTGTGGACGCTTTGCGAGCACCCAGACCGACGCTGAGCTGCTGGATGTGTCTAGGCGGTCGACGTTGTGGGGGAGCAGCTGCCACCGTCCTACAACGTGGCCCCCACCCAGCCGGTACGGGTGGTGTTGGAACGCCCGCCCCGCGACGCCCCCGCGGACACCCCGGTGCGCCGGATACGCACGAGGCGGTCACCGGGCTGGACCGGCACAACCTTGCCCTGGTGCTCGCCGCCCTGTCCCACACCAACGGCTCCCACCAGCACACCGAGTATCTGCCCGACGCCCCGGACGGTGACGGTCCGGTGGTCATGACCCCCTGCCCCCCGCGTGGAGCTCGGTCCGGTCTTCGGGTGGCTGCAGTAGGGCGGACCGTCATCACGACCGGGCAACGGGATGCTGTCACGGCTTGTGCAGGCCCTCAAAGGCGACGCCAAGCCGCCCCTAGACGCCGAGTTCGCCGAAACCCGGCCCCGGCCGCCTTGGCTGCTGTCCAGCTCGAACGGATTTTGCCGTGAGCACCGCATCCGGCCCGGCGCCGATGCTGGTTCCCGAGGCGCTGCGGACGTCGGTGGAGGGGTTGTGGGTGGTCGCCGATCGCACGGTGTGGGCGTTCGGGACACGACTGGCCCGGGTGCCGGGGTTCCGGTGGTGGCGGCTGTCCTCCGCTGTCGTGTTGCGGGCGGAGCTGCGGGGCCATCAGGATGAGTTCGCTACCTCAACGCACGCACACCTGCGGGTCACGACCGCAACGCCCGGGGGCACACCGGGCGCCCACGGCACGGATCAGCTCATCGGGGTGGGCCTCGGCGTGGGGTGGGGTTTCTCCGTCGCCGCCCTCTTGTGCGGCTCGGCGCTGGGATTCGCCTATGCCCGCGTGCCTGCGAGGGTGGTCGCGGACACGATGAACACGATCGGTCTGGTCCTCGCGCTGAGCGTGTTCGTGGAGTTGCTTTTCATCGGGGCGCCAGGATGGGGACGGTCGACGGTCCTGGCGAAGGGCCGCGAGGCTATCCACCGCGCGGGCCATTCAGGCCCGGTAGTCCTCGTGTCCAGCTATGGTGCCCGCCCGTGGAAGCTGGGGTACGGGGAGTCGGTGATGCGAGCGTGGCTCGCGCACGCCGACGCGCACAACATCGCGGCCGTCGCTGACGCCCGCAACACCACGCTCGCCGGGCACTACATCGAGGACTACGGGTTCCAGCTCGTCGAGGACATCCGCGGCCGGTTGGTTATCCGCCTTCCCGCGCAGCCTCGGGACGGTCTCTGATGTCCCCCCGCCCGGACGCGGACCGGACAGGGAACAGCGGTCGGTGGTGGGTGTGGCTGCTGGTTATGGCCGTATGCGTCACCGCCGCCACGGGCTGCCGGAACCCGGCGGCCATCAGTAACCCGCTGTCTGCTCCGGCGCCCGGCAGCGCCCCCGGGGCTTCGCCCGCGAGCAGTGCCGCCGCCAGCCGCTACCGAACGGACCCCACGGCTGCGCGACGGCCGTGTCTCCTATGCAGGCAAGGCCGGGCCCGTCTACTTGCCCAGCGCCCAGGACCGCCAACGCGCGAAGAACGCTTTCCTTGCCCACGGGGGTATCGAGGGATACACCTCAGAGACCGAATGGTGGGCTGACGTCATCCTGACGCTGTCGGGGAGCGGTATTGACGTTCTCGAACATTGATGCCGCCGCCGGAGCGAAAGCCGTCTCCCTTACAGTGCTCAAATGTCGGGCAACGTGAACTTGCGACGGATTGTGAGCGGCCTAGCCGATCGCCGGACGGGCCGTACCGAAGCCAACGTGCAGTCCGACCTGCATATGCTGCTCACAGCCGCACCGCTCGAGCTGGGCGAGCGCGACCTTGACGAGATCGTGTTGGAGTCGCCGGCAGGTCAACGTCGGCGCATCGACGTCGAGGTCGGGTTCACCGTTTTCGAAGTCAAACGAGACCTACGGGTCGGCAATGTGCGTGCCGACGCTGTAGTCCAGCTCGCCGGGTACGTCCACAGCCGCACCCAGGAGCTGCAGCAGCGTTACGTCGGTGTGCTCACCGACGGCGCCGAGTGGCACCTCTATCACTTGATCGGCGCGAACCTGCAGCTCGTTTCCTCTCACTACAACGACCCAGCCTCCCCGGACGTCGACGCACTGTGCATTTGGTTGGAAGGCGTCCTCGCTACCGCAGAGAAGATCACGCCTACCCCGCTCGAAATTGAGCGGCGGCTGGGTGCCACCAGCCCCTCCCACGCACTGGATTTCGCGGACCTTTCCGCGCTGTACCACGCGCACCGAGATGACCCGGGAGTCGCCCTCAAACGGCAACTGTGGGCTCAATTGCTCACGACCGCTCTCGGTGACAACTTCACGCCCGAGGACGATCTGTTCGTCGAGCACACCCTGCTCGTGGCTTCTGCGGAGATCATCGGGCACGCCATCATCGGCTTCGATCCCACTGACGACAGCATCACCCCGGCCACCCTGCTTAACGGGCAGCTGTTCGCCACCGCTCAGATCGGTGGCGTGGTGGAGTCTGACTTCTTCGACTGGCCCATCGAGGTTCCCGGCGGCGCGCCGTGGGTGCGGACCGTGGCACGCCGGCTCACCCGCTTCAGCTGGCATGCCGTGGAACACGACGTCATGAAGGTCCTCTACGAGTCCGTTATCGCCGCACCCACCCGCCACCAGCTAGGGGAGTACTACACACCCGACTGGCTCGCGGAGGCCATCGTCACCGAAGCCGTCACTGACCCCCTCGCCCAGCGGGTTCTCGACCCCTCCTGCGGGTCAGGCACCTTTCTGTTCCACGCTGTGCGTGGCTACCTTACGGCAGCCAACGAGGCAGGCATGGGAATCGCCGATTCCATCGTCGGTGCCACCCGCGCGGTCACCGGGATGGACGTTCACCCTGTCGCTGTCACCTTCGCCCGTGTCACCTACTTGCTCGCTCTGGGGCGTGACCGGCTTGCCAGCGAGGAGCGACCCCCCTTCGCTGTGCCGGTCTATCTCGGCGACAGCGTGCAATGGGGTCAAAACGACGCCCTGCTGTCCGCCGCCGACGCACTTACCGTTGCCACCGGAGAAGGACTCACCCTCTTCGCTGGCGAACTCGTCTTCCCCCAAAGGCTCCTCGACGATGCCGGCCGCTTCGACCAGTTGGTCAGCGAACTCGCACAAAAGGCCGTCGATCGCCGCCCACACACTGCTCCACCCAGCCTCGACGCGGTCTTCCGCCGCCACGGCGTGCACTCGGACGACCAGAACACCGTCAGCCTCACGTTCAAGCACATGTGCGAGCTGCAAGATAGCGGACGTAACCACATCTGGGGCTACTACGTCCGCAACCTGGCCCGACCCAACTGGCTGGCCCGACCCGGCAACCAGGTCGACGTCCTCGTCGGCAACCCACCGTGGCTGTCCTACCGGTTCATGACCGCGGCGATGAAGGCCGACTTTCGCAGCATGAGCGATGACCGTTCGATGTGGGCGGGAGCCGCAGTGGCCACCAACCAGGATCTGTCTGGCCTGTTCGTCGCCCGATCCGTTGAGCTCTACCTGCGTTCAGGTGGCCGGTTCGGCTTCGTCATGCCCCTCGCGGTCTTGTCGCGCCGACAGTTCGCCGGGTTCCGCACCGGCAAGTGGGGAAGCGTCAACGCCGCCCTGGACGCACCCTGGGACCTGCACGCGATCAAGCCCTCCTTCTTCCCGGTGCCCGCTGCTGTCATCTTCGGCACCAGAACCCGGAAGGCGAAGGAGCTGCCATCCTCCGGGCCAGCGTGGGCGGGACGGCTGCGCGGGCGCAACCTGTCCCTGTCCGAGGCACGCGAGCACCTGACCCAGGCCGCTGGGGTTGCCGTCCAGCGCGCCACCGCCGCATCACCGTGGGCGGCCCGCTTCGCACAAGGCGCCACCCTCGTACCCCGATTCCTCGTCCTCGTCGAGCCCGCAGCCGCCGGCCCGCTCGGAGCAGGCGCGGGCCGGCGCAGCATTCGCAGCCAACGCTCCGCGAACGAGAAGAAACCGTGGAAGACCCTGGACACCCTCACCGGCGGCGTAGAGCGGCAGTTCATTCGCCCGCTCCACCTCGGCGACACGATCCTGCCTTTTCGACCCCTCGTTCCCCGCTCCGGTGTCATCGCGTGGGATGGCACCCGGCTGCTGTCCGGTTCGGACGAACGCATCGACGACTACCCCGGCCTCGCAGCCTGGACCCGCTCCGCCGAGGTGACATGGCTCGAGCACAGGACCGCGGACAGCAACCTCACTCTGGCCCAACGGCTGGATTATCAGCGAGGTCTCAGCGAGCAATTTCCGATCGCTCCGCACCGCGTCGCCTACAGCGCCAGCGGCATGTACCTCGCCGCCGCCTACCTCGACGACCCGACCGCAATTATCGAGCACAAGCTTTACTGGGCCACAGTCAGCGGCTCTGACGAGGGCCGATTCCTCACCGCAGTCCTCAACAGCGACACCCTGCTCCAACTCATCCGCCCCCTGCAGGCCCGCGGCGAGCACAATCCCCGTGACTTCGACAAGTACGTGTTCCAAGCCCCCATTCCGCTCTACGAAGCCAACAATGACTGCCACCAGCGCCTCATCGACCTCGCTAAGCGAGCCGAGACGGTCGCCGCTGATGTCGACCTGCCGCCCGGACGCGCCTTCCAAGCGCTGCGTCGCCACGTACGCCGGGCCCTGGAGGCCGACGGCGTCGCAGGCGAACTTGAGCAGACCGTCGCTGAACTGCTCACAACTCCGACGTAGCCGCTCCAGGACGGAGGCTTGGGATCAGCTTGGGCGAGACGAGCCCGGCCGAGCGAGCCATAATCTGCGAAGCGGGAACGGGCCAAGTGGACATTGTCCCGTTCCCGCTTCGTACCTGTGCTGAGTCGGAGCTTCCCCGCCCCGACTACTTCGCGTCGCTGCGCTTGTCACGCCAGCGGCCGTCGTTGTTCCGGTCGCGCTCCCGGCGTCCCCCACCGGGTGCGGGGACGGTCGGAACCTTGGTCTTCTTGTTTGCCATGCTTCATCACCACCTTGTGGCTCGGAGACTCCGCTCCGTTCGGGTGTTTATCTCGAACACGCTTTCGAGGCTGACAGACAAATCAACAAGAAGCATGCGACACGCCGAGTGTGCTGACAGGAAATTCACCAATAGGCCATTAGAGTGCCCGGAACAGTCCGAGGCGGCCCGCTTGTGGGACTCCTCCATCCGGGCACGGTTGGAGGGAATCGATCGGTTTCTGACGTAAGCCGGCCCGAAACGACGCGCCCGGAAAAATCCGACGGAAACCGGTGTCAACAACCCTCGCGGTCTCGTCGGCGTTGTCGTTGGGCTCTCTTACAGTCATCGCCATGACGAACTACCGCCTCGGCTACGCCCGCGTCTCCACGTTGGAACAAGACCCGGCTAGCCAGCTGGCCGCGCTCACCGAGGTGGGGTGCCAGGAGGTGTTCACTGACTACGCGTCCGGACTGCTGACGGAACGGCCGGAGCTGACCCGCCGGTGACCCTGACGGCACCGGGCGCACCCTGGAATGCCAACTATCGGGCGTCCGCGCAGAACAGCAGCCTGCCCCCGGCCCTGCACGAGCTGGATGACGCCCTCGCCGCAGTGCGAACATTCCTGGCCCCATTGCTCACCGACAGCATCACGGCAGGGCAGTGGAACCCCTTCGACCAGGCATGATCGCTCGACGTTTCCTTACGACCCCCAAGGTAGACCTGAGCGCTTCAGATCGACCCGTCATGCCGATGAGCGGGGATAGGCACCCGGGGGGAAGCCAACCAGGCGGGGCGTTCAGCGGGTTTCAGAAGGGGCGGCAGACAAGATCGCCACCGCCCACTCGTCCGTACTCCCAACCTGCATTGCCAGACGTGCCCAACCGATTACGCCTGCTTCGTGCCCGTCCGGGAATTGGACGTACAGTCCGCCATCCTCACGGAGCGTGCGGCGCACATCCGAGACGGTCATGGGGGTGACTTCACCCGGCTCCCGGCGGCGTGTTGCTGCCGTGGATCCACTGACAGCTTCCACCTCCAGTCGCATGCCCTGCTCCGTGGGCGTCGAGCCAGTCACTGCTGCAACATTCCCCTCTGTGGTGCCGACGAGGATCGGCAGCCGCTCGGGTTGATCTGCTAGCTCGACGATCGCCGCCTGACGCGCCTCACGCTCGAGCGCATCGACGTAAGACTCGACTGACCCCTCGGGTGCCAGTGCGTTGATGCCAAGCCGGCTGAGTGCGGCCACCGGAGGAGCGGGGTCGAGGTTGACGACGTCCACCGCTACGTCGCGCCCTTGAAGACGGTCGGCGAGCATCCCGGAGGTCACAAGGTCGGTGACCGGTAAGGAGTAACCGATCAATGCGACACGGTCTGCTTCTCCCAATGCCACTGCCGCCCGTCGCCATAGTTCTCGCGTGACTGGGTTGCGGTAGAAAGATGACTTGGCGGCGGCGGGTGGAACGACAAAGGGCGTCCGTCCCGGTGGAGTCTGGTCCGGGGTTTGTTCGTCGGGCCACGGCTGGCCGTGTCGCCATGCTCCCGCCGGGTATCGGTTGATCGTTGCGCCGGTGACGTCGCCGTTGACCCACCAGCAGTCCACGGATCCGTGCAGCTTGATTAGCCGGAAGGTGTCCGCTGGAGATGCTCCGTACGTGCCGGCGCGGACGGGAACTGGGGGCAGGTCGCCGATCAGATGGTAAGCGCTCGGCCTGGTCCGGCGGGCCCAGTCGGTAACCATGGATGCGTCGAACGCGGCCTCGAACAGCGTGTCGTAGTTAAAGCTGATAACGGTCATACGTTGCCGGTGCGCCACGCCGATCAGTTGCCGCAACCACCACGGTGGCGAGCCGGCCATCACCTCTTCCTGCCGGCTGGCCAGGACATCGCGGAGAATTTGCGTGAGGCGAACGAACCACGCCTGGTTGTGCAGGTTTTCGTCGTCACGCAGATCCGGTTGAGGCTCCGCTAGCCGGGACAGCCACGCCTCGAAGTATCCGTTCTTGAACCCCTGTGGCGGCAGTCTGACCCCCGCATCCGACAGCTCCTCCGTCGCCAGCTCACCCAGCTCGTCGGTGGTTGGCATGCGCACCGACACCGCGCGAGAGAACCCGGCGCCGAGCACCAGACAACGCCGCGCTCCGCCGCCTCGCTCTCCTACCACCCGGCCTATCGTGCTCCTACACGTGCGCGAAGGCGGTCTACCTCGCGCTCACCCGCCCGGCTCGCTCTTTTAGTAGCGTGCCCAAGTTCCCTCCGAGTCCGAGACTCGATGAACGGCCAGCGACAATTTCAACTGAGCATCCGGGCAGATGCTCCGGTAGCACCCGCCAGCGCAGTGTGTGGACGATCCCGACGGGCACGCCGACCTTATTCAGTCGATGCCAACCGGTATCCGGCACCGACTGCTCATGGCCCTTGACACACGTCCGGGCCACGTGCGGGTGCAGTTGAGCTCTGGCCACAGCTCGCGTCGCCACTTCAAACCCTTGTCTTTCCCTTCTCGCCAGGCGATGACGTCGAGGACGCGCAGCACGGTGACCTGCTGACCGGCGGCGTCACGCAGGCGCAGAAGTCGGCGGTGGAGCGCTGGGTCGTCGCCTGAAGCGCGATTCGCAACGGTCAGGTGCTGCTGTCACGCTGCGTCCAGCATCGACTTCATTCTTGCGATTGCGTCGCGAAACCGTGTCCGGGCCGCCTGAGTGGCCAGTCCTTGCCGCGAGCAATGCGGAATACCTTCAGGGAACACGTACAGATCGCGGCTGATACCGGCGCGGCGCCACCCGTCCTCAGCGGCGCGCCCAAGCCGTAGCACCATCTCGAGGTTCGGACAGAGTGCGACGAAGTCGCGGGTCCACCGTGTTGCCCGGGCGCGTTCGGAAGCGAGGGATGTGCCGGTTGAGCTTGCAGTGGGGAACGGGCAGACGTTCCAGTGCACTACAGCGCTCCAGTCGATGCCCGCGGCGGCGTACGTTTCGCGGCAGGCACGGGCTGTCCAGTCGTTGTTGTCCAGGCTCAATAGCCCGGACCCAGTGCCTGCCTCTGCTTTTTTGCTGGGATTGTCGAGCAGTACGAGTACGCGGGCCTGGACGCCACCCTGATCCGGATCGACGTAGGGAACGTAACCGTAAGGGAGACCCAAACTGTCAGCGATACGGTCAGCCAGGGCGTTGAGCGACGCTACATGCGTATCTCGAATTCGCGCCATCTTCTCGGCCACGACGGCGGGATCGGCGTTGCGCCCATTGATCACCACAGCCGGAGTTTCGCATGGCACCGGCACCTCACGCGGCCAGGGCGTCAGCGACTCCATATCTTGTGCCGTTTACCAGACCAACCGCAACATGTGGGCGGTCATAGTGTCTTGAGCGGCATTACTGACCCACACACCCATCGTCACACCCCGACCGCATGTCAACGCGAATCGCCGCTGCTGGCTCGTTCACGGGGTCGTTCGCGTGAGCTCGACGATCTCGCCCAGGAGTTCCGTGAGGTCTGCGACGAGCCTGGTGCCGAAGCGCTGCTCGATTCGTGCTCGCCGCATGCGATTGATCCACTGCCTCTCGGTGACCACAACGTCGCAGTACACCGCCGCGATCGGTAGGCCAACGATGTCGTTCAGATCGTTCGGCTCCCAGGGCTGCTGACCTTGTGCGTGCTTGTCCCGGCGCAGATCGAGGGTCACCGACCTTGTGGGCAGATCTCGGATGAACGCGGTCAGGCCGTCGCGCCCTAGGGTATCCATGAACCTGTCGGGGTCGAGCTCGGCTCGGTGGAGGGCTTCGAGCACCGGAGGCAGGATGTCCCGGAGTTCGGTAGCCAGCATTGCCCGGTCGAGCTTCTCTTTCTTCGAGAAGCCGTGTTCGATGAGCTGCGCCGCAAGATCGGTTTGGCCCCTGGCGTACTCAACGTCCTGTGTCATCGCGGCCTTGATTGCCTGCAGCTCGGGTGATGCCTCCATCTCGGGTGAAGGGCCGAGCAGCATGCAGTACTCGAGGGTGGCCTGCATCGCTGCTTCGGCCTGGGCGAGGTAGCCCGGAGGTGCCGGCAGGCCAGGGGGCAGTTCTAGTCGTCCGTCCGTGCGGATTCCGCCGCCTGCAGCATGCGTGATGCCTTGGCCGAAGACCTGCGCGATGCGTGGGACGACGGGGAGACCGAATCGCCTGTACAGCGCGGCATCGATCTCGGCGGGCAAGATCACGCTCGCGGGCGCGATCGCGTGGAGCAGGGACAGTTCGGCCATCGTCTCTACGAGTTCCTGCCGTGACTGCCAACTGCCGCGTTTCGCGGTCTCCACGTAGCGGCTGATGTCGAGTGGAAAGGAGACCGTGCCGGCGGCGACGCTCGCGCGGGTTAAGTCGAGTACGTCGCGGAACCGCGCTCCGCTGGCCTCGCCCTTGGCCGCGCGTGCAAGGTCGATCCACTTGTTCTGGTCGAGGTACACCCGCAGCATTTGCTCATCGAATCACGACTGCCGCGACAGGGTCCGAGGACGCGGCGGGCGATCGGCCACCGCGAGGACAGGTTCAGCAGACGGAACGGCTATCGGCACCGAGAGGACAAGCCGGGCGCGTGGTGGGGTGAGACCGGGTGGCGGGCGAACAGCACGGACCGGCGGACGTATCGAGAAGGAGCGCAGCCATGAGTTACTGATATGAAGCAGCTCGTTGAGCAAGTTGCCGCGGGGCGGAGGAACGGTCTCGACCCAATGCCAGCGTGGGTGGTGACGACTCGGCCGAACAAGTGCCCGTCGCGGTCCGGCTTGCACCGGCGATCGAGGCCTTGACCGAGCAGTTGGACGTTCTCATGCCTCGTTGTTGCGGGTTGGATTCTGGGTTCCCCCACGCAACGGGAGGAGCCGGTGCGGACTGCGCTGGAACGGATTAGCGCCGACATGCAGCGTCTCCGCGAACTCGTCGCCTGATCCGGGTCCACGGCAGCGCTGCTGGTTGTCATAATGCCGTCTGCCCGGTACGTCACTCGGTAGCAAGATAGCGAAGCCGTAGGTGCCCTTGACGTGGGGGGGTGTGAGGATGCTGGTGGTTCGTGCGGTGCTGAGCTGGTTGTCTTTCTGTAGGCGGGCGACGTCGGTGCGGAGCTGGGTGAGAGCGCGGGTGGTACCGGCAGGGTCGGGGGTGGCGGTGGAGCGGACCGCGGCGACATCGCCCTGCAGGGCACCCAGGCCGGGGTCGGGATTCGGTGCTGTCGAAATGCTGCATCCGGTGAGGATCACGGCGATGCCGATCCCGAGGGCAGCAATGATCGGTCTGGTCACGGAAACTATGCTTGCCGCACACTCAGCTGCGGGGGCCGAACCCCTGTTTGTGTCAGCCCGGTGATGGCCGAGGCCTTGTGCAGACTCTCCTGCCATTCCGCAGCGGGGTCGGGGTCGATGGTGATGCCGCCGCCAACGCCGAGTGCAGCGCGTCCGTACGGGGTCGACCTCGACGGTGCGGATGGCCACGTTGAGTTCTAGTCCTGCCGTCGGCGATACCATGCCCACCGCCCCGCAGTAGACCCCCGCGGGCCGGACTCCCAGCTTGAGAGCAGCTCGCGGGCCCGGAGCTTGGGGGTGCCGGTGACGGAGGCGGGTAAAAACAGCGCATCCAGCAGGTCACCGTCACTGGTGTCCGGCTGGAGTTCACCCTGCACGGTCGACACCAGGTGCCACACGGCAGGCGCCGGGTACACAGCCAACAGCTCGGGCACGGTGATGCTGCCTGCCAGGCAGACCCGGCCGAGATCCTTGCGCACGAGGTCGACGATCATTACGTTCTCCGCGACGTCCTTGGCTGAGGAACGCAGTACCGCGACACCACCGCACCACACGTCCCCTCGAGCCACGCGGCGCGCGCCGGGGTCCCGGACCGCACGCCGCTGCACACAGCGTCGCCGGTGAGCAGCCCCGTGAAGCGACAGCACACGCAGGCCGGTACACCTCGCCGTCGGCGATGGCCGCGAGACAGTGCTCGACGGCCTGACGATGGGCGGTCGCGTCGGGGGCCGTCCAGTGGGCGTGCCAGGGAAGTGCGGGTGCGCCGCTGCGCACCGCCTCGGCCAAATCCGGCGGACATGATTCGCCGATCAGACCTTCGAACAACTTTGCGTATGACACAGGAACTGTTACTGTCATACACGTGAGGATGGGTTGTGCGGATCACCGAGATTGAGATTGACGACCGCAACGAAGCCCATCTGACCAGCCATGGCGTCTCTCTTGTCGAGGTACAGCAGGCCTTGGCCAACCACCCCGACGTGCGGCGCAACCGCAAGGACCGGGCTGGTACGCACATCGCCCGCGGCAGGACGAGCGGCGGCCGGGGTTTGCTCATCCCCTTTATCGATCAAGGCGCCGGCCGGATCCGGCCGATCACCGCGTGGGAAGTGGGCACATGAACGACTACGACACCAGGGACGAACGGGCCGCCCTGGAAACGGACTTTGATCAGCTTCCCGGGGAGACCAGCACGGTGGCGGAAGTGTCGACGGTCGTGTCGGTGCGTCTGCGTGGGGATGAGCTCGCCGCCGTGGAACAGGCCGCCAGCGCTGTCGGCATGCCGCTGAGCACCTTCATCCGGCATGCCGCGCTCGGTGCCGCGACCCCGCTCGACGTTCGCGCCGCCAGCGCTCGTGCTGAAGCCATTCAGATCGAAGCACGCGAGCTCATTGCCCTCCTGCACGGCGAAGTCGCCTGAACCACACACTGCCAAGACAGCTGTCGCAGTAGCAGTTCGGCTACGGGACGCCGACGCGTGGGGGTAACGCGTGGCTTCATTGCCGGTCTGGGCTCCACGGCTGGCGTCGCGCACCGTCATACGCCAGCCCCCGTGCGCGATAGCAGAGGGGTGGCAGGCTGGCGGCGTGCCTGATGACGACCAAGGCGTTGCTCGCGCTACGGCTCACTACCCGGCTGCCGAGATCACACCCGCCGAATTTGAGCAGTTCGTCGTCGACCTGCTGGAATCGGCGAGCCCCGTGGTTGATTCCTTAAGGGTGACCCTGCACGACAAGATCCAGGGGACGGACGGGCTGTACGACTTCGACGCGACCGTTCGGTTCCGCGTGGGCGGCATAGATTTCCTCGTGCTCGTAGAGGCAAAACGTCACAAAAACCCGGTCAAGCGGGAGCTCGTACAGGTGCTGCACGACAAGCTCCGCAGCGTCGGCGCGCAGAAGGCTGCCATGATCGCGACGGCGCCCTACCAGAGCGGCGCGCTGGACTACGCGAAGACCCACGGCATCGCGCTGGCCACCGTCACCGAAGGCCGCTTCACCTACGAGACCAAGTCTGCCTACGGTGCCCCGGCCATGACCCGTCAGCAGGCGAAGGAACGCTTTGGTCTGTCGGATTTCGTCGGCCACGTCTACGGACCTGGTGATGAGCCCGGATCCACCCGCGTGATGCTGCTCAGCACCGAGTACGTCGTGGAGATGCTTTTCAGCGGCACCCATGAGGGATCCGCCCGTATACACTCAAGCCCCGAGGGATTCTCCGCGCCACTGGCTCGGCGTGTTCACGGAGACTCCTCTTCGCGGGCTCACGGGGTAGTTGTGAGGAGATCCGCGTGTCCGCCGAAGCCGACTGCCGCCATCCGCCGCACGATCGGATAACTCAGGATTTGCGGGCGGCTGGTGTTGGATCCAGGGCCAGGATAAACCAGTCGGCGATTGATCGGGCGGCTTGGGTTAGCTCAAGTGCTCGCGAGGGCGTGAGTCCTTCGTTCATGCCGTGGGCGATCTGATGGCGCCTTCCCACGAGCAGAGCGAGTTCACCGTGCAGCTGACGATCCTGTTCGTCGAGTAGTAACTCGAGATCGTCGCGCAGAGACTGGTCGAGTCTTCCGACTATTATTAACAGGTTTTGCCGAGAGGGAGTTCGACTTCGTTCGAGGTACGAAATCGCGAAAGACTTGGCCGTGCCGCCGCTCCGCACTGAAAGATGACCGATAAGGGTCTGGTGCACAACTTGCTCAAGGTAGCCGCATGCACGGACGATCAGAAATCGGGTGAGCCAAACCTGTTCATCAATCGATCGGTCCCTACCATCGCGTACCGCGTCGGCTAGCTGGACAAGCTGTTGCTCGATTTGCTTGAGACCAGCCGGCGGCCACGCTGCCTGCTTCATATTTATACTGCAAACGCAGCGCTAGCGATCTCAAGTCTGCGTCGCACGTTTTCCTCTGTTGTCGTGGCCGCCGCAGCAGAAGCAGCAAGCGTTGAATCTGCGGCAATGGTTGCCAAGGCTGACCGAATGTCGATCTCCGACAGATCGCCGCCATCTGCGGCGCGGCGCATACATGCCACCACCACCGCCTCCACGAGTGCGGCGTTGACACGTTGGCCAGTCCTCCGAAGCACTTCGCGTGCGCCAGCGTTAGCTAAAGCAACTGTCGCGCGCTGAAAGAGCTCGGCTACCTCGATCGACGGAAAACGCGACAAGTCTCGATGATCACCCAATACAATATTGAGAAACTTCTTAAGTGGCGGTGCGTATTCGTTGCCCCTTACGTAGAGAGACAAGATCCGTAGGACTAGCTCTTGGTCGCGCAACCGTGGCGAGGTAGGACCGTAAATTTCGCGCCATCCGATAGAGGTGTTCAAAGATGCCAAGAGATCGACAAATGGGCCTGGATAGAGAGCTATCCGGATCTCGTGGGGAGTGAGCTGAGTGCCTCCGGAATTTAGTCGCTCAAACACCTGGTAAACTGAGTCCTGAGATTCTCTTGAGCCATCGGTCCTAACGATTGTAGCCTGAATAAACGTATTATCTATAGTCCTCCGTTGCTCCGGATCAAGGGTCTTGTAGGTCAATGCTTTAAATTCGACGGCAACGTTTTCCAGCGCGAACTCTTTGCCCGCATGAACGCCATCATAGAAGGCCTGGAGTGTCCTTAATCGTTGCTGGCCGTCGAGAACAAGATATCGCTTGTCTGTTTGCTGAACAAGCATAATGCCTGGGATGGGGAAGCCCAACAGCAGGGACTCGATAAATCGATCCATCTGCGGTCGACGCCATACAAACCCTCGCTGAAACCCAGCCAGTTCCAATGTGTCGTCGCCGTGGCCAAAGTTAGGGACCTTGATGTCGTTACGTTGCAGTCGGCGGACAAGGCCTTCGACATCGAAATCGGTTCCGGAGTAGGAGACCGGCTCGGCCTGCGGCTCAGCCTCAATCGTCTGCTGAACTTCGTCGTCGGTGAGGTCATCTGGCTCGATCGCTACGGGTTCAGACACTTGGCGAACGCTACCGCGAGGATGTCCACGCAGGCCAGTAGTTGTTTTGCAGAAGGCGGTGGACGGTTGACTGGTGAAGAGCGGCGGTCCACGTGCTCGGCCTGTTTCGCCAGAGTCGCCGCCCTGGAGGCTCTCGACGAGGAAACTGCTCGGGTTGCCGTGCCACCGCCGGGAACAACCTGGTCATGGCCGACCCGGAGCTCGCGGCGCAATGGCATCCCACCCGCAACGGGAACCTCACCCGAAGGACGTGACCCACCGTGAGCGGGACCTGCGTTCGCCGGTTGCTCGCCCAGGACCACACCTGGCAACCCGCCCCGGGTGACACGCCCGCTTGGTGTCGCTACCGAACCATCACCGCCCCTCCCGGTTCGCGCATGTTCGTCGCCGCCGTCGACGAGTGAGCGCAGGCGCGCACCTTCATCGCGGGTGAGAACGGGTTCGGTTTCGGGTACGCCGGTGCAGCCAACGGTCGACTTCGGCGGCGGCGTTATAGAAATGTGACAACCGCACGCTCGCGTTCATAACCGATCGTTAAAGCAACACCGCGGCGACGAAAAGTGGCCTGCAGGTCAGCGGAGCCGTCGGGTGTTGCAAAAGCACTGTACGAAACCGGTGTGTCACCGGAAGGCTTGTCGGCGGGTTGTGCAACAGTGCGTGGTCATGAGCGAACTTTTGGGCTACGCGAGGGTGTCCACCGCCGAGCAGACCGCGGCGTTGCAGGAGGACGCGCTGAAGGCCGCGGGGTGTTCCCGGATTTGGTCGGACACCGCCAGCGGAACTCGGACTGACCGCCCGCAGCTGGCGGCGGTAATCGATCAGCTGAGGGCGGGGGACACGTTGGTGGTGTGGCGGTTGGACCGGCTGGGTCGGTCGTTGCCGCACCTGATCGAGACCATCGGTGACCTGGAAGCCAGGGGAGTGGGGTTCAAGTCGGTGCAGGAGCACATCGACACCACCACCCCCGGCGGGCGGTTGGTGTTCCATGTGTTCGGGGCGCTCGCGAGCTTCGAACGGGAACTCATCCAGGAGCGCACCCTCGCCGGGCTGGCCGCCGCTCGGGAACGCGGCCGCCTCGGCGGGCGGCCCACTGTGTTGAGCCCGGCGAAGTTGAGGCAGGCCCGGAAGATGATCGGGGAGAAGACTGCGGTGACCGAAGTGGCCCAGGTCCTCGGGGTCAGCCGGGCCACCCTGTACCGGCGGGTGCCCGAGCTCGCCGACGTCCGACGGCAGGGTCGGGAGTTGGCGGCTTCGCAGAGCGAGGCAGTCATGACTGAGCGCACTTTGAGCGATGGGGTTGTCACCGCGTCCA
>JAABUT010001714.1_pt1 | contig 23880 bp, 30 predicted proteins | sample 5559281 | NCBI WGS metagenome assembly JAABUT01 (sample SAMN10711880, study PRJNA513359) | rock metagenome | isolation source: Antarctica rocks | place: Antarctica: Victoria Land, Ricker Hills nord | collected 2016-01-04
AGGTCCCGCGCGGGGTCAAGCGCAAGATGAGCGGCTATCCGCTGCGCCCGCGCACCCCACAGCCGACAACGTGGATCGATGTCGCCAACGCCATCCGGATCGTAAAGTGAACAGTATTGCTGCTAAGGTCGGTGTCCCGGATCGCCGCGGCCAATGCAGAGACGTTATGGATTGCATGGCGGGGCGCCGCGCCGGGCGCAGCAAGAAGCGACGTCAGCGGCAGCGCCCTCACGACGCCCTGTTTCTGCTCGCGTCCAGGCCAGGTGCGGCCCGGCATGCGCCATAGGCCACCAGAAGCGCCACGCCGCCCGCGATCAGCACCGGCTCCAGCCAGGGCGCCCAGCCCGGCAACAGGCGCAGCGCCAGCGTGGCCCCATAGGACAGGAACAGCCCGGCGCAGAACACCTGCAGGGACTGCCGTCCGACCGCCCCCAGCCACCGCAGGGGCGCCGCGTGCATCCAGGGTCGGTCAGCCGGCATCAGCCGCGCCACCAGGTAGGCCAGGGACAAGGCGTGGACCAGCCGCACCGGGGCAAGCGCCACCTTGTCGGCGAACGCAAGGCCCAAGGGCGGCAACGGCAGCGATCCGTGCTGCGACAGCCGGATCGCAAGCCCTGCGGCCACGACCAGGGCCGCCGCCGGCAGCATCCAGGGCCGCGCCGGAACCGCCTCGCCCCGCAGCAGCTTGCGCCGGCCGAGCCAGGCCCCAAGCATGAACAGCGCCTGCCACGCAAAAAGGTCGAAAGCGGGCGGAGTGTCGCCGGACAGGTCCGGGCCGGACAGCCATCCTGCCTGGACCGCCGCCCACAGCAGCGCGGACGGCAGCAAGGCCCAGGCACCCACGCGCGCCGCCGCCCACGCGAACAGGGGCAAGGCCAGCATGGACCAGATGAACACCGGGAGCGCATCGAGGAACGCCGGCTGGTAACCCAGCACCGACGCGGCCAGCGCCGCACGCGGCGGGTCGCGCATCAGGAACCCCCAGCCGTAGGACTCCGCCTCCCCCGGAAGCACCAGGTTGACCGCCAGCAGCATGGCGCCGAACCCGGCCAGGGTGATCAGTTGTGTCCGCCACAGTCGTCCCGCGCGGCGCAGCATGTCGCGCGCCGCCGCTGGCCAGCCGACGCGGCCCTGCTTGCGGGTGAACACGCTGCCGAGCACCAGGCCAGACAGGAACACGAACTGCTCCGAACTGTCCGACAACCCCCAGGCGCCGTGGATCAGCCAGGTGCCGGCGAACGACCCCTGGACGTGGCTTGCGAAGATGGACAGCTGCAGCCAGCCGCGAACGAGGTCGAGCCGCGCATCACGGGGCGGCCGGGCCAGAAGGGTTCGGCCCGGCGCCTGCAGCGTCGCCGATGATGTGTCGAGCAAGGATGTGTCGAGCAAGGCTGCATCAAACCGGGGTGGGGGTCCGCCGCAGCAGCCCGCTCAGCGCCCTCCCGACGAACGGCACGCGGCCGGCGAGGTGCGGCAGGTCCGCCCAGAGCGCGAAAACGATGAACAGCGCGGCGGCGAGAGACTCGCAAGCCTCGGTGAACAGCCCGCCACCGTCGTGATACGGATCTATCCCCAGCGGGCTTGCGAGATGGAAGAAGATAGCGCCTGACATCAGCGCCACCGCGCCCAAGGCGCCGAGCAGCCGCGTGGCAGGAATGACGATCAGGATGGAGGTGATGATCTCGGCGCTGCCGACGCCGATGCGCATGAACTTCTCATGGCCATGGAAGCCCAGCCAGTCGGTCAGCACGGTGAACAGGAACGTGCTGCCGGGGTGGCCGGTCATCTTGTATTTCTCGTACCACAGCAGGATGCAGGCAACGAACAGCGCGGCGGGCCAGGTCAACAGGCGCAGCAGCCGGTCGGCGGTCAAGGCGCGCATGGAAAGTTCCTTTGCCGGAAGCGGGTCCTGCGCCCGCCAGTAGCTGGGATTTGGTGTGGCGCCACCGATGGTGGAAATACCGTTTGGTGATGGTGTCTATAAGCGGCCGGCCTGCGGCGGCTACCCACCGGAAGGGCCGCCAGGCAGGACGGTTCTGCTCGTGAACGGTGGCGCGGCCGGACAAGGCGCGCAACGGACCCGCTGGGGTCGAGGGCAAAGCCTCCGCCTTGCTTGCTTTTCAGGGTGCCGGCCGGCGTCCAAGAGCCGTGCTGGTGGCGGCAAGCGTGAGGGTGGTGCCGACGGTGTTGCGGACGACGCCATGGGCTGCGTCAGCTTGACAGCAGCGTTGCGAGATTGTCCCAGGCCAGCGCGGTTTCCGCGACTGTCACGCCATCGAGTTCGAAGCTGGTCGTTCCGACCGGGCGGGCGCCGAGGTGAAGATAGAAGTCGAGCGCCGAAGTGTTTTCGGTCATCGCCCACAGGCTGGCGTTTCGATGCCCGCCGTCACGCAGCCCGTGCGCCGCGACATGCATCAAGGTCCGGCCCAGGCCGCGCTTCTGGACCCGGGAGAGTAGATAGATGGCGTGGATTTCGCCGGTGAACGCCAGGTTTGGGCTGCGCTGGGCGCCAAAGGCCACGAAGCCGACGATGTCATGTGCGTCCTACGCCACAAACACCCCGAGGCCCGAGGCGATGTTGCGGCGCCACTCGGCGAATTCGGGGTCGAGGGCATCCAGATAGCTGTCCGGCACGATGCCGCGATAGGCCTCGCGCCAGGATTGGATCTGCACGGCGCGGATGGCGGCCGCGTCGGCATCGGTGGCCGGGCGGATCACGACCTGGCTCCACGAGCGGCGGAAATGAAGGCGGCAATCCGGGCGGGGTCCTTGATGCCCTTGGCACGTTCAACGCCGGACGAGACATCGACGGCGGTGACGCCGGTGGTGCGGATGGCGTGTGCCACGTTGTCCGGCGTCAGCCCGCCAGCCAGCATCCACGGGCCGGGTGCGGACCAGTCGCGCAGGATATTCCAATCGAAGGTCGTGGCGTTGCCGGCGGGAAGGTCAGCACCGTGCGGCGGCTTGGCCTCGATCAGCAGGGTGTCGGCGCCGTCCATCGCATCAGGCAGGTCAGGCTTCGCGGCCACGCCGACGGAATGCCAGACCGGCAGGCCGAAGGTGGCGCCAATGCCGGCGACACGCGGCGCGTCGGCGTAGACCTGCAGCGCGTCCAGTCTCACGCCGGCCAGGGTTTCGGCCAGCATCGCGTCTGTCGGGTTGACAAACAGGCCGACCCGCAGCGGGCCGCCGGGATGGCGCTCGGCCAGCGACGCCGCGGCGCGGGCGGAAACATAGCGTGGCGACGGCGGGAAGAAATTGAAGCCGACCCAATCGGCGTCCGCCTGCACCGCGGCATCCATCGCCGTGGCAGTGTTGATGCCGCATATTTTTACGCGGATCATGGCACGCGATCAGGCCGGCGGCGGCAGGGCCACGGCGGTCCGGCTGCGCATGTTGCCGAGTTGGGCCTCCTGGCGCCGCACCGTGGATTCGGCCCGCCGGGCACGCATGCGCGCGCCGATGGCGGAGAACCACAGCGCCAGGGCGCCGATGAAGCCGCCAAAGCCCATGCTGACCAACACGATCAACGAGAGCGGCGCCTGCAGCGCAAGGTCGGTCGGCCACAGCCTAAGGTCGACGTTCTGCGGGTTGGACAGCGCGAACAGCACCATGACCAGCAGGAAGGGGGCGGCGATCAGGATGCGCATGACGTGTCAGCCCACAGCGTTGGCGGCGATCTTGCCGCGGTTGACCCGCTCGCGCAGCTCCTTGCCGGCCTTGAAGAACGGCACCGCCTTTTCATCGACCGGCACGGCGGCGCCGGTGCGCGGGTTGCGGCCGGTGCGGGCGTCGCGCTTCTTGACGGTGAAGGCGCCGAAGCCGCGCAACTCCACCCGCTCGCCGCGCGCCAGGGCGCCGGTGATCTCGTCGAAGATGGTTGCCACGATGCGCTCCACGTCACGGCTGGTGAGATGCGGATTGGCCAGGGACAGTTCGGCGATCAGCTCTGACTTTGTCATTGGCGCAACAACCCCTCGGCGGCCCGCAGCCTATCTGGCTGTCAGCCCAGGCTGCCAGAGAGCCTGCGCAGCGTCAATATTAAGCCATTGAGCGAACACGCTTTTCGCGGTGCCACCAAAGATGCTGCCAAGGGCGTCGCCGAAGGTCCGCTCGACAAGGCCACGCTGTTCGACATCGTGCACCGGCAGATCGGCCGCCACCTGGCGTTCGGCCTGCAGCCAGGCGCGGGCCTCCGGTTCGAAGCCGATGGCATCCACCAGCCCCAGCTTCAACGCCTGGCGGCCGGTATAGGGGCGTCCGTCGGCCAGCTCGCGCACCCTTGCCGCCGGCATGTGCCGACCGGCTGCGACGATCTCCACGAACTGCTCGTACCAATCGGCCACCAGCCCGTTCAACACCGCCCAGCCGGCCTCGCTGGTCGGGTGGGTCAGGCTCGGCTGGTCCTTCAGCGGGCCGGACACCGTCGTTTCGGAACCGATGCCCAGCTTCGCCAGCAGGCCGGACACCTCGCCGGTCTGCAGCAGCACGCCGATCGAACCGGTCAGGGTCGCGTCACGGGCGAACACCCAGGCCGCCGGCATGGCGATCATGTAGCCGGCCGACGCCGCCGTGCCGCCCATCACCGCCACCACCGGCTTCTTCGCCGCCACCCGCCCGATCGCCGCATGCAGCGACGTGCCGCCCGACACCGATCCGCCGGGGCTGTCGATGGACACGATCAGCGCCTTGGCGTTGCTGTCGTTGCCCACTCCGATGATCGCCTCGACCAGCCTGCGGTCGTCGGTGATGATGCCGGATACATTCAACCGGGCGACATGCGCCTCGCCCATCGGCAACAGGCCGCGGACGAGCGTCAGCACCGCCAGCAACACCGCCGCAACGGCCAGGCCGCGCCAAAAGAACAGGCGGCGCTTGAGGCGCCGCCTGTCCAGCAGAAGGTCGGTTTCCAGACCTGAAGACATCGCTTCCCCTTAATCCGCCTGTTGGTTGCGACGACGGATCGCGGCACCCAGGATGTCGCCCAGCGACGCGCCGCTGTCGGACGTGCCGAACTCGGCGATGGCTTGCTTGTCCTCCTCGATCTCCTTGCCCTTGATGGTGAGCTGGAGCTTGCGGGCGGCACGATCCACGCCGGTGATGCGCGCATCCACCTTCTCGCCGATGGCAAACCGGTCCGGACGTTGGTCGCCCTTGTCGCGGGCCAGCTCGGCGCGGCGGATGAAGCCGGTCAGCACCTCGTCGACCTTGACCTCGATGCCGTTGGACTGCACGGCCGTCACCACGCAGGTGACGATGTCGCCCTTGTTGACGCGCTCCAGCACGGAGGCAGCAGGGTCATCGGCCAGCTGCTTGATGCCGAGGCTGATGCGCTCCTTCTCGACATCCACGTCCAGCACCTTGGCGCGGACGATGGCGGTCTTGTCGTATTTGGCCATCGCCAGCTCGCCCGGCTCGTCCCAGGACAGGTCGGACATGTGGACCATGCCGTCGATGTCCGCGGTCAGGCCGATGAACAGGCCGAATTCCGTCATGTTGCGGATTTCGCCCTCGACGACGCTGCCCACCGGGTGCTCGTCGATGAACTGCTCCCACGGGTTGCGCTGAACCTGCTTCAGACCCAACGAAATACGGCGTTTGCTGCTGTCGACATCCAGCACCATGACATCGACTTCCTGCGATGTCGCAACAATCTTGCCGGGGTGGACGTTCTTCTTGGTCCACGACATCTCGCTGACGTGCACCAGGCCCTCGACCCCCGGCTCCAGCTCCACGAAGGCGCCGTAGTCGGTGATGTTGGTGACGCGGCCGGTGTATTTGGCGCCAGGCGGATACTTCGCCGCCACACCCTCCCACGGATCGGCTTCAAGCTGCTTCATGCCGAGGCTGATGCGCTGGGTTTCGCTGTTGAAGCGGATGACCTGCACCTTCACGGCCTGGCCGATCTGCAGCGCCTCGCTCGGGTGGTTGATGCGGCGCCAGGCGATATCGGTGACGTGCAACAGCCCGTCGACGCCGCCGAGGTCCACGAAGGCGCCGTAATCGGTGATGTTCTTCACCACGCCGTCCAGGATCATGCCTTCCTTGAGGCCCTGAATCAGCTCGGAGCGCTGCTCGGCCCGGGTTTCCTCGAGCACGGCGCGACGGGAAACGACGATGTTGCCGCGGGCGCGGTCCATCTTCAGGATCTGGAACGGCTGCGGCTGGCCCATCAGCGGGCCGACATCGCGCACCGGCCGGATGTCCACCTGGGAGCCCGGGAGGAACGCCACCGCGCCGCCGAGGTCGACGGTGAAGCCGCCCTTGACGCGGCCGTAGATGGTGCCGTTGACGCGCTGGTTGGCCTCGAAGGCCTTCTCCAGGTTGGTCCAGGCTTCCTCGCGCCGCGCCTTCTCGCGCGACAGCACGATGGAGCCGTCGCGGTCCTCGTAGCGCTCGACATACAGCTCGATGAAGTCGCCGGGCTTCACGTCCGGGGGCGCACCGGGGGCGCCGAATTCCTTGAGGGCGACGCGGCCCTCGCTTTTCAGCCCGACATCGACGATGGCGAACTCTTCGGTCAGGCGGATGACCCGGCCGGTGACGACGGACCCGTCGAAGCCGGTGTCGCGGCCGAGGGTCTCATCCAGAAGGGAGGCGAAGTCTTCGATTTCTGCGAGGGCGGTGGAGGCCAAATCTTTGCGTCCTTGGCGGCGGCAACGTGCCGGCCGCGAGGTGTGCGTGCGGAAAGCACGACTTGCCCGTGCCGCATCGTTGGGGCACAGGCCGATGGAAGGCTGCGCGGCGGGATGCCGGCGCACGCGGCAGACATACGCCCCGGCATGGCGGAGTCAAGCGAAACAGCCGGGACAGCCTGTTGCGCTATGAAAATCCTATGCCGGCCGCCTGGCCTCCCCCATCGAATTGCTATGCGTCCGGCGTCAACTTCCGGTTCCCACATCAACAGGGGACCATCGTGCAGCTTATTTCCCAAACCATTTCACCAGCCCAGGCGGCCCTGACGGCGTTGCCGCCGGATGCCGCCGACGACGCCTTGTTCGCGGCCGTCGGCGCGGTCGAAGGCCTGCACGTGCTGGTCATCGGCGGCGCGAGCCTGGACATCCTGTGCGGACTGATCCGCCGCGGCTGCACGGCGGCCGCTGAAATCTCGCTGACCAGCCGCCACGTGGGCGCCGACCCGGCCGATGTCGTCATCCTGTCGCGGATGTCCTCGCTGACCGAGGCCGCCGGCGCGATGGTGCTGGCGGCGCGGCTGGTGCTTCCGGGCGGGCGCCTGGTGCTGCGCGACAGCACCGGCCGGCTGGCCGGCGCCATCGCGGCGATCCTGCCGCAGCACGGCTTCTCGGCGCCGCGCCGCATCGCCGACGGTGCGGGCGTGCTGCTGGTCGCGGAGCGGCCGTTCTTCGGTCCGCATCTGCAACCCGCCCACATGCGTCCCGCCCACCTGCTGAACGCCTGAGGGAACACTGCCATGGCCCGGTTCACATCCGACCTGCGCGGCTCGGTCACCGCGTTGGCGACCCCCCTGTGCGGCGACCATATCGATGAAGCCGCACTTGCCCGCCTGGCCTGGCGTCAGGTGCAGCGCGGCACCGCGGCCCTGGTGGTCTGCGGCAGCACGGGCGAGGCGGCGACGCTGACGCCGGCCGAACAGGCGCGCGCCGTCGCCGTGGTGGCCGAGGCGGTGGGCCAGCGCGTTCCGGTGCTGGCGGGATGCACGGCATCAGGCACCGATGCCGCCGCCGCGTTGGCTGCCGCCGCGGCCCATGCCGGTGCCGACGGCCTGCTGGTCGCGGCGCCGCCCTATGTCAGGCCGACGCAGGACGGCATCGCCGCGCATGTGCGCTGCCTGTCCCACACCGCCGGCCTGCCGGTGATGCTGTACGACGTGCCCGGCCGCACCGCCGTCGCCATCGCCGACGAGACGGTCGCCCAGCTGTTCGCCGCCGGCCTGATCGCGGCCCTGAAGGACGCGACCGCCGACCTGTCGCGCCCGCCGCGGCTGCGCGCCCTGTGCGGGCCCGGCCTGGCGCAGTTCAGCGGCGACGACGCCACCGCCGCGGCCCATCGCGCCATGGGCGGAGCGGGCTGCGTGTCGGTCACCGCCAACCTGGTTCCGGCCATGTGCGTCGCCCTGCACCGCGCCTGGGACAGCGGCGACCGCGCCGGCTTCGCCCGCCTGCGCGACGTGCTGGACCCGCTGCACCAGGCGCTGTTCACGCAGTCCAACCCGATCCCGCTGAAGGCCGCGCTGGCGCATCTCGGCCTGGCCGCGGACGTGCTGCGCCTGCCGCTGACGCGCGCCACGCCAACCGCACGGGCACGCGTTCACGCAGCCCTGGACGGCGTCATCGCGGAGGAGGAGCGTCATGCCGCGCGCTCCCGCCTGGCGCTGGCGGTATGATGGTAAGCTTCATAAACACCTCACCCTGGCTGCGCATCGTGCTGGTGGTGGCGATCGTCTGGCTGGGCGTGTCGCTGGTGCACGGCGTCAGGTTCGCGCTGACACGGACGTCGGGCGACGGGTTGAAGGTCAGCGAGCCGCAGCGCTGAGTCGTCAGGCGGGCCGCGCCGCCTCCATCTCGGCGATGAAGCGCCGGGCGGCGGCGACGGGATCGAGGTCGGCCACGATCGGCCGGCCCACCACCAGGTAGTCGGCCCCGTTGCCGATCGCCTCGCCGGGCGTGGCGGTGCGCTTCTGGTCATGCGCATCGGCGCCGGCCAGGCGGATGCCCGGGGTGGCGATCAGCAGGCCGTCGCTGCCGGCCAGGCGGCGGATGGCGTCCGGACCGTCGTCCGCCGAGGCGATGATGCCGTCGCAGCCGCAGGCCACCGCGGCCCTCGCGCGCACGCTGACAAGGTCGCGCGCCGTCACCGCGTAACCCATCCTCTTGAGGGCGTCGTCGTCGAGGCTGGTCAGCACCGTCACGGCGAATATTTTAAGGTTCGAATCTCCCTTGCCCTCGACCGCGGCCCGCATGATCGCCTCGTCGCCGTGGACGGTGACGAAGCTCACCCGTCGCGCCGCGGCGACCTTGACCGCACGGCCGACCGTCTCGGGGATGTCGAACATCTTGGCGTCGAGGAACACCTGCTTGCCGGCGCCGATCAGGCTGTCGATGAGGTCATCCACGCCCAGCGCGAACTGTAGCCACAGCCCGACCTTGAAGAACGAGACCACGCCGTCCAGTCGCGCGACGAGCGCACGGGCCTCCGTGACGCTGGCCACATCCAGCGCCACGATCAGCCGATCGGCCATGTTCGCCGGCACGTTGCGTTTCGCTGCGGTCGGACCCTGTGACATCGCCTTCGTCTCCATCTTGCCGGTCGAGCCGCGCGGGCTGTGGCGCACTCAGGAGGCAACCTATGCGCTGCCCAGAATCCCGTCGAGGCGCTCACTCGAAGCCTGCTTTCCGCAGCAGCGCGAGGGCGCGCGAGAACGCGGCGTCGGCATCCAGGTCTGTCGTGTCCAGCAGCAACGCGTCATCGGCCGGCTTCATCGGTGCGGACCGGCGGGCGGCGTCGGTGGCGTCGCGGGCGACGAGGTCGGCGGTGATGTCGGCCAGCGCGGCAGCCTCGCCGCGGGCCGCCAGCTCGGACCAGCGGCGCCGGCCGCGTTCGGCGACGGTGGCAAACACGAACAGCTTGGCCGCGGCGTCGGGGAAGATCACCGTGCCGATGTCGCGCCCGTCCAGCACGGCGCCGTCCTCTGCTGCAAACCCGCGCTGGAAGGCGAGCAGGGCGGCGCGCACCGCCGGCACCGCGGCCACGGCGCTGGCGGCGCCGTCGACCGGGGGGCCGCGCAGGTCCGGGCGCTCGGTGTCCCCGGCGTGCAGCGACCGCGCTGCCGCTTCGGCTGCCAGCGGATCGGCCGGATCGCCGCCGGCATCGATCACGCGGCGCGCCACGGCCCGGTACAGCAGGCCGGTATCGAGATGGGGCAGCCCGAAATGCGCCGCCAGCCGCCGCGCCAGCGTGCCCTTGCCGGCGGCGGCAGGTCCGTCGACCGCGATGACGCGCATCATGACGCCAGCAGCGCCGGCGTCGCGCCGTTACCGATCAGGCCGTTCATCAAACTGACGAATCCCGGGAAACTGGTGTCGATGAAGCTGGCGTCGTCCACCCGCACCGGGCTTCGGCTGGCCAGGCCGAGCACCAGAGCGCTCATCGCCAGGCGGTGGTCCATGTGGGTGCGCACCAGACCGCCGCCCTCCGGCGGATGGCCGGTGCCGTGCACGAGGAGGTCGTCGCCCTCGACATCCACCCGCACGCCGTTGGCGGTCAGCAGGGCGGCGGTGGCGGAGAAGCGGTCGCTTTCCTTCACCCGCAGCTCCTTCAGGCCGCGCATCCGCGTGATGCCGGCGGCGCACGACGCGGCCACCGCCAGGATCGGGTACTCGTCGATCATGCTGGGCGCGCGCCCCGGCGGCACGTCGATGCCGCGCAACGGGCCAGCGGTCGCCACCAGGTCGCCCACCAGCTCGCCGCCTTCGGTACGGGCGTTCTCCACCACCAGGCTGGCACCCATCTCGCGCAGGGTGTCGAACAGCCCGGTGCGCAGGCGGTTCAGGCCGAGGCCCTCAATGCGCAGCCGCGACCCGGGCACCAGCAGCGCCGCCACGATCGGGAAGGCGGCCGACGACGGATCGCCGGGCACCACCACGTCGGCGGCGCGCAGGTGCGGCTGGCCGCGCAGGGTGATTATTCTACCTTGCCCGACCTGTTCCACCGCTACGTCGGCGCCGAAATGGCGGAGCATGTTCTCGCTGTGGTCGCGGGTGGCCTCCGGCTCCTCGATGCGGGTGAAGCCGGGGGCGTTCAGGCCGCACAGCAGCAGCGCCGACTTCACCTGCGCCGAGGGCACCGGCACGCGGTACTCGATCGGCAGCGGGTCGCGGGCGCCGTGGATGGCCAGCGGCAGGGTGCCGTCCGCCCGACCGTCGAACCGCGCGCCGCAGGCGGTCAGCGGGTCGGTCACCCGGCGCATTGGCCGGCGGCGCAGGCTGGCGTCCCCGGTCATCACCGCGAACAGGTCGTGGCTGGCCAGCATCCCGGCAAGCAGCCGCGCCGCGGTGCCGGAGTTACCCATGTCGAGCACGTCGGACGGCTCGGCCAGGCCGCCGACGCCGCGCCCGGCCACCCGCCAGGCCCCTGGACCGTCAGGCGTCACGATCGCGCCCAAAGCCCGCATGGCCGCCGCCGTGCGCAGCACGTCCTCGCCTTCCAGCAGGCCCTGGATGCGGGTCTCACCGATCGCCAGCGCCCCGAACATCAGCGCGCGGTGGCTGATCGACTTGTCGCCCGGCACCGCCAGGCTGCCGATCAGGGGCGCAGTCGGACGAGCGGCGGCGAAGGGTCGGGCGGCTGGGTTTTCCATGGCGCCGGTTCCTAACACCAATCGGGTTGTTTGACATGCGGGCATGGCGGTGGCATGGGGCGCAGCCTTTGGCGGCACCCCCACACGAGGCGATCGATGGCAAAGCCCGAACTCGGCACCAAGCGCGTCTGCGTCTCCTGCGGCGCGCGTTTCTACGACCTGACGAAGCAGCCCGCGGTTTGTCCGAAGTGCAGCACCGAGCAGCCCGCCGAGCAGCCGCGCATGCGTCGCGCCGGCGGCAACGTGCTGGAGGAGAAACGCCGCGCCAAGGTCCTGCCCGTCCCCGGCGTCGAGGACGCCGACACCGAGGCGGAGCCTGCCGAGGAGGAGTCCGAGGAGGACGTGCTGGAAGACACCTCCGACCTGGAGGACGGTGCCGACGCCATCGTCGAGGTCGAGCCGGAGGCGGGCGAGGAGGAGCGTTAAGGCGACAACGGTCGGCGCCGATGTTTGGCCTGTGGCGTGCTTCGTGGCCGGCACCCACCTGACCGCCGTCCACACCTCAGAGCGACCCGGTGGCGCGCAGCCACAGCAGCAGGACGGCATCAAGCGGCAAGGCTGCCGCCTCGCGCAGGCGCCAGTACCATCGCCGTCGCCACGCCCGCGCGGCTGGCCAAGGTGGCGGCGGGGCCGGGCGCGCCCGTAGGCCGGCCAGCCGCAGCAGCGTGACGCAGCGCGGCAGGTGGTAGGCGCTGGTGGCGGCATACACCGGACCGCGATGGCCCATGCCCAGCAGCAGCAGCCGGACCGCGCGCACCGATCCCATGGTGTTGACGGCGGTGGTCTCCGGCACGATCCGGTCAGGCGGCACGTCCATCGCGCGCAGCAGCCGCGCCATCACCTCCGCCTCGGCGGGTGGATGCCGGCCGAGGCCGCCGGTGGGGATATAGACCGGACCGTCCAGGGTGCGCCCGAAGGCGACGGCGGCCTCGGTGCGCCAGCGCAGGGCTGTGCTGGGGGTGCCGTCGGGCCGGACGGCGGCGCCGAAGATGACGATTGCCGGGCAGTTCAAGTGGGGGCAGCCAGAAGGATCTGGTTCAGCGCCGACAGCCGAACCCAAACCTCCCGCCAGGCGCGCCGGAAGGCCGCGTCGTCGATGCCGCGTTCGCCCAGCGTCCGGCCGATCGCGGCCACGCTGCGGCGGCCGTCGACCAGCTTGAGGATCGGCGCCGCCAGCTTCGGCAGCGCGACCGGCACGCTCAGCCCGTCGAATAGGAAAGCAAGCGTGCCGTCGGTGCGAATGGCGCCGGCAAGCTCGGCGGCGGGTTTCTCGCGCGCCACCGGCACGCTGTCCGGGTGCATCGGGTCGGCTTCGGCCATGGGGTCGCCGGCGCGGACGCAGTAGCAGACATGGGTGGCGATGTTGCCGCAGATCGCCTCCGCCACTGCGGCGCGGCCGATGGGGTCCAGGTCGGCGATGCGCGCGCGCAGCCGGACATCGGGCAGGTAGGCGGCGGGGTCGTAGCGCATCGGCTCCATCAACGCCGTGATGCGCAGGCCGGCCGCGTCCAGCAGCGCGTGCAGGCCGGCCACGTCGTAGGACCGGTCGCGCGGGTTCAGCAATAGGTCGTACAGTCCGGCGTCGCCGCCGTCGAGGTGGTCGGAGAAGCTGCGGTTCATGCGCAGCCAGGCGGACTCCGGCAGGTTGCGCATCAGCCGCCGCGCCACGTCCAGCCTGGCCGCCGGCGCCATGTCGGGCGGCGCCAGCAGCCGCAGCGCGTCCTGCAGCATGTAGACGCCGGTGCGGCCATGCGGCGCATACACCATCAGCCCCATGCCGCCGCCCGGCGCCAGCACCGAGGCCAGCGCCGCCAGCCCCTGTGCCGGGTCGGGTAGGTGGTGCAGCACGCCGCAGCAGTCGATGTAGTCGAACGGCCCCAGCCCGGAGCCGGGCAGGTCGAGCAGCGAGCGCTGCTCCCACAGGATGTTGTCCAGCCCGCGGACATCGGCCCGTTCCCGCGCCACTGCCATCGCGGCCGCCGAGCGGTCCAGGTAGGTCACGCTGCCGGCCCGGCCGGCCTGAACCAGCTGGGCGGCCAGCATGATGGTGGCGTCGCCGGTGCCGCCGCCGGCCACCAGGGCGCGCAACGGTCGGCTGGCGGGGCGCAGGGCGCCGAACACCCAGTGGTCGATCTCGCGCAGGTGGCCGGGGCTGCCGACGACCAGGCGTTTGGCCTCGTCGCGCGGGTCGCGCTGCGGGTAGGGATAGGCCTCGTACTGCGCCGCGAGTTGGGCGTCTGTTGCGTCCGGCATGGCGGCAGGCATAGACCACGGCCATGCAACTTGCCAGGACGCGCGGCTACTTCGGCATCGGCGCCGAGGGGGTGTCGAAATCGCAGAACGTCGGCGCCCTGCTGCGCACCGCGCACGCCTTCGGCGCCAGCTTCTGCTTCACCGTCGGCGCCGGCTTCGACGCCCGCGCCGGACGCGCGTCCGACACCGCCGACACGCCGTCGCACGTGCCGCTGTGGCGCTTCGCCAACGTGCCCGGCCTGGCCTTGCCCCAGGGCTGCGCGCTGGTCGGCATCGAGCTGCTGGACGACGCGCCGGAGCTGCCGTCGTTCCGCCACCCGCTGAACGCCGCCTATGTGCTGGGGCCGGAGCGGTCCGGCCTGTCGCCGGCGATGCTGGCGGCCTGCCGGTACGTGGTGCGCATCCCCACCCGCTTCGCGCTGAACCTGGCGGTGGCCGGCGCGCTGGTGCTGTACGACCGCCTGCTGCAGCACGGCCGCTTCGCCGATCGCCCGGTGGCCGCCGGCGGCGCGAAACCCCTGGCGGCGGCATCCGGGCACGGCCGACCGGTGTTCCGCCAGAACATCCCCGACTGGTTCGGGCACGAAGCGCCGTCCGACGAAGGCGAGGCATGACCAGTCGGCGCTTGTCTGTGCGCCGCGGCACCCGTATCTGTCACCCATGCACGCAACATCCTTCACCGCTGTCCTGCTGGCGTTCGGTCTGCTGGCCGTCCCTGTCTTGGCCGCCCGGCCGTCGGCATCGTCCGGCACCAAGCTGATCGACAAATTCGACGACTGGCAGGCGGTGAGCTTCACCGAGGGCGGCCAGCCCGGCTGCTACGCATTCACCCGGGCCACGGCCTCGACGCCGAAGCTGTCGGGGCGCGGCGACGTGCTGCTGACGGTGACGCATCGGGCGGCATCGCGCGACGCGGTGTCGATCAGCGCCGGATTTCCATACGCCGCCAATGCCACGGTCAGCGTGTTGGCCGACCCGGCGACGCTGGAGTTCTACACCGACAAGCGTTCGGCCTTCGCGCGTGACGGGCGGGCTGCGGTGGCGGCGTTCCAGAAGGCTGGCCAGATCGTCGCCAAGTCTCCCGGACCGAAGAACGCCGCGGTGTCGGACAGCTTCAGCGCCCGCGGCTTCAACGCCGCCTATGCCGCCATCAACAAGGCGTGCCCCGCTAAGTGAACGCCATCCTGGACCTGACCGAGGCGGAACGCGCCCGCATCCTGGCCAAGACCGCGCGCTTCGCTCCGCCGCCGGCGACCCTTGCTGATGGCCGCCGCGAGCTGGTGGGCCTGTCGCGCGAGGAGCTGGCCGCCGCGCTGGCCGAGGTCGGCGAAAAGCCGTTCCGCGCCAAGCAGGTGTGGCACTGGATCTACCACCAGGGCGCCACGGACTTCGCGGTGATGTCCAGCATCGCCCGGCCGATGCAGCAGAAGCTGGTAGAGCACTTCGTCATCGGCCGTCCGGAAGCGGCGGTGGTGCAGACCAGCATGGACGACACGCGCAAATTCCTGTTCCGCTTCCGCGACGGGCAGGAGGCCGAGACCGTCTACATCCCCGATCGCCACGAGGACCGGGGGGCGGTGTGCATCTCGTCGCAGGTCGGCTGCACCCTGTCGTGCCGGTTCTGCCACACCGGCACCCAGGCGCTGGTGCGCAACCTGGGGCCAGCGGAAATCGTCGGCCAGTTCATGGCGGCGCGCGACAGCTACGGCGAGTGGCCCAGCCCGAAGGGCGAGACGCCGCGGCTGCTGTCCACCATCGTGCTGATGGGCATGGGCGAGCCGCTGTACAACTACGAGAACGTGGCGAAAGCCATGACCATCGCCATGGACGGCGAGGGCATCGCGCTGTCTCGGCGGCGCATCACGCTGTCCACGTCGGGCGTGGTGCCGATGATGGACCGTGCCGGCGCGGAGCTGGGCGTGAACCTGGCCGTCAGCCTGCACGCGGTGCGCGACGAGCTGCGCGACGAGATCGTGCCGCTGAACCGCAAGTACCCGATCGCCGAGCTGATCGCCGCCTGCCGCCGTTACCCCGCCGCGAGCAACGCGCGCCGCATCACCTTCGAATACGTCATGTTGAAGGGCGTCAACGACAGCGAGGCGGAGGCGCGCGAGCTGGTGCGGCTGATCGCCGGCATTCCCGCCAAGGTGAACCTGATCCCGTTCAATCCCTGGCCGAACAGCCCGTACGAGACCAGCGGCAGCGTCGCCATCGACCGGTTTTCGCGCATCGTGATGGACGCCGGCTTCTCGTCGCCGGTGCGCACGCCGCGGGGGCGGGATATCCTGGCGGCGTGCGGGCAGTTGCGGACGGAAAGCGTGCGGACGCGGGCGGGAGTGTAGCGGGAGGGCGGTTCATGCAGCCTGAGGAACGTGACGCGCTGCTGCGACGATATGCCGCCGCGGAGATCACTTGGCGTGAGCTTCAGGAGCGCGGCTTCGCGGATTACGTCCAGGTGCTCGGCGGCCTCGGCGAACTTGGGCTGCGCCCGCCGATGGCGCGCATGATCGGCCCCAACGTCGCGGCGCGCGAGCGCGGGCGCCAATTGCTCCGGGAGGCCTTCTTGCGGGCCCGACATTGAAACAGCCGTTCAGCCTTATCGTCACCGACACTTTGCTTTTGATCACGCTGGTTCTCGCGGATGCTCTCGATGTCCTGCTGCGGTCCAACATCGCCGTCAGCATCCCAGACGCGGTTTATATCGAGGCGACGCGGGTGCGCGGGGCGCCGGGCGCGGAACAGATCGTCGCGTGGATCAACGCCCATCTCGACGCGGTGCGGATCGTGCCGACCGACATCGGCATCGACCAGCAGCGCCGGCTGGAAGAAGGTCGGTCCGTGCGGGGCCTAGGCGAGCAGGCCGCCATCGAGGCGCTTGAGAGACACCTGCGAACCGATCCGGCCGCCGAGGCGCTGCTGCTTTTCGAAGACACCGACATCGAAAGACGGCAGGCGATCGTGGATGGGCGGGTCACGCTCGTCAGCACCGGCGACTTCCTGCGCGAACTTGAAGCCGCGGGCTTGATTCAATCGAGCGACGACGTGCTCGACCGTGCGGCGGCGCAAGGCCGCAACGTCGAGCGGCAGCGGCGGGCCGGCGACGACGCCACGACGGCGATCCGGTTGCGCGAGCAGCTTTCACGCCGACAGGATCGCCCCCCGCACGAAGGCTGACCGCGATGTGCGATCGCTGTCCCTATCTTGGCCGCTCGGCCGTCGGCTTCGCGGTCACCTTGATGACGTCCTTGCAGTCGGGCGCCGTGGTGACCTCGGCCAGGGCGGCCGGCCAGGGCGTCACGATGCCGAGGACGCCGAAGCACTTCATCTCGAACGAGTTGTAGACCCAGCCGGAGCCGCGCCGCGTGCTGAGCTTCCGCTTTTGCGGAAACGGATCGATGTAAAGCATGTCGCGGTTGACGCCGGCCATGGTCAGCAGCCGCGCCTCGCGGCGGACGGTTTCGTGCATTTCAGGCCGGACGCCAAGCAGCGAAACCGGCGCGCTGGGCAGGCTCGCCCGGTTGCCGGGCCATGATGGCGCGGCGCCGCCGTTCCAGCTCAGGAACGCGCCGTCGAGGATCAGCTTCCGGTCGCCGGCAAGAAATAGCGAGTTCGAGCACGGCCGCAGACAATGGCCGTCGACCACGACGAAGGGATGGAGCGGGAACAACGCCCAGCCGATCTCCATGGCGGCGATGTCGTCGCCGCGCCGGCTGCTGACGACCACGATCATGTCGGGCAACAGCGGGATGACCTTGAACGCGGCGGCCAGGTCCTTGGTGATGTCGCCGTACAAGCAGACCACCCTGATGTCCGCTACCGCCGCCTGGATGCCGGAACCGTTGTCCCGGCAGGCCTGCGCGGCCTGGGCGCCGAGCGCGGCGTCGTCTTCGGCCTGTGCCGGCGCCGGCCAGAACAGGCCGCACAGGACGACAGCCGCCACTATGAGGCTGCGGAAAGCTGTCCGGTAGGGCGGCCGCACGGAATTCCACATCATGGTCATCCTCCGGCTGAACGGCTTGCACGTGGGTTCCGCGGTGCAGCATAACGCGGTCATGTCATCCTTCACGAAAGCCGATCCTGCGCCCGCACGGCCTGCCGGCACCAGCCTGCCGTTGCCCCTGGGCCTGCTCGCCGCCGCCGCCTTCCTGTCCGCCGCCGGCGCCCGCGTCATGGACCCGCTGCTGCACGTGGTGGCGTCGGATTTCGCCACCACGGTGCCGGCGGTGTCGATCGTGGTGGCGGCCTACACGTTGCCATACGGCATCTGCCAGATCTTCCTTGGCCCGCTCGGCGACCGCTTCGGCAAGCTGCGGGTGATCGCCATCGCGCTGGTGGCCTACACGCTCACCACCGGCGCCTGTGCGTTCGCGTCCGGGCTGCCGATGCTGACGGTGCTGCGGATGCTCGCTGGCGGCGCCAGTGCGGCGATCATCCCGATCGGCATGGCGATGATCGCGGATGCCGTCAGCTACCAGGACCGCCAGGTGACGCTCAGCCGGTTCCTGAACGGCATCGTGCTGGCGCAGATCATGGCCGGGCCGATCGGGGGCGTGTTCGGGCAGTACCTGGGCTGGCGCGGCGTGTTCGTGCTGCTGGCCGCCGGTGCGATGGTGGTGTCGGCGCTGCTCATCCTGCGCCTGAAACGCTTCCCCGACCGCCGCGGCAGCGCCGCCAGCTTCAGCATGGACAACTACGCCACCCTGCTGCGCCCGGGCCTGGCGCGGGTCATCCTGCTGGCGGCGATGATCGACGGCATGGTGCTGATGGGCAGCTTCCCGTTCATGGCGCCCTTCATGCACGAGGCGTTCGGCCTGCCCTATGCCGCGGTCGGCGGCGTGCTGGCCTGCTTCGGCCTGGGCGCGCTGATCTACACCCGCCTCGCGCGCCGGCTGGTGCCGCTGCTGGGCGAGCACGGCATGGTGATCGCAGGTGCGGTGGTGATGGCGCTGGGCGTCGTGGTCGGCATGGCCACGCCGATATGGCAGGGCTTCATGCTGGCGCAGGTGATGATGGGCCTGGGCTTCTTCCTGCTGCACGGCGTGATGCAGGCGCGCGCCACGGAAATGCTGCCGCGCGCCCGCGCCACCGCCGTCGCCAGCTTCGCGTTCACGCTGTTCCTCGGCCAAAGCCTGGGCGCGCTGGCGATGGGCGCGCTGATCGCCCATTTGGGCTACCGCATCGCGTTCCTGCTGGACGCCGCCGCCATCCTGGCGCTGGGCAGTTGGCTGTTCTGGCTGCTACGGCGCCCCGCACGCTGACGGCGGGCTGGCGTCGGTGGCGAAATGCACCAGGCAATCCCCGTAGCGGGCGGCAAAGGCGTAACTGGCGCCGCCGCCGTGCCCGGTGATGCCGGCCGGACGGTCGATCACCAGCACCTGCCCGACCCGCGGGCGCAGCTGGGCGTCGACCAGCGCCACCCGGCGTTCCGGCATCGCCGAGTACGGGTCGTCGGCGAACTGGACGAACGCCACCCTGGTGGTCGGCGACCGCGCGTCGTGCAGCAGCTGCCACAGGTCGGTTTCCTGCCGGGTGACCATGTTGCCGCTGTCGGTGCCGTGCGCCCCCGGCGAGACGGCGATGACCACGTCCGCCACGCCCGGCGCCGCCAGGGTCTGCAGGCTGTTCCACGCGCCGCGCGACTGCCCGCCGGCCACGATCACTTTCCAGCCCTGCCGTCGCAGCGCCGTCAGCCCGGCCGCGAGATTCGCCGCCATCAGGTCGCGCTGGTGGTCCTGGTGGGGGTCGCGCTCGAACCGCACGACGTCAAAGCCGGCGTTGTTGAAGGCGCGCACATGCGATTGCGGCTGCACGCCGCGGGCGTCCGAGACCGGGCCGCCGTAACCGTCCGACCACACGTACATGCCCCGCGCCGCGGCCGGCCCGTGCCAGATGTAGCGCGCGTCCGCGATGAAGTTGTAGCCCGGCCCGGTGATCAGCGGGGCGGCGGGCGCCGGCGGCGGTGGCGGGCGGCGGGCCGACGGCCACACCGTTTCAAGGTTCTCGGCGTACAGCGCGCAGCCGCTGGGGGTCTTCGCGGCGCAGGACTGCATCGCCTTGTCGCGCGCCGCCTCGATCGTGCCGACGCCGCCATAGGCGCCATAGCCGCCCGCAGGCGAGACCGCGAGAGCGCGTGGCAGGTTGAAGTTGAGGTAGCGCTGGTAGACCTGCTGGCCGGCCGCAGTCAGGAACGCCGGCCCGCCCGTCTGTCCACAGGCCGGACCGCCCAGGCCGACGACAACCAGCAACAATGCCACACGCCACATCCCATTCTCCGTTTCGTCGTCGTTCTTTCATTCTCCGGCAGGTCACGCCCTTGCGCAATCCGGTGGCGCCCCTTGCGCGACCAGGTTGCGCGGCGTTACCACCGATGACCTGTCCGGCCACCAGCAAGGAAAGCCACCGCCGATGCGCGTGAAGGATGTGAAGAAGGTCGTGCTCGCCTATTCCGGCGGGCTGGACACCAGCGTGATCCTGCGCTGGCTGCAAACGACCTATCGCTGCGAGGTCGTCACCTTCACCGCCGACCTCGGGCAAGGCGAGGAGCTGGAGCCGGCGCGCCGCAAGGCCGAGATGTTCGGCGTCAAGGAAATCTTCGTCGACGACCTGCGCGAGACCTTCACCCGCGACTTCGTGTTCCCGATGTTCCGCGCCAACGCGCTGTACGAGGGCCAGTACCTGCTGGGCACGTCGATCGCCCGCCCGCTGATCGCCCAGCGCCAGATCGAGATCGCCGAGCTGGTCGGCGCCGACGCCGTCGCCCACGGCGCCACCGGCAAGGGCAACGACCAGGTGCGCTTCGAACTCGCCTACTACGCGCTGAAGCCGGACATCAAGGTGATCGCCCCTTGGCGCGAATGGGACCTGACCAGCCGCACCCGGCTGCTGGAATTCGCCGAGGTCAACCAGATCCCGATCGCCAAGGACAAGCGCGGCGACGCGCCGTTCTCGGTGGACGCCAACCTGCTGCACTCCAGCAGCGAGGGCAAGATTTTGGAAGACCCGGCGCTTGAGGCCGACGAAGCCGTCTACCAGCGCACCATCCGCCCGGAGGACGCGCCCGACCGCGCCACCGTCATCTCGGTCGATTTCGAGCGCGGCGACCTAGTGGCGATCGATGGCGAGAAGCTGTCGCCGGCGATGCTGCTGACGAAGCTGAACGCGCTGGGCTACGCCAACGGCATCGGCCGCCTGGACCTGGTGGAGAACCGCTTCGTCGGCATGAAGTCTCGCGGCATCTACGAGACCCCGGGCGGCACCATCCTGCTGACCGCGCACCGCAGCATCGAAAGCATCACCCTGGACCGCGAGGCCTGTCACCTGAAGGACAGCATCATGCCGCGCTATGCCGAGCTGATCTACAACGGCTTCTGGTTCAGCCCGGAACGGCGCATGTTGCAGGCGCTGATCGACGAGAGTCAGAAATCGGTGTCTGGCCGGGTGCGCCTGAAGCTGTACAAGGGCAACGTCAGCTGCATCGGCCGCGAAAGCCCGAACAGCCTGTACTCCATGGAGGTGGTCACCTTCGAGGACGACCAGGGTGCCTACGACCAGTTCGACGCCCAGGGATTCATCAAGCTGAACGCGCTCCGGCTGCGCCTGGGCGCATCGGCCGGGCGCAGAGGGGGGAACCTGTAAATGACTGTTTCCATGTATGATTTCAGCGTGCCGATGTTCAAGACCATGTTGACCGCACTGTCCGCGGTGCTCGACAAGGCCGCCGCGTTCTGCGAGGCGAAAAAGATCGAGCCGTCGGTGCTGACGACCGCGCGCCTGGCGCCGGACATGTTCGCCCTGGCGCGTCAGGTGCAGATCGCCACCGACATGGCCCGCGGCGGCGTCGCCCGCCTGGCCGGCATGGAGATGCCCTCGGTGCCCGATACCGAAACCACCTTCGACGAGCTGAAGACCCGCATCGCCAGCACCATCGCGTTCATGGAAAGCGTGCCGGCCGAGAAGCTGATCGGCAGCGAGACGCGCGACGTGGTGCTGAAGACGCGCGCCGGCGACCAGACCTTCGTGGGCTTGCGCTACCTGCAGTGGTTCGTCATTCCCAACGTCGTGTTCCACTGCGCCACCGCCTACGACATCCTGCGCCACAACGGGGTCGATGTCGGCAAGCGCGACTTCATGGGTTCGTAGCGACCCGCCAGGAACCGCAATACGGCTGAACGACCATGGCCACGGCGCTGCCCGCGTTCCTGCTGGCGTTCCCGGCGCTGTTTTCCATCGTCAACCCGCCCGGTGCCGCGTTCATCTTCAACGAGGTCACTGGCGACCTGACACGGCCGCAGCGGGTCCGCATCGCCAACAAGGTGGGGCTGTATTCCCTGCTGGTGATGCTGGCCTCGCTGTGGTGCGGCGCCTACATCCTGAACTTTTTCGGCATCTCGCTGGGCGCGCTGCGCATCGCCGGCGGCACGGTGGTCGCCGCGCGCGCCTGGGACCTGCTGAGCGCGCCCGAACGCCACGAGGCGCGCAAGCAGGAACAGGCAGAATCCTCCGGCCCGGCCGCCGAGGACATCGCCTTCTTCCCGCTGACCCTGCCCTTCACCACCGGCCCGGGCACCATCGCGGTGGCCGTGGCGCTGGGGGCGGAGCGGCCGAAGGCGGTCGACGCGCTGTTGGGGTTCTTCGTCGGCATGTCGGCTGCCGCGGCGGCGATCGCGCTGGTGGTTTGGTTCGCCTACCGCTCCGCCGACCGCATCGCCGATTACGTGGGTGCCTTGGCGCGGCGCACGATCGCGCGGCTGACGGCATTCCTGCTGCTGTGCATCGGCACCCAGATCGTCATCAACGGCGCCGGCGACGTGCTGGCGCAGATGCAGGTGGTGCGCTGACATGACCATTCGCGCCCATTCGCCCCTCGCCCGCGCCCGCGACGTGGCCGCCCTGGTGGGGACCGAGGCCGCCGCAATCGAGGCCGGCCGCGCCTTGACCGCGCCGGTGCTGGACGCCCTGCACGATGCCGGCCTGTTCCGCACGTTGCTGCCCCGCAGCCTTGGTGGCGAGGAACTGCCGCCGGCCGAGCACGTGCAGGTGATCGAGGCGATCGCCCGCGCCGACGCCAGCACCGCCTGGTGCCTGAACCAGGCCGCCGGCTGTTCGATGGCGGCGGCCTACCTGGCGCCGGACGCCGCCGCGTTGGTATGGGGCGACCCTCGCGCCGCGCTCGCCTGGGGCGTCGGGCCGGGTTCGACGGCGGACGCCGTGCCGGGCGGCTATCTGGTGACCGGCGCGTGGCGTTTCGCCAGTGGCAGCCGCCATGCCGGCTGGCTAGGCGGGCACTGCCAGCTGCGCCAGCCAGACGGCGGGCTGGTCGAACGCACGATGCTGTTCCCGCGCGAGGCCGCCGCCATCACCGACATCTGGCAGGTGATGGGCCTGCGCGGCACCGGCAGCGACAGCTACGCCGTGGCCGGGTTGTTCGTGCCCGACGCGCTGTCCGCCCGCCGCGACACCGATGCCGAGCGGCGGGAAGCGGGGCCGCTGTATCGTTTCTCGACCACGCATCTGTATGCCGCCGGGTTCGGCGCCGTCAGCCTGGGCATCGCCCGCGCCATGCTGGACGCCTTCGTGGCGCTGGCCCGCGAAAAGACCCCGGCGCTGACCGCCCGGGCGTTGCGCGACAACTCTGTGGTGCAACACGAGGTCGCCCTTGCAGAGGCGCGCCTGCGCTCGGCGCGCGCGTTGCTGCTGCAGACGTTGCATGAGGCGTGGAACGGCGTGCTGGCGGAGGGCAGCCTGTCGCTGGAACACCGGATGGCGATCCGCCTGGCCTCGACCTATGCGACTCACCAGGCGCAGGGCGTGGTACAGGTGTGCTGGCAGCAGGCGGGCGCGAGCGCGATCTTCGAGGGTGGGGCGTTCGAGCGGCGGTTCCGCGACATGCACGCTGTGACACAACAGGTGCAGGCGCGGAGTGCGCATTTCGAGACGGTGGGGGAGTTCATGCTGGGGGGTGAGGCTGGGCTGCGGTTTGTGTAGTTTCTACCGGCGTGGTCGGTCGCACAGGGCGAGTTCGAGATAGCTGGCGTCGTAGACCGTAAGCGGGTGCCGTTCAGCGCCCACCTGCTAAGAACCAGATTTACCGACGGCCTTCATCAATCAGTTCTTTCAGGCTGTTTCCTGCGCCAAGACTTATGCTTTTCCGCAGCGCCATGATCGTAATTGCTCACCCCGGCTGGAGGTAGCTTTGATCCGTTCAGTTGGCTGCGAGTGCTGTTCGTAGATCGTTGAGCACGGGGCGGCTGTTTGCCTTGGCGGTGCTGACGACGGAGCGGAATGCGGCA
>JAABUT010001717.1_pt1 | contig 23822 bp, 20 predicted proteins | sample 5559281 | NCBI WGS metagenome assembly JAABUT01 (sample SAMN10711880, study PRJNA513359) | rock metagenome | isolation source: Antarctica rocks | place: Antarctica: Victoria Land, Ricker Hills nord | collected 2016-01-04
GTTCTACGGCCCGCGCGGCCGCCCGGGCCGCCTGCGTGGAGAAGCTGGCGTGTTCCTCAAAGCCCAGGCTGAGCACCGCGCTGCCGGCCGTCAGCGGCGCACTGAGCGCCCGGAGCTCGCTGAGCGCATCCTGCGCGACGTACTCCAAGATCATGATCCCGGAGCTGCCGGGCGGTCCGCCGGCCAGAAAGGCCGGTAGCCCGGTCATCGCCGGGTCGACCAGGTCCCCGAGTCGGGCAGCTGACAGGGCGGCGAGCGGGAGCAGGGCGGCCCGGCTCTGATCCAGGGCCAGGGCGAGCTCGGCGGTGTGGAAGCCGCCGTGGTGGAAGACCTCCTCGCCCCGGACCAGTGGGTTCTCCGAGGCGGCGTTCGCCTCCACCTGTACGACCCTTCGCAGGTCAGCTAGCGCGTCCAGGGCCGCGCCGGCGACCTGCGGCAGGGCGCGCAACCCATAGGGGTCCTGCAGGCGGCGGCTGGGTAGCCCCAGCTGCGGCTGTCCCAGCAGCAGGCGCAGGTCGGCCGCGATCACCACGGCCCCCGGATGCCGGGCCGTGTGCACCGCTGCGGCGTACGCCTCCGGGGCCCCCTGCAGAGCGCAAAAGGACAGGGCCGCAACGACGGTCGCGGCATGCAGCAGGTCGTGCAGGTCCACGCAGGCCAGCGCCGAGGTCGCCACCGTCAGGGCGTTGCTGCTGATCAGCGCGAGCGCGTCGCCGGTGCCCAGCGCAACCGGAGCGAGGCCGGCTGCTGTCCAGGGCAGCTCTCCCAGCAAGGTCAGCCCGAGTTCGGCCAACGCCGACAGGTCGCCGGTGCCGACCGCTCCCCACCGGTGCAGCTCGGGAAGCGCCCCTTGGGCCAGGGCCTGGGCCAGCGCGTCGACCACCTCAGGTCGCACCCCCGATCCCGCCGCCAGCAACTGGTTGAGCCGGACCAGCACGGTCGCCCGGACGGTGGCCGGTGGCTCCAGTGGGCCGATGCAGGCCGCGTGACTGCGCAGCAGCCGGCGTCCATGACCGGCCAGATCCGCTGCCCGGACATCCTCGTGCCGTTGAGCGCCCACCCCCGTGGTGCGGCCGTACACCGGGCGCTGCAGCGCCGCCCGCTCAGCGCTGGCATGCGCGGCGGCGACGCGAACACGGGCTGCGGGATCCACCCTGGCTGCCCTGGCACTGCGGGCCACCGAGGCGATGTCCCGGCAGGTGAGGCGGCCGCCGTCCAGCGGTAGAGCAGGTTCGGGCGGCCCGGTGCGCATCGCAAGGGTGGCCGGGACCTCCTCGCCCGGGTGAGCAATCATTGCCCCACCTCTGACATCGCCCTTCCCAGCAGATGAAGCTGAAGGGATCTTGTCCCACACTTGGGGTTGCTCTCGGACTCGGAACCGGACCGGCAGCGAGCACATCGCCCTGCCAGCGGGGTTCTGTTTCTGTTCAGTCGCCGGCACTCCTGCTCGGTGGCACTGGGCTGGCCGACGCCCGCACTGGGCGCGTTGCTGCGGGCCGTCTGGCTGGGGCTCTAGCGGGTGGGGTGTGGGGGTGTCTGGCCCGATCCGCCGGCCGGTGGGACGGGCGGCGTGGCGCCCGGCGACCGGAGCCTGCTGCGCCGGGTGACCACACTGTTCAGGCCCTACCGCGTGGCGGTCTACGGTGTCGGCGTCCTGATCCTGCTGTCGTCCGGGCTCGGGGTGGTCAGCCCGCTGCTCATCCGGGTCGTGTTTGACCGGGGGCTGTTCGCTCGCGGCGGACCGGACCTCAGCCTCGCGCTGGTCCTGTACGGGGCGATGATCGCCGTCCCGGTCCTCGTGTCGCTGCTCGGGGTCTGGCAGAGCTACCTCACCAACCGGGTCGGGCAGGACGTCATGCGCGACCTGCGCAGCGAGTTGTTCAGCCACCTCCAGCGGCTGTCCCTGCGCTTTGTCACCGGCGCGCGCACCGGTGACTTCCAGAGCCGCCTGCGCGACGTTGCGCTTCAACGTGGAAAGCGGGCCTGCACGCGCGGGTCAGACGCCGTGCTTGACCTCTGACGCAAGGGCCTCGTTCAGGTGCCGGTGTAGGCCGCGAGGTGCTCGCCGGTGAGGGTGGAGCGGGCGGCGACGAGTTCGGCGGGTGTGCCCTCGAACACGATCCGGCCGCCGTCGTGGCCGGCGCCGGGGCCGAGGTCGATGATCCAGTCGGCGTGCGCCATGACCGCCTGGTGGTGCGCGATGACGAGGACCGACTTGGCGGAGTCGACGAGCCGGTCGAGCAGGCCGAGCAGCTGGTCGACGTCGGCGAGGTGCAGGCCGGACGTCGGCTCGTCGAGGACGTAGATGTCGCCCTTCTCGGCCATGTGGGTGGCCAGCTTGAGTCGCTGCCGCTCGCCGCCGGAAAGGGTCGTGAGCGGCTGGCCGAGGCTGAGGTAGCCGAGCCCGACGTCGGCGAGCCGGTCGAGGATGGCGTGGGCGGCCGGGGTGCGCGCCTCGCCGGCGCCGAAGAACTCCTGTGCCTCAGTTACCGACATCGCGAGCACCTCGCTGATGTCCTTCCCGCCGAGTGTGTACTCCAGGACCTCGGCCTGGAACCGCTTCCCCTCGCACTCCTCGCACCTGGTGGCGACGCCGGCCATGATCGCCAGGTCGGTGTAGATGACGCCGGCGCCGTTGCAGTGAGCGCAGGCGCCCTCGGAGTTTGCGCTGAACAGCGCCGGCTTCACGCCGTTGGCCTTCGCGAACGCCCTGCGGACCGGATCGAGCAGCCCGGTGTACGTCGCCGGGTTGCTCCGCCGCGAGCCACGGATCGGGGTCTGGTCGACCGACACCACCCCGTCCCGCCCCGACACCGAGCCGTGGATCAGTGAGCTCTTTCCCGACCCGGCCACGCCGGTCACCACCACCAGCACGCCGAGGGGGATGTCGATGTCGACGTCCTGCAGGTTGTGGGTGCTGGCGCCGCGGACCTCCAGCACTCCCGCCGGTGTCCGTACCGATGGCTTCACGCAGGCCCGGTCGTCCAGGTGTCGCCCGGTCAGTGTGCCGCTGGCCCGCAGCCCCTCGACGGTCCCCTCGAACACCACCTCGCCGCCCGCCGTACCGGCGCCGGGGCCGAGATCGACGGCGTGGTCGGCAATAGTGATCGTCTCCGGCTTGTGCTCCACGACCAGCACGGTGTTGCCCTTGTCCCGCAGCCGGAGGAGCAGGTCGTTCATCCGCTGGATGTCGTGAGGGTGCAGACCGACCGTCGGTTCGTCGAACACGTAGGTGACGTCGGTGAGCGACGACCCGAGGTGGCGGATCATCTTGACTCGCTGCGCCTCACCGCCCGACAACGTTGCCGACGCCCGGTCGAGGCTGAGATAACCCAGCCCGATCTCCACGAACGAGTCGAGGGTCTGCTGCAGCGTGGCGAGCAGCGGCGCGACCGACGGCTCGTCGAGACCGCGGACCCACTCGGCCAGGTCGCTGATCTGGATCGAGCACGCATCGGCGATGTTGCTGCCCCTGATCCGCGAGGAGCGGGCGGCCTTGCTGATCCGGGTGCCGCCGCACTCCGGGCAGGTCGAGAAGGTCACCGACCGCTCCACGAACGCCCGGACGTGCGGCTGCATCGCGTCGACGTCCTTGGACAGCATCGACTTCTGGATCTTCGGGATCAGGCCCTCGTAGGTGAGGTTGACGCCGTCAACCTTGATCTTGGTCGGCTCCTTGTGGAGCAGGTCGTTGAGCTCTTTCTTGGTGAACGTGCGGATCGGCTTGTCCGGGTCGAACAAGCCGCAGCCGCTGAAGATCCGGCCGTACCAGCCGTCCATGCTGTAGCCGGGGATGGTGAGCGCACCCTCGTTGAGCGACTTGCTGTCGTCGTACAGCGCCGTGAGGTCGATGTCGTTGATGGCGCCGCGGCCCTCGCAGCGTGGGCACATGCCGCCGGTGATGCTGAAGCTCCGTCGCTCCTTCGTGGTGGTGCCGCCGCGCTGGACGGTGACCGCTCCCGCGCCCGAGAGGGAGGCGACGTTGAACGAGAACGCTTGGGGCGAGCCGATGTAGGGCTTCCCGAGCCGGCTGTACAGGATGCGGAGCATGGCGTTGGCATCGGTGGCGGTGCCGACCGTGGACCGGGGGTCGGAACCCATCCGCTGCTGGTCGACGAGGATCGCGGTCGTCAACCCTTCGAGTACGTCGACCTCGGGCCGCGCCAGCATCGGCATGAAGCCCTGCACGAAGGAGCTGTACGTCTCGTTGATCAAGCGCTGCGACTCCGCGGCGATCGTGCCGAACACCAGAGAGCTCTTGCCCGAGCCGGAGACGCCGGTGAACACCGTCAGCCGGCGCTTCGGGAGATCGACGCTGACGTCCTTGAGGTTGTTCACGCGCGCGCTGTGCACGCGGATCAGATCGTGGTGGTCGGCAACGTGCAGCGCCGGCGACTGCGCGTCCGTCCTCGTGGCCTTGCTCATCGCGTCTCCCCCTGCTGGGCGGGGCCGCCTTCGCGGTCTCCGTCGGCGTCGGCTGGGCTGTCCGTCGGCGCGGCCATCAGCAGCGCTTCGCCGCCGCGGGAGCGGGGACCGGCACTCATCGGTCCGGAAGCAGCCCGAGCACGTTGCCGTCGGGGTCGCTGACGGTGGCCACCAGGCGACCGCCACCGACGTCGTGCGCGGGCTCCTTCACGGTGGCACCCGCGGCGGTCACCTCGGCCAGCTTCGCCTCGATGTCCGGCACGTGCCAGTAGGCCACCGGTCCGCTCATGCCCTGCGCTCCACCGCCGGGAACCAGCCCGATGTGCTGGCCCGCGGCCTGGAAGCCGACGTAGTAGGACTCGTCGGTCTGCGGCGGTACGCCGAGCAGGGCGGCGTACACGGCCTTGGCCGTCGCCAGGTCGGACACGGGATGCAGCACGGTCCTGATTCCCTGGGTGGAAGAGCCGGTCATGGTCACTCCTGACGTCGTGGGTCACCTCAACCCGATGGCAAGTGTCTGCTGCGCTCCGCTCAGCGGCCCACGGACCCCCCGGTCGGGGTGCTGCTGCCTCATCAACCCACACCCGCGCCCGTGCGCTGCCCTCCGCTTGTCCGAACGCGGCACGAGAGGGCAGCACCCGTCTGGGTCGGCGCGCCGCAGCCGAAGACCCTCCCCACGGGCGAGTGAGGGATCCGCGGCGGCAAGCGCTTAGGGCAGGCTTCGCAGGGAGGGCTGATCGCGCCATTGCTGGAGCCAGCCGACGCACACCCATCGACAGCAATGATCGTTGCCTTGAGCCGACCAGCTAAGGGGCGGCGTTCAGCAGCGTGTCTTCTGCCCTGGCGCACCGACTCGTGCCCGCACGCTCAGCGGCCTCGGGGCAGGCGGCACGGGAGCAGACAGGCTGCGGGGGCTGGGCCCGCGGGTCAGGTCCGGCGCGCTCGCCCGCCGATCGCGACCACCGGTGCTACCCCGTACGGTGCTGGTCCAGGACGTCAGGGCGTACGGGCGGAGGCACCGGTGGCAGGACTCGTGCAGGTCGTGGTGTTCGACGTGAACGAGACGCTGTCGGACTTGGAGCCGCTGCGGCGGCGCTTCACCGACGCCGGGGCGCCGGCCGGCCTGCTCGGGACCTGGTTTGCCAGCACGCTGCGCGACGGCTTCGCCCTGGCCGCGGCGGAGAGCTCGGCGCCGTTCCCACAGGTCGCGGCGGGCGCGATGCGCTCCCTGCTCAGTCTCGAGCCGCACCTGACCATGCCCGTCGAGGACGTGGTGACGTCGGTCCTGTCCGGTTTCAGCACACTGGTGCTGCACCCCGACGTGGCCGACGGCATGCGCGCGCTGGCTGCCGCTGGGGTGCGGATGATCACCCTGACGAACGGCTCGGCGGCGATGGCCGAGAAGCTGTTCGACCGGGCGGGGGTCTCCGGCCTGGTCGAGCAGCGGCTCTCTGTCGACGACGCCGGTCGGTGGAAGCCCCACCCGCGGTCCTACCAGTACGCCGCCGAGCAGTGCGGGGTGGCACTGGAACAGATGTGCCTGGTCGCGGTTCATCCGTGGGACACCGAGGGCGCGAAGCGGGCCGGGATGCGGTCCGCCTGGATCGACCGTAACGGCGCCCCCTATCCCGAGGCGTTCCTGCCGCCCGACGTCGCCGGACCGGACCTGTCGAGCGTGGCCCGCGCGATCCTGGCCCTGTAGGGCCCGCACTACCGGACCGGGGCATGATGCAGCCGTGCCCACCTCCCGCGCTGCGCCTGTCCCGACCGCTGTGCTGACCCACGACGAGGCTCTGGCGCTCTGCGCTGCTGCTCGCGTTGCGGCTGACGAGATGGGGGTGCCGATGGCCGTCGCCGTCATGGACCCGGCCGGCCACCTGGTGGCGCTGACCCGGATGGACGGTGCGCCGTGGATCACCGCGACGGTGGCCCAGGGCAAGGCCTGGACATCGGCGGCGTACGGCACGCCGAGCGCGGCGCAGAAGGAGAAGATGGCGGCGCTGCCGAACTTTGCCGGCGCCCTCACCGCGATGACGCACGGGTCCTACACGCCGCAGACCGGCGCGGTGCCGGTCTACCGGGGCGGGGTGCTGCTCGGAGCCGTTGGCGCCAGCGGCGGTACCGGGGAGCAGGACGAAGCCGTAGTCGCCGCGGCGGTGCAGGCGGTGGGTGCGTCGACGGCGGCCTGAGTGGGTAGCAGGCTGCCGTGTGATACTGACAACTCGGGACAATAACGCCCAAGTCACTCGGAGGTCGATGTGTGGTCCGTCCAAGCACGTAGGCGAGCGGTGGTGCTGGGGGCCGGCGCCCTCGCGCTGTCGTCGGTGTCTGTCGCCTCGGCAGCGGGCCACGGCCCGAAGACCGGCCAGCCCCGCACGACGACGACGACCACGTTCGGGTCGACCTTCGCCGTCGGCCAGATGCAGGGCCAGACCGTCGGTGCCGCTGGGTGCGGGACCAACATCGCCGGTGAACCCTCCCTGCACGTGTCCAAGGCCGGCCTGGTCGTCCTGGGCTCCGAGGACGGCGTCGGCGGCGGCAGCCAGCTCTGGCGGGGCACCCAGCGAGGCGGTACGGGCGCGTCGGCGTGCAGCCTCACCTACTCCGGCCAGCCCAACGCCGTCAGCGGCGTCGGCGCGTCCGGCGGCGACATCGACACCGCGATCGCCCCGGTCAAGGACCCGGTGACGGGCAAGTACCGCGTGTACGTGGCGAGCCTGAATTTGGCGAGCATCAACGTCGCGACCTCGACCGATGACGCCAAGACCTTCACCCAGGTCCCGGTCCAGGCCGGTGTGCCGGTGGATGACCGCGAGTGGATCGCGGCGTACGGCGCCTCGACCTCGCTGCTGACCTACCACGACATCCTGAGCAACAACATCGACGTGCTGCGCAGTGACACCGGCGGAGGCCCGTACGTGCAGACCGCAACGGCTATCCCCTCGACCGACTACAAGGCCAGCAACAACGAGCTGGGCAACATCGCCATCGACCACAACATCAAGACCGCGGGCGGCGGCTTCTACGCCTACCAGTCGTTCGTCGCGCCCTCCAAGGACCCGGGACCGACCGGCCTGGTGAGCAGCGCGCCGTACAACGAGGCCTTTGCGGCGGTGTCCAGCGACGGCGGCCACACCTTCGCCGACAGGCCGATCCCGTGCTCGACCACGAGCGGCGGGTCGCTCAACCACCAGTTCCCGAACGTCTCGGTCGCCCCGAACGGCTCACTGGTGGAGACCTGGTCGAACGACTCCAAGGTCTTTGCCGCGCGTTCCGCCGACCACGGACGCACCTGGACCTGCACCGGCTCGCTCAGCAACGGCCTCAAGCAGGCCGTCGAGCCGTGGGTCGTGGCCTCGGCTACCGGGACCGACCTGGTCTACTACGGCACGGCGGACTCCCCGAGCGCGAACCAGCTCTGGTCGGTCTACCTGGTCCAGGACACCGGCAGCGGTTTCGGCGCCCCCAAGCAGGTGACGACGGTGCACCGCGGGACGATCTGCGAGGGCGGCGTCAACTGCACTACCGGTCGGCAGCTGTTCGACGACTTCGCCGTGGACACCGACCCATCCGGTTACGCCCACATCGCCTACAGCCACGACGCTCCCGGCCTTGGTGGCAGCGGCACCTACACCGGGAACGCCGTGCAGACCTCCGGCACGACGATCGGCGCGCCGAACTAGCCAGTAGCCCCACCGGCCGGCGGCGCCCCACGGGGGCCGCCGGCCCGGGCGTGCAGTCAGCCGAGCCGGTACATCGCCTCGAGTCTCGCCCGGTCGAGGCTGTCCGGCGCGGTGGCGTGCGGCTGCGACTGCAGGCAGCTGCTGGTCCTGCTGTCGTGATCCAGCCCCAGCGCATGACCGAGCTCATGGCAGGCCACGGCCCGGTGCTCGCCCGCGCTCATGCGGTAGCTGTCGTTCAGCTGGACCTGCACCGTGCCCGCAAAGGTCTGCATCTGGCCCGGGGTCGCGTGCGTGACACCCGACCAGTCCGTCAGGCCGTACCAGCCCTCCCGGACGACGACGCAGGGCATCCCGGCCCGGCACGACGCGCCGTAACGGAAGCGCACGTGGGGCGTGGCCCACTCCCGACTGGCGGCCCGGACCGGCCACGCCCAGCCGGTCCGGTCCACCACGTCCACGACGAGCTCGCGCTGACCGGGCCGCATCAGCCAGTGCAGGCCGGTGCCGCCGACGGCGGCGGTCCGCACCGGTACCGCGCGCGCCGGCAGGACGGACCGGCCGGCCGCTGGTGCTGCGCTGGGCGCTGAGGTGGCCGCCGTCACGGGCATCGTCGCCGTCAGGGCTCCGACCAAGGCTGTGGTCGCGATCAGGGCTCGCCGGGGTGCCGTCACTTCTGTCGTCCTCCAGTATCTCGGTGGGCTTGCTCCCGACAGTAGGCGCCCCCGCCCGCGGGCAGCTCCCACCGTCGGGGGCAGGACGCAGGACGGAGCAGGCCGCCCGGTGAAACAAAGGCCTGGTAGCCGCCGTTGTGCTGGTTGTCGACGATGTCGTCGTCCGGGACCGGTGAAAAGGAGGGCGGATGCCGTCGTGGCCGCTTGCCACCCCGTGGCTCGCCGCCGTTCTGGGGTTGCTGTCTGCACTTGTGCTGCTGCGCTCCGCCCCCCGGCTCGGCGCCCACCGGGGCCGCGCCGTCGGTGTCCTGCTGCTCGCGCTGGCCATGGGTTCCTATGCCAACGCGTACTTCGCCTACCTGCCCAAGCTCGGTGACGTGGCCGGCCCGCGGCCGTGGCCGGTCGCCAGCGCTCAGGTGGCGTCGCAGCCGGTAGGCGCTGCGGTCGCCTCCACGCAGGAGGCGACCTACCGGTCCCGAGGGGCGGTGGTGACACTGGCCCTGCGCGGTGCCATCAGCCGTACGCCGACACGTGGCGCGCTGGTCTACCTGCCACCGCAGTACTTCTCCCAGCCCGCCCGCCGCTTCCCGGTGCTGTACCTGCTGCACGGCTCACCGGGGGTCCCGCTCGACTGGTTCCGGGGTGGTGAGGCAGCCGCCGCGGGCCTGACGGCGGCCCGGGCCGGCAGTCCGGCCATCCTCGTGGCACCCCGCATGTCCACCGGGTGGCTCGCCGACTCCGAGTGCGTCGACGGACCGGCGCTGCAGGCGGAGAGCTACCTGGTCGACGATGTCGTGCCCGACATCGACCGGCTGCTGCGTACGACGCGGGCGGCTGTCGCCCGGGGTGTGGCCGGCAACTCCGCCGGTGGGTACTGCGCGTTAGCCGTGGGGCTCCGGCACCCTGCGGTGTTCTCGCACGTGGCCGCACTGTCGCCGCTGACCATGCCGACCTACACCTACGGCACCCTCGCCGACCTGTTCGGCCACCCGGCGGACCTCCCGGCCGTGGTCGAGCGGCATACCCCCGGCTGGCTGCTTCAGCACCGCCCCGACAGTCGCAGCGTCCAGCTCCGGATCGATGTCGGCGATGCCGACCCGCTCCAGAAGGACGCCCGGGTCCTGGCGGTCCTGGACAAGCGGGTGGGTGGTCACCCGCAGCTCGTCGTACGTCCCGGTGGGCACACGTTCCGGGTGTGGCGACCTGCACTGCGCGACGCCGTGGGCTGGTTCGCCCGTGGGGCCGGCTCGCAGGGGACCTGAGCCCGTCAGCCCGCGGCCAGCAGGGCCTGGGCGGTGGCTGTGTCGGTCACCAGCTGGTTGAACCAACCGGCTCGCGCGCCCGCCTTGATGCTCAGCAGCTTCTCCGTACCGGTGGCCAGAGCGATCGTGGTCGGGATGCGCTGCAGCGTCTCGAGGTCGGTCGAGAGCAGGCGCTCGGAGCCGGGGAACGCCAGGGGCCGGCCGTCGCGGTCGTAGAAGCGGGCGCAGATGTCGCCGGCGGCGCTGCGCAGCCAGGGGTCGTCGGGCGAGAAGGAGCCGTGCAGGGACTGCCGGCCCAGCGGAGGGGCGCCGACGCCGAGCAGGGCGCACCGGGCGCGCCCCCACAGGTCCAGGACGGCGCGCGTCCCCGGGTCATCGAGCAGGCGCTGACGTAGAGCCTGGCTGGGCAGGACCGGCGCGTACAGGAACGCCGGGCGGCCGCGCACCTTGTCCGCGACCTGCCTGGTGATCTCGTTCGTCTGGTACCACGCCTCGGGCTCGTCCCGGCCCCCGACGGTCGGCACGATCACGACGCCGGGCAGGTCAGGCAGGTCGGCCTGCGCAGCCGCATGCACGGTACGGCCGGACGACACGAGCAGTACGTCGCCCGCGCGCAGCTCGGCCGCCAGCAGGGCCTGTCGCACGGCTGGTGCCAGCGCAGCGCCCTGCGCGGGCCGGGTGCCGGCCGGGACGAGCCAGACCTTCGCGAGGCCCAGTGCGGCGGCAGTCCTGCAGGCGAGCTCGTCCTGGCCGCCGGCCGCCGGCTCGATGACGTCGATGCGCACGATGCCGACCCGGCGGGCCTCGGCGAGCAGCCGGCTGACGGTCGGGCGGCTGGTGCCCAGGCGGTCGGCGATCTCGGCCTGGGTCGCCTCCTGCAGGTAGTACAGGCGCGCGGCGGCGACCATCAGCTCGGGCGCGAAGCGGGCCGCGTCGAGCGGACCGGAGTGATCACTCATGCCTGCGGATCGTGTCACGGTCATGGGCCGATGGACCACCTCTGCTCGAACACATCACGGTTGCACAATTGTGCTGGACATCGGTTCTCCGAGGACCCTAGGGTGAGGTCGGTCACACAACGAGCAGTTGCGAGGAGGGATCACCGTGCCGGACACGATGCGGGCAGTGGTCTGCCACGGGCCCGAGGACTACCGACTGGAGCAGCTGCCGGTGCCGTCCCCGGGCCCGGGCGAGGCCCTGGTGCGGGTGGAGGCCGTCGGAATCTGCGCGAGCGACCTGAAGTGCTTCCACGGTGCCGCCAAGTTCTGGGGCGATGAGCACCGGCCGGCCTGGGCCGAGACCGGCGTCGTACCGGGCCACGAGTTCGTCGGCGAGGTGGTGCAGCTGGACGACCAGGCCCGCCGGCGCTGGGGGATCGAAGCGGGTGACCGCGTCGTCAGCGAGCAGATCGTGCCCTGCTGGCACTGCCGCTACTGCCGGCGCGGGCAGTACTGGATGTGCGCTCCGCACGACATCTACGGCTTCAAGCGGCGTACGCCGGGAGCGATGGCCGAGTTCATGCTCTACCCGGCGGACGCGCTGGTGCACCCCATCAGCAAGTCGCTCCCGGCCGCCCACGCCGCCTTCGCCGAGCCGCTGTCCTGCGCCCTGCACGCCGTGGAGCGCGGCGGGATCACCTTCGACGACGTCGTGGTCGTCGCCGGCTGCGGCCCGATCGGGCTCGGCATGGTGGCCGGAGCGGCCGCCAAGAACCCGGCGCACGTCGTCGCCCTCGACGTCAACGACGCCAAGCTGGAGCTGGCCAAGCTCTGCGGCGCCGACCTGACGATCAACATCGCGCAGGAGGACCCGCTCGCGATCGTGCAGGGCCTGACCGAGGGCTACGGCGCCGACGTCTACCTGGAGGGCAGCGGGCACCCCTCCGCCGTACTGCAGGGTCTGACGCTGCTGCGCAAGCTCGGGACCTACGTCGAGTACGGCGTCTTCGGCTCGGACGTGAGCGTGGACTGGAGCATCATCAGCGACGACAAGGAGCTCGACGTCCGGGGTGCGCACCTGGGCCCCCACTGCTGGCCCGCGGCGATCCGGATGCTCGAGTCCGGGCGTCTGCCGCTGGACCGCATCATCACCCACCAGCTGCCGCTGGAGCAGTTCGAGCAGGGCCTCGAGCTCGTCGCCGACGGGACCCGCTCGATCAAGGTCTCACTGATCCCCTAACGACCGGGGCGGCGACCGCCGGCCCGCGCGACCCAGCACCACGAAGGACCGCCACACCGGCGGATCCACGAAGGAGAAGCCCGTGAACCAGGTCCGACTGCGCCTTCCCGCGCTCGCCATGGCTGCTGTGGCCGCGACGGCCCTCAGCGCCTGCGCCTCGACCACCGCCAAGACCGGCTCGGCCGGCTCCGGCGCCAAGGGGTCCGCGGGGTCCGCGGCGACGAACGCCAAGATCGCCTTCCTGATGCCCGACATCGCCTCGACGCGCTACGAGCTGTTCGACAAGCCGCTGTTCGTGGCGAAGATGAAGCAGCTGTGCTCGGGCTGCGAGGTGCTCTACCAGAACGCTGAGGGGGACGCGTCCAAGCAGCAGCAGCAGGCCAACTCGGTCATCGCGCAGGGCGCCAAGGTCATCGTCATCGACGCCGTCGACTCGGCGGCCGCGGCGACCATCGTGCAGACCGCTCAGGCCAGGGGCATCTCGGTCGTCTCCTACGACCGGCCCATCCCGGCCAAGAAGGCCGACTACTACGTCTCCTTCGACAATCAGAAGATCGGCGCGCTCATCGCGCAGAGCCTGGTCGACCACCTGAACAAGACCGGCGCCAAGGGCGGCCTGCTGCAGGTGAACGGCTCCCCGACCGATGCCGCTGCCGGGCTGATCAAGAAGGGCGTGCACAGCGTCGTGGACACCAGTGGGCGCAAGCTGCTGGCGGAGTACGACACGCCGATGTGGCAGCCCGCGAAGGCGCAGGAGTGGGCCAGCGGCGAGATCACCCAGTTCAAGGGCCAGATCGCCGGGGTGGTCGCGGCCAACGACGGCACCGGAGGTGGCGTGATCGCGGCGTTCAAGGCCGCCGGCGGCGCGGTCCCGCCGGTGACCGGCAACGACGCGGAGCTCGCCGCCGCGCAGCGCATCCTCAACGGCGACCAGTACAACACCATCTCCAAGCCGATCAAGACCGTGGCCGAGGCCGCCGCCGAGGTGGCCTACGAGTTCGCCTCCGGCAAGAAGCCTCAGGGCAAGACCACCCTGTTTGACACGCCGTCGGAGCTGTTCGTCCCGACCGTCGTGACCAGCGCCAACCTCAAGGACACGCTGATCACGAACGGTCCCCTCAAGGCCGCCAAGATCTGCACCACGGCCTACGCCGCCGCCTGCAAGAAGGCCGGCATCTCCTAGTACGTGCTGGTCCCTCGCCGTGCCAGCACGGCGGGGGACCAGCGCCCACACGTTCGGCGCGGCACACAAGGCACACCAGGCACTCGACGAAGGGCCCAGGGCATCGATGACGCACCCCACCCCCACGCAGACCTCCAGCAGCACCGGCACGGTGCTCTCGCTGCGGGGCATCACCAAGACCTTCGGTGCGGTCGCCGCGCTGACCCACATCGACATGGACGTCGCCGCCGGTGAGGTCGTCGCGGTGGTCGGCGACAACGGGGCCGGCAAGTCCACGCTGGTGAAGGTCCTGTCGGGGGTGCACCTGCCCGACTCGGGTGAGATCACCTTCGAGGGCCGGGCGGTGAGCGTCCCGAGCCCGGCGGGCGCGCACGCGCTCGGGATCGCCACCGTCTACCAGGACCTGGCGCTGTGCGAGAACCTCAACGTCGTCGAGAACCTGTTCCTCGGTCAGGAGATCGGCGGCCTGCGGCTCGACGAGGTCCAGATGGAGAACCGGTCGTGGGAGCTGCTGCGGCAGCCGTCGGCGAAGATCCCGACGGTGCGCCTGCAGGTCGCCGCGCTGTCCGGCGGCCAGCGCCAGACCGTGGCGATCGCCCGCTCGCTGCTCGGGGACCCCAAGGTCATCATCCTGGACGAGCCCACCGCTGCGCTGGGAGTCGCCCAGACCGCGGAGGTGCTCAACCTGGTCGAGCGGCTGCGTGAGCGCGGGCTCGGCGTGATCATGATCAGTCACAACATGGTCGACGTGAAGGCCGTTGCCGACACCGTGGTAGTGCTGCGCCTCGGCCGCAACAACGGGGTGTTCCGGGTCGACGAGGTGTCCTCCGAGGACATCATCGCGGCCATCACCGGCGCCTCGGACAATGTCGTCACCCAGCGCTCGGCTCGCCGGGCCGGGTCGGAGCAGGACCGCGACAAGGAGCTGAGCTCATGACCGATCTCGAGACACCGGTGGCGGCCGGCTCCGTCGCGACCGACCGGCAGGACGAGCGCCTGCGCGCGCAGGGCGCCGGGGTCTCCGGCGTGGTCCGTTCCGCCGTCGACCGGGCAAAGGGCGGTGATCTCGGGATCCTGCCGGTGGCCGCCGGCCTGCTCGTGATCTGGGCCGTGTTCCAGAGCCTCAACCCGATCTTCCTCAGCAGCGCCAACCTGGTGAACCTGGCGATGGAGTCGGTGCCCGTGGGCGTGATCGCGCTGGGCATCGTCGTCGTGCTGCTCCTGGGCCAGATCGACCTGTCGGTCGGGTCGGTCAGCGGCCTGTCCTCAGCGCTGGTCGCCGTGCTGTTCGTCAACCAGCACCTGCCCGTCGCGCTGGCGATCGTGGCCGCCGTGCTGAGCGGGACCGTGATCGGCCTGGTCTACGGCCAGCTGTTCAACCGGTTCGGCATCCCGAGCTTCGTCATCACTCTCGCCGGTCTGCTCGCCTTCCTCGGCCTGCAGCTGTACGTCCTGGGCAAGGAGGGGTCGATCAACATCCCCTTCGACTCACGCCTGGTCTTCTTCGCCCAGCTGGCCTTCGTACCGCACCCGCTGGCGTACGTGCTGGCTGTGCTCGCCGCCGGTGGCCTGTTCGCGACCGGCCTGGCGCGGGCCCGGGCCAGGAAGAAGGCCGGCCTGTCCGGGCTGTCCGTCCAGCTGCTCGCGCTGCGCAGCGGGGTGCTGCTGGCGGTGCTGCTGTTCGTCACCTATTTCCTCAACCTCGACCGCGGGATCGGCTGGATGGTCGTGTTCTTCGTCGCGCTCGTGCTGGTCATGCACTACGTCCTGACGCGGACGCGCTTTGGCCGCACGCTGTTCGCGGTCGGCGGCAACGCCGAGGCGTCCCGCCGGGCCGGCATCAACGTCAAGCGCGTCTACACCTCGGCGTTCGTCCTGTGCTCCACCCTCGCGGCCATCGGCGGGGTGCTCGCCGCCTCCCGGCTCGCGGCCGCCAACCAGGCCAGCGGCACCGGTGACGTCAACCTCAACGCCATCGCCGCAGCGGTCATCGGCGGCACGAGCTTGTTCGGCGGTCGCGGTTCGGCCTTCGCAGCGCTGCTCGGCATCGTGGTGATCCAGTCCATCTCGAGCGGTCTGACCCTGCTCAACCTGGACTCCTCCTACCGCTTCATGGTGACCGGGGCCGTACTGCTGCTCGCCGTGGCCCTGGACTCGGCAGCGCGGCGGTCCAGGACCTCGCACGGCAGGGCGTGACCTGCGCCCAGGACTGGCTACCGTCACCCGGGTGAGCCAGCGCGACATCGAGCCGCCCCGGGTCACGGTGTCGAACCCTTCCGGTTCGGCGTCGCCCAGCCCGGAACGGCCACCGGTCCTGCGGTCGCGGCGGGCCGCCCGGCGGGGCCTGCCGGCCGTCTTCGTCGCGCTGGTCGCCGCCGTCGTCGCGGCCCGGCTGATCGGTGCCTCCTCGGCCGCCGGGGCACCCCTGCTGCAGCTGAACGGCGACCAGGCGGTCTTCCTGAGCATCTCGCCGACCGGGCCGGACAGCTCTCGGATGCAGGTGCCGTTCCAGCTGCGCAACCGTGGGCGGGCCGCCATCACCGTCCTCGGCGCCGAGATCCCCGGCAGCCTGCTTGGCACGTCTGGTCCCGCTGACCCCGTGGCTCCGGGCGGACTCGGGCAGCTCGTGCTCGAGCAAGCCGTCACCTGCCGAACCGGTCAGCCGCCGGTCGTCCCGGGCGCGGGCACACACCTTCGCGCGCGGGTGCGCTCCGACGGGGTGGAGCGCACGGTCGCGCTCGTCCTTCCCCGGGAACCGCGCAGCTCGGTGGTCGAGGAGCTCGATCGGCTGTGCGGCTGGGTCCCGGTGCCCGAGGCGGTGCGCTTCGTCTCGGGTCCGGCGCACCGGGCCCACGGCCAGTGGCTCATCCCGCTGACGATGTTCAACTCTTCCGCCCAGGTGGTGCGGCTGACCGGCGTCGGCGCGCTGTCGCCGGCGCTGCGCCTGGCGCTGCGGGACGGCCGGGGGCCGGTCGAGCTCGCACCGGCGACCGGCCCCCGGCCACTGCCCGAAGGGCGGGCCAGCTCCCTGCACCTCGAGCTGGCGGTCAGCCGCTCGGCCCGGCCGTGTCCCGCAACCGCGCCGGGGACGCTGGCCCTGATCACGGTCGACCACGGACGGGGTACGCCTGGCAGCGTCCTGCACCCGCCCGACGAGCGCGGCGTGCTGCCGGGGCTGCTCGCGGCGCTCTGCCGCTGAGCCCGTTAGGCCGGTGGCGCGGGCTCCTGCCGCTCGGCCAGGCCGTGCACGAGTTCACGGGTGGCCGGGTACAGCTCGACGTAGGTGCCGTACAGGTCGTCGTACAGCGACCGCCGGGACTGCTCCGGGGTGATGACCGACCCGGCTCGGGCCCAGTCCGTGGACGTATCGAGCAGCCCGGCACCGATGCCGGCGAGCAGCGCGTCGCCGTAGCTCGCGCCGATCGTCTGGGCGGGCACGAGCTGCTCGCGGCCGGTCACGTCGCTGACGATCTGCGTCCACAGCCCGCCCTGGGTGCCCCCGCCGACGGCCGAAATCCGCAGCGCCGGCCCGGCCGCGCCGTCCAGGAACTCCAGGATCTGCCGGATGCCGCAGGCGATGCCCTCGTACACCGCCCGGAACAGGTGCCCGCGGTCGTGCCGCAGGCTCAGTCCGGCGATCACGCCGCGCGCCTTCGCGTCGAAGATCGGGGTGCGCTCGCCGGCGAAGTACGGCAGGACGACCAGGCCGGCCGCGCCCGGCGGGGTGGCTGCGGCCTCGCTGACAAGCTGCGCGAACGGCACCCCGCCGGTCAGCTGCTGCAGCCAGGCGGTCAGGCTGCCCGAGGTGCTCATGCCGGCCGCGAGGGTGTAGGTCCCCGGCTCGACACCGGCGGTGGTCCAGAGCTTGGCGTGCGAGCGCAGCTCGTGGAGCACCTGCACGAAGAACATCGTCGAGCCGTACATGAGCATCAGGTCGCCGGGCCGTCGTACGCCGGCGCTGAACGCCTCGGCCCAGGCGTCCACCGTGCCGGCGCAGACCGGGGTGCCCTCGGGCAGCCCGGTCTCCTCGGCGGCAGCGGCGTGCACGCGCCCCACCACCTCGCTGGGCCATGCCAGGCGGGGCATCTCCAGGCCGGCCATGACCTCCTGCGCCCAGTCCTCGCACCAGGCGTTGGCGCGGATGTCGTACAGCGGGTCGCACTGGCTGGCCGTGTGGTGGTCCAGGACATATTCGCCGGTCAGACGCGCCACGACGAAGGAGTTCGAGTTGTACCAGCGGGTGGCGCGCGCCCACGCCTGCGGCTCGTGGCGCTGCACCCACAGTGCCTTCGGGCCGACGGCCTGCGTGGTCAGGGGCGTGCCACCGCGCTGGAGGATGCGCTCCCCGCCGTACCGCTCGGTGAGCTCCTCGATCTCGGCCGTCGCCCGCATGTCGATGCCGTACAGGATCGCGGGGCGTACGGGCTCGACTTCGGCGTCGCACAGCAGCAGGCAGGGCCCGACGCCGCTGACGCAGACCCCGGCGATGTCGCCTTCGCCGGCCGCCTGGACGAGCTCGCGGCACACGTCGACGACGTCTGCCCACCAGACCGCCTCTGCATCGACCTCGGCCCACCCGGGGCGGGGCAGGGACATGCTGTGCGGCCGGCTCGTGGTCGCGACGATCTGGCCGTTGGGGATCGTCAGCACGGCCTTGGTGCTTCCGGTGCCCATATCGACGCCGATCAGGTAGTTCTGCACGCACACCGCCGCATCTTCGGGGACCGTGCGCGGATCGTAGGTCGCCCGGGCCATGGCAGCAGCCCGCCAAGGTGTGCGGGCCCATGCGGTTGTGCGAGCGTGGAGCCCCATGACGACGGAGTCCGCGATGAGCACACTGCAGACCGAGGCCCGCGCCCGCCCGCGCGTGGTCATCATCGGCTCCGGCTTCGGCGGCCTGTTCGCCGCGAAGGCGCTGCGCCGGGCCGACGTCGAGGTCACGGTTGTCGCGCGCACGACCCACCACCTGTTCCAGCCGCTGCTCTACCAGGTGGCGACCGGGATCTTGTCCGAGGGCGAGATCGCGCCGGCCACCCGCGAGATCCTGCGCCGACAGCGCAACGCCAGGGTCCTGCTCGGTGAGGTCACCGCCATCGACCTTGCGACGCGCACGGTGAGCTCGCAGATCCTGGACCGGGTCACCCTCACGCCGTACGACCACCTGATCCTCGCGGCCGGCTCCACGCAGTCCTACTTCGGCAACGACCAGTTCGCCGAGCACGCCCCGGGCATGAAGAGCATCGACGACGCGCTGGAGCTGCGCGGCCGGATCTTCGGCGCGTTCGAACTGGCCGAGGCCAGCAACGACCCGGCCGACATCGACCGGCTGCTGACCTTCGTGGTCGTCGGAGCCGGCCCGACCGGGGTGGAGATGGCCGGCCAGATCACCGAACTCGCCCGTCGTACGCTGCCGGGGGACTTCCGCTCGATCGATCCCAGGACCGCCCGGGTGGTCCTGCTGGACGCAGCCCCGCAGGTGCTGGGTTCCTTCGGGGAGAAGCTCTCGGTCAAGGCCATGGAGCAGCTGCGACGCATCTCGGTCGAGGTGCAGCTCGACGCCAAGGTCGTCGATGTGGACGCTGCCGGTATCGAGGTCGAGGACGGCGACGGCAGCCGGCGCCGCATCGGGTCCGTCACCAAGATCTGGGCGGCCGGTGTGGCCAGCTCACCGCTGGGGCGCCAGGTGGCCGAGCAGTCCGGGGCCGGGGTGGACCGGGCGGGCCGGGTCCACGTCCAGCCGGACCTGACCCTGCCTGGGCATCCCGAGGTGTTCGTCATTGGCGACATGATCGCCCTGGACGACCTGCCGGGCGTGGCGCAGGTCGCGATCCAGGGCGCCAAGCACGCGACGAAGGCCATCAGGGCCGAGCTCAAGGGCCGACCGACGAGCATCGCGTTCCACTACCGCGACAAGGGCAGCATGGCGACGGTCTCGCGCTTCCATGCCGTGGTCAGCGTGGGCCGCTTCCGCCTCGCCGGCTTCATCGCCTGGCTGATGTGGCTGGCGCTGCACCTGGTCTACATCGTCGGCTTCAAGAACCGCCTGACGACCCTGCTGCACTGGGCCGTCAGCTTCGTGGGCCGCGGCCGGTCCGAGCGGACCACCACCACCCAGCAGGTGCTCGCCCGTCAGGCCTTGGCCAAAGCCGGCACCGGATTCGAACCGACCTTGCGGCCGTAGCGACTGATGCTCCAGCGCGGTCAGCCGTAGACGAGCCGCGTCACCCAGTCCGCGACGACGGCGGGCTTGCTCTCGCCCTCGATCTCGACGGTCACCGTCCGGACCAGCTGCAGGGTGTTGGGGTCGCGCTGCTCGACGTCCTTGACGGCGCTCCGGACGCGGATCTTCGAGCCGACCTTGACCGGTGCCACGAAGCGCACCTTGTCGAAGCCGTAGTTGACGCCCATGACGATGCCCTCGAGCGTCTTCGCGTCCTGCGGCACCGACGCCGACAGGTGCGTCAGCATCGACAGCGTCAGGAAGCCGTGCGCGATGGTCATGCCCCAGGGCGACAGCTCGGCCGCCAGCTTGGGGTCGACGTGGATGAACTGGCGGTCCTCGCTGACCTTGGCGAAGGCGTCGATGCGCTCCTGGGTCACCACGAACCAGTCCCCGGCGCCCTCGTCGGTCCCTCTCGCAGCAGTCATCAGGGCGTACGCGTTCTCGCCGTTGGTCGTCATGCCACACAACTACCAGGTGCCGCCGGCGCTACAGCTGGCCGGGCGCCTGCTCGGGGTTCGCGCCGGGCTCCGGGGCGAAGGGGGCGGCATCAGGTAGCGGGACGTGCGTGCTGTCGTTGGTGCTGGAGGCGACCCCCACCGAGGCGGTGTCCAGGGAGCCGCCTTCGCGTGGTCCGGCCTCGTCGGTGCTGCGCACGACGATGACCGAGTCGCCCTCGCGTACGGCGTGCACGCCCTCCTGCCCGCTGAGCTGGTGAATCAGGTCGCTGATCCGCGAGGCCAGCGCGATGTCGAGCTCGGTGACGCCACCCGCGTCGTGGGTCCACAGGACGTAGCGCGTGGCGCCCCCGTCGTCCTCGAGCACGGGGTGGTGGTCCATCGACTCTGCTGCCTCGGCCACTGCCTCGCGCAGCCGGCCGTCGAGCTCGGTGTCCAGGCGAATGGTGCGCCAGATCCTCTCGGGGCCGCCCTCCCAACCCGGCAAGGAGCGCAGCGTGTCGGTCAGCAGGTCCTGCTCGATGAGTGTCGTCATGGTGGTGGCGTCCCCCTGCACGACGATCTTCACGCTCCTGCGGGGCCGCCGTCCTGTGCTGCGTCCCGCGTGCTTGGCACGGGTTCGGGTGGGTCGTGAAGATCGTCGTGGCGGTTCAGCGCGTGGCGCACGCTCAGCGAGCCGTGCCGGACGACACGACGATCTTCACGACGGGCGGAACCCGGCGCGCGGTGATCGCTGCTGGCAGGCTGACGCTCGTGACGGACCGGGTGATCGTGGTGGGCGCCGCGGTGTTGCGCGACGGTCGGGTCCTGGCCTGCCGGCGCATCGGACCGCCGGACCTGGCCGGCTGGTGCGAGTTCCCCGGTGGCAAGGTCGAGGCCGGCGAGACCGACGGTCAAGCGCTCGTACGCGAGCTCGCCGAGGAGCTGCAGGTCCGAGCGGTCGTCGGCGAGCGGCTCGGGCCCGACGTCCCGATCGGCGGTACGGCGGTTCTGCGGGTACATCTGGTGACGATCGAGGGCGAACCGCAGTTCGTCGACCACGACGCGCACCGGTGGCTGAGCGCGGACGAGCTCGGGGCCGTTGCGTGGCTGCCGGTCGACCTGCCGCTGGTCGCCCTGCTCCCCGACCTGCTCTGACCCGAACCCGGCTGACCGGGACTCGGGCGGCTGACCCGAACCCGGCTGACCCGGACTCGGGCGGCTGACCCGAACCCGGGCCGTCCGGACTCCGGCGGCTGACCCGAACCCGGCTGACCCGGACCCGGGCCGCTGCCCCGAGCCCAGCCCGCTGGCCAGACGCCCGTTGCGGATGGTCCGCTGCGCACGCACGCGCCGTCCGGTCAGGGCGCCGGGTCGGTGACGTCCGCGACGACGGCGGCGAGAGCAGCCACCGCGTCGTCGGCGGCCAGCCGTACGCCGACACCGGCCGCCGCTGCCCAGCGTGATGACCTGCCCCACGACGCGCGCGTCGGCCACCACCGGCCAGCGCGTCGTCGTACCGAAGGGGCCGATCGTGCCGCGCTCCATGCCGGTCGCCTCCTTCGCGGTGGCCGCGTCCGGCATCGACAGGCGGGAGACCCCGAGCAGGGCGCGCAGCTTGGGCCAGCTGATCGAACGGTCGCCCGGGACCAGCACCAGCAGATGGTCGCCGTCGCCCCGGCGTACGACGAGGGTCTTGACGACACCGGCCGGATCGACACCTCGCGCTACAGCAGCCTCGGCCAGGCTGTGCACCGGCCCGTGGCGCACGACGGTGTACCCGATGCCGGCGGCCTCCAGGGCCTGCAGGGCTCGCTGCTCGCTCATCGGCCCATCGTCTCCCCCCGTAGACTGAGCGCCGCCGCAGCCCTGCCCGGCGCGCGCTGCAGATCGACCTCTGCAGATCGACCTCTGCCGATCATCGGAGCACCCGCATGCCCACCCCCGAGACCCGACAGCGCAGTGACATCCGCAACGTCGCGATCATCGCTCACGTGGACCACGGCAAGACGACCCTGGTCGACGGGATGCTGTTGCAGTCCGGTGCGTACACCGTGCACCAGCAGGAGGAGGGCGCGGTCACCGACCGGGTCATGGACTCCATGGACCTCGAGCGCGAGAAGGGCATCACCATTCTCGCGAAGAACACCGCGGTCCGGCGCAAGGACCTGCTTATCAACATCATCGACACGCCGGGCCACGCCGACTTCGGCGGTGAGGTCGAGCGCGGCTTGTCGATGGTGGACGGCGTCGCGCTGCTGGTGGACGCCTCCGAGGGCCCGCTGCCCCAGACCCGGTTCGTCCTGCGCAAGGCCCTCGCGCAGAACATGCCGGTCATCCTGATCATCAATAAGGTGGACCGGCCGGACGCGCGCATCGCCGAGGTCGTCGATGAGACCTACGAGCTGTTCCTGGACCTCGACGCCACCGAGGAGCAGATCGACTTCCCGATCGTGTACTGCCAGGCCAAGACCGGGCAGGCCTCGCTCATCCGGCCGGAGAACGGCACGAGCCCGGACAGCCCCGACCTCGAGCCGTTGTTCGAGGTCATCAAGAACACGATCCCGGCGCCGACGTACACCGAGGGCGCGCTGCTGCAGGCGCACGTGACCAACCTGGATGCCTCGCCCTACCTCGGTCGCCTGGCGCTGTGCCGCATCTACAACGGCACGATGAAGAAGGGCCAGACGGTCGCCTGGTGCAAGAAGGACGGCAGCGTGGAGAACGTCCGGCTCACCGAGCTGCTCGGCACCGAGGCGCTGGAGCGCGTGTCGATCGACTCCGCCGGCCCGGGGGAGATCGTGGCCATCGCCGGGATTCCCGAGATCTTCATCGGGGAGACCCTCGCTGACCCGGAGAAGCCCCAGCCGCTGCCGTTGATGACCATCGACGAGCCCAGTATCTCCATGACGATCGGCATCAACACAGCCCCGCTTGCCGGCCGGAGCGGCAAGAAGCTCACCGCCCGGCAGGTCAAGGACCGGCTCGACCGGGAGCTGGTGGGCAACGTCTCGATCCGCGTGGAGAACACCGAGCGCCCCGACACCTGGGAGGTCCAGGGCCGCGGCGAGCTGCAGCTGGCGATCCTGGTCGAGGTCATGCGCCGCGAGAGCTTCGAGCTGACCGTCGGCAAGCCGCAGGTCGTCACGCGACTGGTCGACGGCAAGGTGCACGAGCCGATGGAGCGCCTGACCATCGACACGCCGTCGGACTACCAGGGCGTTCTCATCCAGCTGATGGCGCTGCGTAAGGGCCGCCTGGAGCAGATGGTGGACCACGGCACCGGCTGGACCCGGATGGAGTACATCGTCCCGGCCCGCGGGCTGATCGGCTTTCGCACCGAGTTCCTCACCGAGACGCGCGGCACCGGACTGCTGCACCACGTCCACGAGCGGTACGAGCCGTGGCACGGCGACATCCGCACCCGACCGTCGGGCGCGCTGGTCGCCGACCGGAGCGGTCCGACCACCGGCTTCGCCCTGGCCAACCTGCAGGAGCGCGGCACGATGTTCGTCCCGCCCGGTACCGAGGTGTACGAAGGCATGATCGTCGGGGAGAACTCGCGCGCCGACGACATGGACGTCAACGCCACCAAGGAGAAGAAGCTCACCAACATGCGCCAGAGCTCCTCGGACGTGCTCGTTCCGCTCATCCCGCACAAGCAGCTCTCCCTCGAGCAGGCGCTGGAGTTCTGCCGCGAGGACGAGTGCGTGGAGGTCACCCCGGCACTGGTACGGATCCGCAAGGTCATCCTCGACCAGGG
>JAABUT010001720.1_pt1 | contig 23764 bp, 39 predicted proteins | sample 5559281 | NCBI WGS metagenome assembly JAABUT01 (sample SAMN10711880, study PRJNA513359) | rock metagenome | isolation source: Antarctica rocks | place: Antarctica: Victoria Land, Ricker Hills nord | collected 2016-01-04
GGCGGGGGCGATCGTGCCGGTCGCCTCCGACCCGACCCTCGCGGACGGGCTGGCGGGCAACATCGCGGCGGGTTCGATCACCTTCCCGCTGGTGCAGCAGAATATCGAGCGGGTCGAGACGGTCCCGGAAGGGGCGATCACCGAGGCGATGCTAACCTTCCTCGATCGGCACCATCTGATCGTGGAAGGCTCCGGCGCGGTCGGACTGGCCGCGCTCCGACTCGGGCGACTCGCCGATGCACCCGGCCCGCTCGTCCTGATCGTCAGCGGCTCCAACGTCGCGACCGCCACGCTGTCGCGCCTGCTGGCCGAGCGGCAGCGGTAGCGTCGGTACGTTGTTGATCCGGGGGGTGACGACCGCCCGGACGGTGTTGGTCGGTCGGGGCCGGTGGTGCTGTTCAGGGCTTTCGACGCGAACGTTGCCCGACTTCCGCCTGACGTCGCGCGGGTTGTCCCGCGCTGTGAGCGCAAGGTGGTAGACTGCGGCTGGTCGAGAGGGGCGATGAGCTGGGGGGGACGCGCGATGGTAGGGCCACATGGGCTGACAGGGGCGGCCCACCGCCCGGTCGTGATGGGCGGGCGGGGGATGGTCGTCGCCGGACATCCGCTGGCGGCGCGGGCGGGAAGCGCGATCCTGGCGGCGGGCGGCAACGCGATCGACGCCGCGATCGCGACCGCCGCTGTGCTCGGTGTCGTCGAGCCGAACATGTCCGGCCTCGGTGGTGACGGCTTCATCCTGATCGCGCGGCGCGATGCCGGGACGGTCGAGGTCGTCAACGCGACCGGCGCTGCCCCCGCAGCCGCCGACCGCGCCGCCTACGCCGAGGGGATCCCCCTCCACGGCCCGCGCAGCGTCTCCGTCCCCGGCATCCTCGATGGCTGGCTGGCGGCGCACGGTCGCCACGGCACCCTGCCGCTGCCCGACCTCTTCGCCGAGGCGATCGCGCTGGCCGACGGGGGCTTCCCCATTTCCCATAAACTGGCCGGGTACGCTGCCGAGGCACCGGCCCTCGGCCACTTCCCCGCCTCGCGCGCGATCTTCTGGCGTGACGGTCGCCCCCTGCGCGCGGGCGAGATCCTGCGCCAGCGCGACCTCGCCCGCACCCTCGCCACCCTCGCGACGGCGGGGCGGGATGCCCTCTACGGTGGCGCGATCGGGCGCGCGGTCGCTGCCAGCATCGCCGAGGCGGGCGGCATGCTGACGCTCGACGACCTCGCGGCGCACCGCACGCGCTGGCAGGAGCCGATCGCGACGACCTATCGCGGCCACACCGTCTACGAGACTCCGCCCAATTCGAGCGGTCACATCCTCCTGCAAGAACTCAATCTGGTCGAAGCGTTCGACTTCGCCGGGCGTGACCTGCTCGACCCCGACGCGATCCACCTGATGGTCGAGGCGAAGAAGCTGGCCTTCGCCGACCGCGAGGCGTTCGTCGCCGACCCGGAGTGGCTCGACATCCCGCTCGCGGGGCTTCTCTCGAAGGAGTACGCCGCCGCCCGCCGCGCCGCGATCGACCCGGCCCGCGCGGCGACCGCCGTCCGCGCGGGCGACGCCTGGCGCTACGATCCGGCGGGAGTCGCGCCGCTCGGCACGCCGCTGCGGCGTGCCGAGCGACAGGAGGATACAACCTGTTTCGCGGTCTTCGATCGGTGGGGGAATGCCGTCTGCCAGTTGCAGAGTATCCAGTCCAGCTTCGGCTCGTGCCTCGTCGCCGCGGAGACCGGGATCCTGCTGAACAACCGGATGACCTACTGGCACCTCGACGCGGCCCACCCCGACCGGCTCGAACCGGGCAAGCGGGTCCGCCACACGATGAACCCGGTCCTCGTCTTCGCCGGGGACGAGCCGATCCTGGCCCTGGGTACCCCCGGTGCGGACACTCAGGTACAGACGAATCTGCAACTCCTCAGCGCCCTCCTCGATCACGGCGTGACCCCGCAGGAGGCGGCGGAGGCTCCCCGCTGGCGGCACCGGCAGATCGGCGGCGAATCGACCGTGCCGCATGGGACCGACGATATGCTGGTCCTCGAAGCCCGCTTCCCGGAGGCGACGCGCGCGGCGCTGGCGGCGCGCGGCCACGCTCTGGAGATCATCGGCCCGTGGGAGGCGTCCGGTAGCGCCGTCGTCATCCGACGCGACCCGGATTCCGGCACCCTGCACGGCGGGGCCGATCCCCGCCGCGACGCGTATGCGATCGGGCTCTGAGCGCATCCGGGAGGGGAGAGTGATACGGTGAAGATCACCGATGTCGAGGCGATCTGGCTCCGACTGCCGGAGATCGATGAGCGCTGCGACGGCACGCAAGATACCCTCCTCGTCTGACGATCCGCCAACACGCCGATCCCCGTGCTACGTCGCCGTTTTCCGGGCGTGCTCGGGTTGCGCGGCGTCCCAGGCGGCCAGCATTCGCCGGATCGGTGGCTGCCATTCGACCGTCAATTCGCGCCCGGTGATCACCATACGGGCCGCCAGACTGCGCCACACGACGTTGCGTTCGGCGGCGCTGTAGGTCGGCCAGCGCCACTGGGTCAGGCGCAGCAGCGCCACCATCTCCGGTTCGGTGCCGCTGTCGAGCGGGAGCGCGGCGTCGTCCGCGTCGATCGCCGCTTGCAGCGCGTCGGCCTCGTCGTCGGGCAGGCCGCGCGCCACGGCGCGCTGGAGGTTCAGGCGGCGCGCGGTGAGCCGCGCGCGCGCCGCCGCCACGTCGGGCGCGTCGAGCGTCACGGCGGCGAGGTCGGGGAGCGCCAGGAGCGCCGCCGTCGCCAGCGCCTCGTAGTGCGCCGCGTTGGCCTTGCGGTAGGGGCAGCCGTGGGGGCCGTCGTGGCCGCGCCGCCAGCGGCGACAGCGGACGCTGGCGTGGAGCCCCGCCGCCAGCCGCTTCGCGTCGCCGTTGTAGACGATCGCGCCGCCGCACGCGCAGCGGAGCAGCCCGGCCAGCTCGTTGACGCGGGCGGCGGCGGTGGCGCGGGAGACGCGCGGGCGACCCATCGCGGCGGTCCAGAGCGCGGGCCAGGGGTCGGGCTGGTCGAGGAGCCAGCGTCCGCTCCGCACGACCGAGCGGACGCTGCTCGTGCCCCACGCGGGGGCGCGCTTCGGCGTGGGCACGGCGCGCGCGTTGAGCGCGACCGCGACCGCATCGTAGCTGCCCTGCGCGGCGAGGGTCAGGATGAGGCGCAGCGCGTCCGCACGCGCGGGGTCCACCACGAGGCGGCGGGCGGCGTCGCGGATCGCGCCGTACCCCATGCCGCCGACATGGCCGCCGCGCGCCCGGATGTGGGCGAGGCCCGCGCGCGTCTTGCGGGATATCTGGGCGCTATAGAATTCGTTGATCCCGGCGTTGAATGTGTACATCATCTTGCCCTCGGGCGTGGCAAGATCGGAGGTCTGGTTGAGCGACACAAGGGCGCACCCGAACCGTTGGAGTTGCTGCGCGATGGTGAGTTGCATCACCGCGTTGCGGGCCAGGCGGTCGAAATCGTAGACGATCACCGTGTCGTACTCGCGCCGTTGCACCGCCGCGATCAACGCGGCCAGCCGGGGTCGCTTTTCTAGCTCGTCGTTGTACGCCGATCTCCCCGCGTCCACAAACAGGGTCGGCTCGGGCCACTGCTGGCGCTCGCAGAAATTGCGGATCAACCGCTCTTGCGTGGCGAGCGACAGGCGCTCGACCTGATCGGCGGACGAGACGCGCGTATACGCGGCTACCCGACGCATACGATCTTATCGTCAGGCAACTTATCCCGTTTTTTGATATTGCAGTATGTGTGAGTTACCACAATATTGTCGCTACTATGATTGCCCCCTTTACTTATCGGTATAACATGATCAAAATGAACGTTCGCTATCATTTGGGGAACTATCGCCCCCTTACATATTTGGCATATATAGCCGTCGCGTTGCAAGATTGCGGAGTAGTCCACTCGTTTCGCGCTTCGTCCGGTTTGCTCAACAAATTGCTGACGACGAATACGCTCGCGCACATTCAATCGAGCAATGTCGTTGCGCCTGTTTCTATACTCACGCTGACCGTCACGATATTTTTCAACGTCAGCGTGATAGACGGCGCGATTTTTCTGACGATATTTCTCCCGGTTCGCAGCGCGATCTTCGTTTTCACGCATCCTCTTGCGCGCTCTCACATCTGGGTTTCCTGCCCATACTTTTTCAACAGCATAGCAACATGCCGCACAACGAGGCTTGCGGCCTCCTTTGCATTCTTTATCTTTATGGAATGAGTTTAGTGGTTTTTCTTCGCCACACTTGGTGCAAATCCTGGTGGGGCTGCTAGACTGATCCATGCCAAACCTCCTTCTAGGTGCGGCCATGCCGCTGGGTGCTAGAGACACCGCAGCGGCTTTCACTTGCCTATAATTATACCAGCCTTGCCGCGCCGCGTACTCGTTGATCAGGCGGATCTGCGTGGGGATGGAGAGGTTGTCCGCTTGTTCAAGGGAGCTTACTCTCACATAGCCAGCGACACGCATACCTGCTAACCCTCTTGTCAAGAATGCTCGAATGGCGTACGCTGTCGGTGATACACGCGACCATAGGGGGGCAGCGATGGGAGAGCGATCGTGCTGGCGATTACAGGCGATCGCGCCGCCGCCCGCTACTAGGCGGGTAGCGACGCTGGATAATGCCAGCCCGTGCTATAGACCTCCAGGCAAAGCTGGCCGATCGGTTCGTCATCGACGAGGAGATGGAACCAGTGCGGGCCGGGTGCATACACCGTCCATGCGATCGCGCATTGCTGCGCTCGTAGGCTTCCTGGCTCGAAGGTCCATGTTTCGTCGAAGGCGATCTTCTGGGTGCCATCGGGACTGGTGAGCACCCAGAGGACGCGTCGCGCCCCCCGTGTCTGTCCCGCGTGCAACACGAAATAGAGACACACCGGGATCGTCGCTTCCAGCGTGCCGGGCATTGTGCCGGGATGCGGCTCGGCGGTAAGCCCGCCGAGCACCCCGATCAGGTTGACCCCGTCCGGCCCCTCTTCCACGCGGGCACAGAACGACGCCGCCACCAGCGACGGATTGCCCGCCTTCGTCATCACCTGGCCCCTCCCGCTACCGCGCCCCGGTCGGTACGACCTTATGCAGGCACCCCACGATCACCACATCATCAGCGCGCCTATCACCCGCCGCGACGGAATGGTTTGCCCGCCATGCTGCACCTGTCAGTGCGCCACGCGCCGGGATGTCCCGGCGCGTGGCGATCGACGATCGGTTGTGGTCGGCTTAGCGCCGTCGTATCACCAGGCGCGCCGCCATCCCGCTCGCGGCCATGATAGCGATCAGGAGCGCACCGAGCGCGCCGAACGGCTGCGAGCCGCCACCCGCGCCCGTATTGGGCAGGCCCGGCATCATCGGCACGGTGGTCGCGGTCGGGGCGATCGTGGGCGTCGGGGCCACGGTCATCGTCGGGGCCGGGGTGCTCGTCGCAACGGGTAGGGTCGCCGTGGCCGTCATCGTCGGTATGGTGGTCGCTGTCGCGACGGGCATGGTGACAGTCGGCGCGGTGGTCGCCACGGCGGTCGCGGTCATGGTGGGAACTGGCGTCATCGTCATCGTCGCCGTGGGTTGCGCGGTCGGGCTCGGCGTAGCCGTCGGCTGCGTCACGGCGAGCGAGCCGCTCCCCGCGCTGCACAGGACGCTCACGGAGCCGTATGGACCGCTCAGCCGCGCGCCTTCGTTGGGATCGGTGTTGGTGTAGATCGATTGCCGCGTCGGGACATTGTTCGTCGCGGCGGAGCCGGTCTCGTAGGTCCGGGATGTGCCGGGCGCGAGCGTGCCGGACAGGGCGAACGGCTCGACGCCCTGGCGCGGGCTGACGAGGCTCGTGATGCTGGACCCGGCGAGGTCGAGCGCGGTATCCGTGTTGTTGGTCACGGTCGTTCGTTCGGGATTGCCGGTGCATTGGATCGTCAGGGTGATGGTGCCGGAGAGCGCCGCCGTGGCGGGCGTGCCGTAGGAGAATCCCCCGATCAGCGTCAGCGTCACCAGTGCCAGGATCGCCGTGAATCGTCGCATGAATGCCTCCCTCTCCGTGCGCCGTTGGCCGCATGGCCGTGGCGCTTTCTCCCTTTGACACGACATCTCGTGTACATCCTACGAATAGGTTGACGGGCATGATCCCTCAACCATCAGGGTCGTGGTACAGGCACACGATCGAATGGGCCATTATTGCTCTCACAGGCCACGCCGGGAACACCACCGCCATCCAGCCGATTCGGATCGCGGGGATCGGCACGCAGGACCGCCTGGGCCTGGGCTTGGCTGATGAAGTCGGTGCAGTTGTAACGATCACCCTGTCCAATATAGCGCGTCGCGTCGAAGCCGCTCACCGGGGCAACAGGGGCCGCCGGGCGCGGCGTGGGTGTACTCGTCGGTGGAGGTGGAATAGGAGTCGCGGTTGCCACCACAGCCGGGGCAACCGCTACAACGGTGGGCATAGCGGTCGGTGGGACCGGTGTATCCGTCGGTGGAAGGGGTGGCAGTGCCGCTGTGGGTGGTAAGGGTGTGCTTATCGGCGGAATTGGCGTATCAGTCGGCGGGAGAGGGAGTTGTGTCGCCGTGGGCGGCAATGGCGTTGCGGTGGAGGGTAGTGGTGTGTACGTTGGCGGGATCGGCGTACTCGTGGTGGCGGGAGTAGCGACCGGGGTGCGCGCTTGTGCGGTTACTGGCGGAGCAATTTCGCTCACGCGAATTGGAATGGCCGTAACCTTCGCGGTCGCGGTTGGCGTGGATGCTTGCGCGATCGCGGTCAGAGCCGTGCGCGTTGCTGCCGCGTTTCTCCCGGCAGGCGAGAGGCCGTATGCCGCTAACCCGCCGACGCAGAGGCAGAGGAGCAGGGCAACACTCCCCGCCGCGCTGCCGATTACGATTCGGCGTCTCCTGCGGGAATTCTTCGGCGCGGGTGGTATCGGCAGTGGCGCGGTCGCATCATCCGGCAGGCTCATGCCTCATTCACCTTTCACCGCACCCCACACTCCTGCACCCCGCGCATGATCTCCTAGCGCGGCACCGGCCTCAGGTCGCGCGGCGCGGGGTTGCTCTCGCAGGCGATCCCGTCCCGATTCCCATCGAGGACGTTGGGGTCGGTCGGGTCCGCGCGGAGGACGGCCTGCGCCTGCGCCTGATTGGCGAAGTCCGTGCAGTTGTACCTATCGCCCTGCCCGATATAGGCACGCGGGTCGAACGTGGGGGCAGGCGACGGTGACGGAGAGGGGGACGGAGACGGAGAAGGTGAGGGTGATGGGGCGGGTGACGGCGACGGCGACGGTGATGGGGCGGGTGACGGTGATGGGGCAGGCGATGGGGCAGGCGATGGGGCAGGCGATGGGGCAGGCGATGGGGATGATGATGGGGATGGTGATGGGGATGATGATGGGGATGGTGACGGCGAGGGTGACGGCGAAGGGGACGGCGAAGGAGAGGAGGACGGAGTTGGGCTAGGGGCGGGCGTCGGGTTAGCGCTCGGTGCCGGGAAGGCGCGCGTGATGAACACGGCCATCTCCGCGCGGTTGACACCTCGGTCGGGGCAGTAGAGTCGCTGCCCATCCCCGGTAGTGCTGCAACCGGTGGTTACGCCGCGCGCGACCAGCGCCTCGATGTAGCCGTATTGCGGGTGGTCGGTCGGCACATCGGCGAACGTCGGCGTGGTCGGCATCAGCGGCGATTGGCCGAGCGCCCGGATCAGGAACGCGGCCATCTCGGCGCGGCTCACCCCGCGCTCGGGACAGAACTCCGTGCCGCCGCAGCCGGTCGTGATGCCGAGTTGCGCGAACTGATCGATGAAGGCGTAGGCCCAGTAGCCGGGCGGCACGTCGGTGAACCGCTGGGAGGCGGGGGTCGGCGGGTTGGCATAGCCGAGCGTGCGATCGAGGAAGACCGCCATCTCGGCACGAGTGACGCCGCGCTCCGGGCAGTAGAGTCCGACGTCGCAGCCGGTGGTGATGCCCCGCGCGGCGAATTCCTCGATCTGGGCATAGGCCCAGTAGGTTGTCGGTACATCCGCGAACGTCGGCGCGGCAAGCACGGTGCGCGGACCCAAACCGCTCACCAGGATCAGCAGCAGCAGTGTCAATGTCCCCACGAATCGTCGCATGGTCCCTCCTCTTTATAACAACGGCCTCTGCACCGAAACCCCCCGCCCCAGGAACCTGATCCGCTCGTCTACCGGCACATCCTTGCCGTGGTTCGGGCGAAGCACCTGCGTGTCCCCCACCAGTTTGAGGCGCTTGATGATCAGATCCTCTTCGTCGCGCAGCGCCACCATGACCTTGCCAATCTCTGCCCCGAGCTTGGTGCTGTAGATAACGACCTCGCCGGGATTGATCTCGTCGGTCATGCAGTCGCCCACAACCGGCGCTTCCCATAAGACTTTGCTACCACGCACCCGACGCGGCATGGCGTCGTCAATCCCCTGGATGACACTCGCGCCGGGGCCGGCGCTATAGCGCAACCCCTCAGCCGAGCGCGGCTCCTCATAGGGGCGGATACCGAACCGCTCGAAAAGGTCCGCTTCGGTGAGGCGGCGCGGACGCATAGGTGTATTGGGATCGGTACCGAGTAGTTCGGGGACCGTCACGCCGAGCACGTCGGCCCATATCTGGGCGTCGCGTGCTTTGAGATTGCCATCAGATAGCCGTTCACTTCGATCCACCAGTGAGATATAGGCGCTGCTTTTCCCAACCCTACGCGCGAACTCATTCGCGCTCATGTTGTCGCAATCTCGGCGCAATCGTTGTAACCGCTCACCAAAAGTTTCCATGACTACAGCCTACACTCACTAGAGTAAGCGGTCAATATTAACTCTGAAGTTTTTGCAAAAATAACAATAGTTGGTAGTTGACAAACCACTAACCGCACGCTATAGTTAGTACCAACGATAGTTAGTAAGGGGGTGGCGATGCTCACCGGGATCCTCCGCAAATACCAGGGCGATCTGACACAGAACGAATTCGCCCGCCTTCTTGGCCTTAGCTCAGCGGGAATTTCGCTGATCTACACCGGGCAGCGGGGAGTCGGCGTAGACGTGCTACGCGCCTTCCTGAAACAGTTCCCAGAGGCTGCCCCCGAGATCGCTAAAGCATTGGCCGCACCGGAGCGCCAGCCAGAGAAGGTATCCGCATGAGCGAGTACACAGAAGCCCAGCGCCGCGCGGACCAGCTCGCCGTGACCGCCGCGCTGCTGCCCCTGATGACCGCGACGCTCGCCGAGGTGGGGCTATCTCTCGCTCAAGCGATGGCGCTGATGGAGGCGGGGGAGCCGCCGCCCGCACGGCCCGCGCGCGACCCGCCTCGCTCTTCTGGGCAACCCGCCGACCGTCCGCATGCCGCACCCTGAGTCGCCCGTCACGCCGCCATGTGGCCCGCGACATACGAGCAGCCTACACCCGCCGACCCGCCAGTAGCACAAGTAGAGGAGAGAGGACATGCGACCGACTTTTCACGACGGCGAGCGGGCACCCCTCGCGGGCGTGATCGGCGACCTGATCGCGCTGAACCAGCAAATCATGGGGATGGAGCGCGAGGCAATGGAGATGATGATCCGCAGCCTGGAATTGCAGAGCCGTGTGAACCGGACGCTCGGACATGTGTCCGACGCCACGCAGCGATTTGAACTGCAAGCGCGCAGCAAAAAGGCTGCTCCGGGTAGCACCCCGAAAGCAGCCTGAGACTCGACGGCAAAACCGAGCCAAACATCTAACGAGAGGATACCACACCATGAGCCAGCCAAACGACCAGCCCAGAACCCTCCGCGCACTCTTGGAGCCGATCGTCGGTGCTGCGGCGCTGCGCGCGGCGGAGGCGCGGGTGTATGACCGACCCGCACCGGCTAACACCTTGGGCCAGTACATGTGCCGCGACGGGTATTGCGCCCTCGGCGTTATCGCCCGTTCGATGTCCCGGTTGCCAGGCCGCGCCCCGCGTTTCCCGTGCGCCGATGACGTGGTGGAGTATGACCTGTATGGGCATGCGGCGTGGTGGGCGGCAGACGAAATCCTCGCGGCCAACGATAGCGGCGGCCTCGCCACCCCCGGCTCTCTGACGGCCTTGTTGGACTCCACGGTGACGCCATGATCGACACCCCCGACCGTTACCCCTACGCGCCAACGTTGACCGGGACCACGCTGGCCCGCCCGGTCCCCTCGCGCTCGACGCCCGGCCTGACGCACGACGCGCCGTGGCGGGACATCGCGAGCGGGGTGTGGGAGTGCCCCCGCTCCTGTCAGGCCCGCCACAAGGCCGATCATAGCCACCAGCGCGATTTGCTGCTCCTGGGCGACCGGCTCGCGCGGATCGCGGGGGAGTCCGGGCGCGACCTGACGCTGGTGGTGACGGACCTCGCGCAGCAACTCGCGCGGGCGGCGCGGCTGACGGACGGGCTGCTCGCCTATCAGATCGATTGGCTGGCCCCGCGCGACGCGACCGCAGGCCGCGACGGCTACCCGCTCACGGTGGTCTGGCTGGCCGCGACGCTGGCGGCGGACGACCGCGCGGCGCTGGCGCACGCGGCGCGGCTCGCCGAGCGGGCGGTGGCGGCATGATCACATGGCTACTCGTCGGCGCAAACCTGTTCTTGGCCGGAGCCATCTTCGGTTTCGTGCTGTTTTGGCGTGTCAGTCTCTACGCCTTCAAGCGGCACGGATTGGTGGTGGTAAATCAATCCGACCTTCCCGCCTCATCAAAGCCATTGGCATAGCGCTAAATGCCTGACCCCACCCGACGTGCGGGGCGGGCCGTGGCGCACCGCCCCGCGCACACACAGGAGGAGACCGCGTGGATCCCGACGATTTCCGCCCACCGTGGTCAACGATCTATCACGCTTACGGCGCATATCGGCTGGAGGCTGCCCGCTACGCGCCGCACCAGCGGTCGTTCGCGGTCAAGCGCCCCCTCCGCAAGCGCGTCAGCTCGCACCGCAACGATCCGAAACGCTCGACCAAATTCGCGCAGCGGCGGGGACGCTGATGGACACCGCAGATTACTACGACGCCCGCGACGAGATCGACGGCTCCGCGTGGCACCGCGAGGCGCAGGGCTACGACAGTGATGCGACTATCCTCTGCGCCCGCTGTGGTGCTGAGGCGGTGCGTGTCTGCGACCAGTGCGGCGACACGTTTTGCGCGGCGTGCATGGTGGCGACCGGGCCGATGCCGCTGCCGATCTGGTGCGCCGACTGCTGTGCGAATCAGCGCCACGACTTCGAGGCGGCGCACTTTCCGCCCGCCGCCTCGATCACGGAGCAAATGAACTGGATGGTGGCGCACGGCGAAGTCAAATCCGCCGACTGACACCGCGCCGCCCGGTCGCACTGGCCGGGCGGCGCGACACACCGAAGGGAGACAGCGTATGACCGCACGATACACCCGCCCCGCCCCATTCTCCGCGCGCCCCGTCTATGTCTGCCCGACGTGCGGGCGCACCATGCCAACAGGCGGTTGGCAGAGGCAGTACGACTACGACGATCACCTCGCCGCCCATCGATTCTGGTCCACCGTGCGCGCCGAGGCGGTCGCGGTGGCGACGTGGCCCCTGCTGCTGGCCGTGGCGCTCTGGGCGGCGCTCACTGGCCCACGCAGGCACGAGGACTGGACGCTGCCGCTGGCGGCGCTGGTGTTCGCCGTGTGCGCCGTGATGGCGATCCTCTGTAGCCCGTGGGGGCGACCATGAAGATCGAGGATTACCACGCGCTCGTCAAAGCCTTCGACCCCGGAGTGGTCCGTAAGAAGCCGGGCCAGGGCGGCAAGAAAATGGACTATGTATCGCACGGCAGCGTGACGGAACGCCTCAATCAGGTGGATCCCGATTGGTCGATGGACACGCGCGCCACCTACACCTACGCCGGGAAGGACGGCCGTCTGCACGTCGAGGGGGTGGAGATCGCGCTGACCGTGTGCGGGGTGACGCGCGTTGAGGCGGGCGGGCCGCAACGTCAGGACGGTTTCGCCAACGAGATCAAGAACGCCTATAGCGATGCGCTCAAACGGGCGGCGATGCGCTTCGGCGTGGCGCTGACCATCTGGGAGTCGAGTGTCGAGGCGCAGTACGACGAGGACGTGAACCCCGACTACGAACCACCCGCCCCTGCGCCGCGCCAGACGCCCCAGGAGCCACAGAACGCCGCCGAGACGACAACCATACAGGAGCGGACGATCGCCGAGGCGTGGGACATGGCGAGCGAGGCACAGCCGTATCCCGCCGTCGTCAACCACCTGCGCCAACTCCAGGCCGACGCATCCCCCGACCAGTGGACCGCGATCAAACGCGCGCTCGCCGCGATCAAGGCGAAGCATTACGCACAACCTGAGGAGGTAGCCCGATGAGCAGCCCGCACCGCCCGCCGCCCGCCACGATCGCGCCGCGACCGCTACGCCACGACGATCCCGCCGTGTTCATCTACTCCACCAGGGCCGCGCTGCGCCGCCGCGACCGCGCGCGCTTCATCGAACACCAGGTGGCGCAGAACGGCGGGCGCTACCCCTGGGTGACACGCCCGATCGGCACACCCGACAGCGCGGCGTAAGTGCGGATACACGCTTCAGGAGAACGCCGATGACACTAAAGTACACACGCCCCCTTACCGCTGCCGAGGCTGTTGCGACATCCCGTGCCTGTTCCAAATGTGGTGCAGAGAAGTCTCTGGCCGCATTCCCTCCGCGCAAGTCGGTAGCAAGCGGCTACGACCGGCGATGTCGCGAGTGTATCAACGCGCAGCGCAATGCCGATCCTGTGCAGGTCGCTCGCAATAGGGACCGAGTGGCGAGGCACATCCTAACACCGGAGTCGGTGAAGCGCGCCCGCGTGCGTCGCAAGACACGCAGAGCGGTGGAGTCGGGCAAGTTGTTGCGGTCCGATACCTGTCTAGCGTGCGGCGAGCGAGGTTCAATCCAAGCACACCACACCGACTATTCCCGCCCGTACGACGTTGAATGGCTTTGCCGTACCTGCCATATGGCACGACACCGCATGGCCGCATAGGAGCCCCCCACCATGGAGCTGATCGACGTGTGGCACCCGCTGTCCCCGCACGGCTGCAAGGGGTGCGGCTCGCACAGGCAGCCCCATTTCACCCGCCTGCTCTGCAATGCCTGTTACGTGTCCGCGCGCCGGTACGGCGTACTCTCCCGCTACCCGGCGATCCCCGATCTGGGTGTCCCTGCGCGCATCGTCGCGCCGCGCACCACGGCGGGGATGTACACCGGGCGCTCCGTGATCCGTCGCCAGCGTCGCGAGGCCGCGTGGGCGCGCCAGCGGGCGATCTGGGACCGTCAAGACGAGCCGGATACCACATTCATCACGCGACTCGTGCCGACCGATTCCGCCGCCTAGACGCCCGCCAGCGCGCGGCGCGGGCTGTCCGCGTCGCGCCGAGAGGAGACCGCGTATGAGCCGACCGAGACTCCTGGATCTTTTCTGTAAAGCCGGTGGTGCAAGCATGGGTTATCACCGGGCGGGGTTCGACGTGACCGGCGTGGACATCGAGCCGCAGAAACACTACCCCTTCACTTTCGTTCAGGCTGATGCCCTCGAATATGTTGCCGCTCATGGTCATGAGTACGCGGCAATTGTCGCCAGCCCGCCGTGTCAGGGATACAGCCGGATGCGCCATCTGCCGTGGCTCAAAGACAGGGTGTATCCGCTGTTGATCGAGCCGACGCGCGACGCGCTGATCGCCACGGGCAGGCCGTGGGTAATCGAGAACGTGGAAGGCGCGCCATTGCAGGACGCGATCACCCTCTGCGGCACGATGTTCGGCTTGAAGATGTACCGCCACCGGGTATTCGAGACCTCGTTCTTCCTGCTCGCGCCGCCCCACGCCAAACACCGTGTCACGATCGGGCGCGGCAGGATGCTCAATGATCGCGCCGGGGCCAATCCCGATGGATGGGTATCGCTGCCGAGCAAGGGGCGTGGTTCGCCGCTGAATGGCCTACGCGGCAACGGTGAGTTCATTACCGTTGCCGGCCATTTCAGCGGGATCGCTTTGGCCCGTCAGGCGATGGGGATCGATTGGATGAATCGGGATGAGTTGAGTCAGGCGATCCCGCCAGTCTATACGGAGTTCGTTGGAGCCGCGTTACTCGCCCATCTCGCATATCAGGCAGCCGCATGAGCGCGCACACCCGGACGCCGGACGAGGACGCGCGGATCGCGGGCCACCTCGGGCGGACGCACCCGCACCGGTTCGCGCACCTCGCGGGGTGGCTCGGCTGCCACCGCGCCCAGGTGCGGCGCAGGCGGCGCGCGCTCCGGCGACTGCTGCACAGGGGAGGGTAGATGCAACCGTACTATCAGGATGGAGCCAGCGGGATCACGATCTACACGGGGGACTGCACGGCGGTCTTGCCGACCCTCCCCGACAAGAGCATCGACGTTGTGATCACCGACCCGCCGTACTCCGAGCACGTCCACGGCAAGAGCAGGCGCGGCACCGGCCAGTGGCATGATCGCGCGCCCGGTGCCGCGGACAAGCGCGTGCGGGATCTCGGCTTTGTGTCGCTGTCGCCGGACCTCATGGCGTTCTGCGCGGGCGAGTTTGCGCGCCTCGCAAAACGGTGGGTGTTGGTGTTCTCCGACGTCGAGATGGCCGGGGACTGGCGCGCGGCACTCACCGCCGCCGGACTGGACTACGTGCGAACCGGCGCGTGGGTCAAGCTCAACGCCACGCCGCAGTTCACCGGGGATCGCCCTGCCGCCGGGTTCGAGGCGGTGACGATCGCGCACCAACCGGGGCGGAAACGCTGGAATGGGGGCGGCAAGCACGCGCTGTGGACCTACCCGATCGTGCTGAACCGGGGCGGGCTGACGCCGCGCCTGCACACCGCGCAGAAGCCGTTGGGGCTGATGCATGAGTTGGTCTCGCTCTTCTCGGAGCCGGGCGAGACGATCCTCGATCCTTTCCTCGGCAGCGGTACGACGCTATTAGCCGCCTACCAGTGCGGGCGAAAAGCTATCGGTGTGGAGATGCAGGAAGAGTACTGCCGGGTTGCGGTGACTCGCCTGAATCAACCGCCATTGTTCGCCACCGCCTGACCCGGCGCGCGACGCGGGGCGCTGCGGGCGTGGCGGGCGGGGCGGGCGGGGCGAACGAACTCACGACCATGAGGAGGAATTCATGAGCGATCTGCATAGGACCGAACTGATCAAGCGCGTGGCGCAGGAGTGCCGCGTGAGTCGAGCGGTAGCCGAGCGTGTGCTGCATGGCACGGTGGAGGTGATCGCCGACGCCCTCGCCAATGAAGAGGCCGTGATCTGGACCGGGCTCGGGCGTTTCGAGTGGACCGAGCGCGCTGAGCGGAATGGCGTCAACCCCCAGACCGGGGAACGCCTCACGATCGCGGCGCGGCGCACCGTGATCTGCAAGATGGGCGACTCGTTCAAGCGGCGGTTACTGGGGCGGGGAGAAGAGGCCGCGTAGGTGCGAACGAACGCGGCTTTGGGACGCCAAAATCATTGACGTGAGGGCGGTATGGGTTTATACTTTAGGTCTACAAATGAAGATGGGACCGGCGGCACTGGTCATGCCCCGGCCCCCGACATGGAAAGGAGTAAGCTTCCCATGCAAGACGATCTTAGCACATTGCGTGCGTTCCTCGCGTACTTCCCGCAACCGCAAAAATCACACGTCGCTAATCTGTTCCTCCTTCCCGTTCGGCAGGGTCACACCAACCCGTCCGAGGTGCGCGCCGCCGTGGTCGATGACCTCCACGAGCGTATCCGGCGTGCCATCGCCTACCGCTACGATTCCGCCCGCGACCGCGAAATCCTCGCCGTAGTCCTGCGCGAGCCGGATGAGGCGCTCGACTTCGCGCGGTGGGCGATCCAGTACGAGCGGTTGACCCCCGCCGAGAAGCAGCGGATCAAGAACAACCGGAGCGCCGAGGCGATCGGCGTGGCGATGGACCGGGAGGAGCCGACCGAGAAACAGGTCGCGTATTTGCGCCGCAAGGGCTACCAGGGGCCGATCGAGTCGAAGAAGTTCGCATCGAGCCTGATCGACATCTATACGCGCGGCGGGCGCGTGGATATGAGCGGTGCGGCATGAGCGCCCCCGCTTTCGACGCCGCGCAGATCCCCGCCGATCTGCGTGACCTAGCACAATTCGTATCTTGGCGCTATGAGGACCGCGATGGGAAGCTGGCCAAAATCCCCATCAACGTGCGGACCGGACGCCTCGCCCTGACGAACGCGCCGTCTACCTGGGCCACGCTGGAAGAGGCGATCCCGTTCGCCCGCTCCAATGGCTACGGTATCGGCTTTGTGTTCGCCGCCGCCGATCCGTTTACCGGCGTAGACCTGGACAAGTGCATCGACGCCGACACGAACCTGATCGCGCCGTGGGCGTGGGAGATCGCCGCCGCGCTCGACAGCTATACCGAAGTGTCACCGAGCGGGACCGGGCTGCATTGCTTCGTCCGCGCCGCGCTGCCGCACGGTGGGAAGCGCAAGGGCGCGATCGAGATGTACGACCGGCTCCGCTTCTTCACGTTGACCGGCCTACGCCTGCCCGATCTCCCCGCAGATATGCCCGAACGACAGGCACAGTTGAGCGCCCTCCACGCGCGCACCTTCCCCCCGCCGCCGCGCGCACCCAAGCCGAGCGGGCCGATACCGATGCAAGCCTGGGACGATGCCGAGATCGTGCGCCGTGCGATGAGCGCCGCGAACGGGCAAAAGTTCTCGCAACTCTGGATGGATCGGGGTCACGGCTACACCTCGGAGAGCGAGGCCGACGCGGCGCTGTGCTCGATGCTGGCGTTCTGGATCGGGCCGGACGCAGAACGACTCGATCAACTCTTCCGCCAGTCGGGCCGGATGCGCCCCAAGTGGGAGCGCGCGAGTTACCGCGACAAGACGATCGCGCTGGCGCTGAGTAGAGGCCAGTTCTACCAGCCAAGACCGCCGCAGGCACGCGCGGATGGTTTCCTCATCAGGCACCATAAGGAGAGTGCCTGATGCCGTTCACATTACTCTCATCGGTACAACCCGAGCGTGTCGAATGGCTCTGGCCGGGGCGTATACCGTTCGGCAAACTCACCATCCTCGATGGCGATCCGGGCCTCGGTAAATCCACCATCATGCTTGATATAGCTGCGCGCCTCTCGGTGGGGAAACCCCTACCGGGAGGCGCTGTGCATCCTCCGATGGGTACGATCGTGATGATGGTTGAGGACGGATTAGCCGATACAGTCGCGCCGCGCCTGGTCAATGCTCACGCCGATATGACACGCATCGGCGCGCTAGAAACCGTGGTGGACGAGCAAGGGCTAGAACGGTTCCCTACTTTCCCCAGTTGCATCACCGACCTCGCCAATGTCGCGCCGGTCGTTGAGTGCCGTCTGATCGTCATCGATCCGATCATGTCCTACCTGGGGGAAAAAACCAGCAGCAAAGATGATCAGAGCGTCAGGCAGGCGCTAACCCCGCTCACGATGTTCGCAGAGGAAACCGGGATCGCCGTGGTCATGCTGCGCCACTTCAACAAGGCAAGCAATATGGATGTGAAATATCGCGGGCAAGGGAGCATGGCCTTCATCGGCCTTGCCCGCTCTGGCCTCGTTGTGGCGAACGATCCGGACGATCCGACGCGCAACATCATCGCATCGAGCAAGAGCAATCTTGGCGCTGCCCCATCTTCGCTGGTGTACAGATTGGTGAATTGCGAGAACGGCGCGGCGAGAGTGGCTTGGGAGGGCGAGAGCACCCATACCGCGCAGTCGCTTACCGATCAGCCACAGGATGAGGAATCCCGCAGTGCGCTGGATGAAGCAGTGGATTTCCTGCGGGACTTCCTCGCTGATGGGCGCATGTTGACCACATCGATCCAGAAAGCGGCGCGGGAAGCCGGGTTGTCTTGGGATACGGTGAGACGCGCGCAGAGGCGCCTACGAATCAAGCCCAAGAAGGGCAAAGAGCAAGATGCCCACTGGACTTGGGAACTGCCTGTAGAAGATGAGCAACCAGCACAGGAAGCCCCCAAGAACAACAACAACAACACTTTCAACAAGATCAACATCTTCAAGCAATCAGTAGAAGATGTTGAAGATGATGAAGGTGTTGAAGATAGGCAACATGTGGATATTGGGAGAAAAGCTAATGCCCGCGAAGGCTACCCCGATGTGCCTATCGTGATGACTGCGGGGCGCTATGAGTGTGTCCATTGCTACAAAGAGCAGTGGATGACCAAAGGTACGCCGCAACTGTGCAACTGGCACCGCTCGGCGCTCGGCCTTACTGGTACTGAGGGGGACTGAGATGTGGCGGAGTGCTGGCGCGGTGCGCGCGGTGCCGGGCGGTGTTGGGGCAGGAGGAGGGGGACGAACATGAGGATCCTGATCACGGGTAGCCGTAACTGGACGGACAAAGCGGTCATCTCGCTCGGACTGACCTCGCAGGTGCCGGATATCCTGGAGACGACCATCGTGCATGGCGGGGCGCGTGGGGCGGACATGCTGGCCGATGAGGTGGCGCGTGTCCTGGGTTGCCAGCGTGAGCTCTGGAAGCCCGAGTACGACAAGTATCCCGGCCACCTCGCCCCGCTGAGACGCAACGACGCCATGCTGGAGAGCGGGATCGATTTGGTGCTGGCGTTCATGCTCGGCACGCCTGAGCACGGCGGCACGCTCTACACGGTCAACGGGGCGCGGGCGCGACGAATCCCGCTGATTCTCTTCAATTGGCCCGGTGACGCCGACTTCGGCAAGGCGGGTGCGTGATGGCGACGATCCAGCAGGCCGAGGCGCGCGTGCTGAAAGGCGAAGCAGCGATCAAAGAGCGTGAGGCCAGCGGGCAGCCTGTGCCGCCCAGGTGGTACGACGCCTACGACGAGGCGTGGAAAACGCTGCTCGCGCTGGTCGAGGCGGAGCAGCGGCGGGCGGTGCAGGGCGCGCTGGCGCTCGGGACGGGGAGGGGGCGATGATGGCGAGCGAGGCACAGGACGCGGCGATCGGGGCGACGCGGGACGAGATCGCGGCGTACCTGAGCCAGCACGAGGCACGGTATCCGCGCGCCGACCAGTTGAGCGTGCATGTGGACTATCACGACCTGTGCGACTGGCGCGACGCGCTGGACGCCGCCGAGGCGCGGCAGGCGGCGCTGGTGGAAGCGTTGTATCGCGAGGTGCGGTACCCGATCAATGTGCCGATCGTGGACGATTGGGAGGATGACCACATCCGGCTGTATCTGCGCCACCGTTACGGTCTGCGCGCCGCGTCGCCAGCGCCGGGCGGGGTGGCCGCAGACGCCGTGAGCGCCCCCGAGCGCGACGGGACGGCGGATCGGGCAGGGGGATGAGCGCGGGACAGGTGGGCGCGCGTACCGCGCCCCGCACGCTCTGGCACGCCGAGCTGGTCGGGGTGCGCGTGATCAGCCTGAAAAATCATAAGCAGGTGATCAAGGTTCGCGGGCGCACGCTGCTGGTGCCGTCGGTGGCGCACGAGAAGTTCTTGTGGCTGGCCGCTCCGCAACTCCGCCAGGTCGCGCCCGCAACCCCGCTCGCCGTGCCGTATGTGCTCACCGTGCGGTTTGCTCTGAAAGGGCGATTGGACATCGATCTCGACAATGCAGTGACGACGATTGCTGACCTCCTGATGACGGCTGGCATCGTGGCCGACGACGCGCTCTGCGTGCGACTGGTGGCGGACAAGATCCCCGGCGCGCCGGACTGGCACACGACGATCACGATCGCCGAGGTGGCGGCGTAGCGCGGGCGGCGGTGGCCGACGCGGGGAAGGAGCGGGCGATGACGACCACGGACGGGCAGGGGGCGAGTGAGGAGGAGCGTGAGCGCTACCAGACCGACACGCGACAGCCACACTCCTACGTGGGTTTCGTCACGCAGGAGGAGCACATCGGCAAGCTGCGGCATCTCGAAGCGCGCGTCAGGCGGGAAGTCGCGGCGGAGTATGTATCGCTGATGGTAGCACACGACACGGCGCTCACCGAGCTAATCAGCCTGCGCGCCGAGGTCGCGGCGCAGCGGCCCGTCGTCGCGGCGGTGGCGCGGGACTTCGGTCAGCAGTTGCGCGCCGCGCGGCTTGAGCGCGGATTCACGCAGCGGGACGCGGCGGTGTGGCTCGGGCTGTCGCCGCAGTTTTACAACGATATGGAGCACGGGCGACGCACGCCCGGCGACGATCTGGCCGATCGGATTGAGGAGCGATTCGGGGTGGTGTACCTGACGCCGCGTATGGCGCGCTTACTCGCCCTGGCGCAGTCCGCACCCGGCAGCGCGCCGGACGCGGGGCAGGGATGATCGTGGGGGAGTGGCTTATCGCCGCTATCGCTGTGCTGATCTGGCTCGCCGTGCTGCTCTTCGCCGCGCTGTACTGGCATGAGCGACGCTTCCTGATGGGGGTGCTGCGCGAGATGCAAGCGATCAACGACGAGTGGTACGCCTTGCAGCGTGCCGATGCCGACGCGCGGCAGGGGGAGTGAGGCGATGGGCGACAGACGGCGGGATTGGAAATGCGAGAAGTGCGGCGCGGTCCTCGGGTTGCTGGTCCTGCGCGACCGGGGCCACGCCCAACTGACGACCTTCCCGCGCGCCTTGGACGCTATCGAAGAAGAGGGTGATGAGACGCGCTATCGTTGCGCCCGCTGCTCTGCCGTGCGCGTCTGGTGGCGCACCCCCCGGCCCGACGCCGCTTGACGCTGTATGTGTGGCGCGGTAGACTGTGACATAACAACGAAGTATCTCGCGACGGCGGTGGCCGTCATTTCCCTCGGCAGCGGGGGCGGTGACGGCCTCTCCGTATTTGGGGGCGACCATGCAGCGGCCCTACACCGTCCGCGCCTTCGCCGAGTGGGCCGGGTCCGGCGACCACACGCCGCCGCCCTACCAGGATCCGACGTGCGCCCGTTGCGGCGGGGGTCTCCCGGAGCCGGGCCGGATCTATTGCGGGCGTCCCCGCTGCCAGGCGCGGCGGGCGACCACGGACAACCGGGCGGCGCGGCGCGGCGAGACGGAGCCGGGCATCGCGCGGTACTCGTGGTGAGGGCGTTGGGCATGGGCGACGAGGCGACTAGGCAGAACTTGGCAGCCAGCACCCTGACCGGGCGTCAGGAGAAGGCCGCGCGCCTGGTCGCCGAAGACGGCCTCACCAACGAGATGATCGCCACCGAGTGCGGCGTGAAACGGCAGACGCTCGACCTGTGGAAACTGCGCGACGATTTCAAGGCGCGCGTGGCCGAGCACATCGAGGCGTTCAAGCAGGCGGCGCTCACCGCCGGTTTCGCCGACAAGCGGGCGCGGCTGATCCTCCTCGATGCGATGGCGACCGATGTGGCGACCCGTCTCCGCAAAAACGGCTACGTGCGTGAGGAAGTGAAGCTCGCGGCAAATGGCGAGCACATCAGTTACGAGGTCTTCGATCAGCCCGCGATGGCGCAGTTGCGCGGGCTACTGGACGACATCGCCAAGGAGATCGGGGATCGGAAGACCGTTGCCCGCCTAGAAGTCATCGACTACCGCAAGGAGGCCGAGGCCGTCGCCGCCGAGATCGGCAGGCCGGAACTGGTGGACCAGATCGCGGCGGAGATGCAGCGGGACCGGCTGATCAGCCAAGAGGCGCGCTGATGAATATCACCGATGAGCAGTTGGTCGAGGCCGTCCAGGGCTACGTGGGCGGGATCGGGCTGAGGGCGTTGGCTTCTCGCTATGGCGTCAGCCATACGACGTTGTCTAACTATCTGCGGGCGGCGGGGGTCGAAATGAGGGACCGCCGCCGATCATCAGCCACCCTAATTCCGCTCGCTCATCGACGCTGTACGCGCTGCGGGCGCGGCGTTGCCGATGGGGTATCGTTCAGTCCTCGCACCAGGCTAAGCGCGCGACATCGCCCGGTCTGTAATGTCTGTGAGGCGGCACGCATACGGGCATTCCGTGCCGCCTGGCATGCGGATGTGGTGCGCTGATGTCGGCACTCGCCGTCGCGCGCACCAGGGCGAAGTACCGCGCGCTGTATCCGGTGCCGGATGCGCCCGTGGTCGCGTGGTCGCCGCAAGCGGGGCCGCAGACCAGCGCGCTCGATTGCCTCGCGGACGAACTCTATTACGGCGGCGCGGCGGGAGGGGGGAAAACCTCCCTCCTCATCGGTCTCGCCATGACGCGGCACCACAAGTCGATCATCTTCCGGCGCGAGTTCACCCAACTCAAAGACATCATCGGCGAGGCGCGCTCGCTCGCCGATGATGACGCGCGCTATAACGGCACCGATCACATCCTCCGTCTCGGCGACGGGCGCACGATCGAGTTCGGCGCAGTGCAACTCGTGACCGACGTGCGGAAGTATAAAGGCCGTCCGCACTCGGCCAAACTCTTCGATGAACTCCCCGAGTTCACCGAGTACCAGTACCGTTTCCTGAACGGCTGGAAGCGCACCGTGCGGCCCGGTGAGCGCACGCGCACGGTCGCGGCGGGCAACCCGCCGACCAGCCATGAGGGCGAGTGGGTCATCCGGCACTGGTCTCCGTGGCTCGATCGCCAGCATTCCCGCCCGGCGCTCCCCGGCGAATTGCGCTGGTACGCGATGATCGATGGCGAGGAAGAGGAGCGCGAGGACGGCACTCCGTTCGTGTGGCAGGGCGAGACGCTCACGCCCACGTCGCGCACCTTCATCCCCGCGCAACTCAGCGACAACCCGCTGCTGATGGCGACCGGCTACGCCACGACGCTCCAAGGATTGCCCGAACCTTTGCGCTCGCAGCTCTTGCGCGGCGACTTCTCGGTGGGGCTGGAGGACGATCCGTACCAGACGATCCCGACCGCCTGGGTGCTGGCCGCGCAGCAGCGTTGGCGCGAGACGCGCCGTCCCACGATCATCGACCAGCGCGGTAACACGGTCCCGCTGCCGCTCACAACGGTCGGGGTGGACCCGGCGCGCGGCGGCGACGACAAGACCTGTCTCGCGCGGCGGTACGGCAACTGGTGCGCGCCGATCGAGACGCATCCGGGCAAGGCGACACCCGATGGGCAGGCGGTCGCGCAACTGACGATCGCGGCACTGCTGGAAGGGGGTCACGCCAACATCGACGTGATCGGGATCGGCGCGTCGGTCTACGACCTGAGCAAGCAGCAGGGCGCTGCGGTGCAGGCGATCAACTTCGCCAATGCCGCACCGGGGATGGATCGCACCGGCAAGCTGTCGTTCGTCAATCTGCGCGCCTACGCCTATTGGTGGCTGCGCGAGGCGCTCGATCCGGTGAGCGGTGACGATCTGGCGCTGCCGCCCGATCCCGAGTTATTGGCCGATCTCTGCGCGCCGAAATGGCTGATCCGCTCGCGCGGCATCCAGATCGAGTCCAAGGATGACATCAAGGCGCGGCTGGGGCGCTCGCCGGACAAGGGCGACGCGCTGGTGATGGCGTTCGTCCCGCCGCCCGTGCCCGAGCCCTCGCGCGTCCTGCGTCCTGCCGGGCGACGCCTGATCCCCAAGGGAGGCTATTAGATGAGCGCACCATCGTCGATGCTCCCCCTCGCCGCGCAGGATGCCGCGCTGGTCGCGGGCACGCCCTACGCGCCGTCCGCGCTGCTGTTATCCGGGGGACTCGCCCCCGACGTGGCCCGTGACATCCTCTGGGCGGTGTCCGCGTTCGCCGCGCGGCGCGCGGAATACGCGTTGTATCGCGCCTATCTAGCAGCCTGTCGGAGAGAAGCGGGGTTCCCGCCGCGCGGCACGTGCTATCCTCGCGTATCGTGATCGGCTATTGGCGATGCGAGACCGTCACGGGCAAGGGGGCGAGCGATGAGCGGGCGCTTT
>JAABUT010001721.1_pt1 | contig 23760 bp, 22 predicted proteins | sample 5559281 | NCBI WGS metagenome assembly JAABUT01 (sample SAMN10711880, study PRJNA513359) | rock metagenome | isolation source: Antarctica rocks | place: Antarctica: Victoria Land, Ricker Hills nord | collected 2016-01-04
GCAGGAACAAGACATTCTTGAAGCGAAATTTGAGACAGGCAAAGGCGTAGGCAGCGGTGATGCCGGTGAACAGTTGCACGGCTGTACCGACCGCGGCGACCACGAAGCTGTTGACAAAGTACTTTCCGAAGCTTGACTTCGGTGCGAACCAGGCCGTGAGATAGTTCGACCACTGGGGATGGTCTGGAAGAATCCTGGGTGGCGAGAGGTTGACCTCCTGGGCGGTCTTGAGCGATGTCAACAGCATCCAGACGAACGGGAACATCATTAGCACTGCTCCAGCGATGAGCAGCACGTAGAGGATGACGCGCCCCGGTCCCGGCCGACGGCGGCGGGGGGGCCGCGCGGGACGACCGGAACCCATAGCCCCGGCTGTCCCTCGCAGACGTCGGCGTACAGCCTTGTCGGCATCGACTGCTGTAGCAGGTGGCGCCATGGCGGTGATCGCCTTCCCATCTGGTGGTGCGCTGGCCCGGACCCGGCTATCAGTTGTAGTGGACTTTCCGCTGGAACACCCGGAACTGCACCAGCATTACCAACAGCAAGAGACCGAACACCAGCATCGACAGCGCCGCCGCGTAACCCACCGAGTCGGGCCGTTCGTACAGATATCGGTACACGAGCACCGGCAGCGCGAGCGTCGAGTCGAGTGGCGAACCGGCGCCGGCGCCGTATCCGCCGCCACTGGTCAAGACGTAGATCTCATTGAAGTTCTGAAATGATCGGATGGTGGAGACGACCAAGAGGAAGAACAGCGTGGGTGAGACCAGGGGCAGGGTGATCCGGGTGGCCAGTTTCCAGGTATTAGCCCCATCGATCCGCGCGGCCTCGTGTATTTCCGGGTTGATGGCGACAAGACCCGCGAGCACGATGACCACACCGAAACCAAGCGTATTCCACACCGAGAAAGCCATGACGCACACCAGGGCGACACTTGGCCCCGCAAATATGGCTGGGATGCTCTGTGACCACCCTATGCCGAAGACAGCGAGAAGCTTCGGCACGATAGGACTAGCATCGAGCAGCCACGTCTGCGGGGGCAGACCGACTGCCTTAAGGACTGCATTGAGCACGCCGACCGTGGGGTTGAACAGAAACCCGAAGGCCAGCCCCGCCGCCACCGTCGAGGTGATGTAAGGAATGAAATACGCGGTCCGCAGCACGGCGAGGCCGCGAATTTTCGCGAACAACATATTCGCCACCACGAAGGCAAGTACCAGCGTTACCGGCACCGTAACGACCGTGAAAAAAAAAGTCACGAGCAGACTCTGGCTGACTTCACCGGGCCCCCCTCCCGGACGGCCACCCAACCCCTCAATGATGCGGTGGTAGTTGTCGAGGCCAACGAACTTCTCGGCCCGGATCCCCCACCGCCAAAGGCTGATCCAGCCGCCAAGAAACAACGGGTAGACATCGAAGGTGAACAGCAAACCCAAGGTAGGAGCCAAGAACCCGATCGGAAGCCACATTCGCTCCACCCGCCGCCGGCGTCGGTGCCGCCGCGCTACGTCCGGCGCCATGGACCGCGGGGCAAGATCTGAAACCATGAGTCGCTGCCTTGTCCTATTCCGTCGGGGTCGCGAACGGAGCATGGAGGTGATCGGTCGGAAAAACTGAGACGTCCCATCTCGTAGGGCTACGGAGGTATGTGAGCGATCGGCAGTGTGGTGGTACCAGCCACCAGGGGAACCGATGGCCGAGAACCAGGTGGCCGCTTCCCGTGACAGAAATCTATCGAAGCGAGCGGTCCGTTCCGTGACACTAAGGCGTCCAGTAGATGAAGTCACCATGACGCGCGCCCGCGCCCCGCCACCGGTGAGGACGGCCGCCCGCGGGCCACCGTGACCCGCGACGCGAGGCGGTGGCCACCCGACGCGGTGTCCTGCGGCAACCGCTGACCCGCACATGGTCGACGACGACGGGCAGCTGAACGCCGAACGGTCTGCTAATCCGATGGTCAACGACCAGCCCGGGCCTGGCGCATTGGCGGCCGGTAAACGCAGCGCGAGTGCGCGGATGGCGATGGCATGATGTGGGAACCGCACAGGATCGGGCGGTCTACCCATTCACGACGGATCCTCCGGCACGTCCCTGCCGGTGAAGGGAAGTCCTCGCGATGGCTTCAGCGACGTTCGACAAGGCCACCCACGTGTACCCAGGCACCAACGAGCCGGCCGTGGACAACCTGGACCTGACCGTCGCCGACGGCGAGTTCATGGTCCTGGTCGGCCCCTCGGGATGCGGTAAATGCACCTCGCTGTCTTGATCGACGGCGTCGGCGGTGCCGAAGTGGACCGATGCCGGGGTGTGCCAGGCGATGCCGGAATGACGGTGATGTAGTTGTACTCGTGGAAGAAGCCGGCGCAGAATTGGCGGGCGTGGGCCAGTGAGGCGAACGAGGCGGGGAACTCGGGCAGGTATTTCAGGGTCTTGAACTGCGCCTCGGAAAACGGGTTGATGCTCCTATGTTGTGTCAAGCCGCGAGTGGAAGATGTTTTGGTGTGTCAGCGCTGAGACGGGTTTGGAGGTCATCGAGGTGCCGCGGTCGGCGTGCACGGTGTGTGGGACGGCGCCGTTGCGTTCGATGGCTTCGGCGATGAAATCGGTTGCCAGCAAAGAATCTTCGACCGGTGAGATGATCCAGGACGGGTTGAGATGCCGATTGTCCCAACTAACCAGCGTATCGTCCTGCTCGAGGATGAGCATCACGTCACCGCGGCGGGCGGCGTCGCCGACGAGAGCTTGCAGGCAGGCTGCGCGGCGGTCACGTTCGGTGGAGTAGCGGCGGCCCGCGTCGTAGATCGTCGCTTGGATGGCATTGTCGACGATCATCGCGGCGATCGCTTTCCGGCGAGAGTCGTTTTCCGCGTTCATGTGTAAGCGCCGCTGCCCTGGTAGGACTAGGCCGCGCACGGCTTTGCGGAGCGGGTCCAGATCTCCGGGAATGATGACGCCCGCGACGAGCAGGTAGTCCCGGTGCTTGGTCTCGTCGACGAAGGTATGTCCGTTCACACGCCCACGTTCTGCGGTGACGGAGGGGAAGTGCGGTGGACAGCCCGGTACACGGTGGAGCGGGCGACGCCGAACAGTTCGGCAAGTTCGGCGGTGGTGTGGCCGCCGGCCCGGTACAGCTCGACCAGGTGCGCCTCTTGCCGTGGTTTGAGTTTGGGTTGTTTGCCGCGACCACTCATGCTCACCGACGAGGAAGCGCTCGCCGTGCTGCTCGGGCTCATCGCCGGCCGCCGTGCCGGACTGGTCACGACCTCGGCTGCCGCGGTCGAGGGCGCAGCGGCCAAGCTGCGTCGAGTCCTGCCCAAACGGTCGGCCGCTCGCCTAGACGCGCTGCTGGAGACCACCGACTGCTCACATCCTGGCCTTTGTGTCGAGTTCCCTGGCGGTGGGCGTGCATATGCCTGTGGGTCGGGTTCCTGCAGGCCGGTGCGTCCTGGGATGTGACCCGATGGGTCAGGCCGTTTCCTCGGAGCGGCTTGCCCGGTGCGGGGACAGTCGGCTGGAGGCGATGACGGAGGCGAGCATCCAGGTGGCGGCGTAGAAGAAGGCGACGGCCGGTGACACGAGGGACCAGAGGATCCCGGCGACGACGGTGGCGAACAGGTCTCCGACGGATTGGGTGAGACCCAGGACCCGAATCCGTTGGCCCGCAGGTGGTCGGGGAGTTGTTGGGCGATGACGGTGGATTCCGCGGTTTCGGCGAATCCGATACCGACGCCGGCCAGCATGAACGCGATCAACAGGACGGCCAGGATGTTGGTCCGATGGCCAGGATGATGTAGGCGGCGATGTACACCGCCGCGCCGGCGGTGAAGACAGTGCGGGGTCCGATCCGGTCGGCCAGTTGCCCGCCGACCAGCGACATGATCGTCGCGGCGGCGTTGTGTGCGGTGTAGAGCAGGATCGCCACGGCCGTCGCGGCGGTCAGATCCCGCCCTGAGGTCACCAGCAGGTCGGTGACCCGCAGGATCAGCAGGGTGGTGGCCAGGTTGCCGAACTCGAACAGCGCCACCGGCGTCAGGGTGCGGAGGATGCCTGCTTTGCGGAGCGCGGCGAGGTTGAGCCGCAGCGTGGTACGCCCCGGGGCGTTGGTCAGGGTGCGGCGGGCTTCTCGGGCGGCGATGGTGATGGCGACAGCGGCCAGGATGCCGGGGAAGAAGGACAACAAGATGGCGTGCCGGACCCCGACGATCCCGACCAGCGCCGAGGCCAGCAGCGGGCCGATGATCGCACCGGCGTTGTCGCCGGGCGTTCCACCCCGAACGCGCGGCCGAAGCCGTCCTTGCCCGACAGGGAGGTCAACACCATGTCCCGGGCCGGGGAACGGATTCCGCGGGAGGCCCAGGCCAGACCGCGTAGGATCGCCACCTGCCAGATGGCGGTGGACAGGCCGATCAGCGCGGTCGCGGCGGCGGTCCCCAGGTAGCCGCCCGAGGCCATCCGGGCGCGCCGGGCGGGGTCGGCCGCCAGTGGTCCGCCGGCCAACTTCGCCAGGCCGGTCAGCGCATCGGCGACCCCGTCGATGGCGCCCAGCGTGGCCGGGCCGCCGCCCAGCGTCGGCGTCAGGAAGGTCGGCAGCAAACTGGTGACCATCTCGTGACTGGAGTCGCTGAACAGTGACGCAGCACCGACCCCGAGCACGCCGGGGGTGAGCCAACGATCGGAGGTAGGTGGCTCGGGCTCGGCGCCCGGTGGTGGTCCGATCTCGTCAGTCATGTGGCTCCTTCTTCTCGCATGCAGCGTTGGTCGTCGTTATCGGTCGCACACGTGGTGATGCGGTATCCGGGATCGGTTGACCGCGGGCCCCGGCCTGCAGGGCAGACATGTGGGGGTCATCAGCGGGATCGGCGTGCCGACAGGGCAGTGGGTGCAACACAATCCGATAGCGCGGCGGGCCGGGAACCGGTCTTCGCGGTGGGCATGGGTCTCCTACACGGTCGGCTCGCTGTGGTCGCGAGCAGCAGTTCGTGTAGGGACCGTTGGCCGTCGCCCGGTGGGCGAGGCGGTTGGTGACGGTGGGCCCCACCACCGGTTGCGGACCAGCATCGGCGGCCCGCGGTTGAATGTTACCGGCGGTGTGATGCTCCGCCGTGAGCGGGTCGCGGGAAACCGCGGCGGCCAGTCGCTGCGTCGGGCGCAGCCGGGTGTTGGGGGGGGTGGGACATCCCGAGGGCACCAGAGGACCGCCGGTGTGTTCCAGCGTTGGTGGTCGAGCTGGTCGGTGTCGCAGCGGGGGTTGGAAGGTCCGGTCTAGGAGATGGTGTGCGGGTCGGTCAGCACCAACGCCCGCTCGATGCGCGAGCAGGCCAGGACGTCCCACAATAGGCAGGGGTCCGATGGCGGTCGGATCCCTCGGACCTGGCGAGGCGGGCGTGCCCTCGGCCCAGCCGGGATCAGTTCAGGCAGCAGGTCCAGTCCGGAAGATAAACGCGGACAGCTGTGGTTGGCGTGAGCCCCTGTGGGCTCAAGATGGGTTCGGGATACCTGCACCTCGTGCGCCACAGTGTGCAAACCTGGTCGACGGCGCGGTCGCAGTTGAGGTCGACACCGGCCACCAGCGGGAGGTTACTGGTGGCCGGCGTGCCGCCGGGGCCGATCTGCCGGGGTGGCGTCATCGGCCGGTCAACGGGTCATCGGGTAGGGGTGCGGCCGTAGGTCAGGTGCGGGTGTTCGTCGGCGATGGCCAGCAGCCGGTTGTATTTGGCGACCCGTTCTCCGCGGGCGGGTGCGCCGGTCTTGAGCTGACCGCAGCCGGACCCGACGGCGAGGTCGGCGATGAACGAGTCGTCGGTTTCACCGGAGCGGTGCGAGACCATCGCGGCGTAGCCGGCGTCGCGGCAGATCCGCATGGCCTCAAGTGTTTCGGTGACGGTGCCGATCTGGTTGACCTTGATCAAGGCGGCGTTGCCGATGTGCCGGGCGATGGCGTCGGCGATGATGGCCGGGTTGGTGACGAAGTTGTCGTCGCCGACGAGCTGGATCCGGTCGCCGAGGCGGGCGGTGATCGAGATCCAGCCGACGTCGTCGTCCTCGGCGACGCCGTCCTCGATGCTCCAGATGGGGAAGTCGGTGATCATCTGTTCGTACCGGTCGATCATGTCGCTACCGGAATGGGTCTGTCCGGCGACGTGATAGGCGCCGCCGGAGTAGAACTCGCTGGCCGCCGGGTCCATGGCGATGGCCACCCCGTCGCGTCCCGGGGTGTACCCGGCCTGGTTGATGGCCTCAACGAGCAGGGTGAGGACGTCTTCGGGGGCGGTGATGTCGGGGGCGAAGCCGCCTTCGTCGCCCAGGCCGGTGGCGTACCCGGCGGCGGCGAGCAGTTTCTTGAGGGTGGTGTAGATCTGGGCACCGGCGCGGACCGCTTCGGCCATCGATGGTGCGCCGAGCGGGGCTAGGCCGCCGTGATCGCCCTGGTTGCGCCTGTCTCGGCGCACCGGCCACCGTCAGGCAGCGGCTTGCCCGGATCGCCCATCATCACCGCACCGCCGGCCAGCCGCCGTCGACCGACTCGATGACAGCCGATGAGGCGCCTCTCCTGACGCAAGTGATCGACACGGGCCGGGTCGAGCTACATCTGCGGCTGTTGTCCCCCAACGGCTGGACCCCCGGACCGTTCGGCCGCCGAGACCGGGCACTACTTACCCTCGCCACCTGGACGAGGGTTTCGTACCGGCAGCCCCTGCCTCATCATCGGGCCAGCTGCTTATCGCCGGCGGCGTAGCGACCATTGCCGACCACCACGGCGCCGCGCACGTCGTCGAGTCGGTGGTGGATCCGGTGCTGTGCGCACCGTGCGCGTTGGTCCGGTGGCGCCGCGTCCTGGACACCGAGCCGCCACAAGAGCTTGCCGAACCTGCTCGACGGCGCGGATAACCGCCGCCAGCCACCACCCTCGCCAAGTCCCGAAGCCATCGAAATGGCGACACCTACCCTCACCCATCCGGCCAATGGGCTCGCGCTGCACCTCACGACTGGCCCGACAGGCAGACACCTGCCTGGCATTGGTGCCGGTAAGAACCACCGCAGGCGGCGATCAGGGGCCGCGGAACCGCAGGGCAGTCGCCAGCCGGCTCAACGTCCTTTTGGACAGTCCACTTCCGCCTCGCGGAAGCGACGTCGAATCTGGAACGATCGGCGATGTCATCTTGAACCTCGTCCTCGAGGTGACACGTGGGACAAAGGGATGCGAACTCAGCGGGCCTGTTATGGTGCCGACACTGGCGCAGCTGCGCAGAATGCGCAAGCGTCGTAGCGTTTTGCGCGCAGGAGTGGTGTAATCATTCTGCGCACGGCGTTGTCGGCGTCGGGTGTCCTGCTGACGCGCTGGTTCATGAGGGGCGTGCTGCAACACTTGCTGTGAAGGAGTCCTGTGGATGTCTTGGTGGTCGCGGATGACTTGTCCGGCGCCATGGAGGCTGCTTCCATGTTCTTACTGCGCACAACCCGCATCGATGTGACGCTTGGTAAAGGGCGCGCGCCACATGGCCCCTTGCGGATCGCGCCCCGAGTTCACGTAGTTGACACCGATTCCCGCCACATGACGTCAGAGCAGGCTGCTGCGGCGGTCGGGGCGGCGTGGGATCGGCTCGGCGCTCGTGGAACCGTGATGAAGAAGGTCGATTCGCTGCTCCGTGGCCATCCTGCGGCCGAAGTCGAGCAGGTTTTGACTCGAACCTCTGAGATGGTCATCGCCGTGGCCTTGCCGGCGCGTGGCCGGACCGTGGTCGAAGGCAGGCTACTCGTTGACGGAATACCGCTGTCGGCGACGGACCTTTGGCGGATGGAGCCCGGACCCCCGGCGGACTACGTCGCAGCCGCGTTCGGGACTTTGCCGACCGTGGTTGTGAATTTGTGCGCGGTGCACGCGGGCGCTGCTCGCCTCGCCGAGACGTTGCGATCGGCCGTTGCCGACGGCTACATACCGATCTGCGACGGGCGCACCGATGCGGATCTGGATGAGGTGGTCCGCGCGGCGAGGCTGGCCTTCCAGAGGCCAGTGTTGGTGGGATCGGCAGCCCTGGCAGCAGCAATGGCCCGCAACATGGTCCCCGACCCGACTCCGGACGGTCGGTCGGACCGACCCGTCGCAGTGCGCCGTGGCCGTGTAACGCAGCCCCGGTCCGGTGTCCTGGTCGTGGTCGGAACCCACGCGCCGACGGTCGGGCTGCAGCTCGACCAGCTCAGTGCCCACCATCCGGAGCTGATCAGCATCGCCGCCAGCGACCTGTTCGATGCTGAGCGTCTGGGCGTTCTTTCCGGGCGGATTCGGACGGCGGTGGCGACCCAGGCGGTCACCGTGGCCTATCTCGATCCCTTGGCCGAGATTCGGCCTACTCAGGCAGGCCGGATGGTGCAAGGCCTGGCGACAGCGGTCACCGCCGGGGCCGACCTCGCCTCCGGGCTGCTTCTTACCGGCGGTGAAACCGCACGCCGAGTACTCGATCAGCTCGGCATCGATCATCTCCAGCCCCTCAGCGCCGTTCATCACGGCGCGGTGGTATCGCTCGCCCAAGCACATCGGGACCACCCCGATCGGGGGCAGCCCCGATTGGTGGCCACCCGGCCGGGGAGCTTCGGTGAGGTCGATTCCCTCGCCGCCATCGTCTCCAGCCTCATCATCCAGCCACACCCCCACTACGAGGAGTCGTCATGACTGAAACCCCCTACATCGCCGTGACCATGGGAGACGGGGCAGGTGTCGGCCCCGAGGTCGTCGTCCGAGCCCTGCTGGACCCTGCGGTGACCGGCATCGCCCGCTCGGTCGTGATCGGCGACGCTCATCGACTGCGAATGGCCGCGGACCTGCTCGGCCTGCCTGCCGAAATCGTAACCGTGCAACGTATCTCCGAGGCTGAGTTCCGGCCCGGGCGGATCAATGTCATCGACTTGAACCTGCTGCCGGCCGATCTCCCGTTCGGGGTTCTGTCCCCGATCGCCGGCGACGCGGCTTACCAGTACGTCAGGGTCGCCTGCGAATTGGCGATGTCCGGACAGGTGCAAGCGATCTGTACTGCGCCGCTGAACAAGGAGGCGTTGCACGCAGGCGGGCACATCTTCCCGGGGCACACCGAGCTACTGGCTGAGTTGACCGGGACCGGAGAGGTGTCGATGATGCTGTCCAGCCCAAAGGTCAAAGTCATCCACGTGACCACTCACATCGGGCTCGTCGACGCTATCGCGAAGATCGATCCGCCGCTGGTCGAACGAACCATTCGGCGGGGACATCGCGCGGTCGTCGATTCCGGTATCCCACATCCGAAAATCGCCGTTTGTGCCATCAATCCGCACGCGGGTGAGAACGGCTTGTTCGGCCGGGGCGAAGAGGCGGAGAAGATCACCCCGGCAATCGATATCGTTCGCGCCGACGGCATCGACGCCCACGGGCCTGTTCCGGCCGACACTGCGTTCTTCCTGGCCGGCCGCGGTGACTACGACCTGGTGGTGGCCATGTACCACGATCAGGGTCACGGGCCGGTGAAGATCCTCGGCCTGGAAGCCGGCGTCAACATCACCGTCGGGCTTCCGGTCATCCGGACGTCCGTGGACCATGGCACAGCTTTTGATATCGCGGGCAAGGGGATCGCTGACCCAGGCAGCATGGTGGAGGCGCTCCGACAGGCAGCGGAGATGGCCCCTACCCCGACCGCGGACGTCACCTCGGTGGGCGACTCGGCGATCGATCACGTGATCAACTACGCCGGGTGAAAGCAAACCGTCCTGGGTTTACGCGGCTCGCCAGGGCTACGGCTCAGAACCGCCGAGGCGCTTCCACGGGGCACGGCATTAGGGGAATTCGATGGCGGTGACATCCCGCGAGCGGCGGTCGGAAATCCTGCGACTGGCCACAACAACCGGCCTGGCCAGCGTGGAGGAACTCGCGGTCGCTATGGGCGTCACCGCGTCGACGATCCGCCGGGACCTGACCGTGCTAACGAGCCAGGGCCATCTGGCCCGTACGTATGGCGGGGCTATGGCGCTCCTGCGGCATCCGGAAGCTTCCCTACGACAACGCACTGGCGTGGCGTTCCACGCCAAACGGGCTATCGGCCGGTGGGCCGCAGCGCAGGTCAAGCCCGGCGAGACGATCCTGCTTGATGCCGGATCCACGACCGGCGCGATGGCCCACGAATTGGCCCACGCGAAAAACATCACCGTGGCCACCGTTGGGCTGACCGCTCTGGAAGAGCTGGCGTATGCGAAGGGCGTGGAGGTGCTGTGTCTGGGCGGTCGGGTTCGCCCGCTCAGCCAAGGCTTCGTCGGACCCCTGACCGAAGCTGCGCTGGATCGGATGACGTTTGACCGGGTTTTCATGGGGGCCGACGGGGTGAGCGCCGAGCGAGGGATCTGTGAAGCGGACCTCGAGCAGACCCGGCTCAAGGAGCTGATGGTGCGGCAGTCGAATGTGACCTATGTGCTCGCCCACTCGGCCAAGCTTGGCCAGCACCCTTTCCACGCCTGGGCGCGGATGCCGCAGCAGTGGACGTTGGTGACCGATGGAGCGGCCGATTCGACTGAGCTCGCTCGGTTCCGCGACTGCGGAATCTCGATCGTGGTCGTCGACGAGAATGCACCGCCGCGCGAGGCTGCTTCGTGCTAATCGCCGATCCACACGAGAAGCACTCCACTGCGTTGACCCAGTGGCAGCTGCCGCCTGGGCACGGCGCCCCCCTGCGGGCCGATGGAGAGCTTTTTCGGCAACGGTTTTCCGTGAATGTGCATGGCCTTGACCGTTGGGGGACTTGAGGTCACTGACCCGGTCGGTCGCTTGGGCGCACATCCTCCACCGGCGCTTTGGCAAGGGGCGCGACTGGTCAGTGTCATGCGTATAGGTACGGGGGAGAGAAGCGACGTCTGCCCGGGCGTAGATCCCGACTTTGACAGAGGTGACGGCGCCGTTGCTGCGGGCGGCGCACGGGCGGGCCACTTCGACGCTGCTCATGTCGGTGCTGCAGCGTCAAAGCGTCCCTTTGAGCGCAAACTGGTCGGCTCGTGACAAACGCCCGGAACTATCCGTCGGACTGACCCTGCGGTCGATTGGATAAGCCTTACCGGCTGGTCTCCTGGCGCGGCTGCTGCCAGGAGACCAGCCGGTCGTTCAGGACTTGACGCATCCCTTGAGGCCGGCCGGCTGCTGACCGGTTTCCACGACGCCTTTAGTCCAGCCTGTGTCGCACGCGCCGCGGGTAAAGACGCGTCGCTGTTCAGGCTGCTTCAGGGCGGTGAGGTCGGGCAGCGCCTGGAGGCTCGGGACGGCCTTGCCGGTCGTCGCGGCCGTGTAAGAGCTTTCGGGGAACAGGTTCTTCTCGAAGATCTCCGTCACGAACGAGTCGGGCGCATTTTTGAAGAAGTTGCAGCCGTTGACAAACTCGGTGCCGGGGCATTCCTTGGCAGTAGCCGTGGTGACCCAGGGGAGCGGCACTTCAATGTCCTTGGGTGTCGCGGAGGCGGCGCCGCCATCAGCGAGGATTTTCAGGCCGACCTTGACGGCGATGGCCGAAGACGCAGGCGGAGAGCCGGAGGAGACACCGGGCCAACCGGCGGCCAGCTTCTTTCGGAAGTAGTTGCTGTTCTCCCCGACGACGGGAACCTTCTTTCCGGCGGCCTCGAGTGCCTTGATGACGCCGTCTTCGCCGGCCTGAGACCAGACGCCGTTGACTCCGGGTTGCGACGCGAGAGCCTTCGCTGTCTCCTGCTGACTCACGGAGGAGTCCCAGTTCCCGTAGTACTCACTGACGACCTTGATGCCGGGGTTCTTGTCGAAGACGGCCTTGGCTGTGTCGTAGTGCACGGTGTCGGTCGAGGTGCCGGCGACGCCGCGGTTCATGAAGATTTTGCCTTTGCCGCCGAGAAGGTCCACCAGCGCTTGCGCTGTCTGAGCGCCGAAGAACGCTTTCTCGGGAGCGTCGGCGCGAGCGCCGGTGATGTAGGAGACGTTCCAAGCGCAGGGCGCCTCGACGGTCGCGTCGTAGGCGACGAACACCACACCACGGGTGCAGCCCTGCTGAATGACGGGGTTCAGGGCGGTTGGCGAGATCGGGTACAGCACAATTAATTTGGCGTTGGAGGCGATCATCGACTGGAGGTCAGAGATCTGCTTCTGAACATCGGTGCCGGAGATGGTCTTTGTGACGTCATAGGTCTTGAGGACCTCTGGCGCCTGGACAGCGGCCATGGCGAGGTTGGCGCCCTCGTCCTGCCAGTTGTTGCCGCTGTAGCTGAGGTTGATGTAGATCTTGCCCTTGCCTGAATTGGCGCCGGTTGAGGCACCGGTTGAGGCGCCGCCGCCACCGCAGGCGGCCAGGGCGAGCATCGCGACGGCGGCGCTGGCGGCGGCGACACCTCGCTTAAATCTGTTGGTGGTCACTCATTCTCCTTAAGAACACAAGTCATATGGGTGGGTGATTCCCTGCATGGTGGTCAGCTTCGGGCGCCTCCTAGTCGGTTGAGGAGAATGGCGATCAGCAACACGCTGCCGTATAAAACCTGCTTGACGCCCTCGGACAGCCCGGCGGCGCTGATGTCGATGCCGATCAGGGTGAGGAACAGCGCTGCACCGACGGTCCCGAGAAAGTTGCCGGAGCCGCCGCGGATCGCGGAGCCGCCGACGACGACGGCGGCGATGCTGGGCAGCAGCCATGAAGCGCCCAGGTTCAGGTCGCTCCCGGAGTTGTAGCCCATGAGCAACACCCCGGCGAGCCCGTAGGCGGCAGCCGCGAGCACGTAAACGACGGCGACCGTGAGACGCACGGGCAGGCCCGCGATCCGCGCCGCTCGCAGGCTACCGCCGACGGCGTAAACCCGCCGGCCGAAACTGGTGCGGTGTTGGATCCAGAACCCGAGGGCGGCGACCACGAGCAGCATCACCGTCGACAGGGGCACGCCCAGAAGTCTGGGGCCGAACAGGCCGACGAGGCCCTTGGGAGCGGTTTGACCGGGCCGGCCCTGGCTGAAACCGAGCAACAGCGCGGTGAAAACTGACGAGACGGCAAGGGTGACGATGAAGGGCGGGAAGGTGGTGAAGGCCACGATCAGCCCGTTGATAAGTCCGACGAGCGCCGCGGCAGCCAAACCGAGGGCGACGGCAATAGGAGTGGGTATCCCCGAGCTGGCGGTGTATCCGGTGAAAAAGGCCGCCAAGGAGACGCTGACCGCGACGGAGAGGTCGATGCCCCCGGTGAGGACCACCAGACCTTGCCCCAAGGCGATGATCGTGAGGAAGAGCCCGAGCGTGATGAGGTTCTCGATCAAGGCCGACGAGGGGAAGCTCGCGCTGAACAGCCGCGAGAGCGGGATCATCAGCAGCAGCGCGACCCATACCGCTGCTGCCCGGCCACCACTGCCGGCCAGCCGTACGCGTACGCGGCCCGGCCCGCCCGGCGCGGTGTCTTTCATATTGGCGATTGTGCTCATGCTGCTCCTCCCTTGGCGGACTGCGAGCTGGTGACTAGCGCCGGGGGCGGATCGCCGGCGTCATGACCGGATTGGTGGCGTGCGCGCCTTCTGGAGGCGAGCGCCGTCAGCAACGGAATCGAGAGGGCGGCCAGAACGATGAGGCCCTGGAACGCGCCGACCCAGAAGTCCGCGACACCGCTGGCGAACAGAAATTTGGGGATGATCGTCAAGGTGGCCGCTCCGAGCATCGCGGCGATCGGGCTGCCGGCTCCGCCGCGGAAGCCGACCAGTCCTAGCGCCGCGGCGGCGAAAGCGGTCAGCAGGAATGAGCTGCCAGACGACGGCGACCCGGTTGCGGTGAGGGCGGAGAAGAACACTCCGGCCAGGCCGTAAAGGGCCCCGGCGATGGTGAAAACGGTGATGGTGGTCCGGGTGACGGAGATGCCAGATAGCTGGGCTCCGTGGGCGTCTCCGCCGACGGCGTAGACGGCCATGCCGGTCCGGGTGCGGGAAAAGTAGGTCCACAGCAGCCCCAGGACGATCAGCACCAGCAGCGCCACGGGGAGCGGCCCCATGCTGGTGGTCAGATCGGTGGCGAAGTTGAGAGGGACGCTGCCGCCCGGGGCAGGCAGCACGGCGAGGGCGATCCCGCCCAACACGATGTTCGTCGATAGTGTGACGCCCAAGGACGGCAGTTGCAGAAGCGCCACTAGCGCCCCGTTGATGGCTCCGATCAACGCTCCCAACAGCACGAGAGCGATCACGATGAACCACACCTGGTTAGGGTGCTTGTCCATCACGGTCGCGGCGAGCACGTTCGTCAGGCTGATCGTTCCGGCCACGGAAAGGTCGAAGCCGCCGACGATTAGCACCAAGCTCGTCCCGATCGCCGCGATCGCCAGCGGCGCGGCCAAGGTGAAGAAGTTGGTGACCGAGTACGTTGTCGCCTCGATGGGTGAGTTCGCAATGAGCAGCCCGTAGAGAACGCCGAAGACGACCGCGGAAATTAGTGTTGAAAGGAGACGGGCCGACACACTGCGGGTTCGCGGTACCGCGACGCCGGCGCTCATACCTGCACCTCGTGACCGATGACGCTGGACATCAAGGAGTGCTCGTCGAGCTGATCGTGCTGATACTCGCCCGTGATGCGCCCGCCGTAGACGGTGTAGACCCGATCGGATACGCCGATCAGCTCGGGGATCTCCGTGGAATACATCAGGACCGCGTGACCGGAGTCCGCGAACCGCCGCGCAAGTCCGTAGATTTCCACCTTGGTCGCCGCGTCAACCCCTCGGGTGGGATCGAACAGAAGGAGGCAGGACGGCTCCTGAGATAGGGCCCGACCGACCACAGCCTTTTGCTGGTTGCCGCCGGACAGCGACTGCACGGCCTTCGGAAGCTGAGCCCGGGCGATGTTAAGTTCGTCAGCGCGCCGACGGATGATTTGTTTTTCCTTTGAGGAGCTGATGGTGCCTGCCACGGCGAGCTCGCGCAGCCGGGACACACCCAGGTTGAACTGCACCGACTGCGTGAGGAAGAGGCCCTCGGTCTTGCGGTCTTCAGGGACCAGCGCTACGGGCACACCTGACTCCGTCGCGGTGATGTTTACCGTGCCGGAGTCAGGTTTGGTCAGGCCGGCGATGGTGTAGAAGAGCGCTTTCTGCCCTTGGCCCTCGAGCGCTGCGACGCCAACGATCTCCCTCGCGCGCAGCTTGAGTGAGATGTCTGTGATCGCGCCCGCCACCGTGACGTTGTTCATGTCAACTAGGACAGCGCCGGGGCCGCCGGCGTCCGCGGAGCGCTGGGGGAACGCGTGGTTGAGGGAGCGGCCGATCATCAACTCCACCAAACGGCGCTCGTCGGTTTCGCCAGCAGTAAAGGTTTCCACGACCGTTCCGTTGCGCAACACCGTGCCGCGGTCACAAATCCGGGTGATCTCGGCGAGCTTGTGCGAGATGTAGATGACGCACGTTCCCTCGCCGCTGACCCGCTTTATCTGGGCGAAGAGCCATTCGGGGTCGGGCAACGATGCTGTGGGTTCATCCAACAGCAGGAGCCGCGGTTTGCGCGCCAGAGCGGCGATGATCTCGACATGCTGCTTGTCCGCCAGATCGAGGGAATCGATCCTGGCGCCTGGTCGGATGTCAGGCTTCTGCCACTCGGTCAACAGCTCACGGGCTCGCCGGTGCAACCGCCGCCGGGAAACCGTCCCCCACGGTGAGCGGGGCAGGTCGGGCAACAACAGCTTTTCGGCGACCGTCACGTTGGGTGGCGCGCTGAGCTCCTGGTAAGCCATGGCCATGCCGGCTTGGCGCGACGCCTGGGGAAAGCCCAACTTGAGCTCGTGGTCGCCGATCGTGACACTCCCGGTGTCCGGAACGACTGCGCCCGACAACACCTTCATAAGCGTCGATTTGCCGGCTCCGTTTTCGCCGAGCAGGCCGTGCACCTCGCCGGCTTCCAACGTGAGAGATACGTCGTTGAGCGCCTGGGTGGCGCCGAAGCGCTTGCTGAGCGACCTAATAGTGACCAGTGACATTTCAGCCTCGGATTGTCGTAAGAGAATTCGTCGTCACGAGACACGTGACACATGGCCGGGAGCGAGGCTCACTTCGATGATTTCCAATCCCTCGCTGGACACCCGTGATGGATACACCGTTCCCAACCGAGCCTCGTGGACCGGCACGACGCGCAGGTGGTCCCGATCGACGATGTTCATCATGTTGTCGGTGGCGAGGAGCAGGTTGTATTGGCTTCCTGAGGCCAACCCGACCGGTCGGTAGACGCCATCGTCATTCGTGCCGGTAATATTCTCAAAGACGTATCTGAGATCGCCGGCTAGGATCCAAGGCTGCGCGCTACCGTCGTTCTTGACGTGGAAGAACTGGCTACCGAAGGTGTGCGAATCGAAGGCACTGATGGCGTCAATCCCCGGCAGGACCTCAGGGGTGTCTCCGTCAAGGAGGATTAATCTGCCCTCCGCTGCGAGCCCCGCGGCGCGCACCATGTCCCCCGGGTTGAGCGCAACCGTCAACCACTGGAACGCTTTCGGCAGGGTTATAACCCGCAACCACTCAGCGAACTCACGAGCCTGCAAGTAGAAGGTGGCGTTCGGGAACGCGTCGACGTTGCCGAAATGGTCAAAATGAGCATGGGTGATGAGCACGTCGGTGACGTCTTCAGGGCGTACCCCGACCTCTGCGAGCACCGTGGCCGGCGGCCGCCAGTTGATCACGTTGAAGCGATCTGCCAAGACGTTCCCGTTTTCGGTGACGTTGTAGCCGACATCGACCATGATGGTGCGCTCATCGCTTTTCAGCACTACATAGCAGTAGGGCAGTTTCACGGTTCCTTCGTTGTGCGCTCCATACAGCACACCGGACACCGGGTAGTCCGAGACGAAGGAGTACTCCAAGACCCAGATCGAATAGTCGGACATCGTTGTCAAGACCTCCAAAGAGAAGTAGATGCAGAATCGGAGAGTTTAACGTCGGGGTGGCAGACGCAACCGTCTGCGTAGAAGACCGCGGCGTATGGCGTGTGGGCAACCACCGCACGCAGCGCACCGTAGGTGTGCCGGAGAAGCTCTGCGACCGTGAGCGCGCTGGGCGTTTGGCGATTGTGTCCTGCGCTGGACGGGAGCATTTCGATCAGCTCGCGATGCGATTGGCGCAGCGCGAGCAGCACCTTTCCGAGCTCGCGGGTCATCGGGGTGGCAGGTTGGTCCTTGGTGGCCGCTTCGGCCTTGTCGATCAGTGAACGAGTCGCCTCGAGAACAGTGGCGGTGGTGTCAAAGTCCGTCCGCGGCGCGGAGTTCAATAGGACGAAGCACGCGCTGAGGTTACGCACGACCATGAATAGGTCGTCGAGCGCGCCGGCCGCCTGCGCCACGGCATCCATCGCTGATTCACGGGGCCCGCCGAACCAAGGCGCAACTGATACTTCCACTCGGACTCCTTCGTCACCTGGCGTTACGAACGATCCATACATGCCTCTTGCGCACCGCTGGGTGTTCGTGACCGACAGGGCTGCGTGTGTCGGTCACACCGTTCTGCGGAGGTGAGGTCACCAATGCGCGGTGCGGAATAGGTGGACAAGCACTGCGAGATGTCATCCCTAGAGGCAGAGATCCGACTGGCTGACCGCGTGCTCTTGACCTCGGCAACGGTAGGAGCTCTTCACCACGGAGGTACCCGATTGCGGTCACCCCAATCGCTCGGGTGCTCCTACGCGGTCGGCCGACCCCGGCCAATCAGGGTTCATCGTGCCGTGACTGATACCCAACGCCGTCCGGGCTGATTCTTCCAGCAAACCTCATGTGAAGACTCCCTTGTCCCAGCGGTTTTCGTTGGCCACTCACACCTGAGCGATGAGTCGAGTAGGCCGAAGTACTCTCGTCTGAGAAGTCCGTGGCCCACCCTGCAGCGACTGTATACGTAACCAAAAGGCCCCACAAGAGTCTTGTATCGCATTTTGGATACGTATACAGTGGCTCCGAGTGCTGGCGGGTCCGCTCGCCAGTGAAGCCAGGTGCTGTACGAGGTCCATGAGTTCCCCCCCAACGAAGATGGAGTTCACCTGATGACTGTCAAGACGGACGAGACGTCGACTGGTTCCAAGATGCTGAAGGTTCCGGCCAGGGACAGCGCTGAGAGGGGCAGCACGGCCAGCGTGCGCGCCACCGTTGAAGCCGTGATCACAGACATTCGCCAGCGTGGCGACGTGGCCGTCCGCGAGTACTCGTCGAAGTTCGACAACTACGCGCCGGAGTCCTTCCTGGTGGGCGAAGAGCAGCTGGCCGAGATCATGGCGAGAGTACCGAAACAGGTCATCGACGACATCGTGTTCGTCCAGACACAGGTACGAGCCATGGCCGAGAGGCAGCTCGAATCGCTCACTGATTTCGAGATCGAGACGCTACCTGGGGTGTTCCTAGGTCAGAAGAACGTGCCGATCGAAGCAGCTGGAGCATACATACCGGGCGGCAAGTACCCCCTACTGGCGAGTGCTCACATGACCATCGTCACCGCAAAAGTGGCTGGGGTGAAACGTGTTGCCGCGTGCACGCCGCTCATTCAGGGCGAGATTCCCGATGCCACCGTGGCCGCCATGCACCTTGCCGGCGCCGACGAGATTTACCTCCTCGGCGGCATTCAGGCGGTGGCGGCGTTGGCCGTTGGCACGGAGACGATCCGGCCCGTCAACATGCTCGCCGGCCCGGGCAACGCTTTCGTCGCTGAAGCCAAGCGGCAATTGTTCGGCGAGGTCGGCATCGATCTGTTCGCGGGCCCCACCGAGGTCCTTATCGTGGCAGATGAGCACGCCGACCCGTTCATCGTCGCCGTTGACCTGCTGTCGCAGGCGGAGCATGGCCCTGACTCACCCGCGGTGTTGATCACGACGAGCGAAGAGGTCGGCCGCGCCGTCATTGATCACGTCGACACGATCCTCATCGACATGCCCACCCGTGACTACGCCGGCCCGGCCTGGCGGGACTGGGGTGCGGTACACGTCGTCGACAACCTCGACCGCGCCTACGAACTCGCGGATGAATTTGCTTACGAACACGTTCAGATCCTCACCCAGAACCCGCGTGAGGCGTTGGAGAAGATGCACGATTACGGCGCCCTGTTCCTTGGGGAAGGTACCTGCGTGTCTTACGGAGACAAGGTCATCGGCACCAACCACGTGCTCCCCACCCGCGGCGCGGCCCGCTACACCGGAGGCCTGTGGGTCGGCAAGTACCTTCGCACAGTCACCTACCAGGAAGTTACGAACATCGAATCGAGCGCCTTCTTCGGCGAGCTCTGCGGCCGAGCCGCGCGGGTAGAGCGCTTCGAGGGCCACGCCCGGGCCGGGGACGTGCGCGCGGCCAAGTACCGCGGAACGCCTCTTCCTTGGTCGAACCACACATTCACCACGACCTGACCCGATGATCAGGTTCGACATGACGGGGAAGACGGCCCTAGTGACGGGCGCTGGCCGCGGTTTGGGGCTCGCGGTCGCCGACGCCTTGGCCAAGGCCGGCGCCACCGTCTATGGCACGAGTCGTGACGAGACGACGGCGCAGCGGGTGGCCGACCGCTACGGCACCGTGCCGCTGGTCGTAGAGATGACCGATATCCCCTCCATCCGTCGGGCGATCGCCCGACTGGTGGACCGCAGCGGCGGCGTGGACTACCTGGTCAACAATGCCGGCGTCAATGTTCCCAAACCTGCGGTCGACGTCACCGAAGCCGACTGGGACGCCGTTCAAGACACCAACCTGAAAGGCGCGTTCTTCGTCTCAACCGAGCTCGCGAGGGCGTGGCTCGCCACCTCGCGGCCGGGATGCGCGATCGTCAACATCGCCTCGCAAGCCGGAATCGTCGCCATCGAGGAACGCGCCGCCTACGGAACAAGCAAGGCGGGTCTGATCCATCTGACCAAAGTGCTCGCGCTGGAATGGGCGCCAGCCGGCGTACGGGTGAACGCCGTTGCACCGACCTTCGTCCGCACCGAACTCACCGCGTCGACTCTGAGTCGTCCCGACTGGGCAGCCGAGCTGTTGTCGAGAATTCCACTCGGTAGATTCGGCGCCCCCGGTGACATCGTGTCGGCGGTACTGTTCATGTTGGACGACGCGGCCTCGCTTCTCACCGGCCACACCATGGCCATCGACGGCGGCTACACCATCCGTTAGTCCGGCAGCCATTCCACCTCAGCGCAGAGACGCGCGCACTCCGAAAGGCGCCACATGACAACGCTTGTAAAGGTCATCGAAACAAGCGTCGTCGGATCTGGATATATGGGCGGCGGTATTGCTCAGGTGCAGGCCATTGCCGGGTACCGAGTCACGCTCGCCGACATCGACGCGGAGACCGCTCAACGAGCCCGGCTGCGCCTCGTCGAACAGGCCCGGCGATTCGAGGCGGAGGGCCTGTTCCCGGCCGGCGCCGGGGAAAAGACGGCACAAAACCTCGTCGCGGCAGATTCCATCGAGGACGCGGTCGCCGCAGCGGACTACATATCCGAAGCCGTGCCTGAGGGCCTCGACACCAAGCTCTCGACACTGCAACGCATTTCGAACAGCGCCCGGCCTGAAGCCATCATCGGCACAAACACGTCTGCGATTCCGATCAGCCGGCTCGCAGTGGAAGTCACCGAGCCCGGCAGATTCCTTGGGGTTCATTGGATGAACCCCGCCCCGTTCATGCCCGGCGTCGAGCTCATCCCCAGCGCAGATACGACCACGCACACGTTAAAATCTGCCGAAGCTTTTATTCAATCGCTGGGCAAGCTGACCGCGCTGGTTGCAGACACGCCCGGCTTCGTTGCCAACAGGCTGCAATTCGCACTGTACAAAGAAGCAGCGCGGCTCGTGGAGGAGGGAATAGCGACACCGAAACAAATAGACGCGGTGGTGTGCAATTCGTTTGGTTTCAGGCTTGCCCTGTTTGGGCCCTTTGCGATTGGCGACATGGCCGGTCTCGATGTGTACAGCGCATCGTACAAGACGCTCGAACAAGAATACGGACAGCGATTCGCGGCGCCCACCACCCTCACCGCCGCCGTCGCGGCCGGCAATCTAGGACTAAAGTCCGGTCACGGCTTCTTGAACATTACGCAGGAAAATGCGCAGTTGTTACTCGCCTATCGCGACAAGGCATATGCGCGGCTCGCGCAGCTCCGCGCCGAACTCGGCCCAGCGCCGGGCCTCTGACAGTCCTCGGACGCGCCTCGTGCACTGCCGCATCGCCGGACTTGTCACCATGTGGCACGTTCACCGCGTGGCAACTCTATCGATTGCAGATCATGAGCGCTGACAAGCCGGTGACTGCCGATCAGCGCATTGGATCATCCCGTCATCGTTTCTCGCTCCTAGGCGTTGTGGGTGCCAACAGCGCATCATATCAACCCGTCTTACGCGGCGGAAGGAGCGTGCGACGCAATGCCGAAACAGGCCTACCGGCCTCGTCGGCACACGGGCTACGATAGACATGGCGGAGGCGCCTAGACATGGCGGAGGCGCCGAAGTGACCGTGCCCCAACCTCGGGAGGAATATGGTTACGAGCAGGGATGTCGCGCGTCTGGCTGGTGTTTCGCAGGCCACGGTGTCTCGTGCAATGTCACCGAAGTCCAGCATTTCCGCGAACGCCCGCGAACGTGTCTTGACGGCTATGCTTTCCCTCAATTACGTACCTCATGCCGGTGCGACCACGATGAAGACTCAGCGTACCAATACCATCGGCATGGTGGTGTCAGACCTGTCGAACCCGTTCTACTTCCAGGTTCTCGACGTGTTCACGCAAGAAGTGGCAAGAGCAGGTTTTAGAGTGGTCATCTGGAATACGGCGCGAGGCAGCCAGGACGATGCGCTGAAAGCCATCCGCGAAAGAGCTGTGGATGGCGTCGCCTTCACCACTGCCACTCGTGAAACGGCTGAGTTGAAGGCTGCAGTTGAGCGGAACAGCCCCATCGTTCTCATCAACCGGTCGGTTGAAGGCATCGACTGCGATCAGGTCACCGGCAGTAATCGAACTGGCGGCGCCCTGGTGGCGGACTACTTCGTCGCACACGGCAAGACCCACGTGGCGCTCATTAGCGGCCTTGTCAGCACCAGTACCGCACAGGAACGCAGCGAGGGATTTCTGTTGCGTATGGAAAAGCTCGGGCACCCGGTTCCATCATCCCTGCAGCTGAACGCTCACTATTCGCACGACAAGTGCGTGACTGTGACACAGGCACTGCTCGACATGCCGCTGCCCCCGGAGGCCATCTTCTGCGCCAACGACTTTATGGCTTTCGGCGCACTGGACGCACTCCGGGCGAATGGGTTGTCAGCGCCCGTAGATTGTTGGATTGTCGGTTACGACGACGTTGCACCGGCCGCATGGTCGTCACTGGATCTGACCACCGTCCATCAACCGACAGCCAAGATGGCGCGCCATGGCGCACGCTTGCTGCTGTCCCGCATCGCTGATCCCGATCGAGTGGTTGAGCATCGCGTTTTCCCCTGCCGTCTGGTGGTCCGCGGAAGCACCGGCCACGCCCCCGTCTAGACATCCCACGGTTGCAACTTGTCAAGCAGCGACGGCGGATTGAACCGCCCCGGCATCTCCGGACACTCCGGGGCGGTTCACCTCTGGCCGGGGAACCACCAAAGGGGGACGACTGTGAGTGAGTCAAAGTTAGATCAGCGGCTATTCCGCAAGTTGGCGGCACTGCTGCTGACCGTCATCGGGTTGAGCATCGTGATGGTTGGCCTGGCTCTGGGCCTATCCCGGGTCTACGGTTCACCCCAAGCTCCCTCCAACGAAGGCGGCACGGCCACCGTGATTGATTGCGGCACGCCGTTCTCCCGGTCGATGCTTTATCCGGACTGGACAATCCGTACGGCAACCACCTCACCGACTATGGAATCAAGGGCTACCAGGCAACCCTTGGGGCTGAGCCGCAGATCGCTATCACACTGCCACGTTCGGTGGCGTCATGCTGCTGGCAGCTATTTCCTTCGCCTTCTCGGTCCCGGTGGAGAGGCGGCGCCTAGTAGTACTTTGTTAGGTTCGCAGGTGGTAGTGGCAGGTGGGGCAGACGCCGATCCAGTGCGCGAGGAACTGCTGGAGGTTTTTCAGCAGGGCGTAGAGGGTCAGGGCTGCCCATCGGCGTTTGGGTTTGTGATGCGGGTCCAGGTCAGGAACAGGTGGGCGGCGGTGGCCAGGGTGGCGTGGTGGTGCCAGCCGGTCCAGCTGCGACCTTCGAAATGGTCAAGTCCGACACGGTTTTCAGTTCTCGTTAGTCGTGCTCGATGCGCCAGCGGATTTTCGCCAGGCGCACCATGGTGGGGATCTGGGTGTCGGCGGGCAGGTTGGAGATCCAGTAGTCGGTGGGTTCGGTTGTGCCGGCAGGCCATTCGGCCAGGAGCCACTGCAGCGGCAGGGACCCGTCGTCGGCTCGGGGAATGTCACGGTTGGCAGGCCGGATCGGCGACGGCGACGAAGTGGGAGCGCATCGCTGCGGACTTGTTGCCAGGACTGCTCTTGCTGCCCTTGCGCCAGGTCAGTTCCTTGCGGGCCGCTCGCCCGGCCGCCAGGATGATGTCTTTGCAGCTGGACGGCGCGTCGGGGTAGCCCGGTGAGCGGGGGCGTCCGCGGCGTCCTGTCGGTGGCGCGGCCACCGGGACCGTCTCGGCGGTGTAGGCGCTGGTGGAGCCCTTCACGGCGACGACGTAGCCGATGTTGCGCGATTCCAGGGCCAGGCGGAACGCGGTGGTGTCGCCGTAACCTGCATCCGCGGCGACGACCGGTGGCCGGTACCCCCACTCGGCGAGTTCATCGAGCATCTCGATCGCCATCTGCCACTTCGGGCGGTGG
>JAABUT010001722.1_pt1 | contig 23745 bp, 25 predicted proteins | sample 5559281 | NCBI WGS metagenome assembly JAABUT01 (sample SAMN10711880, study PRJNA513359) | rock metagenome | isolation source: Antarctica rocks | place: Antarctica: Victoria Land, Ricker Hills nord | collected 2016-01-04
AACATCACGGCGAAGATCACGGAGACACCGGACCCCGCGCCGGCGGCCTTCTACGCCCTCCTTCCAGACCTCCCATCAGCAAGATCAACAGCAACTGAAGGAGGCCCTACTGAAAGACCGGGGCTAGCAGACGAACCACCCCGGGCCGCGCCGCGGTTGCTCCTTTCGGCGCAATTGGTGTTCGCTGCCTCGGGCGAGCGGTCTCGGGGGCCGCCACGATGGCCCCAAGTGCACGATGGGCCGCGAGTGACGGGGGATGCCGGCGTGGGTGCGAGCGGGACGGTCGGCGTGGAGCTGCCGGGCGACGCCGGCAGTGTCGGCGCGGCCCGCGCCTTCGTGCGAGACACCCTCGCCCGCTGGGGCCTGGACGAGCTGGCCGAGACGACCACCCTGCTGACCAGCGAGCTGGCGACCAACGTGGTGCTGCATGCCCGCACGCCGTACGTCGTGGAGGTACAGCGTGCTGACGACGCGGTGCGGGTCACCGTGTACGACGACTCCGCGGCCCGGCCGCACCGGCGCCGTAACGCTCTGGATGCGGGCACCGGCCGCGGCCTGGGGCTGGTCGAGGCGCTGGCAGCCAGCTGGGGGGCCGCCGCGCCGCGCGAGGGCCGGTCCAAGGGCGTCTGGTTCGAGGTGCCGCTGGATCCGCAGGAGCTGAGGGGCTCTGCCGAGGGCGCGCTGTACGGCGAGAACTGGCTCGCCATGGTCGAGGACCTCTGACTCCCCTGCTCCAGGCAGCTACGGCAGTGCGGCGACGACCTCGCTGATCGGCTTACGCAGCCCGGTGAAGAACGGCGTCTCGAGCTTGGTGTGCAGCCGCGCCCGCGACCCGCGCAGCGCCCGCAGGCAGTCCACCAGCCGGTGCAGCTCGTCGGCCTCGAACGCCAGCAGCCACTCGTAGTCACCGAGCCCGAACGCCGCGACCGTGTTGGCCCGCACGTCGGCGTACTCCCGCGCCATGATCCCGTGCTCGCTGAGCATCCCCTTGCGCTCGTAGTCGGGCAGCAGGTACCACTCCAGCGAGCGGTTGAAGGGGTAGACGCAGACGTAGCTCTTGGGGTCCTCGCGCCGGACGTAGGCGGGGATGTGGTTGAGGTTGAACTCCGCCGGCCGGTGCAACGCGACGCCCGACCACACGGGGGCGAGGTGGCGGCCCAGGCCGGTCTGCCGGAACCGCGCATAGGTGTCCTGCAGCACGTCCGGGTCGGGGCAGGTCCACCACATCAACAGGTCGGCGTCGCCCTTGTAGCCGCTCACGTCGTAGCTGCCGCGGGTGTAGACGTCCTTCTCCAGTGCGGCGTCCAGGAACGCCTGGGCCTCCCCCGCAAGGGCGGCCCGGTCCTCCGGCAGCGGCGTGCGGGCCGCGAAGACGGCGTACATCGTGTAGAGCAGCTGGTCGTTGAGCTCGCGGGCCTTGCCGGCCTCGGGACGCGTGTCGGTCATGGCTCCATTGTCAACCCTGCGGCGACGGCTTGCGCGGCCAGCGCGCCGCTGCGGGCCACGACCGGCACCCCGACGCCGTCGTACGCCGCCCCCGCGACCGCCAGGCCGGGCTGGCCGGCGACCGCGCGGCGGATCCGCGCGACCCGGTCCAGGTGCCCGACGCCGTACTGCGGCAGGCCGCCGCCCCAGCGCGTCACCCGGCCCTCCATGAGCGGCCCGACCGGCCCGACCGCCTCGGCCAGCTCGCGCAGGACGACGGCCACCAGCTCGGCGTCCTCGCGCTGCAGCTCGGCCTCGTCGCCGTACCGCCCGACGCTGGCGCGCACGACCGCCGGCCCGCCGGCCAGCCGGGACCACTTGCGGCTCGCGAACGTGACCGCCTTGGTGCTGCGGCCCTCCACGGCCGGCACCAGGTAGCCGCTGCCGCTGCCCGGGGTCGGCCCGTCCAGCACCAGGGTCACCAGCGCGACGCTGGCGTAGTCGATGCCGGCGAGCTCGGCCGCCGCGGCCGGTACGGCGTCGCGCAGCAGCCGGGCCGCCGGCGCAGCGGGTACCGCGAGCAGGACGGCATCCACGTCGAGGTACGCCGGCGCCGCCGCCGACCCGGTCTCGAGCCGCCAGCCCGTCGGGCGGCGGCGCAGCGCCCGCACCGTCGTCCCGAGCCGGACCTCGGCGCCCGTGACGGCCGCCAGGGCCGCCGGCAACCGGCCCAGACCGCCCTCGACGGCGGCGAACACCGGGCCGCCTGTCGTGGTCACCGCGGTGAGGGCCTCGCGCGCCGCCAGCAGCAGGCTGCGGTGCCTGGCCGCGGGACCGGCCAGCTGGGGCAGCGTCGCGTGCAGCGAGAGCATGTCGGCGCGGCCGGCGTAGACCCCGCCGAGCAGCGGGTCGACGAGCCGCTCCGCGACCTCACGGCCGAGCCGCCGCCGTACCAGCGCACCCACCGCGACGTCCTCGCCTACAGGCCGGCCGGGCCGGGCCAGGTCGAGGGGGACGCGGGTCAGCCCGGTTACCGACAGGACGCCGCTGCGGGCGAGCGCCGGGAGGTCGGCGGGTACGCCGAGGACGGTGCCGGTCGGCAGCGGACGCAGCCGACCGCGGCTCCAGAGCGAGGCCGCGCCGACGGCCGGCGAGACCAGCGGGAGGCCCGCCGCCTCGGCCAGCGCGGCACCGTCCGACAGCCGGCGCAGCATCGCGTCGGCGCCCTCGTCGACCTGCACGCCACCCACCTCGCCGGTGCGCAGCTTGCCGCCGACCCGGTCCGAGCTCTCCAACAGCACCACGCGGGCGCCGGGACAGCTGCGCCGCAGCTGCAGGCAGGCGCTCAGACCGGCCACTCCCCCGCCGACCACGGCGAGGACGGGAGCGGCGGTCACGGGCCTAAGCGTAGGCAGGTGGATCCCGGCGGGGCCCGGCTGCGTCAGAGCACCGACGACCCCTCCAGGAGGCTCCCGTGCGCCCACCACTGCTCGTCCTCGCCCTGCCCGCCACCATCGCGCTGGCCCTCACCGGCTGCAGCTCCGGAACGGGCTCGTCCTCCTCGGCCGCCCGAGTCGGGGCGCCCATGTCGGGGGAGGGCAGCAGCACGTCGTCCGGGCAGGCGGCACAGAGCGGCGGCAAGGCGAGCGCCGGCGGTGCTCCGGCCGCCGGCGCCGACTCGACGCCCCTGCAGCGCTCGGTGGTGCGGACCGGCAGCCTGACGGTCGCCGTGGGCGACGTCGCGGTGGCGGCGCGTCGGGCGGCGGAAGCGGCGCGGACGGCCGGCGGTGGCGTGGAGCAGGAGGACAGCAGCGGCACCGGAGCCGAGGCCCGGGCCACCCTGCGGCTGCGGGTGCCCGGCCCGCAGCTGGACCCGCTCGTGTCCCGTATCGCTGCGCTAGGGGCGGAGCGGGACCGGCAGCTGCAGGCCGAGGACGTCACCGACCAGGCCGTCGACCTGGACAGCCGGCTGGCGACCCAGCGCCGCAGCGTCGCCCGGGTGCAGGCGCTGCTCGACCGGGCCGGCAGCCTCGGCGACGTGGTGCGGATCGAGGGCGAGCTCGCCTCGCGCGAGGCCGAGCTGGAGTCGGTCGAGGCGCGCCGCGCCGCCCTGCGCGGCCAGACCGACCTGGCCACCCTGACCGTGCAGCTGCAGCCGGCCGGACCAGGCCCGGTCAAGCCCGCCGGGCCGGCCGGCTTCGGTGACGGGCTGAACAGTGGCTGGCGGGCACTGGTCGCCTCGGCCCGGGTTGTGGCCCTGACCGCGGGTGCCCTCCTGCCGTTCCTGCCGCTGCTGGCTGTCGGCGGTCTGCTCGGACGCCGGCTGCTGCGCCGAGCGGGCGCGCAGGCGCGACCACCGGTCCCGACCGAAAGCGTCTAGCCGCGGCTGCCTGCCTGCTGCCCCTGCTCCGTGCAGCCTCTACAGTCGCCGCGTGACGGCCCCCGCCGCGCGGCCGACCCGGGCGGCCCGCCCCAGGCTGATGCTGCTCGCCACGTCCCTGGCGGCCTTCACCGCGACCCTGGACAACACCGTCGTCGCCGTCGCCCTGCGCGACCTGCAGAGCGACCTCGGGGCCGGCGTCAGCGCGCTGCAGGGCGTCGTCACCGCCTACACGGTCGCGCTCGCGGCGCTGCTGCTCACCGGCGGCACGCTCGCCGACGTCCTCGGCCGCCGCCGCACGCTGCTCGCCGGGCTGGTCGTGTTCGCCGGTGCGTCCGCGGGCTGCGCCCTGTCGGGGTCGGCGGGGATGCTCATCGCGCTGCGCGCGGTCCAGGGGGTCGGGGCCGCCCTCGTGCTGCCGGGCAGCCTGGCCGTGCTGGCCGACGCATTCCCCGAACCCGCCCGCCGGACCCGGGCCGTCGGGACCTGGGCGGCGGTCGGCGCCTTCGCGCTGGTCGCGGGACCCGTCATCGGCGGGGTGCTGGTGCAGCGATACGGCTGGCCAGCGGTCTTCTGGGTCAACGTCCCGCTGTGCGCCGCGGTCGCCGCGGTGGCGCTCGCCGCGCCTGCCGGCCGCGCCGCCCCGGAGCGCCGCCGGCTGGACCTGCCCGGCCAGATGCTGGCGGCCGGGGGGCTCGCGGCAGCGACGTACGCCGTGGTCCTGGCGGGGCGCGACGGCCTGCACGCGCCCGCCCTCGTCACGTTGGGGATCGGCGCGGTGCTGCTGGTGGCCTTCGTCGCCGTCGAGCGGCGGGTGGCGCAGCCACTGCTGCCGATCGGGCTGCTGCGCGACCGGCGGTTCCGCGCGGCGTCGGCAGCGGCGTTCGCGGCCAGCCTGGCGGTGTTCGTCCTGCTGGTGTTCGTGAGCCTGTTCCTGCAGCTGGTCGTGCAGCTCGAGGCGCTGCCGACGGCCCTGCGGCTGCTGCCGCTCACGGCCGGCGTGGTGGTTGCGGCACCGCTGGCGGCCCGGGTGGCCGCCTCCCGCGGCCCGCGCCTGCCGGTCGTGGCCGGGCTGCTGCTCGCCGCTGCCGGCCTGCTCGGCACCGGGCTGGTGCTCGCCCCTGACGTCGGCGCCCTGCCGCTCGGGCTGCTGCTCGGCGCCACCGGTGTCGGCGTCGGGATGACCGGTGCACCGGTCGTCGCGACGTCGCTGGAGGTCGTCGGCGACCGCTCCGGGCTGGGAGCCGCGACGGTCAACGTCGCGCGGGAGCTCGGCGGGGTGGTCGCGGTCGCCGGCCTCGGCGCCCTGGTGGTCGCGCGCCTGACCGTCGACCTGACCGCTCGCCTGGTGGCGACCGGCGCGCCGCCGGGGGTGGCGACGCAGGTGGTCGACCTGGTGCTCGGTGGCACGACCTCAGCAGGTGACCTGCTCACCCGGACCGGCGGGCGGCTGCCGCTGACCGCCCTGCTCGCGCTGCAGCCGGCGGCGGAGGCGTCCTTCGTCAGCTCGACCCGCACGGCCCTGGCCGCGGCCGCGGCGGTGCTGCTCGGCGTCGCCGTCCTCGCCGCCCGTGCCCTCGCCCGCGACTAGGAGCTGTGCACTAGCTCGACGACGCGGGCGAGCACGTCAGGGTCGGTCTCGGGCAGCACGCCGTGGCCGAGGTTGAACACATGGCCCTCCGCCGCCCGGCCCGCCTCGACCACCTCGCGCACCTTGCGCTCGACGACGTCAGGCGGCGCGAACACCAAGGTGGGGTCGAGGTTGCCCTGCAGGGCCCGCCCGGGACCGACCCGGCGCGCCGCCTCCCCGAGCGGCACCCGCCAGTCGACCCCCACCACGTCGGCTCCGGCCGCGCCCATGTCGTGCAGGAGCTCGCCGGTGCCGACCCCGAAGTGGATGCGCGGGACGTCGGCGGTGCCGGCGAGCACCCGGGCGGAGTGGGGCATCACCAGATCGCGGTAGTCAGCGGCCGGCAGCGCCCCCACCCAGGAGTCGAACAGCTGCACCGCGCTCGCACCCGCGTCGACCTGCACCCGCAGGAAGGCCAGCGTGATGCCCGCGAGGCGGTCCAGCAGCGCCGACCAGAGCGGGGGGTCGCCGTACATCAGTGCCTTGGTCCGCGCGTGGTTGCGGGACGGTCCGCCCTCGACGAGGTAGCTGGCCAGGGTGAACGGCGCGCCCGCGAAGCCGATCAGCGGGGTGCCGCCGAGCTCCTGCACGAGGCCGCGGACCGCCTCCGCGACGTAGGGCACGTGGTCGGCGGTGAGCTCCGGCAGCCGGTCGAGGTCGGCCCTGTCGCGGAACGGCTCGGCGACGACCGGTCCGACGCCGGGCACGATGTCGAGGTCGACCCCGACTGCCATCAGCGGTACGACGATGTCGCTGAACAGGATTGCCGCGTCGACCCCCAGCCGGCGGACCGGCTGCAGGGTGATCTCCGTGACGAGGTCCGCCCGTCGGCAGGACTCGAGCATGCCGATGCCCTCGCGCAGCCGGCGGTACTCCGGCAGGGCGCGGCCGGCCTGGCGCATGAACCAGACCGGCGCGTGCGGCAGCGGCTCGCGCCGGCAGGCTCGGAGAAAGGCGGAGTCGGCGGCGGCTGCGGTGGACATCACCGCCGATCGTCTCACCCGGCCGGGCAGCCTGCAGGCGCCCGCCCGGTGCGCCTCCCCGGAACTGTCGGACCCCCGTGGCACCGTCGTCGACAGGGAGGTGGTCGACATGACCCACGAGATGCGCTGGTGCTTCGAGTGCCGTGATGTGCGTCCGTTCGAGGCGCCGCCGTGCGAGGACGGGCATGACGACTGCGCCGACCGGTCCTGCGTCGAGTGCGGCTTCGCCCTCACTGTCGGGGTGGTGCTGACCGAGGACGTCGTCCTCGTCGTCGCCGCCTGAGCCGGCCGCCCCGAGCTAGCCCGCTGCGATCAGGGCCACCCCGGCGAGGGCGGCGGCGACCCCGGCGACCTGCACGCCGCGCAGCCGCTCGGCATGCAGGCGGTAGGCCAGCAGGGCTGTGACCACGGGGTAGAGCGAGGCCAGCACGGCGGTGACGCTGACCAGCGAGGACCGGGCCGCAAGGGCGTAGCAGGCGTTCGCCAGCACGTCGCCGGCACCCACCGCGGCCAGCAACGGCAGGTCGGTCCGCGCCACCCCGACGCTCCACCCCCGACGGGGCGCCGCGCCGACGAGCAGGGCGCTCAGGGCGAGCACGCTGGTCAGGCGCATCGTGAGCAGCACCATGACCACGCTGCCGCCCACACCGCCGCCACCACCCGCGGCACTGCCCCCCGCGCCCCCGGTGACCGGGTCGGCCGCGCGGCTGCCCAGGGCGACCAGCACGAGGACCACGCCGAAGCCGACCGCCGCGAGCCCGGCGAGCAGCAGGGGCAGGCCGCCACCGGCCTCCCGGCCCTGCCCGCCCTGTCCGCCCTGTCCGCCCTGTCCGCGCTGTCCGCGCTGCCGACCCTCGCCGGACAGCTCCGGGCCGCTGGCCAGGACCACACCGACGATCGCCGCCGCCATGCCGGTGAGCTGCAGCGCCGTCGGCGCCTCTCCGCGCAGCAGACCCACGCCGATCGGCACGACCACCCCGAGCGAGGCGACCGGCGCGACGACGCCCATCGTGCCTGCGGCCAGCGCTCGGTAGAACGCCGACAGCGCCGCCATCCCGACCAGACCCGCCGCCACGCCGGGCAGCAGGTAGCCGCGGGGGGCGTCCAGCTCCCCGGTCAGCACTGCCACCGGCACCAGGCCCAGCAGCGCCACCAGCTGTGAGCCGCCCAGCACGCTGAGGGCGGGCAGCCGGCGGCTCGCCGTACCGCCCAGGAAGTCCGAGGTGCCCCACAGCAGGCTGGACATCAGGGCGAGCGCGGCGGGCACCGGCGGACCCTACGTCCCGCTCAGGGCCGTCGTGCCGAGCGCGGCTGTCGGCGCGTCCGACCGGCCGCGGTGGCCGAGCGCACCTACCCTCACCCGGTGACCGCCCCGCTGGAGCCGCCGCCGCAACCCGCGGCCGTCCCGAGTGCCTTCGCGCCGCTGCGGGCCGAGGTCGAGCTCGGCCGCACGGTCGCCGCCCGTCCCGACCTGGTGCTGCACGACGTGCCCGCACCGACCCGGCTGGCGCCGTACGCCGTTGCCGTCGCCGCCCAGGTGCTGCGCGACGGCGAGGAGACAGCCAGCGGGCGCTTCGTGGTCCTGCACGACCCGCAGGGCCAGGAGGGCTGGCACGGCTGCACCAGGGTGGTCGCCTTCGTCTCGGCCGACGTGGAGGCCGAGATGGCGGCCGACGGCGCACTCGCGGAGGTCGGCTGGCAGTGGCTCACCGAGGCGCTGACCGAGCGCGGGGCACGGCACACCGCGGCGGCCGGCACGGTCACGCGGACGACCTCGAGCCGCTTCGGCCAGCTCACCGACCCGTCGGAGGACAGCGAGGTGGAGGTGCGGGCGTCCTGGACGGCGCTTGCGGACGCCGACGGCCGGCACGACCTGGACCGGCACATGCAGGCCTGGTGCGACCTGCTCTGCTCGACCGCCGGCCTGCCGCCCCCCGGAGTGAGCACCCTGCGTCCGCGCTGACCGGGGACGCCGTCAGCGCAGAGCGCGCTTCCGCGGCTCGGCCTGAATGGGCACGGTGGCGGGGGCCAGGTGCGGCGGCGCGACCGCCGCCGGCCGCGGCAGCCGCAACGTCAGCGTGGTCCCCTCGCCCGGCTGGCTGCTGACCTCCAGGCCGCCGCCGGACAGGCGGGCCCGCTCGCGCAGCAGCCCCAGCCCGACATGCCGGCCGCGGTCGGGGCGCACCGCGGTGGGCTCGAAGCCGGGACCCTGGTCCCGCACCCAGGCCACGACGTTGTCCTCCCCCACGACCAGTGCGACCTCGGCGTCGTCGACGTCGGCGTGCTTCACGACGTTGAGCAACGCCTCCTGGAAGAAGCGGTAGACGGTGACGGCGCTGGCCAGGGGCAGGGGGTACGCCGACTCCGGCCACTCCACGACCACCCGCAGGCCGTACCGCGCCTCCATGTCCAGCCGCAGGCAGCCGACGGCGGAGGCGAGGTCGCCCTCGCGCAGCGCGGGCGGCCGCGTGCGGGCCATCACGGCGCGGACCTGCTCCTCGGCATCCTCGACGTAGTCCGCCAGCCGGGCGATGTCGCCTGCGGTGGTCGGCGACGTCGCGAGCAGCCCCCGGGCGATCATCAGCGACTGGGCGACGGTGTCGTGCAGCTCGGCGGCCAGCTGGCCACGCGCCCCCTCCTCGGCCGCCACCAGCCCGGACAGCAGCTCGAACACACCCGCACCGGCCGTCCCGGCGTCCCGCCGGTGCCGATCACCGACCTCGTCGCCCACCCGGACCCGCAGGTGCAGCGCGTCGAGGACCCGGGCCAGCTCGGCCAGCTCGGAGGACGCCCGCACCGCGACCCGCCGGCTGCCCGACCGCGCGACCGGTGCGGACGGGGTCTGCAGCCGTCGTACGGCGTCGGAGTGCAGCCCGCGCAGCTCGGCAGCCAGCCGGGCGGCAGCAGCGACGGCGAACAGGCTGAGCAACAGCCCGGCGCCGGACCCGAGCGCGAGCGCCTCGTAAGCGGTGCCGCTCAGGGGCCCGTCCCGCCGCAGCACGCCGGCCGCCACCGCCGTCACGGCCAGCACCGAACCGGCGGACAGCAGTGCGGTCCACACCGCGAGCGGCAGGCCGCCGCGCTGCGCCGGGCGCGTCGTCATCGCTGCTTCAGCGCTCCACGGTCAGGACGTTCGGCACGGTCAACGCAGCACGCCGGTCGTCGTCCAGTCCGTGGCGGGCCGCGTCGGCGCCGGCAGGCCGAATCCGGTGTCCGGGCCGGTCAGCAGGTCCGGCTCGGCGGCCAGCGCGATCGCGCCGAGCAGAGAGGCCACCGCGCGCTCGACCAGGTGCAGCTCCTCGACGATGTCGTCGACGCCCCCGGAGGACTCGGCCAACCTCGCCAGCCGGTCCGCCGACTCGCGCAGCACGATGAGCGCCGGCGCGGTCTCCGCGCCCAGGTCACCCAGGGCGCGCGCCGCACCACCGGCGGCCTCGGCCTGGTCGGCGGCGAGCCGGTGCCGGGTCGACAGCTCGGCGACTGAGAGCCAGGACTCCGCCTGCCCGACCAGCACCTGCGCGAGGCGCACCTCCCGACGGCCGAAGCCGGCGGCGGCGGGTGGCCGGCGCGCGACGAGCACCGCCATCGGGTCGTTCGGCTCGCCCAGCACGGCCGAGCAGTAGGGCCGGCCGTCCTCGACACCCGTAGACACGCCGCCCGCACCGAGGGCGCGCAGCACCCACGGCTCGTCGAAGGCGTCGTGCTCCACCCGGCGCCGATCCGGCACGCCGGTCTCGTCCCCGGCGTACCGCACCGGCCCGTCGGCGGCGAGCAGCACCATCTCGACGTCGGCGCCGCCGAGCAGGCGGGCCGCGGCGGTCACCACGACCTGCGCCGAGACGTCGCTCGAACGCCCGGTCGCGCGCTCCTGGCCGCGGGCCAGCTCGGCGAACAGGTTGGCCTCAGCGCTGCGGCCCGTCTGCTGGTCGTACGACGACCAGAGCAGCGCGAGCGGGACGAGCAGGCCGAGCAGGCCGAGCGGCGCCTGGAGCGCGAGGTAGGCGGCCAGCAGCCCGATCGAGGAGTTGCCGGCCGTGTGCACGGCCGACAGCGGCGCGCTCGTCAGCAGCAGCGGCACCAGCTGCCGGCGGGTCGTCAGCGACACCGCGATGCCGACGAGCACGTGGTTGATGACGAAGAAGGCCGCCATGCCGACGATGGCACCGACGATGTGGCCGCCGAGCGCCTGCGCCACCAGCGATCCGGTGGCGGTGGCCGCCGCGAACTGCGCGACGTTGAACTCCAGCTTGAGCCGGGGCTGTCGCCGCAGCATCTGCGCCGCCGCCACGCCGACGACGACGGCCAGGACCGACCAGGAGCCGGTCGCCAGGACCCAGGCGGCACCGAGGGCGCCCTCTGTGAGGGAGAACGTCCAGCGCTGCCGCCCGAACTGCAGGTGGACCACGGCGACCTCGCTGGCCGCCACGATCAGCGCCAGCCCGACCGGCTGCCACCAGGCGTGCGCACCCCAGCCGGTCAGCGCGGCGAGCACGCCGGTGGCGAGCGTGCAGAGGACCGCCACCAGCCGGACCTGGCGGCTCACCGATGTCATCGTCCGTCTCCGGCACGCGACCAGGACGAGGCCCCTCGCGCCGGCCCCGACCAGGACGACGCCGACCAGGACGACGCGCCACGCGCGGGCTCCGACCAGGACGACGCCGACCACGACGAGGCGGACCACGACGAGGCGGACCAGGACGAGGCGGACCAGGACGAGGCGCTCCACGACGACGCCGACCAGGAGGAGGCGCTCCAGGACGAGGCGTCGAACCCGCCCTCGCCCGTCAGGTCCTCGCCCGAGCCGTTCAGCGCCGTGCCGTCCGGGGCGGACCGCAGGTGGGTGGTCACCTTGAGCAGGCCGGCACCGTCACGGTCGCCGTGCAACGGTCGGGCCGCCTCCCGCAGCGAGGCCTTGACCTGTGCGGGGGTGGCGTCGGGGTGCGCGGCGAGCAGCAGCGCCGCCGCACCGCTGGTGATCGCGGTGGCCTGGCTGGTGCCCGAGCCGCGCCACAGGGCGCCGTCGACATGGGCGTCGGGGTTGCTACGGGCGACCACGGAGTCCGGTGGCAGGACGCCCAGCACATGCACGCCGTTGGCCACCAGGTCAGGCTTGGGTACCCCGGCCGCCCGGCCGCTGCCGCTGAAGTCCGCCACCTCGGTCCGGCCGCGCCCGCTGAGGTCGGCTGCCCCGACGGTGAGCACGCGCGGGTCGAAGCCCGGGTCGCCCAGCTCGTCGCGGACGTTGCCCGCGGACGCCACGACCGTGACACCGGCGTCGCGGACCCGCTCCACCGCGTCGGTGAGGGGGTCGGCGCCGTACGCCTCGCCCGGACGCCGATGGGAGAAGGACAGGTTGGCCACGTCGACCTGGCCGTGATGACCGGCGACCCAGTCGAGCCCGGCCACCACCTGGGACAGCGAGGTGCTGCCGTCCGGGTCGGCGACGCGGACCACGAGGACGGTGGCGCCGGGAGCGACCCCGACGGGCTTGTCGCGGGAGCCGGCGACCGGACCGCCGGCGATCAGTGAGGCCATGAAGGTGCCGTGGCCGTGGCCGTCAGGGAAGCGGCCGGCGGTGCGGACCGGTCCGCCCTCGGCCACCGCCGAGGTGTCGGCGACGTCGACCAGCCGCCCCGAGTCGCGGTCGAGTGCTCCGCTGTCGCTCACGCCGGTGTCGACCACGGCGACCCGCACGCCCCGGCCGGCGTCACGGTCGCCCGCCCTGCCCCTGAGGCCCTCGGCCGCGCCGACGGGCTCGACGGCGCCGTCGTCGTTGTGTCCGGTGAGCTGGACCGCGTCGTCGGGGGCAACTCCACGCACACCCCGCGTATGGGCCAGCCGGACCAGCGCGGCGCCGTCGGCACGGACCACCGCGGCGTGCACCGACGGCAACCCGGTCACGACCCGTACGCCGGGCACCGACACGGCGGCTCCGTCGTAGGTCACGACCGCCTGCAGCGGCGGGCCGGCGGCGAGGGCGGGGGCGGTGCCCAACGCTGCCGCCCCGAGCGCTGCCGCCAGCAGGGAGCCGGCGCCCAGCACGGAGCAGACGGTGGCGGCCGCGGAGCGACGGGACGGGTGGAGCTGGCCGAACAACCGGCCGGGCGAGGCGGGCACGTGTCCTCCGGACCGGGGGCACGTCGGCCCCGCGTGCGCAATGCTTCGGTCACGGCACGCTGCGGCTGCAGCCGTACGGCCGAACATCACCCGGACGGAGCAGCGGCCGACCGGAGCAGCCGCGCTGCGCCACCCGCCGGGGCGCTCCGACACGCGCCCCCCAAGTGGGGCCTACAGGACCACGGGGTCGCGACCGAGACAGTCCAGGACGTGGGGCCGCACCAGCGGCTCCACCACCCGGGCGGACGCCCGGAACGCACAGGTGGAGGACACGGTGGCAGCCGGTCTCGAGAGCGCACTCGACAGCATCCCGACCCAGGCCGAGAGCGCGGAGAGCGCAGGCTTTTCGGCGATGGTCGTCGACGACCACCCGCTCGTGCGGGAGTCGATGGTCAGCCGGCTGCGCATGATGGGCGCCCGCGACGTCGTGGAGGCCGCCACCATCGGCGAGGCCCGCGCCCGGGCCAACGTCTCCGGCCCGCGCGAGCTCTGCGTGCTCGACCTCGGGCTCCCCGACGGCTCCGGCCTCGACCTGCTCGCCGACCTGCGTGCCGCGGGCTGGCAGCGTCTGGTCGTGCTGTCCGCCGCCGACGACCCCTACAGCGTCCGCGCCGCGTTCGTCGCCGGTGCCCAGGGCTACCTGCTCAAGTCGGCCTCACCCGTCGTCGTGGCGGACGGCGTACGCCGGGTCCTCGACGGCGGGGTGTACGCCGACCCCGCGGTGGCCAGCCTGCTCGCCGCCGGCCTTCGTGGCGGTCCGGTCGACACCGGCGTGAGCGAGCTGTCCGGCCGCGAGGTCGAGGTCCTGCGCCTGGTTGCCGACGGGCAGTCCAACAAGCAGATCGGCGAGGAGCTCGGCCTGTCCTCGCTGACCGTCAAGAGCCACCTGGCCCGGATCGCCCGCAAGCTCGGCACCGGCGACCGGGCCGAGATGGTCGCCCTCGCCATGCGGGCCGGCGTCATCCGCTGACAGCCGCGCTTGCTCGCCCCAACCCGCTCGCTGACGAGCCGGCGAGCCCACGTGCGGCCGGGCTTGGGGTTGTTCATCGGTCGGCGTCCGGTTCGGCGGGGCGTGAGAGCAACGCCAGCAGGAGGCGGTGCAGCTCCTTCCGGTCGGCCGGGCCGAGCGCTTGCAGGAAGCGGTCCTCGATCTCTGCTCCGGTCTCGGTCAGGTCTCGCACCATGTCGTGGCCGGAGCCGGTCAACGCCAGCAGCCGGCGTCGGCGGTCGGCGGGATCGACCTCGCGATTGAGCAGGCCGCGATCGACCAGCACGTCGATGATCGGGACGACGTTGCGCGAGTCGATCCCGATCAGGTCGCTGAGCTGCTGCTGGCCGCATGGTTCACCTAGCTCGCCGAGGGCCATGAGCATCCCGTAGTGGTGGGGGGTCAGGCCACGCTCGGCCAGCATCTGTGTCCAGCTGCGCCGGGCCAGCGATCCCGTGCGGGACAGCAGGAAGCCAGTGCCTCCCTCGAAGGCCGGGCCCACGCGCTGCGACGATCCGGCGCCTCGCTTCGCTCTGTGAGCCATCGGCTGACGATAGCGCAGATCGACCTTGTCTATGGTAGACATGGTCTATGAAGAGAATGCCTGATCTTGCCGTGCCTGAGCTCACCTGCATCGTCACCGGCGCCACCAGTGGCATCGGGGAAGCGATCGCCACCGGGCTCGCTGCCCGCGGAGCCACCGTGCTGGCGGTAGCCCGCACCTCAGCGCGGGCAGACGCCGCTCTGACCCGGATCCGACGCCGGGTGCCGGAGGCGCGAATCGAGATGCTGGTAGCGGACCTGTCGATGCTGGACCAGGTCGCCGAGCTGGCCGACCAGGTCACCGCCCGGGTCGACCGGCTGGACGTGCTGATCCTCAACGCCGGAGTGGCCCGGCCGCGGCGGGAGCTGACTTCGGACGGGTTCGAGGTCGACTTCGCCACCAACCACCTGTCCCCGTTCCTGCTCACCCAGCGGCTGCGGGAGCTGCTGCTCGCCTCGGCACCGGCCCGCGTCATCACCGTTGCCTCGTCGGCTCACCGCCATGTCAAGGATCTCGACTTCGACGAGCTGCCCACCGGCCGCAACTTCCACCAGCTGCGTACCTACTCGGCGACCAAGCTGCTCACCGTGCTGTTCACCCTGGAGCTGGCGCGCCAGCTCGCCGGCAGCGGGGTGACCGTCAACGCTGCCGATCCGGGCTTCGTGCGCAGCGGCCTTGGCCGCGACGCGGCCGGCGGTTTCGGCCTGTTCCTGAAGCTCATGCGCCCTTGTCAACACCGCCCAGATCGTGGCGCCGCGACTCCTCTGTACCTGGCCACTTCAGCCGAGGCCGCCACCACCAGTGGCGGCTACTTCGCCCACTGCCACCCTGCCAAACCCAGCCCGCTCGCTCAAGACCAGTCCACAGCCGAGCGGCTGTGGAGCCTGAGCAGCGACCTCGTCACCCGAAAGGTGCAGCCATGACCGCGACCGACACCATGAACGTCTGGCTCGAAGGACTCACCCTGCAGGTCGCTGACGTCGAGCGGTCCGTAGCCTTCTACCGGCAGATCCCCGGCGCGATCCTGGAACACCACCGACCCGGTGAGTTCGCCCTCTTCCGAATCGGACAGGGCTGCCTCGGACTGCTCGGCTTCGGCGCACCCGGCTTCCACCTCGAGATCTCCACCAACGACCTCGACACCCTGCACGCGCAGCTCAGCGGAGTCGGCATCCAGCCCGACGGACCACCCGAGGACCGCCACTGGGGCAAGCGCACCTTCTTCGTGACCGACCCCGACGGCAACACCATCGAACTCGCCGCCAGCTGACTCGGCACACCCCGCACGTTGAGCCGGTGACTCGCGCGCGGGCTCCGGGCGGCGCGACCGCTCTCCCACGCCCACGCGGAACGATCTTCGCCTCGGTGCGCGCAGCCACGCTCAGCCCGGAGATCGTTTGCGGGTCGAAGGCGAAGATCGGCCGCCTGACCCGCCCGGACCGCCGCCCACGTCGGTTCCTCGTCCGTGCTCAGGACGGCGTGGGGTGGGTAGGGCGTCGGGGTCCGGGTGGCGTGCGCCGCCCGGGATTCCTGGCGGGTCAAGTGCCCGCCTCGACTCAGAGGAGTGCCATGTCCCGCGACGCCAACACCGCCGCCCAACAGAGCTTCGGAGACGCCGTCAACAGCGGCGACCTCGCCGCGATCACCGCCGTCGTCGCACCGGACTCGGTCGACCACGACCCGGCGCCGGGCCAGGGACCGGGGCCGGAGGGCTACCAGGGGATGTTCACCGAGCTGCGGACCGCCTTCCCGGACCTGCACGTCGAGGTCGAGCACCTCACCGCCACCGACGACGACGTCGCGATCGCCTACACCGCTACCGGCACGCACCGAGGCGAGCTGCAGGGGCACCCGGCGACCGGCAAGCCTGTCAGCTTCCGGGGCGTCCAGATCGGCCGCTTCGCCGACGGCAAGCTGGTCGAGCGTTGGGGCAGCTCCGACCAGCTGGGCATGCTCACCCAGCTCGGGCTGGCCGGGCAGTGACGCGCGGCTGCGGGCGGCCCGGGTCGCTGCTGGGCCGCCGACCGAGCGTCCGGAACGCCCTGCTGGCGGGCGCGGCGGCGGGCGCAGCCGGCACGACGGCTCTCAACGCGGTCACCTACCTCGACATGACCCTGCGGGCCCGGCCGACCAGCAGCACGCCCGAGGACACCGTCGAGAAGCTCTCGGAGAAGACCCACGTGCCGATCCCGGGGCAGGGCGAGGCACGCGACAACCGGGTCGCGGGCCTCGGCCCGCTCAGCGGCCTCGTCACCGGCGTCGGCACCGGCGCACTGCTGGGACTGGCCCGCGCCGCTGGCTGGCGCCCCGGCCTGCTCGGCAGCGCCGTCGCGGCGACGGCCGGGGCCCTGCTCGGCAGCAACGGGCCGATGACCGTTCTCGGGGTGACCGACCCGAGGACCTGGCCGGCCTCGGCCTGGGTCAGCGACCTCGTGCCGCACCTCGCCTACGGCGTCGTCACCGCCGCCGTGGTGCAGGGGCTGGACCGGCCCTGACCGACCGGTCCGGGCCCGCCCCGGCGCGCCCGGACCGAGGTCGGCCCCGCTCGACGTAGCCTCCTGGCCGTGACGACGCCCCTGCCGGACCAGGGCGAGGAGGAGCCGAGCGGGCCCGAGCCGCAGCTGCTGCTCGCCCCTCGCGAGGGCGTGCCGTCGGTCATCGTGACCGCTGCCGGCCTCGCCGAGGTGGTGGCCCGGTTCGCCGGGGGCGCCGGTCCTGTCGCCGTCGACGCCGAGCGCGCTTCCGGCTACCGCTACTCCCAGCGCGCCTACCTGGTGCAGCTGCGCCGCAGCGGCGCCGGCACCGCGCTCATCGACCCGATCGGCTGCCCCGACCTGTCCGGGTTGTCCGAGGCGCTGCAGGACGACGAGTGGGTGCTGCACGCCGCCTCGCAGGACCTGGCCTGCCTGGCCGAGGTCGGCATGACGCCGCCACGCATCTTCGACACCGAGCTGGCCGGCCGCCTGGCCGGTTTCGAGCGGGTCGGTCTGGGCGCGATGGTCGAGAACGTCCTCGGCTTCCGCCTGGAGAAGGGCCACTCGGCCGCCGACTGGTCGACCCGGCCGCTGCCCGAGGCATGGCTGGCCTACGCCGCGCTGGACGTCGAGGTGCTGATCGAGCTGCGCGACGAGCTCGAGGCCGCGCTGGCGCGCGCCGGCAAGCTGGCGTGGGCGCACGAGGAGTTCGAGGCGGTGCGCACCTCCCCCGGTCCGCTGCCCCGGGCCGAGCCGTGGCGGCGCACCTCCGGCATCCACCGCATGCGCAACCGCCGCCAGCTGGCCGGCGTACGGGCCGTGTGGGAGGCGCGCGACACCATGGCCCGCCGCCGCGACGTCGCGCCCGGCCGGGTGCTGCCCGACGCCGCGATCGTCAGCGCCGTCACCGCCGCGCCCGCCACCCCGGCCGCGCTGCTCGCGCTGCCGGTCTTCGGCGGCCGGGCGACGCGTCGCCACGTCGACACGTGGTTCGGCGCGCTGCAGGCCGCGGCGGCGATGCCCGACGAGCAGCTGCCCCAGCCGGTCCCGCAGGGCGACGGCCCGCCGCCACCCAACCGCTGGGCCGAGCGTGACCCCGCCGCGGCCCGGCGGCTCGGGCGGGTGCGCGCCGCGGTGACGGCTCTCGCGACCGAGCACGACGTGCCCGCGGAGAACCTGGTGCAGCCCGATGCCGTACGCCGGCTAGCATGGCAGCCGCCTCCGGACCCGACGCCAGGCACGGTCGGCGAGGCGCTGGCCCGGTCCGGCGCGCGCCGCTGGCAGGTCGCACTGGTGGTCGGCCCGCTCGCCGCCGTCCTCCCCGAGCCGCCGGACGCCGATGCTCCCGACGCGGACACGACCGTGAGCGACCAGGACGGGCCGGACGGGACCGCCGCAGCCCAGTGAGCCTGCCCCAGCTGTCCGGCGCGCGCGTGCTGCTGGTCCCGGTCTCGCACCCGGTGGCCCTGGCCGTCGTGACGCACGCCGGGGCGGCCCTCGCGGCCGCGCTGGCCGCCGACGGCCTGTGCGCCGGCGCCGGCTGGCCGCACGAGGACACTGCCGACGGCCTACGGGGCCTGGCCGAGCACGGCGGCCCCGGCGACGACGGCGGCTGGCTGATCGTGCTGCGGAAGGGCGGCCAGGTAGTGGGTGACTGCGGCCGGCGCGGCGGCGCGGCCCGGCCCGGCGACCGTGAGCTCGGCTACGGGCTCGCCGCACCGTTCCGCCGGCAGGGACTGGCCGGCGAGGCGGTCGCCCAGCTCGCCGCGTGGACCGAGCAGGAACCCGGCGTACGACGGCTCACCGCCGAGGTGCTGGTCGGCAACGAGCCGTCACTGCGGCTGCTCGCCCGCCTCGGCTTCGGGCCCGACCCGGTGGCGGCGCCCCCGCCGTACGTCCGGCTCGTCCGTCCCGTCGCCGCAGCCGGAACCTGACTTGCCTCCCGCCGCGGGCGTGTGGTGAGGTTGCCCTAAGTCAACCGCTCGGCGGAGGAGTCCAGCTCGATGTTCCCGACGTACCTGATCGGACTGCGCGAGGGGCTGGAGGCGTCGCTGGTCGTGGGCATCCTGGTCGCCTACCTGGTCAAGACCGGCCGCGGCGCGCAGCTGCGGACGCTGTGGGGCGGCATCGGCGCTGCGGTCGGCATCAGCCTCGCGTTCGGCGCGCTGCTGCAGTTCACCAGCGCCGGGCTCAGCTTCCGGGCGCAGGAGGCGTTCGGCGGCTTCGCCTCGCTGCTCGCCGTCGGCTTCGTCACCTGGATGGTGTTCTGGATGCGCCGCACCGCGCGCTTCCTCAAGACCGAGCTGCACGGCCGGCTGGAGACGGCGCTGACGCTCGGACCGCTGGCGCTGGCCCTGACCGCCTTCGTCGCGGTCGGCCGCGAGGGCCTGGAGACCGCGTTGTTCCTGTGGGCCGCGGTGCAGTCCACCCAGCAGTCGGTGTCGCCGATCGCGGGCGCGCTGCTCGGGCTGCTGACCTCGGTGGCACTGGGCTACCTGCTCTACCGGCGGGCGGTCCACCTCAACCTCAAGACCTTCTTCACCTGGACCGGTGCCGCTCTGGTGCTGGTGGCCGCCGGTGTCTTCTCCTACGGCGTGCACGACCTGCAGGAGGCCGGGCTGCTGCCCGGTCTGGACACGCTGGCGTTCGACGTCAGCGGCGCGATCCCCCCGTCGTCCTGGTACGGCGCGCTGCTCAAGGGTGTCCTGAACTTCTCGCCGCGCACCAGCGTGCTCCAAGCGGTCGCCTGGGTCTGCTACGTCGTGCCGGTGCTCGCGCTGTTCCTGCGGCCGTCCGGCGCCCCGAGCCGTCCACCGGCGGAGCGCAGCGCCGTCCCCGCCTGACCCTGCCCCCTCAGCCTGTCGATCGGAGCTCGTCGCGCCATGCCCGTACGTCCCCGCCCTTTTGCCCGCCCTGTCTGGGTTTTCGCGCTGCCGCTCGCCCTCGCCGTCGCGGCCTGCGGCGGCTCCCCGAGCGGCAGCGGGTCGACGGTGGCGGTGACGGCGGGCGACAGCGCCTGCCAGGTCGCCAGGACCACCTTCGACCCCGGCAAAGTCGTCTTCTCGGTCCGCAACGCCGGCAGTGACGTCACCGAGGTCTACGTCTACGGCAAGGGCGACGGCGGCCGCTTCGACAAGGTGGTCGGCGAGGTGGAGAACGTCGCGCCGGGCACCAGCAGGGAGTTCCCCGTCACCTTCACCGGCGGTGACTACGACGTGACGTGCAAGCCCGGGCAGCGCGGCGACGGGATCCGCACGAGGGTCACCGTAGGAGGTGCCGGCTCCTGAGCCTGCCGCCTACGGCTCGTCCGGCGCGGCCGCCGGGCTGGGCGGCAGGTCGACGGTGACCACCAGTCCCCCGCCGGCCCGCGGCTCGGCGCGCACCGACCCGCCGTGCACGGTCGCGACGGCCCGCACGATCGACAGCCCCAGGCCGGCCCCCCTACGCGACGTACGCGCCGTACCGATCCGGCGGAACGGCACGAACAGCCCGGCCACCTCCTCCGGAGGCACCTCGGGCCCGCTGTTGGCGACCTGCAGCCGCACCCGCCCGTCGACGGTGCCGGTGTCGACCCGCACCCAGCCGCCCTCGACGTTGTGCCGTACGGCGTTCTCGACCAGGTTGCCCGCCAGCCGCTCCAGCAGGCCGCGGTCCCCGAGCACGGCTGCCGGGGCGTACGACGACGCCACCTGCACACCGCGCTCGTGCCCCTCCGCCGCCACCGCCGCGACCCCGGCCGCGCACACGTCCGGCAGCTCGACCCGCTCGCGCAGCGGCAGGCCGTCGACGCTGAGCCGGTCGCTGCGGGCCAGCAGCAGCAGGCTGTCGACCAGCCGGTCGGCCCGCTCGGTCGCGTCGCGTACGACCACCGCGGCAGCCCTCAGGTCCTCCGGGCGGGCCGCCGGGTCGGCCAGCGCGACGTCGACCTCGGTGCGCATCACCGCGAGCGGGGTGCGCAGCTCGTGGCTGGCGTCGGCGACGAAACGCCGCTGCGCCTCGAAGGACTGCTCCAGCCGCGCGAGCATCGCGTCGAAGGTGTCGGCCAGCTCCTTGAGCTCGTCGTGCGGCCCGGGCAGCGCGATCCGGGCGTCCAGCCGCTCCGCCGACAGCCGCTGCGCGGTCGCGGAGATCTGCTGCAGCGGCCGCAGCACCCGACCTGCGACGACGTAGGAGACCGCGACGCCGAGCGCGCCGAGCAGGACCAGTGCCAGTGCGCCGGAGCGGAACAGCCGGCCGAGCGTCTCCTGCCGCAGCCGGTCCTGCAGCGCCCCGATGGTGGTGAGGACGTCGCCGCTGGGCTGGCGGAGCACGACGACCAGCGAGGGGTCCGGGCCGATGGCGCTGCTGGCCGAGAGCGCGTCGCTGACCAGGACCAGAGAGAGCACGAGCAGGGCCAGCCCGACGCCCACGGCGACCGCGCCGTAGACCAGCGTCAGGCGCCAGCGCAGCGTCGTGCGGGGGCCACCGGGTGCCGGGCGGCCCGTCGTACCGCCTGCAGAGCCGCTCACTGCTCCCCCAGGCGGTAGCCCTGTCCCACCACCGTCTGCACCACCGCGGGGTCGCCCAGCTTCTTGCGCAGTGTCATCACGGTGACCCGTACGACGGTGGTGGAGGGGTCGGCGTTCTCGTCCCACACCCGCTCCAGCAGCTCCTCCCCGCTTACCACGGCGCCGTCGGCGCGCAGCAGCTCCTCGAGGACCCCAAGCTCCTTGCGGGTGAGGTCGAGCTCGGTTCCTTCGCGGGTGGCGGCCCGCCGGGCGGGGTCGAGGGCGATCCGGCCGGGGCCGCGCAGGACGGGAGGCGCCGGCGGGGTGGCGCGGCGGCCGAGGGCGCGCACCCTGGCCACCAGCTCGGCGAAGGCGAACGGCTTGCCCAGGTAGTCGTCGGCGCCGAGCTCCAGGCCCTCGACCCGGTCGGTCAGGCCACCGGCGGCGGTGAGCATGAGGACGCGGGTCAGGGACTGCTCACCGGCCAGGCGCCGGCACACGTCGTCGCCGCTGCGTCCCGGAAGGTCGCGGTCGAGCACCACGACGTCGTACCGGGTGACCATCGCCTTCTCCAGGCCGAGGTCGCCGTCGTAGGCGACGTCGACAGCCATCCCCTCCCGGCGCAGGCCTCGGGCGACCGCGTCGGCGAGCGGGATCTCGTCCTCCACGACCAGCACGCGCACGACTGCGGACGTTAGCCGCTGCGACCCGCCTGCCCGCGCTGCCGGCCACCCTGGTCGTCACCCGTTCGGGCCCGTCTCCGCCCGCCGCCCGCGGGTACCGTCCGGTTCGTGGAGATCCCGAGCCCGGGCGCGCTGCGGCGCGGCGTGCTCGCCGTGTCGGTGCTGCACGACGTCGACATGACACCCCACCCCGACGGCGTCCTGCTCCCTGGGTGCCCGGACGTCGAGGTTTCCTGGGCGGAGTGCCTGCGGGCGCTCGCCGGGCACGACCCGGAGGCGGACGACGGCCGGCTGCGCCTCACCCAGTGGCTGCTGGCGCGGCGCTGGGCGGCGGACGTCGGCCCGGTGGAGCTGCGGGAGCGGCTCCGCCCGGTCGGACTGCCCCTGGAGCACGTCCTGCACCCCGCTCTGGACTGGGTGCGCAGCCGGGTGCTCGGTGACGCCCTGGACCTGGGGCTCGGCGCCGTCGGCCTGGACCCCGCCGATCCGGACCGGGTCGTACTGCTGCCGACGACGGTCCTGGATGCGGCCGGCCTCGACGCCGAGGTGCTGTGGCGCGGCGCCGCGGCGCAGCTGGACACTCTCGGCGCACTGGCCGCCGAGCGGGTGCGGTCGGACCGCCGTGGACAGCTGCGACCGCTCGGCGACTGCGATGTGGTGACGCTGCTGGGCTCACGCGTGCTGCGGGCCTCCCTCGCGGGCGCGGCCGGCGGCATGGCCGCCGCCGTCGTCCCGATGCGCCGGCGCGGCTGGACCCGGCTCGCCCAGATCGACCCGGCGTTCGGCCTCGCTGCGGCCGCGGCGACGAGCCCCGCCGAGCGCGGCTTCCCCCGCCCGCTGCTGCTCACCGCGGACGAGGTGGTCATGGTCCCGGCCGGCGGCCGCCCCACCGACATCGTGCTGCGGGAGCGCGCGGCCGACCGGACGTGGTCGAGCGACGTCCTCTACCGCTGAGAGGCTCGCGGGGCCGGGCGGCTCAGGCGCGGTCGGCCCGGTCGCGGTCGCTCTCGAGTGACGGCTCGAGCCGCGCGATGTTCTCCACGACGGTGCGCGCCACCTCCTGGGCGGTCAGGCCGACCTCGGCCTGGACCTGGGCGCGGGTCCCCTGCTCGAGGAAGCGCCGAGGGATGCCGACGTCGCGGGCCGGCACGTCGACGCCGGCGTCGCGCAGCGCCTGCGACACCTGTGCCGCCACCCCACCGGTGCGGATGCCGTCCTCGACCGTCACGACCAGGCGGTACGACGAGGCCAGCTCGACCAGCTCGGTCGGCACCGGCGTCACCCAGCGCGGGTCGATGACCGTGACGCCGATGCCCTGGTCGGCGCAGCGCCGGGCGACGTCGAGCCCGAGCGGCGCCATCGCCCCCACCGCGACGAGCAGCACGTCGGCGGCGTCGGCGCGCAAGAGCACGTCGACCGGCCCGCGCCGCTCGAGGGCCGGCAGGTCGGCACCCACCGCACCGCGGGGGAAGCGCACGACGGTCGGTGCGTCGCCGACGGCGAGCGCCTCGCGCAGCTCCTCGCGCAGCGTCGCGCCGTCGCGGGGGGCGGCGATGCGCAGCCCGGGCACGACCTGCAGCACCGACAGGTCCCACATGCCGTTGTGGCTGGGTCCGTCCTCGCCGGTGATGCCGGCCCGGTCGAGCACGAAGGTCACCGGCAGCCGGTGCAGGGCGACGTCGAGCAGCGTCTGGTCGAAGGCCCGGTTGAGGAAGGTCGCGTAGAGGCAGACGACGGGATGCATGCCGCCGGTCGCCAGGCCGGCGGCGGAGGTGACCGCGTGCTGCTCGGCGATCCCGACGTCGAAGGTCCGCTCGGGGTAGGCCTGCGCGAAGGCGTGCAGACCGACCGGCTGCAGCATCGCCGCGGTGATGGCGACCACGTCCGGCCGCTCTGCGCCGACCCGAACGATCTCCTCGGAGAACACGTTGGTCCACGAACGGGCCTTGGCACTGACCGGCTTGCCCGTGACCGGGTCGATCACGTCGACGCCGTGCAGGCAGTCGGCCTCGTCGTCGATGGCGGGCTGGTAGC
>JAABUT010001723.1_pt1 | contig 23735 bp, 21 predicted proteins | sample 5559281 | NCBI WGS metagenome assembly JAABUT01 (sample SAMN10711880, study PRJNA513359) | rock metagenome | isolation source: Antarctica rocks | place: Antarctica: Victoria Land, Ricker Hills nord | collected 2016-01-04
ACTACTTGCATCTTTCTGTCAGAATCATGTCTAGATGATACAATTAATGAAGATCAGAATTGATAGTGCTTGATCTTTAAAGATAGCTATAACTGAATATTAAGAATACAGAAGAAGATTGATACAAAAGCTTCTATTTATGTAATGTTCAGAGACTGCGCTAGACTCGAAAGAAATGTGTTTGTAACATGAAAAGAAGATGATGTAAATGAACAAGATGTTGATGAAAGAAAAGAATGTTGAGAAAGTAAAAGAGTGTTGAGTCATATCTGAGTCAAATCTGAGTCAGATCTAGATCAGATCTCGACTAGATCATTGACTAGTTCTAATCAGTCTTGATACACTCATAACATTACTTCTTTCTTTGAAAATTCATGTTTGCATGAATGTAGTTTCTTTGCTCACTTTTGTTAATAGTTATTCCGATATTTAGCGCGGTTTACTTAAATATAGCTTATGAAATTCGTTCAAAACTTTCTCTGATTCATCGAATTTTTCTTTATCGACATAGTATCATTCGTTGTTTCTATCTAGATCTTTTCATTTGACTTTGTACTGTATTCGATCTTGATAACGTCTGAAGTTTAATATATTGTCTATCTTTCAATGTTCATCGTCTTTGATAGTGATTAATCTGAGTGATTCTGAATGTTGTTCTGATAGAAAATCTTCTGAATACAATCGTAGTAGCTTCAAGCTGAATATCGAATGCAGATGCTTCATGCTGACTGATAGATGAAGATGATAGAAGATATCTATTTTAGCAGTGATTTGATAGAGATCTAGCTGTTTGTCTTTCAAATCTTTGCAGAGTCTCGTTGTCTTGATGTTTCTGAAAGATAATCAAATTCAGTCATCTACTTCATATGTGACGTTTCGTCTATGTTTATTGATCTGAACTTCGATGATCAGCTTCATCTTTTTCAATTGTTAATGATCGAAGCTCAGTAGCTCTTTCATTCAAATGACAATATCATCTGTCTTTCTAGCTTCAAGTCGTTTACAAGTTGTTTCATAGTCAGTCGTATTTAAATTGAAACTCATTCAAGAGTGAAATTCTTTATTGAAGTAGAAGAAGATCATTGAAGTGATTGAGAAGATATTGAAATTGTTGCTGAATTTCATCATAGATATTCATTTGACTCAGTCGTTCTGCATGTAATTGCAGTAGATTCTAAGTTTACGTTTAACGTCTTGATTGACTCATTTCGATTGATCGTTGATCTCAGAATGATAGACTGTGAATAGACTAGCTGTGATTCTCAGTCGCTTGCAAAGACTTTTTCACATAGTTGATATGAATTGAAAGTCTCTGTTCAAAACAATAGAACTGAGTAGATCATGCAGTCAATAGACGTTTCATAGCATGATTCAAATCGTTTCTTCAACTGAGATGTCATCGTCTTCTCAATAACAGAAAACATAGTGATGTTCTTTAATGAGACAACATATAACTGTGCAAATGACATTATAGTCTTCTGACAAAGATAGTTCAGTGATGAAGTTCATAGCTATATCTTTTCAGCGTTTCTGTGAAATTGAGAGAGAATGATGAAGTTCATTGATGCTATTTCTAGAGACTTTGCTTCGCTAACAAGCATGACAGTTTTGAATGTATCATCAAATAGTAGCTTGATGATTTGATCAATAGTAGAAATGCTGAACTAGATCAATGATTCATTTATTTTTGAAATGAGAGATTGAAGATTGATCATGCACTTCTTGTAGTAATTTCATGTGCATGTTCTTGAAAATTCATAGTAGATCTTTTCTAAATAGAACGTCGTCAATGATTTCACAGTTCTTCAGTTTAGTGATATGAAATTTGAGCTTGTTGTCATTCATAGCTTGTCTATATTTGCTGCAGAGCTTATCTGTTTGATTGATCATACATACTCGTTGATAGAGATTTGCTTTCAATTCAACAGATAGAACATCAACTTTATCAGAGATCAGAATAGTTCGAAAATGATCTTCAAGACGCTGAGCTGATTCAGAGACGTTCGCTGAAGACATTCTGATTAAAGCATCAACTTTAGTGTTTGTTTTGCCTGATTTAAAGATGATCTGAAAGTTGAACTTCAATAGAATGTTCAGATAGTTGACTTGTCATCGACTCAACTGTTTGTTTTTCATGAAAATCTTTAAAGTCTGATGATCAATGAACATTTGAATGAGTAGTTCAATGCATTTTAGCTCGAGTCATCAGTGTTTGAAGCATTGAATAATAACTAGCAATTTCTTGTCATAAATGTGATAATTGATTTCAGCGAGAATCATGCTTTTGCTGTAGAAAGTCATCGAATGAAGAACTTTCTTGTCATCATACTGAGATAGTATTTCATCTTTTACATAGTTCAAAGCATCGATCTTCAGAATAGCTTGTCGTTTAAGATCGAAGTGACGAAGTACTGAGACTGAGCTAACTTGTTTCTTGAGATTGTCAAAAGCTTGAACACAGATCTTGTTTCAAACAAAAGACGTGTTCTTTCTAGTCAGCTGAATGAATGATTTGACTAGCTTCGAGAAGTTCTTAATGAAACGACGATAGAAGTTAACAAATCTCACGAAGCTCTGAATTTCTTTTAGATTGATTGAAGTGATTCAGCTGACTATGACTGTCATCTTGCTGAGATTCACACGAAGATTTAGTTCTGATACAATGACTTTTAGAAAGACAGTCTCTTCTACATTGAATTTGCACTTTCAAATATTCATCTGCAGTTCAGCTTCGCGTAGTCGACTCAATACTAGTTTGACGTGATCTTTATGTTTCTTTCTCATTTTGCTATAGATGAGAATGTCATCTAGATAGACTTGACAAAAGTCGTTCAGAAAGTCTCATAAAATGTCATTCATATATTGCTGAAAGAAGATTGATTCATTAGTCAGTTTGAATGATAGCATCTTGTATTTATACACTTCTAAAGCAGTGATAAAGATGATGTAATTCTTGCTATCGAAATGCATTTGAAGTTTGTTGAATGCTGATATGATGTTCAATCTAGTCAGATGCTTGCAACTCACTATTTTATCAATGATCTTGTTTATCAACGATAGAGAATATCTATTTCTTTTGAAAATGACATTTAGCTTTTGATAGTTCACGCAGAATCAAAGATCTTCATTTGCTTTGAGAATGAATAGAATCAACGAGAAATAAAGAGTCTGACTGAGAGTGATGAATCTCTTTGACAGATTCTCGTTCAGATACTTCTTTACTTTCAGAAGTTTGACAGAGAACATTTAATATGCTCGATAGCGAAAGAATGTTAAATCACTAGTGAGCTCGATTTTATGATTGTAGAAGCGATGAGAAAGTAGTTTATTCAATTGAGCTCGATCAAAAACATCTAGAAAATCATGATATTCTGAAGACAGCTTGACTTTAATAGCTTTCAAATTCTGAGTAGTTTTCTCAACGAAAGAGACGTTAAGAGCGTTCAAATTGCACTGAGTGTTGTACGCGATTTTTCTATTGATATTCTTCATGAATAGAGCGAATACTTCAGTCTAATTCTTCTTTGAGTGATTCAACAGTGTTTTGAACGAAGCAACATTTATGCTTCGAATTGAGAATGACTCTTTCTGAATCGTAGTTGAAACAGATCGTTTGAGCATTCTAGAAATCTTTGACTGAGAGATAGAAGTAGATGAAGTTGATCATGATCAACTTGAGTGCTTTGAATTGAAAGAGATCGAAAAAATTGAAATGAAAGTATCTAATTGATTTGAAAAAATGATGACGTTGATTTGCATATTCAGTAATATTTCATTTTTGTTCATTCAAGATTTTTCTAATATGACTTCGTGATGATTGATGTCAGTTATCAACATAGAAACAGTCAATTTCTTATGACTTTCAATGATGAGATTCGATAGAATTTTATGAATGATAGTTTTCTTAGATATCTTTTCATCATATTCTTTTATTAACTTCTCTTTTGCCAGTGATATAGATTGAATTCTCAGCTCTTTACATACTCTGTCGACTAGATTGATATGTATGATTGTATAGACGGCTGAATCACTGTCTATCAAAGAGCGAAGGCTGAATGATTCGTTCTGCAAGATGAGAAGAGCATTGACTAGAAATAACTTATCAAAGTAATTCTTTTTCGATAGAATTTCGTCTAGATTGCACAAAGATATAATCTTCACTTCAGTGATTGTTGAAGAAATGACTAGTTTTTTGACTTGAACTCTGATTCAGTATCAAGTTTGAAACGATTGTAGTTCTCGTCAACTGCATTGACTTTAATAAATTGATTCAAGCATTCTCTGAAACTATGACCTGATTTGTGACATACAAAACAGATTTCAACTAGAACGTCTGCATTCTTGAAGCTAGTCAAAACTGCGCTGCGCGACTTTGATCAGTCAGACTTCAAAGCAGAAGATTGAACAGCAATAGTTGCTCTAGAAATGATGATCTTTGAATCATTGCATTTGAGTAGTTTGTTCTTGATCTCTTGAACTGCTCTATGTTCATTGTTCAAGCGAATCAGATAGTTTCAAATATCTGATAGCTTGATGAGCGACTTCATCTGAGCTGTTCAAAAGATTCGAAGGCGAGAATTTATTTTATTCTTTAGATCAATGACTAGTACGTTCTTCTGATACTTCAGATAGATGTATAGTCGTTGAAACTGATTAAAGAAATCGCTGAATTTCTTTGATTCTTAAATCAAGTTAATATATTTTCTACGATAGTTGTCTTTCTTATCAGAGTCATGAAACGATTGAGCTAGTTTCTTGAGAAGTTCATTGACAGTCAGATAGAAATTGTCACAGTTGAGATCGCGTTTGACTTGAGTGATTTTGACGACGTCATCTGCTAGTCGAGAGTTTATGTAGCTCAGCTTGTAGAGTTCATTTGAGAAGATGTCGACGTTAATTGCTAGCTTCTCTCGTATGTCAAGAAATCAGTTCTTTCAAGTAGAGTTCTTTTCATCAGTGAACATCAAAGAGTCGAGTATTTTGTGATATCTAGATCGTTTGAAGTAAATGACAATCGAGAAAGCAGTGATGATTACATTGACTGTGAAAGCAATGAGAGCTTGTAGTTTTGCTTTCAACTATTGAATTTCGCTCTTGTCTCGTTGTTTCATCTCGACGAGACGATCTGTTTCTTTATTAAGAGCATAGATACGTTTCTTTCATACTTTCATATTCTTGAGTATGATGATTTCAGAGTTTGATTTGTTAAAAGCAATGAATGAAGAAGTGTGTTGTGAGTCGACGATAAAAGAGAGAGCTTGTGAACGTGTTTATTGCAAGAGATCAACGAAAGCTTTATCTTTGTCAGATGTGTTCTTCAATGTCATAGTGAAGAAGATGAGAATTGATTTGAGCTGAACGAAGAACGAAGTTCAGTGATTTTATGAAGAAAGACGAATGTTTGTTCAACAAAGAAGATGTTTGTGAAAACGATTGATCTTGAAGCAATTCACGAAGATTCTTTATTGTAATTCTCTTGATTGATTTGGTTCTCTAGCAATTCACGAAGATTCTTTATCGTAGATTTTATTAATCGATTTTGAAAAAATGCGTACTGAATGAGCGATAAATCTTCTAGCAATTCAATGATCATATATTTTCGTTGATTCTATGAATTTCCTGATGTTGTTCTTGTCTTTTGAGATTGAATCATCAGGTAAACAAATTTCTTTAGACTCAATTCGTCTGTACGAGTTGGTTGAATGAATAATGAAATCAGTATCGTGTGATTAACGAATTCTTAATATAATGTCAGAATCGTGTCTAAATGATACAATCAATGAAGATCAGAATTGATAGTGCTTGATCTTTAGAGATAGCTATAACTGAATATTAAGAATACAGAAGAAGATTGATACAAGAGCTTCTATTTATGTAATGTTCAGAGACTGCGCTAGACTTGAAAGAGATGTGTTTGTAATACGAAAAGAAGATGATGTAAATGAACAAGATGTTGATGAAAGAAAAGAATGTTGAAAAAGTAAAAAAATGTTGAGAAAGTAAAAGAGTGTTGAGTCATATCTGAATCAAACCTGAGTCAGATCTAGATCAGATCTCGACTAGATCATTGACTAGCTCTAATCAGTCTTGATACGCTTGTAACACTTTCGTGAATTCATCTTAAGTTTCTTGATTGACATCAAAAGTTCTAAAAAGATGATTTTCTGAACATGAAACTTGCATTTATCAATGTTTATTTGTAGATCAGCTTCTCGTAGTTTACTCAAGATCAATCATACATGTTGCTTGTGTTTCTTCAAAATCTTGCTGTAGATGATAATGTCATTTAGATAAATCTGACAAAACTGATGAAGATATTTAAACAGCACATTGTTTCTATAATGTTGATAGAACGTCAATTCGTTGATTAATTTGAAGAGTATTACATGATATTTGTATGAATCAAAGAAAATGATAATGATCATCAAATTCTCGAATTGACTTTGCTTTGATCAAAGTCAGAGATTCAATTTGTAACTGATCACAAACAATCTGCGAAATCACTTCATCAATGAATAAATAGTCAGCAGCTTTGATGTCAATCAATGACTTCAATGAGTAACTAATTTCATTGCTAGAAAGTACACATTCAATAGTCAAAGATTCAGAAGCAAAAGAATCATTTGACATACTTATCATTGAAGAAATTAACATCTCTTTCATTGCATCTTTGATGAAAGTCTCTAGTTTTTTGTCATGCTATCTTTGAAAGAAGACATTTTCTCATTCTTCTTATTCTTTGAAATTATGATCTCATGTAAATGAAGAATGAATGCACAAGATGCAAAAGTATTAATCTTGTTCTGAGAACAATTCTTAAACAAATGACTCAAGATCTTGCAAGTATAGCAGATGATAAATGATCTTGCTGACTTAAAGATAGAAGAGAAAGTAGACTTAACATAATTAATTATCAAAGTCATCATTGACAATGAAGTAGCAATGCATTTATCAGATACGACAGTGACTTTGACGATGACAGTGCAAAGCTGACTGCGTAGCTGATACTTGACTCGCTGTTTATTATTCACATCTTGAAGAAAGATTCTTAAGTGAGTGAGTGAAGTAAAATTCTCTGAAAAAACTGATAGAGTGTTCTGCAAGCGATTATTAATTTTATTCTGAAGATCATTCATCAGAATGCAATCATTGTATTTGAGATAGTTGAATAGCTTCATAAAGTCAAAGTAGAAAACATTGAAAGACTTGTCTGTTTGTTTCAGAGCATTGTACTCATGATGACACTTTCGATTTCTATTCAGTTCATCATATATTTCTTTCAGATGCTCAAATAGCTTGTAGATCAAGATGTAAGAATGCAAAGCATCATGACAATGTTAAGCGAATATATATTCAGCAGCATCATCTTCTAGTCTAGATATCACATAAACAATACAGATATTCTCATTATTGAAGTGATCAACATTTGTCTGAAGCTTGTTGTTCATCTTGACTCTTCAGTTATTTCATGTTGATTCATCTTCATTGATGAATACAGATGAGTTTGAAAACTTGAAAGACTTGTGATGATCATTATTGAATAAAGTGAATAATTCACGTCAAGTATGATTCTTGATAGATTGATGAAGTAGAGATTTCATAGAAACTTGAGATTCAGTAAATTAATGAGATTGAGATTGATTCGCTAAACACTGTCTCTTTTTTAGACTCAAGACTTTCTCTTGTAGTTCAATGATAGTTTTTTCTTGAGTGTCTATTGTCATTTGATTGATCTTTAGCTCATCAAGTCTCTTGATGTAATTGACTTGAACATTAATTCATTACTTGTTGAGTTTCAAAGTCATGTCTTGTTGATCTTTTAACTCAATCAGCATCTTGATGATCTCATTTGATTGATTAATAGCTCATTGACAAAGTTGTTGACTTATGTTGATGTCTCATGAAATAGCAACATTCTGAGATTTCGCTGAAGCATTGAAAGAAATAAGAAAAACTCGTTTTTTAACAATGCTTCTAAGCAGATGAGCTGTTCATAGCTCAACTGATTCAAAGTCATGTATCATTGTGAGAAATTGAAGATAAAGAAAGATAGATTGTGAGAAGATTGAGTGATAAATTTGAGTAAATTTGAAGATGTGTTTTAATGAAAGTAATTCAAAGAATTTCTTGCGAATTTTCTGAATGAACGAAGTAGATTATTTCGTATCATCTACATGTTGATAGCAGAGTAGTTGATTAGCATTTATCTACTGTTAGAGATTGATCTAGAGCGAGTCATAGAAATGTCATTTAACTAATAGATAAATACTAAGAAAGAAAAGTATCTACAGAAAAGAACTCGATTCTTATATGTGTGTTTCTCAACTCTGTGCTAGACTTCATTGAGTTGACGTCTTACACATATGATGCAGAGACTCAATGACATCATCTTTAAATCAGATTCTTGCTAGACTTGATTAGAATGAAATCAGATGAAGGCTAGAATCATAACATCTATCAGCAAGTAAAAGATGTCAACAAGATGAATGAGCTTTGCAATGAGTATAGACAAGCTATAAGCGAAAACAAGCTCAATCTACATAGTATTGAATTGAAGCATTGTAAGATTGTTGATAACATTCTGTTCAGAAAAGATTTACTGTGATTTCTGAGAAAATGCATATGAAATTACTAAAGAAAATTCATGATCAGTCTTTCATCTTTCACTCTGATAATCAAAGAACTATTAATTTAGTTCAACATTTCTACTATTGATCAGATCATTGAACAATGATTAAACATTACATTTGAAACTGTCATGTTTATCAACAAAGCAAGGCATTTAGAAATAGCATCAATGAACTTCTTCATTCTCTTTCGATTTCACAGAAACGCTGAAAAGATATAATTATGAACTTCATCATTGAGCTATTTCTATCAGAAGATTATAACGTCATTTGCATAATCATATGTTGACTCATCAAGAAACATCACTATGTTTTCTGTCATTGAAAAGATGAAGACATCTCAGTCGAAGAAATGATTTGAATCATGTTATGAAATGTCTATCAACTTCATGATTTATCTAGTTCTATTGTTTTGAACAGACACTTTCAATTCATATCAACAATGTGACAAAGTCTTTGTAAGTGACTAAGAATCACAGCTAGTTTATTAACAGTTTATCATTCTGAGATTAATGATTAATTGAAATGAGCTAATCAAAATGTTAAACGCGAATTAAGAATTTACTACAATTACATGCAGAACAACTGAGCAAAATGACTATCAATGATAGAATTCAGCGAGAATTTCAATATCTTCTCAATCATCTCAATGACTTCATTTTACTTCAATAAGAGTTTTCACTTACGAATGAGTTTCAATTCAGATACAACTAACTACAAAACTATTCATGAGCGTCTTGAAGCTAGAAAAGCAAACAATATTATCATTTGAATGAAAAAGCTTCTTATCTTCAATCATCAGCAATTGAAAAAGACAAAGCAGATCATTGAAGCTCAGATTAATAAACATAAATGAGACATCATTTATGAAGTAAATGACTGAGTTTGATTATTCTTTAGAAACATAAAGATAACTAGATCATGTAAGAATTTGAAAGATAAACAGCTAAAATCTTATCAAATCACTGTCAAAGTTGAAATTTTCTATCATCTTCATTTATTGATAAACATGAAGCAGCTGCATTTAATGTTCAGTTCAAAGTTATTACATTCTTGTCTTAATGACTTTTTATCAGAACAACATTCAGAATCATTTAAATCTCTCACTATCAAAGACGATGAGCACTGAGAGATAAATGACATTTTGAACTTGTTAGAAATCGATCTAGAGCGAGTCATAGAAATGTCATTTAACTAATAAATAAATGCTAAGAAAGAAAAGTATCTACAGAAAAAAACTCAATTCTTATATGTATGTTTCTCAGTTTTGTGCTAAACTCTGTTAGAATCATGTCTAGAGCAAGTCATAGAGATACAGATAAACGAAGGGTAAATCAGGTAAACGAAAATTCAAAGCTAAAGAGCAAGATCTACGAGATGCAAAGACTATATGTACAGAGAGAAGAAAAGCGCTAAGCTCGATAGAGTCTTAGACTCGCTCAAAGAACATATGTTTCAGTAGAAGACTGAGCACGCTCGTAACATTACTTTCTTTTTCTTCAGTCAAGCAATGATCTCATTGCTTCAATCAGCTTCTTTCTTTCTTGTTCATTTCGTTACCGTTCTATTTAAGCGTTTCAAGCTCATTTCATCGAGCGTTTCAAGCTCATTTCATCAAACGTTTCAAGTCTATTCCTTCTTGACATAGAGCGTTTCAAGCTCATCAGACGTTTCAAGCCTATTTCTTCTTGTTGAATGTCATTGAAGCAGACTCACTTCTGATTCATGCCTACTACATAGTAGAGCTTGTTCTTTTCATGTCATTGAAGCAAGCTCACTATTGATTCGTGCCTTTCAAGCAGACTCACTATCGAGTGACGAGCTCAGTCGATGAGATCAATCGTTGTCTTTTGATTCGTGTCTGCAACGCTCGCACTTGCAGAACTTGTTTCGTTCGTGTCTATTGCATTCGATAGAGCTTGTCTTCTGTTCGATGACTGACTCAATTAAGAGATCAACTATCGACTTGTCATTGTAGCAGACTCACTTCGAGTGACGAGCTTGACAACAAGATCAATCGTTATCTGTCTTTGTAGCAGACTCACTTCTGATCAATCGAGTCTGATTGATCGAGAATCGATTCGTGCCTTTGTAGCAGACTCACTATCGAACGTGTCATTGAAGCAGACTCACTATTCTTGTCATTCAAGCAGACTCTTTCTATTCAGCTTCAAATATTCAACGATGAACGAGTTTCAGCTCATATCTTCGTGATTTCAGACATATAGTATATGTTTCATCTTCTGTCTTGAGACATATAGTGTATGTTTCATTCTATTCTCAGTACATATCATCTTGCTGTTGTCGTCAATGTCGTGAATAGAGGTAAATCGTAGAAGATACGAATAAAGAAAGATTCGTGACTGAATTCGATTTCGAATGTCGTTCAAGCAGACTCACTATCGAGTGACGAGCTTGATGACGAGATCAATCGTTCTCTTGTCATTGTAGCAGACTCACTATTTCGATTTCTGCCTACTACACGCGTTGCATTGCTTGTTCTGTTCATTGATCGTCTCAATAACGAGATCAATATCGAACGCGTCTTTGTAGCAGACTCACTGTCTGATCAATCGAGTCTGATTAATTCAGAATCGATTCAAGTCTGCAACGCTTGCACTTGCAGAGCTTGTTCTGATCGCGTCTATTGCATTCGATAGCGCTCTCTATTCTGCCTACTACACGCATAGCAGAGCTTGTCTGATCACTTCTATTGCATTCAATAGAGCTCTCTGTTCATGTCTATCGCGTTTGATAGAGCTTGTTTCGTTCGATGACGAGCTCAGTCAAGAGCTCAGTCGAGAGGTCGATTCATCTGCTTCGTGTCAACTACATGCAAGTAGCAGAGCTTCTGCTTTCGATCGTAGAGCTGCAAAAATCGACTCAACTAGAAAGTGAAAGCGAATCACTATCGTGTGATATGTACGAAGCTTTGAATAATGTTAGAATCATGCCTAGAGCAAGTCATAGAGATACAGGTAAACGAAGAGTAAATCAGGTAAATGAGAATTCAAAGCTAAAGAGCAAGATCTATGAGATGCGAAGACTATATGTACAGAGGGAAGAAAAGCGCTAAGCTCGATAGAGTCTTAGACTCGCTCAAAGAACACGTGTTTCAGTAGAAGGCTGAGCACGCTCGTAACAAACTCGATTGAGTTGATGTTTTACACATATGATGCAGAAACTCAATGACATCATTTCTAGATCAGATTTTCACTAAACTTGATTAAAATGAAATCAGATGAAGACTAGTTGAAGAATAAATGAAGATTAGAATCATAATATTACTCTCTTTTCTTGACTATTCATGTTTGCATGAATGTTGTTTCTTAGTGCGTTTTTCTTGAATATTTAATATGAAAGTCATCAATCATCTCTTGAGCGTTCATAAATTCATCGTCGTCAGCGTTATATCAATTGAGATCGTTGTCATAGCTCTTTCATTTAACTTAATATTAAAGTCGTTTTTGATATCATTGAAAGTTCAATATATTATCGATTTTTCATTCATCTTCATCATTTATCACTATTAATCTCAAGAATTCATTCTTCTGATTCAACAGAGAATCATTAACAACAGAATGAAGAAGCTCTGAATGAAATACATCATGTATACATATAGTGTCTGATAGTTTCAATTTATAAAAGAAGTCAACAGAGTCTGTGATCTGAAATGAGTTGAGCATCTTGTCATTCAATTTTTTGAAAGATCTCGCTGTAATGATGTTTCATTCATTCAGAAACATCTTTAATTCAATCTTGTAATTAATCTTCTTTTTATACTTATTAGCTTGATTCATCATTTGTTCTTGTGTTTTGATCAAAGCTTCGCGAGCGAAAATCAGTGTCTTATTCATGTGATTAAATATATCTTTGATTCAAGTAATTTGCTGTTGAGATCATGTCTAAATTATTCAATCAAAGAGACTCGAGACTGATATGTATGTATTGCTCTTTAGAGATAGCTATAACAAGACATTAAGAATACAGAAGAGAAAGAGTGTAAGCTTTTCTATAAATAATGACTTGAGACTGCGCTAGACTTGATACAGATGTGATGTAATATGTCAGATGTGTTTGTCTAAAAGAATGATGAAAGAAGTGAATGAAGAAAGTGCTGAACAACGAAAAGAAGTGCTGAGAATGACTTGAAGAATTCAATAGAGATGTGCTAGATTCAAACTAAACATAGCATCATGACTTGCTTTAATCAAATTGATTAGAGTTAGATCTGAACTCTGATTGATTCAGACATGTTTATAACATTATTTCTTTTTTTGAACATTCATGTTTGCATGAATAGAAAAGAAATAAAACCAAAAAATTTATCGTGTTTTCAATTTAGTGCAACTTATTCAAATATAGCTTGTGAAATTCATTCAGAACTTTCTTTGAGTCATCGAATTTCTCTTTATCGACATAGTATCATTCGTCGTCACGATCTATCTTGATTCATTTGACCTTGTATTGTAATCTTTCTTTATATCATCTGAAGTTTAATATATCATCTACTTCTCAGTGCTCTTCATTCTCTTCAATGATCATTAATTTAAAAGACTCATAGTGTTGTCTTGATAAAGAGTCGTTTGATGAAGATCGTAAACACTTCGAACTGAACACTGAATGTATATGCTTCATGCTTCTAGATAGCTGAAGACGATAGAAAATCTCAACTTTGACTGTGATTGAATAGAGATTGAGCTGCTTATCTTTCAAATCTTTGCATGATCTAGTGATTTTGATGTTTTCGAAGACTAATCAAACTTGATCATTTACTTCATAAATGACGTCTCATTTATGCTTGTTCATCTGAGTTTCAGTGATCTGCTTGATCTTTTTCAATTGTTGATGATTAAAGATAAGAAGTTCGCTTATTTAAATGACAATGTCATTAATCTTTTTAGCTTCAATACGTTGACGAGTTGTTTTGTAATCAGTCGTATCTGAATTGAAACTCATTTGAGAGTGAAAGTCTTTATTGAAGTAGAAAGAAATCATCAAGATAGTCGAGAATGTATTGAAATTATCACTGAATTTCATCATTGAAAGTCATTTAGCTCAGTTATTCTGCATGTAATTGCAGTAGATTCAAAGTTCATGTTCAACATCTTGATTGACTCGTTTTGACTAATCATTGATCTCTGAATGATAAGCTGTTGATAAATTGACTTTGATCTTCAGTCGTTTACAAAGACTTTGTCACATGATTGATATGAACTGAGAGTCTCTATTTGAAACGATAGAACTGAGTAGATCATGAAGTCGATAGACGTTTCATAGCATGATTCATACTGTTTCTTTGATTGAGATGTCATCGTCTTTTCAATGACAGAAAACATAGTGACGTTCTTTGAAGAGACGACATATAATCATGCAAATGACGTTATAGTTTTTCGATAAAGATAGCTCAGTGATGAAGTTCATAGCTATATCTTGTCAACGCTGCTGAGAAATCAATAGAGACTGAAGCAAATCATTTGTATCATCTTGAAATGCTTTGCTTCGCTGATAAACATGACAGTTTTGAATGTATTGTTGAATAGTTGCTTGATGATCTGATCAATAGTAGAAGCGTTGAACTAGATCAATCATTTATCTAATGTCAGAGTGCAAGATTGATGATTGATCAGGAATCTTTTGAAGCAATTTTATATGCATTTGTTTTGACATTCATAATAGACTCTTTTTGAATAGAACGTTGTCAATGATTTGACAGTTTTTTAGCTTCATGTCATGAAGCTTCAGTTCATCTTTGTTCATAGCTTGTCGATACTCATTGCATAGTTCATTCTTCTGATTGACTAGACGTACGCGTTGATAGAGATTAGTCTCATATTCAGATTCGATTTCAAACTCAATTGATAGAACGTCTATTTGATTCGAGATTAGTATAGTCTGAAAACGATTATTTATGCCTTTAGCTGATTCAGAACTATTGATCATCAACATTCTAGTTAAAGCATCGACTTTGAAGTTTGTTTTGCCTGATTGAAAGATAATCTGAAAGTTAAACTTCAATAGAATATTCAGATAGTTCGCTTGTCGTCGAGTCAGCTGTTTATTTTTCATAAAGATCTTCAAAACCTGATGATCAGTAAACATCTGAATAAATAGCTCAGTATCTTTTAGTTCAAGTCATCAGTGTTCGAAGCATTGAATGATAGCTAGCAATTTCTTGTCATAGATGTGATAATTGCATTCAGCTGAAATCATGCTCTTGCTATAGAAGACTATCGAGTGAAGCACATTCTCATCATTGTACTGAGATAGTATGTCATCTTTTACATAGTTGAATGCATCAATTTTCAAAATAGCTTGATGTTTGACATCAAAATGATGTAGAACTGAAGTCGAGCTGATCTGCTTCTTTAGATTGTCAAAGACTTTGACGCAGACTTCATTTCAAACAAAAGATGTGTCTTTTCAAGTCAGTTGAATGAATGACTTGACTAGTTTCAAAAAGTTCTTGATGAAGCGTTGATAGAAATTGATGAAGTCAACGAAGTCTTGTATCTCTTTTAGATTAATAGATGTAGCTCAATTGACTATAGCTTTCACTTTGATAAAATTCATGCAAAGATCTTGTTCTGATACTATGACTTTTAAGAAGACTGTTTCTTCTACGTTGAATTTGCACTTTCAAATATCTATCTGCAGATCAGTGTCTCATAGATGATCTAGTATCATCTTGACATGTTGTTTATGCTTCTTTTGAGTCTTGCTGTATATGAGAATGTCGTTTAAATAAGCTTGACAGAAGTCATTTAGAAAGTTTCATAAAACATTGTTCATATATTGCTGAAATGAGATCAAATCATTTGTTAATTTGAATGATAAAATCTTTGATTTGTACGCTTCTAGAGCGATAATGAAGATCGTATAGTTCTCACTATCGAAATGCATACGAAGTTTGTTGAAAGCGAAAATTATATTCAGTCGAGTCAGATGCTTGCAGCTCACGATTTTGTCAATTATCTCATTTATGAGCAATAGAGAGTAGTGATTTCTTTTGATAATGACATTGAGCTTTCAATAGTTGATGCAAAAGCGAAGATCATCATTGATCTTCAGAGTGAATAAAACGAGTGAGAAATATGAGATCTTGCTAGAAGTAATAAAATTCTTTGACAGATTTTCGTTCAGATATTCTTTGATCTTCTGAAGCTTGTAGAATGACATTTGATAAGCTCAACATTTAGAAGAAGTGACATCGTTAGTGAGTTCTATCTTATGATCATATGAACGATGAGATGATAGCTTATCGACTTGAGCTCGATCAAACACGTTGAGAAAATTCTGATATTTCAAAGATAGCTTGACTTTGATATCTTCTAGATTTTGAGCTGATGCATCGATGAAAGCAACGTCTAGAACGTTCAGTTTGCATTGAGTGTTGTAAACTATTTTTCTATTAATATCTTCGATCGACATAGCGAAAATCTCGATGCAATTCTTCTTTGATCATTTAATCAATGCATGAAAAGATGCAATTCTCACACTGAACATAAAAAAGTTCTTTTTTGAAGCAGTAGAAGTGAGTCGTTGAAGCACTTTGAAGACTGAACTGATAGAAGAATTTGATGATCATGATCATTTTAAATGTGAAGCTCTGACTAACATTGAAAAAACAGAAATGAGAGCTTCTAATTGATTCAAAAAAACGATGACATTGTTTTGCATATCTAGTAGTATTTCATTTTTATTCATTCAGAACTTTTCTAATATAACGTCATGATGATTTATATCAGCTATTAACATTGAAACAGTCAATTTCTTATGACTTTCAACTGTGAGATTGAATAGAATTTTATGAATAATGATCTTCTTTGTCAGCTTTTCGTCATATTCTCTTATTAACTTCTCTTTAGCTAGTTATATGAGTTGAATTTTGAGCTTCTGACATATTTGATCAACTAGCTTTGTATGAATCAAGATGTAGATTGTCGAGTCACTATCTATCAGAGATCGTAGCTTGAAGAATTCGCCTTGCGAGAATAGAGTGACATCGACTAGAAATGACTTTTCGAAGTAGTTCTCTTCGATAGATGAAATTTCGTCGATTAGATTGCACAAAGAAATGATCTCTATCTCTTCAATGACTTTGAAAGAGATGACTAGTTTTTTGAATCAGACTCTAAATTGAAGTTCAAAGAATGATCAAACTCGTCATTTAATGCATTAATTCTGAAAGATTTATTCAAGCACTCTTTAGAAGTATGATCAGACTTATGACATAAAAAGCAGTTTTCAATTAGTAAGTCATTTTCTTTGACGTTAGTCAAAACAGTGTCACGTGATTTTGACTGATCAGTCATCTTCATTTCTATAATTCTACGAGTAGCTTTGACTGATTCTTCAGCGAAGATGATCTGTTTAATTGTTCTAGCTTTGATCATTGCTTCTTTATTCTTGATCTCTCAAATAGCTCGTTGATTGTTATTCAATTGAATGAGATAGAAATAAATTTCTTTCAGAGTACTGAGTTGAATCAATTGAGTTATTCAAGCGAATCAAAGTCGAGAGTTTATTTTATTCTTTAAATCGACGATCAGCTGTTTTTCTTGATAGTCTAGATAGAAGAATAGTCGTTGAAATTGAGTATAAAACTCGCTGAATTTCTTCTGTTCTTGAATCAAGTTGTAGTAATCTCTACGAAAGTTGACTTCTTTATCTGAATCATTGAACAACTGAGCTAGCTCTTTCAAAAGCTCATCGACGATCTTGTATGAGTTGAAACAGTCACGTTCGCGTCTTGATTGAGTGATCTCAGCTGCATCATCGAATAATCTGAAATGTACGTAGCTCAGCTTGACTCGTTCACTTGAAAAGAGATCAACGTTGATTTTCAGCTTATTCTGAACTTTTTCATATCAGTTCTTTCAGATAGAATTCTTTTCATCAGTGAACAATGAAGAATCGAGTATTTTCTGAAATCTAGAACGCTCAGAGTAGATTGATGATGACGAAGTAATCTCTCTAGCTTGTAGTTTAACTTTCAGCTCTTCGCATCGTTTCTTCAAAGCTTTCATAATCATAGAAGATGTTATGATTTCAGTGAATGAGTCGTTATCTTTAACAATGAAGAATGAAGCTTCGAAACACTCTTTGAAGAAACGAGACATGATAAGAGAGAAAGAAGAGATTGAATTGAACGAGTGTTTTAAAAGAAAGAAATCGAGCGAAGAGTGATACTTGACAATAAAAGATAAAGTCATTTTTGTTGTTTAATTTGAGAATTGATTGATTCTCTTGATCGATTTGATTCTCTAGCAATCAACGAAGATTCTTTATTGCTGATTCTATTAATTGAGATGAACGATGCATACTTAATGAGCTGTAAGTCGTCTAGCAATTCAATCAGTCTTGCTGTTGATTCTATAGACTCTTTAGTGTTGTTCTGTCTTTCAATTGCGTCGATCATCAGGTAAATGAATTTCTTTAGACTCAATCTGTCTGAACGAGTATATTGAATAAGTAATGAGTATTTATATCGTATGATAAATGAGATTCTTAATGTAATGTTGAGATCATGTCTAGATCATTCAATCAAAGAGACTTGAGACTGATATGTATGTATTGCTCTTTAGAGATAACTATAACAAGACATTAAGAATACAGAAGAGAAAAAGTGCGAGCTCTTTTATAAATAATGACTTGAGACTGCGTTAGACTCGATACAGATGTGATGTAATAGATCAGATGTGTTTGTTTAAAAGAATGATGAAAGAGATGAATGAAGAAAGTGCTGAACAACGAGAAGAAGTGCTGAGAATGACTCAAAGAGTTCAATAGAGATGTGCTAGATTCAAACTAGACATAGCGTCATGACTTGCTTTAATCAAATTGATTAGAGTTAGATCTGAACTCTGATTGATTCAGACATGTTCATAACATCTGCAGACGTTCGCAAATGCTATTATACTTGATGATGTCAAAGTTGAAGCTCATATGAGAATGAAAGTTCTTGTTCATGAAGAAGAGAATCAAGAAGATAATTAAAAACAAGACATTATTGTTGACAAACTTAATCATAAGTAGTCACTTAGATCAGTCGTTCTGCATATATGAACAGAAGAAATGAAGATATCGCTCAACATTTTAATTGACTCATTTGCTTTGATCATTGATCTGAGAGTGATAGATGATAAACAATCAAAGAGAAATGCTCAGTTGTTTGCAAAGAAACTTTCAAAGAATGAAGATGAACTGAGAATCTTGATTGAATACAATGAAGCTTAATAAATCATGAGTTTAATATACTCATTGAAGTAACATTTCAGCTGTCTTTTCGACTGTGATATCTTCATCATCAATGATGCAAGAAATATAATGTTTTTCTTTTAATAGTTTGCAAATGACAGTCAGAATAGCGTTGTAGTTGTACGAATCAAATAGATCAATAATGAAGTTCATGACTATGTTCTGTCATTGCTGTTCAGATATAGATAGAGATTGAAGCAAGTCATTTGATTTATTTCTTGATGTCTTTGAACGTTGACATACGTAGCAGTTTCAAATATATTGATCTATGGTTTTTCGCATAGAAGATCAATAGTAATTTCGCTTTATGATTTTCACAGTTCTAAGAATATCAGAATGATCAACTGATGATTGATTGTGCATCTCATGAATCAGATTCATTTGTAGAAGTTCATTGAACGAAACTCATAGCTGACTATCATGATACAAGATTTCATTCTGAGTTCAACAATTCTTCAATTTGATATCTTTATATTGTGTCTTGTCTCTTGCTATTGCTTCACGAAGTAACGTACAATTCTCATCAATCTCATTAGTCTTAAAAATCTTTTTATAGATTGATTCATCAATGTTCTTCTTTAAATCAGCAATTTTCATTTGATTCAAAGTCAAAATAATGATTTATTGATAGCAAACACGTTCATTATCAAAATCTCTAGACATGAAGTCAGCTTAACAAGTTAATGCATTAATTTTAATGTTCTGTTTATCAGATTGATACATTATCTTGAAGTTGAAGTCAGCTAGCTTCTGAATTCAACGCATTTGTCATTGACTCAGCTTCTTGTCTTTCATTAATGAGATGAGCGCTTGATGATCAATGAACATCTTGATAGAAATGTTGATCAGCTTCAGTTTGAATCATCAATGTTTAAAAGCTCAAATTATGATCAGCAGTTTCTTATCATATATCTCGTAGTTGCATTCAGCAAAAAACATGTTCTTGCCAGCTATAGAAGACAATTGAATGTAAAACATCTTCATCATTATATTGAGACAGAACTTCATCATTGATGTAGTTGAATGAGTTGATTTCAAGAATGAAATCGCAAGTCTGATCAAAGTGACGAAGTATAAAAGTCTCAGTCATACATTTCTTTATATGATCAAATGCAGTTGAACAGACTTTGTTTCATTCAAATATAATCTTTTTTTGAGTAAGTTGAATCATTGAATGAACAATCTTCGAAAAGTTCTTGATGAAGCGTTGATAGAAATTGCAGAAGTTAATGAAGAATTGCATCTGAGTGAGATTATTGAGTGTAAATCAATCAACAACTGCTTGCATCTTTCGTGAATTCATCTTAAGTCTCTCGATTGACATCAAAAGTTCTAAAAAGATGATTTTCTGAACATGAAACTTGCATTTATCAATGTTTATCTGTAGATCAGCTTCTCATAGTCTATTCAAGATTAATCATACATGTTGCTTATGTTTCTTCAAGATCTTGCTGTAGATGATAATGTCATTTAGATAAATCTGACAAAACTGATGAAGATATTCAAACAGCACATCGTTCATATAATGTTGATAGAACGTTGATTCATTGATTAATTCAAAGAGCATTACATGATATTTGTATGAGTTGAAGAAGATGATAAAGATAGTCAGATCTTCGTTATCTGAATGCATTTGCAGTTTATTGAACGTGACAATAATGTTTAATTGAATTAGATATTTGCTTTCTTGTATATGAGTAAGAGTCTTGTTTATCAAGAGCAAAGAATAGTGATCTCATTTGATCAAAGCATTGAGCTTTCTGTAGTTGATGCAGAAACGCAGACTTTCGTCTTTCTTTTCAGCAAACAAAATGAGCGAGATGTATAATGCGAAGCTGAAGAAAATAAACTCTTTGTTCAAATGTTTAATCAGATACTTCTTTATCTTCTGAAGCTTGTGATTGAACATCTGATATAGTCTGCTTCGCGAGAATATTCTCTCATTGATTAACTCGATCTTGTGATTGTAGATATGATGAGATGATAGCTGATTGATCATTGCTCGATCGAAAATGTCTAAATAGTCATGATATTCAAAGAGAAGCTTGATCTTGACTTGCTTGAGAAACTCAATGTGTAAAAACTTATGTAGATTCATTTCTTCAGACTTGTTTTCAACTGTAGTTATGAGTCAATCGATTTTCAAGATGATAACAGTAAAGATCTTGATGTCTGATCATTTGACTAACATTCTATATGTTGCTGCTTCTATCATGAATATGTTGATTGAACTGAAAGCTGATTTCAGACTGAATGTTGATTTAGAATTGACGCTAGATGAAACTGCTTCAAACTATTTTGACTGTTTAATCAATTTAATGAACTTTTCTTTTGACTGATCAAAAGAGAGTGATTTCTGACTGAATTGAAAGATAACGAAAGTGAATGATCTTCTTAGTATATGAGTAAAAGTCAAGCTCTTCTGTTTCGTGATTGTTTTATGACTTGAAAGTAGAACAATCGATTTTTGATTGAGAGTGAAATTCGAAAATCGAAGAGAATTGATTCACATATCAATTACTAGATTAATTTTGTTTATTCATATTTTTTCAAGAATCATTTGATGTTGATCTAATTGAGTGATCAACATAAAAGCTGTGTCAATCATATGATCTTGAACAGTCAGATTCAAATAAATGACATGAGTAATGAGTTTCTTAGCATAATGATTGTCAAATTCTCGAATTGACTTCGCTTTGATCAAAGTCAAAGACTTGATTTGCAACTGATCATAAACAATCTGTGCAATCACTTCATCAATGAATGAATAGTCAGCAGCTTCAATGTCAATCAATGATTTCAATGAGTAACTAATTTCATTGCTAGAAAGTACACATTTAATAGTCAAAGATTCAGAAGCAAAAGAGTCATTTGACATGCTCATCATTAAAGAAATTAACACATCTTTCATCACATCTTTGATGAAAGTCTCTAGTTTTTTATCTCACTATTCTTGAAAGACATTTTCTCATTCTTTTTATTCTTCAAAATGATGATTTTATGTAAACAAAGAATGAATGCATGAAATGTCAAAATGAATGCATGAGATGTTGAGATGTTAATCTTGTTCTGAGAGCAGTTCTTAAATAAGTGATTCGAGATCTTGCAAATATAGCAAACGATAGATGATCTGACTGATTCAAAGATAGAAAAGATAGTTGACTTGACATATTCAATTATCAAAGTCATCACTGCTGATAATGAAGTAGCAGCACATTTATCAGATACAACAGTGACTTTGATGATGACAGTGCAAAGCTGACTGCGTAGCTGATAGTTGACTCGCTGTTTATTATTCACATTCTGAAGAAAGATTTTTAAGTGAGTGAGCAAAGTAAAATTCTCTGAACAGACTGATAAAGCATTCTGCAATTGATTATTGATTTTATTCTAAAGATCATTCATCAAAGTGCAATCATTGTATTCAAGATAGTTAAATAGCTTCATAAAGTTGAAGTAGAAGACATTGAAAGACTTGTCTGTTTATCTCAGAGTGTTATACTTGTGATGACACTTTCAATTTCTATTCAGTTCATTGTATATATTTTTCAGATGCTCAAATAGCTTGTTGATTAAGATGTATGAATGCAAAACATCATGTCAATGTTGAGCAAAGATGTGCTCAGCAACATCATCTTCTAGTCTAAATATCACATAGACAATACAGATATTCTCATTATCGAAGTGATCAACATTTGTCTGAAGCTTGTCGTTTATCTTGATTCTTCAGCTGTCTCATGTTGATTCATCTTCATCAGTAAATATAAATGAGTTCAAAAACTTGAAGAACTTGTGATGATCATTGTTGAATAAAGTAAACAACTTTCGTTGAGTATAGTTCTTGATAAAAGCTTGAGATTTCATAGACTGTTGAGATCGAGACTGATTTGCTGAACACTGTCTCTTTTTTAGATTCAAGACTTTCTTTTGTAGTTTAATGATAGTCTCTTCTTAAGTGTTTATTGTCGTTTAATTGATTTTTAGCTCATTAAGTCTCTTGATGTGATTGACTTGAACATCAATTCATTGCTCATTGAGTTTCAAAGTCATGTTTTGTTGATCTTTTAACTTGATCAGCATCTTGATGATCTTGTTCAACTGATTGATAGTTCATTGACGAAGTTGTTGACTTATGTTGATGTCTTATGAGATAGCAACATTCTGAGATTTCGCTGAAGCATCGACAGAAATAAGAGAAACTCGTCTACTAGCAGTGCTTCTAAGCAAATGAGCTGTTCATGACTCAACTGATTCAGAGTTGCATGTCATTGTAAAAGAGATAAAGATAAATAAATAGATTTAATTATAATAAAGTTGAGTGATTGATTTAATAAATTTAAGTAAATTTGAATGTGTATTTTGATGAAAGTAATTCAAAGAATTTCTTGCAAATTTTCTGAAATAAAAGTAGATTATTTTGTATCATTTACACGTTGATAGCAGAGTAGTTGATTAGCATTTATTTACTGTTAAAGATCAATCTAGAGTGAGTCATAAAGATGTCATTTAACTAATAAATAAATGTTAAGAAAGAAAAGTATCTACAGAAAAGAACTCAATTCTTATATGTATGTTTCTCAGCTCTGTGCTAAACTTAATTGAGTTGACGTCTTACACATATGATGCAGAAACTCAATGACATCACTTCTAGATCAGATTTTCGCTAGACTCAATTAGAATGAAATCAGATGAAGACTAGTTGAAGAATAGACGAAGACTAATGTTAGAAATTGATTTAAAGTGAGTCATAAAGATGTCATTTAACTAATAAATAAATGCTAAGAAAGAAAAGTATGTACAGATAAGAACTTAAGTTCTTATATGTATTCTTCTCAACTCTGTGCTAGG
>JAABUT010001724.1_pt1 | contig 23735 bp, 26 predicted proteins | sample 5559281 | NCBI WGS metagenome assembly JAABUT01 (sample SAMN10711880, study PRJNA513359) | rock metagenome | isolation source: Antarctica rocks | place: Antarctica: Victoria Land, Ricker Hills nord | collected 2016-01-04
GGTTTATAAAACATGTCAGCAATACCAGTAATTGCCATATTTGATGTTGGTAAAACCAATAAAAAACTATTTCTTTTTGACGAGAATTATAAAATAGTTTTTGAAAGGTCTGCCAGGTTTAATGAAATTACAGATGAAGATGGCTTTCCCTGTGAAAATCTTGAAAGCCTGAAATCATCAGTTTTTGATTCTTTAGATGAAGTGTTTCGCAACAAAAACTTTGAAGTTAAAGCAATTAATTTTTCCGCTTATGGAGCCAGCTTCGTACACGTAGATGAAAGCGGAAAACCTGTCGCTCCTTTATATAATTATCTGAAACCTTATCCTGACGACCTTAAAAAAGAGTTTTATGATTCCTATGGAGGGGAAGAAGAATTTTCTTATACAACTGCTTCTCCTGTGTTAGGTCATCTGAACTCAGGGATGCAATTGTACTGGTTAAGGCACAAAAAGCCGGGCGTATTCAAAAAAATCAAGTTTTCTCTTCACCTTCCTCAATACCTGAGTTCTTTAATCACAAATGATTTTTATTCTGATATTACCAGCATTGGCTGCCACACCAATCTGTGGAATTTTCAGAAAAACGATTATCACGAGTGGGTGTATAAAGAAGGAATTGTAGAAAAATTAGCTCCCATAGCGCCTTCGGATAAGGTTGTTGCTGTTGGCTTAGACGAAAGAACAATTTATACAGGCATTGGCCTTCACGACAGTTCTGCTGCATTGATCCCTTATCTTGTCAGCTTTCGTGAACCATTTATTTTAATATCTACCGGCACCTGGTGCATAAGTCTAAATCCTTTTAATAACGATCCGCTTACAAGCCGGGAACTTGAATGTGATTGTTTGTCCTATATCACCTATGAAGGTAAAACAGTAAAGGCTTCAAGGATATTTGCAGGAAATGAGCATGAACAACAGGTAAAAAGAATAGCAGGCTTTTTTAATGTAAATCCTGCTTTTTATAAATCAATTGAATACAATCCTGAAATAATTGCTGAACTAAAAGCAAAAGATAATCATCATTTTCAAAATGAAAGCACAAAAACAATTTTAAAAAAATCTTTTTTTGAGCAAAGAGCTATAGCTTCTTTTTCTTCTGTTGAAGAAGCATATCATCAACTGGTATCAGATATTGTAACGCAACAATTTGCATCAACACAATTAGTACTGCAGGGAACTGAATGCAAAAGGATTTTTGTTGACGGAGGATTTGGTAAGAATTCAATTTATATGAACTTACTCGCTTTATCATTTTCCAATAGGGAAGTATATGCTGCTTCAATGGCACAAGCAACTGCCACCGGCGCTGCGCTTGCTATTCATCACCGGTGGAACAAAAAATCTTTACCAAATGATATTATTGAATTAAAATATTTCTCCACCATCCATCCGATTATATCATAACCGTCGGATTATTTATAGCGGTCACCTAAGCAAGTGCCATCGCTGCATTTCATGATCGCTTCAATAATTGAATTAATTAACCAAAAGATTACTTTACAACTGCGAGGCTCTCATTCAATTTTTGACTCTGACCTGGTTTTAAGTTTAATTTTCCCAGCGGCAAATAACTCTCGGTATACAAGCCCTGCATTTTTCTGCATAGTTGTTCAGCAGCAGCATAATTGCCCTTAAATAATGCTTCTCTTAGCTGGGTTAAATACTTTGGTGCTTCCGGATTAGGATTGAGGTTTGCCGGCCCTCCTGACCAAAGCGTTTCTTCATTGAGAGGATCAACTCTTCATTTACGCCCCCGTGTATCATGGCTCCCAGCCTTCCGTTGCCAACCGGCATTGCTTCTGTCCAGGTTTTGGCAGGTTGTTTATACCAGAGTTTTAAATCATGCTGTGCAAATGCAGAAGCAGCCAGCATAAAAAACACCAGAAAAGACAAGATTAAGTTTTTTAGATTAAGCATTGCTAACTCTTTTGGCATAAGTATTCATTTTAAAAAAATAATTTTTATTGTAACCTCCTCTGTTTTTTACTCCTGTTGTAAATAATGAAGTTTACTGTTCCGATGCTTTGCTAAAAGCAACTTTTGATAATAAGACTAAGTACAACAATAGAATTTGTTTAGCAAAATCTTATTTTTATTGATCCACCAAGGTTAAAAAAATCTTGCACTTGTACAGATATTATGACGTTAGCAAAGGTTTGCTATTATTATCTAAACAGGCAAATCAAAACGGAAGCTAACAGGCCAATTACTGAAGGCGGCTTAACGAATATTAATAAATATATTTGGTAAAATAATTAATCTTTCAAATCAATCCCGGGTAAGGTTATTCGAGGCATTTCTTCTACAAAGCAACCAATGCAAAAAAAATAAAGTCTTGGTACTGACCTTGCCTTTGCAGGCATAACCTTTAGTATAATAATTATTTGAGGAGCGAAAGTCTGTATTAATTAATATCGAAAAGGCTAAATAAACAAAACATAATTTTTTTTTACAAAATTTATTTACAACTTTCAAAAATCTTTTACATGAAAAAAAGGCATCTGAAAGGTAATGACAAGGAGGAGATTAAAAGTGAAACCATATCACAATTAGCTCATCGTCATTTACGCGATCGAAATCATACTACTACAGATGAAGAGCTAAGAAATGCCAGGATTGAAATTAATGATGATGACGGCTCATTTTCTGAAGGTTTGTCAGAAATGGCTGATGCCGATGACAACACAATATTACCTCCGCTGCCTTTTGAGAAAAATATTAATGGCGCGGATACAAAAATTTTGGACGGAGATACCGAAAAAGATACTATACCAAATCCTTATGATGTTTTAAAATAGAGCAGTCTTCCTTTAAATTTCAATTAAAAAAAGTGTAACCTATTTCCCGCAAGCACAAACCGGAAACTTGTAACCAATAGCTTGCATCCAGTAACTTGCAACCTGAAACAGGCAACTTGAAACTTCCTCAATACTGTTCACTTTCATTAGGAAATTCTTTGTTTTTCACATCATCGATATATTTTTTTACTGCACCAGTTATCTCTTCTGCAAGGTTTAAATAAGTGCGCAAGAATCGTGGTTTAAATTCTGTATTTATCCCAAGCATATCATGCATTACAAGCACTTGTCCGTTGCAATGCATACCTGCACCTATGCCTATAGTTGGAATAGTCAGCCTTTCACTCACTTCCTTTGCCAGGTTTGCAGGAATTTTTTCAAGCACTACGGCAAAACAGCCGGCTTCCTGCAAAATCATTGCGTCACTTCTTAGTTTGTTTGCCTCTGCTTCGTCTTTTGCCCTTACCACATAGGTGCCGAATTTGTGGATAGATTGCGGTGTTAGCCCTAAGTGCCCCATAACAGGTATGCCTGCGCTTACTATACGTTTGATGCTGTCAACTACTTCCTCTCCGCCTTCCAGTTTTAGTGCGTGTGCACCGGTTTCTTTCATTATCCGTACTGCCGATGCCAGCGCCACTTCACTGTTAGACTGGTAAGAACCGAACGGGAGGTCTACCACTACCAGCGCTCTTTGCGTACCGCGAATAACGGATGCAGCGTGATAAATCATCTGGTCTAACGTGATAGGCAAAGTAGAGTCGTGACCCGCCATTACATTACTGGCACTGTCTCCCACAAGGATTACATCTATCCCCGCCTGGTCAAATAACTTAGCGAAAGAAAAATCGTAAGCAGTAATCATTGAGATTTTCTCATCATTAGCTTTAAGCTTTTGAAGCGTATTGGTAGTTACTTTCCTGATTTGTTTATTAACAGACATCTCTTGTTTTACAGAAATTAGTATGAAGAATTTCAAAAAGTGGAGATGGGAGGGAGTATGGCTCTGCCTTAGAATAAAACATGCTCTAATAGAACCCATCGAAACGAAGGTAAAAGTAGGCAATTATTTCAAATGCAAATTTTCCTGGTCGTATTAATATAAAAAGAGGAAACCCTTCATGCACTCTTTTTTGCTGGTAACGATTACAACTGCTTCGAACCTTAATGAAGACTGTATTATAAAACTTACCTGGCATGCATTGCCAGGATTACATAAGTCATGATACATAGAAACAAGAGTATGAGTAAGGTAAGTATTATCCATTGAAAATCTTTCAGCCAGGTTTTCGCCGGCCGTTGTTTTTTTTGCCGCAACAGGTGCGGCAGTTTTTTGTTTAACTGGCGTATATCACTGCGCAACCTTGCCTTATCTTTTATTTGCTGTAATCCATCAAGTGCATCACTTTCAAAAGATCCTGCAGCCTTTTTTTCTAATAAGTTTTTTTCCTCCTCCGATATATTTTCGTCAAGGTACCTCAGCAGATCATCCTCAGTTAGTTTTTCTTCTTTATCAGATAATATGTCTCTCCGGTCAGCCATTTATTTTTTCCTTTTTTTTCTCTATAATCAATTTCAGGTTTCTCTTGCCATTTTGTATATAACTCTTTACCTGCGATAAGTTATAACCCAATATGTCTGTTATTTGCTGGTAAGATTTTTTTTCAAAGTAAAATAATTTCAGGCAGACTCTCTGTTCCTCATTCAGCTCCAGCAAACCTTCTTCTATTAATGAGAGCGTCTGATCTTTTTCAAGAAGCTCTGTCTTAAAATTTATTTCTTCGCGCGGCACTACCTTATCTGTCAGTTCCACTGGTATTCGTCCATGCCTGTCTCTTATTTTCATCAGGCAAAGATTTTTTGCCATCATATATAACCAGCTTTTAAAAAACTCAACCCTGTATTTTGGCAGTTCTGTTATTACTTTCAGGAATATTTGCTGTACGGCGTCTTTAGCTTCTTCCTCGTCTTTCAGGTACTTCATGCAGACCCCAAGCAATAATATGGTGTATCGTTTAAGAAGAACGCCCAGCCATTCATTATTTCCTTCGCTGTAAAACTTATTCAGCAGTTCTTTATCTTCGATATGTTCTAATGCATCTTTAGCCACGCTTTAAAGTAAGTAATTTTTATTTAAGATGCTGCTAAAGATACTTTTCCATAATGCTTTTAACTTTATTATTATGGCTTTTTTAATTTGTATGGTTCCTGTTTGCCCTATACGGGCAGATGCTTCACACCGCAGCGAACAGGTAAGCCAGTTGCTGTTTGGTGAAATTTGTGAATTACTCGAAAGAACAAAAGATTTTGTGCGGGTAAGAGTATTATTTGATAATTATGACGGGTGGTGCCAGTCTGCTCAGTTGGAACAAACAGAAATTGATATATTTAATGAAAACACAATGCTGGCAGCAGATTGGGTAAATACTGTAGCTATACGTGGTCAGCGTATGAATATTCCTTTTGGAAGTTCCTTAACCTTTTTAAATGATGAAGGCCTGGCAAAAAAGCACGACATGTCGTATAACGGCTCTTTTATTGATCCTGCGGCAAATACAATAAGTATCAGTTTAATTAAACAATTTACCCATACGTTTTTAAATACCTCTTATATATGGGGCGGCAGGTCTGTATTTGGTATTGACTGCAGCGGGTTTACCCAGCTTGTTTTTAAATGCCTGAACGTTCCTTTGCTTCGGGATGCTTACCAGCAGGCAACACAGGGAGAAGAAGTCGGGTCTTTGCAAGAAGCAGCATGCGGAGATATTGCATTTTTCGATAATGAAGCGGGGAGAATAACACATACAGGAGTAATACTTGATCCAAATACAATCATTCATGCATCAGGCAAGGTACGTATTGATACATTAGATGAGTCAGGAATAATAAATGCAGATAACGGCCTTCGTACGCATAATTTGAAAATAGTGAAAAGATTGATTAACAGTGTGGGCAAAGATTGAAGCTATAGCGGGAAAAGCATTCAAAATTTTTCAGAATAAGGGCATTTGTTTTTCATAGAATCATTGTTGCGCCGCATTTCGTTTTGTTGGCAAACCATTGTGCATCTTCAGGCTGTATTGCAAAATACCTGTTTAAAGTTTGAAGCTCGTTTCGCTGATTTCTTTTTTAGAAAAATCATTTGCTGCAATGTCAAACCTGTTTTTATTTAAAATTTTTTTTATTGAGTTATTAATTATTGGCGGCCATGGGTGAAGATTGATTTTGAAGAGAATATTTATATCGCTTCAGCGCCTGTACCACGCAACGAACAATTTCATTCTGCCCTTCGTCGCTGTTTAAATAATCTTCTTCATCAGGATTGCTTATAAAACCTGTTTCTACCAGTATGCTTGGCATTGCCACGGCTTGCAATACCCAAATGCCAACCTGCCGTTGCTGTGCCTGTCGGCTTATTCTGCCCACTTTTTTAAACTCGTCTTCTACAGTCAGAGCAAGGTTAGCGCTGCGATTAAAGTATTGTTGAGTCTTCAGCGAATAGAGAATCATCCGGTCGGGGGAACTCGGGTCGAAGTCTTTTACAAAGTTTGCAGTAGCGCTATCAAGATAAAGGGATTCATTTTCACGCATTGCTTTTTCTTTCATATCCGTTTTCTGTGCTCCCCATATATACGTTTCGGTTCCTTTCGCTTCGTTTGGCGTAGTCCAGTACCGGTACCGCGCAACTTTCCTGGTGTGTTTTTTCTTCTTCCTGCCTCTTCCGGTATAGTAAACTTCGGTACCATATCCTGATAACTCAGCGTGTTTTACAGGAGGAGCGCTGTTGCAGTGAATGCTGATAAATAAATCTCCTTTATTGAAATTGGCAATATTTGCTTTTGTAGGGGGCGACTGGTAAATATCCTGGGTGCGTGTTTGTACTACTTCTACGTCAGGTATTTCACTTTCAACTAATTTTCCCAGCTTTAAAGCTACGGCAAGCGCTATATCTTTTTCTTTTGAGTATCTGCCATCTGCGCCACCATCATGTCCGCCATGACCGGCATCAATAATAATCTTTCTTAATCTGGCTTTCTGATAATACGGATTGAAACCGAAAAGAAATACAGACTGAGCGCATAATACTACTATTCCCAAAAAAGTTACCAGGTTTCGCTTCATCTTACTTATGCTTTCGCTTCGTTTTTATATTTAAATCAATTTTATTTTAATATAAATATGTCAACGTTTTTATTTACTTTTTATTTTCGTCGTATCCTCCAATTTATCTGCGGTCGTATCAGAAAATTTATTTGCGGTCGTATCTTCAGCAATTATATCTGAACCTGTTTCTATTAAGTGTTTATATCTTAAGACTGCTCTCATTACCGCGTAGGCCACTTCATTCTGGCCTTTTTCGCTGTTTAGATAATCTTCTTCTGTGGGATTGCAAATAAACCCCGTTTCAACTAATATACTTGGCATATTTGTAGCCTGCAGCACCCAGATACCTTCATTATTTCTTTGCTTCACACCGTAACTGGTACGTCCTTCTTTTTTAAACTCTTCTTCAACAAAACTTGCAATAGCAAGACTTTGATCGAAATATTTTTTAGTTCTTAAAGAAGCCAGAATTTTTGCATCAGGAGATTCGAAATAATTAACGGAAGTATCGTGTTCACCAAACTGGTCATCGTCATCTCTTGAGCCTACCGACAGTTGCTTCTGATCGTATTTATTTACCGCCCAAATATAGGTCTCAGTTCCTTGCCTGTCGCAGGACAGTTTATAAGATTTATATATCGGTACTCGTCTTCTTTTTTGAACTCTTCTTTTTTTTCTGCCTTTTCCCACAGTTACTGTAATGTTTTCATCCCTGAATCCTTCTATTTTCCTTTCATACCTGTCTTTTAAAGTGTTAACGTGAATAGATATAAAAAGGTCTCCGCGATTTTCATTAGCAAATTGTGCTCTCCATCGGTTTGCAGCCTTTACTTCGGTGAGGCCTGCGGGAAGATTTTCGTCTGTTCTTGTATATATAATATTACAATCAGGCAATACTTCTTTCAGCCGTTGACCCAGTTTCAAAGCCATGGCAAGAGTAAGTTCGGATTCATAGCTGTACTTACCCTCAGCATTACGGTTTGGTAATCCGTGACCTGCATCTATTACAATTGTTTTAAGTATTTGCCTTTTCGGCGGAAGGTTTAAATTTGTTGAAAAAGAGGAGAATATTGAAAAGATAAAAAAATGAAGAAAAATTACAATCGCTCTTTTAATCATACTAATTTTCCTTTAGCTCTTTTATAATTTGAATTGGTTAATCTTCACACAACATTAATGCTTTAAACATTAAATTTGTCCCACTACTTATGAGCGAGCAATGTAAAGTTAGGTCAAAAAGAATTTCAGCTTTAGCGTTAATTGCTATTGTTTTCTTAATAACAATACAGGTAAGTGCAAAACATAAGCGCAGCAATTTCACTTTTCAGCCTCGTGAAGCAATAACAGATACGCCCCCGCCAGCGAAAACTCCTAAAAACATTGATACTATTTCAAAAAAAAATCCTGCTGTTTCTGCAAGCTCTGCTGTTGCTGACACTGCCAAAAAAGATAGTATAGCAAAGGTTACCGACACCTTTAATCTCAAGATATCTAAAGACACACTTTCAGCCCCGGTCACTTATGCGGCAGAAGATAGCGGTGTGCTGATTGTACCCACCAAACAATTTATTTTATATGGAAAAGCGAATGCTAAATATACGGATGTAGAAATATCTGCTGCTACCATCAGTCTTGACCAGGACAAGCAAATGGTCACTGCGTATGGATCTACAGATACAACCGGCAATCCGCTGAACAAGCCCAAGCTCGTACAGGGAGATATGCAGAGCACAGAAGATTCCATTTTTTTTAATACCCGCACCAAGAAAGGGTTAACTAAAAATACTTATTTGCAACAGGGGGAAATGTACGTATATGCAAATACTATTAAAAAAATAAATGATAACACCATATTTGCCTGGAGAGGAAGATTTACAACCTGCAATCTTGATACGCCGCACTTTGCTTTCAGAACCCGGAAAATGAAGATGATCAGCAGCAAAATAGCAGTAACCGGTCCCGCTTTTCCGGAGTTTGAAGGAGTGCCTGTGCCCATTGGTATACCATTTGGAATTTTCCCGTTAAACAGGGGAAGACATTCCGGTTTTTTGCCTCCGCAATTTGCCTCAAACGACCAGTATGGCCTTGGGTTAGAAGGACTTGGGTTTTATAAAGTGCTTAGCGACAATTTTGATGCAACGGTCAGAAGCAACATTTACAGCTACGGCGGATGGAATTTGAATCTGTCTTCGCGATACCTCAAGCGATATAAATACAATGGCAGCTTAAACTTCGCTGTTCAACATACAAAAATCTTAAACAACGGAGTTTATACCAAAGAAGAATTTACCAAGAGCCAGACCTTTATGATAAACTGGAGCCATACCAGGGACAGTAAGGCAAGGCCGGGTTCCACTCTGTCGGCAAATGTAAACGCCGGCAGTTCGAAGTTTAATAATTATGTACCTAACAATGCCTTGCAAAATTTTCAAAATAATTTAAGTTCATCTATTGCTTATAGCAGAGACTGGAATGGAAAATATAATCTTACCATAAGTGCAAACCATAGCCAAAACAGTCTGACCCGTTTATATAATGTCAACCTTCCTACAGCCAGTTTCAATGTAGTAACCATTTATCCTTTTCAGAAAAAAGAAGCAGCCGGTACACCAAAATGGTATGAAAAGCTTGGTTTGGGTTATACCGGAAACTTTCAAAACCAGATTTCTTTTTATGATACCGCCTTTAGTATCAGAAGGGTTTTAGATACTGCACAATATGGTGCAACCCATGTTATTCCCATTACTTTGTCATTGCCTCAGATGGGCTCTATTCAGCTTGCGCCAAGTGTTTCGTATGAAGAACGATGGTACGGGCAAAAAATATTACGCCGATGGGATACCGGCAGAAAGAAAGTTGATACAACTGTTTCGAGAGGGTTATATGCTGCAAGGCAAATGCAGTTTGGCATATCGGCCAGTACCCGCATTTTTGGAACTTATCAGTTTGGCAAGTCAAGCAAAATCCAGGCTATACGACATGAGATAAGACCAAGCATAAGCCTTAACTACAGGCCCGATATGCAAAGGAAATATTTTTATAATGTGCAGACCGATACTTCAAAAACTTTCCGGCGTTTCTCCCAGTTTGAAGGCGGCATCATAGGAGCTTTTGGTGAAGGCCGGTTTGGAGGTATCGGCTTTGGCATAGACAATACGCTCGAGATGAAAGTGCGCGACCCGAAAGATACATCTGAAGGAGGCACAAAAAAAATAAGGCTGTTAGATGGTTTCGGCTTCAATGGATCGTACAATCTTGTTCCCGGGCCCCGCGACAGCTTTCCTTTGTCTAATATAAGCATGTATGTCAGAAGCACATTGTTTGAAAAAATAAACATTACTGCTAATGCAAATCTCGATCCTTATCAGACAGATGCAAAGGGAATACGGCATCCGAAGCTTTATTTGGCCGAAAATAAATTTAAGTTTGGCAGAATAACCAATGGAAGCATAGCAATTTCTACCTCTTTGCAAAGCAAAAGTAAAGATGGTAAAACTGATAAAGAAAGACTTCCGCAGGATGATTATATGACGCCCGACGAGCAACAGCGGCAGTTGGAATTTGTGAGAAGCAATCCTGCGGAGTATACTGATTTCAATATACCCTGGACCTTACAGTTGTCATATTCATTAAGTTTCTCCAACCAGCTTGCTTATGATTATTCAAGGTTGCAAACAAGGGTTTATTCTAATGTGAGCGTCAATGGCGATTTCAGCTTAACCCCCCGCTGGAAAATTGGCGGAAATACTTACTTCGATTTTACTACCAGGAAAATACAAACGCTAACCATGTTTATAACCCGCGAAATGCACTGCTGGCAGATGGCGATTAACATAACACCGGTAGGTTTGTTCCGTTCTTTCAACATTACTCTTAACCCAAAGTCAGGCATTTTGCGCGATCTTAAGATTAACCGGTCCAGGTTTTTTTACCAGTGATATGGTTTTTCCTGCTAATGCCGGTGATGTCGCAAATATTAAAGCATCTTATTATGATTCTTTAATAAATTCTTTTCTCTCATAATCATCATTACCGTTCGGATATCTTCTCCACTCAGGAACGTGACGTGCGGGATGCATAATAATCCCACATAATTTTAAAAACTTTTTCTTTCAAATCTTTACTGCTTATGCCAAGAGAACTTACAGCAGGGAGAAAGTGCATTTCAAGAGAATGAGGCCACAGGAAAAAAGGTTTATGGGGAGGCAAAACTGTTTTGGTATTAAATATCAGTGCAGGTATAATGTTTTTATGCGATTCAACGGCAAGTTTAAAAGCGCCGTTGTGAAAAGATTTTAAAGGATCAGAAGTTCGGTTTCTTGTTCCTTCGGCATAAATAACCATGTGTAATCCCTCTGACAAAGTTTTTTTCATTTCAGCAAAGCTCTCGCGGCGGCTTTCTTCGCTGTTTCTGTCAACCAAAACGGACCCCCGCCTATATACCCATCCGAATATAGGGGCTTTTGTAAAAGATTTTTTTGCAATAGTCTTATTTGCTCCCGGTACAAAAGGTGTTGTTATGGGTACATCCATCAAAGAATTGTGATTGCATACTACCACATAGTTTTTTCCTTTTTCAAAGTTTTCCTTTCCGATAACTTTTAAAGGAGATGCTATTAAGGTTAGCCACACGTTCATCCATACTTTTGTTATCTGCCTGAATGCTTCGGTACCTGCAGGTTCTTTTATAAAAAATGTTGTGCAAACCGGAATAATTATAACAAGCAATGTAGCACTGAAAGAAACTAATCCCCACACAGCCCAAACAGCTCCAAAAATGTTTTTTAAGATTCTCATGTTGTAAATGTAGCAGTCAATTAATCAAGATTCCAATTTATAGGATCCTGCTTTTGTTTAACAAGATAATTATTTGTTTTGCTGAAATGCCTGCATCCGAAAAAACCCTTATCCGCACTTAATGGAGAAGGATGCGCCGCCTTAAGAACATGATGCGCGGTTTCATCAATCAATACCTGTTTTTCCTGGGCAAAGCGTCCCCATAGTAAAAAAACAATTCCTTCCTTTTCTGCTGATATTTTACTTATAACTGCGTTAGTAAATTCCATCCACCCGATTTTTGAATGACTTGCCGGTTCGTTCGCTCTCACCGTTAAAACCGCATTTAACAGCAATACTCCCCGGGTTGCCCATGGTGTAAGGTTGCCTGTTTTAGGAATGGGCATACCAATATCAGTGTTTAATTCCTTAAAAATATTTATAAGCGATGGGGGAGGAGCAACGCCATCAGGCACTGAAAAGCTTAACCCCATAGCCTGCCCAGAGCCATGATAAGGATCCTGGCCAAGTAAAACAACTTTTACACTGTCAAACGGTGTTTTATCAAAAGCATTAAAAATGAGCGGGCCTGGAGGATAAATAGTTTTTCCCTGCGATTTCTCTACCTTTAAAAAAGTAACTGTTTGTTGAAAATACGGTTTAGTAAATTCTGCCTTTAAAACATCTTTCCAGCCTTCTTCCAATTTCACATCCATTTTAGCAAATTTTGGTTTGGATGCAAACTAATAAAAATTTACTTTTGCCACCGCTAAAACCGGTTCGGTAGCTCAGTTGGATAGAGCAACTGCCTTCTAAGCAGTAGGTCATTGGTTCGAATCCAATCCGGATCACGGAATAAGGATTACAAGGTTTGTAATCCTTATTTTATTTTATGCAACTTTACTATTAAGGTGTTAATTTTAAGTCTGTTATAACAGCTGTTCTGTTTTTCTTCTTTCTACCTTTACAAAGTAAGACATATTCTTAATCGAGTAAAAAATCGAGTAAAATTTGCTTTTACCTCTTAAACCTATTTGTGAAAGGAAATTTGTCCGGCGCAACGGAACCAGTCTTATTTATATTCAGTACTGTTTTAGTGCAGAAAAAAGGACTTTGTTAAATACCGAAATTGCAATTCCTCCTGCTTACTGGAATAAAAAGCGATTGTGTATTGTAAATAATCTTCCAGAGGAATTTGGAAAAGCTCAACATTTAAATGATGAGCTTAATCGAATGTTTCGTATAGCTGAAGACCTTGTTTCCTTTGCATTAAAAAATAAAATATCAGATCCTGGAAACTTTGTCAAAAAAACCTTCAATCCTCACCTAAATACAGAGAATTTAGATAAAGAAAATTTTCTTGAAAATTTTGAAATCATTGGTAAAAAAAAGACTGTTAATAAAGACATCTATTTTCAGATCGATGATTATATCCGGTCAAAAGAGAATAAGGTAAGCAAGGGGATGATACCAGTATATAAACAATTAAAGGAACGTTTAAAGGCGTTTGAGATATATAGAAAAAAACCTATTACTTTTGATTGTCTTGATTACAGTTTTTACGAAGATTTTATTGAGTTTCTGACTTTTTCTTATAGGCATAAGAGAAGGAAAGATGTTTTTTTAGGATTAAAAGTGAATTCAATCGGGCTTACTGTTAAACAATTAAGAGTTTTTATAAATGACCGGGTGCGAAGAAAAATTATTGCCTCGATTGACATGCATGATTTTAAGGTTACAAACGAAGAAACAGACGCTATTTATCTTACTTATGACGAAGTAAAGAAAATATATGAAACTGATTTGTCAGATTTTGAATGCCTCAAAGAATACCGAAATCTTTTTGTGCTTGCATGTTTAACTGGCTTGCGTTTTTCAGATTTTTCTACTCTTAAACCGGAAGATTTACGAAAAGACATGCTTTATAAAAAACAAAATAAGTCTGATCATTGGGTTGTTATTCCTTTAAGAAAGGAAGCCAAAGAAATATTTACCCAGCAATTTAAAGAAGACATATCCATACTTACAAATGCGGAATTTAACAGGCATATAAAAACGATAGGAAAATTGGCCGGAATTGATCAAAAGATAAAGTTTTCAAGTTTTCTTTTAAAAAAGGAAACAAGGACATCGAAGTATGTAAGTCCAAATATGAGTGGATTACGACACATACTGCCCGTCGATCATTTTGCACCAACGAATTTTTAGCAGGTTCCCCTGTTAAGCTCATTATGAAAATCAGTGGTCATAAGACGGAGAAGGATTTTTATAAATAGTAGATGGCGTAGGGGAATGGACTACAACATCAGTAGCTAAAGGATTTGAAAATGACATTGAGGTAGTTAAGGAAATAAAATTTCCTCATTCCATTGGTTTATTATATTCAGCCTTTACTTACTATTTAGGTTTCAAAGTAAATTCAGATGAATATAAAGTGATGGGATTAGCTCCCTACGGAAAGCCTAAATACCTTGATTTAATTTATACTCATTTAATTAATATTAAAGAAGATGGTTCCTTCCGATTAAACTTAGAGTATTTCGGTTTTTGTATGGGATTGAAAATGACAAATAAAAACTTTCACAAGCTTTTTAATGCAGAGCCTCGGCAACCAGGTGAAGAGATAACCACTTTTCATATGGATTTGGCAAGTTCAATTCAAAAAGTAACAGAAGAAATAATGGTTAAAATTGCCTGTAGTTTATACAAAGAGTTTAAAATAAAAAATTTATGTCTTGCAGGCGGAGTGGCTTTGAACTGTGTAGCTAACGGGAAAATTTTAAGAGAAACACCTTTTGAAAAAGTATGGATACAACCAGCGGCAGGTGATGCAGGTTGTGCCCTCGGTGCTGCATATTGGGTATATTACAAATACTTAAAAAATAAAAGAAAAGAATCAGAAAATGAGAAAGATAGAATGAAAGGTTCATTACTTGGGCCTTCTTTTCCAAGAATTGAAGTAAGAAGGCTTTTAGAAGAAAAAGGGGTAGCTTTTTATGAATTAAAAGCAGATTCTTTATATGATACGATAGCTAAGGAAATTGCTATGGGAAAAGTTATTGGCTGGTTTAAAGGACGAATGGAATACGGACCAAGAGCCCTTGGAACCAGGAGCATTATAGGTGATTCTCGCAACCCTAAAATGCAATCATTAATAAATCAAAAGATTAAATTTCGAGAATCATTCAGGCCATTTGCCCCAGCTATTTTAGAAGAATTTGTTAGTGATTATTTTGATTTACAAATAAAAAGCCAGTATATGTTACTTGTAGCTGATATACTGCCTAAACATCAGCGAACCTTATCAGAAGAGGAAAGCAAACTAGTTGGTTTCGAAAAATTAAAAATGGTATATTCTGATTTCCCTGCTATCACACATGTTGATTATTCTTCCCGGATACAAACAGTTAATAAAGAAGAAAATGCAGATTTCTATAATTTGATTGATGCCTTTTATCGACTTACAGGTTGTCCCATCATTATTAATACCTCTTTTAATATAATGGATGAACCCATTGTTTGTTCTCCTGAAGATGCTTTAAGATGCTTTCAAAAATCTGGTTTAGATGTTTTTGTAATTGAAAATTTAATAGTAAACAAAGATTAAGAGAACGAGGTTTACTTCTTCAACAACTGGTTTTATAATTAATAATTCCGCATAAGTTAAAAAAACGAGGGAAATAGAAATAGCGAGAGGATTAGATATCAATGGTTCTAATTATTCCCATTAATTAATGGCAAGTAAAAAACAGACCATACAAGCTGTGAAAGAAGCGATTGAACTATATAACAACTACAGACCACGCCAATCATTGTCTTTGCAAACACCCAATGAAAAACATCAAAAAAACCAGTCTCAACAAAAAACGTAAATTTATATGTCAGATGAATCGGAAGTGAGCACTGCTGGGGAGCAACTCACCAGGATTAGTCTGACGGGTGGAAATGATAAAGCGGTTGATCAAAAAACAACCGCTTTTAAAAATAAAATCATTTTTATCCCAAATACCTAACCTGGACAAGCCAGAACCAAAGAGGCAAAAAAGAAAAGTTGAATTTTTTTAAAATCCCCTGAAAGCTAAGGTGGTATTCCTTTTCAGAGAAGGCTAAAAAATATCTTGCCATTTTTGGTTAAGTTTTAAGTTGTTAGATACTAAAAAAACCCAAAATAGGCAGAGAAATATTATTTTAAAAACCTGTCAACTCATTTTAGGACTTTACACCGGTTACTTTTGCATTTAATTAATTATTATTACTACATTAAAATCTGTTATGATAGCAACTAAAGGATACGCAGCACAATCACCCGAAACAGACCTGGCTCCCTGGAGCTTTGAGCGCCGTGAAGTAGGACCCCATGATGTGCAATTTGATATTTTATTCTGCGGGGTATGTCACTCCGATTTGCACCAGATCAAAAACGACTGGTTTCCGGGCATTTTCCCTATGGTACCCGGACACGAAATTGTTTCCGATATTGAAATGATAGACATTAAAGACATAAAAAGCGCTTACGAACGCATGTTAAAAGGTGATGTTCGTTACCGCTTTGTTATAGACATGGCTACCTTATAGTACCTTGATTTTTTGTTAGAAGCTGCTGGTAATAGTACCGGCAGCTTCTTTGTTTCCATCATTCATATTTGTTTCCTTTTGGTCCATTGTTTAGAGGGGCAGGAAACATTGTTATGTCCTATACGTTCCATTGTTCCCCTCGAAGATTTCTGATACAGATGTTAATAAAATTTATAGAATTAGGTAGATAATTCGCAAAAGCCTTCTAACCTAAGTCAAAAGCTCGAGCCGCGAGGCTTCGTTCCTGCAACAGGACTCCACCCGCTTGTTTCTGAAACTGCTTTGCATGTTTCAGAATGCTTTCGCCTGCGCTCAGCACCCAACCGGCTGATGTCCCTTATGCAGGGACTGGTGTCAGGAAGCGATTATTAAATTAACAGGATCAAAAAGATAGTTCGTAAAAAAGGATTGACTTCATAAAAAATGCGTTAAGAAATGAAATAAATGTTACCGGTTTTTTGATGTGCCATTAGTAGGTAAGTTGCTTATAGCTCAGTATTATTCAACTGCTGTGACTGATTTCATTTTAGACTGAACTGATAATTTTCAGCAATAATAATAAAACATCCTATTTCCTTCTCTTTCAGGAGAAGGTGGCTGAAAGCCGGATGAGGTGGACTCTTGATTTTTGTTTTATTTTATCAAGAAAAAGAAAATAAAACGATATTAATCGACAATTTTGCGAACTATCTGCCTAATCCAATAAATTTATTGCGCCTTTCCTTTGAAGGTAACTACTGCGCCAGGTGCATCGGTATTGAAACTACGCTTTATATCAACCGCTATGTTATCAGCAGAAAAGTGGCACAACAAAGTTTGAGTATGCGGACTTTCTATGTACCGTAAAACAAGCTCAAGCGTGTTTGAGTCAATCCAGGTGTATTCGGCTGCAACTTTAAAAGGCGGTAAGCCTGCGAGGCTGTTTCTTGCACCACTTAGCAGGTATGGTCCTTTCAGCTTTGTCTCACCTTGTTGCCAGGTGTTGGCGGCAAAACGAAGAGGATAAACTCCTGAATCACTTTTTAACATCAGTTCACAAATATTGTTTTGAAAATTGAACGAGAGTGACTGGATATTTTGTGCATTCGGTTCCATCACAAAAGTCTTTGGATTGGTAAGGTAAGGAGCTACTGAATCTTTCTTTACCGGCAGGGCTAACGCTGCTAACTTCTTTTTCAACATTTCATCTGCGCTGGTGTTTGCAGGCAGTTTACCTTTCTGCATTGTCGGCAGTAATATTTTCCAGATCAGGTTTAATTCGCCTTGCATATCTGCCGTTTCAGATGTAATGGCAATAACGGCATCCTGCTCAGGAATAATGATCGCATACTGCCCGAATGCACCATCACCACGATATGCATTGTTCCGGCAACGCCACATTTGGTAGCAATAGCCTTGCTCCCAGTCACTGGAGTCCCGTTTAGCCTTCGAATACTCAGGGTGTTGAATGATATGTGCTGTACTTGCTTCTTCTGCCCAACCTTGCGGAAGTATCTGCTTTCCATTCCATCTGCCTTTTTGCAGAAATAGCTCTGCAAACTTTGCAATGTCTTCTGTTTTCAATCGAAGTCCCCAGCCGCCGGTGTTGATGTGTTGCGGACTTTCTTCCCAATCAGGCTTTGCTATACCCAAGGGTTCAAAAAGTCTTGGTTGCAGGTAATTAATAACCTTTTGACCTGTTACCTTTGATACAATCGCGGAAAGCATATAAGTAGCCGTTGAATTGTATAAGAACCGGCTGCCCGGCTGATACTTTATAGGAAGCCTTAAAAACCTTTTCACCCAGTTAGTATCCTGCGCAACAATACCGGTAGGATCAGGCTCCTGCCCGGCAGACATGGTAAGCAAATCTTTCACTGTCAGTTGTTGCGAATATGAACTAACAGTATCAGGTAATAAATTAGGAAAAAAAGAGATCACTTTATCGCTTAACGATAGCTTTCCTTCAGCACGCGCAAAGCCAACCGCTGTAGCAGTAAAACTTTTGCTTAGAGAATACAAAGAATGTCTTAAGTCCGACCGATATGGATTCCACCAGCCTTCGGCGATAACCTTACCATGGCGAAGCAACATAAGACTATGAAACTCATGCTTACTTGCAGCAACCGAATCCAAAAAGGTACTGATTGCCGTTGCGGACACGCCTTCTGCCTCAGGTGTGCTGCGTTGCAGTTCATTACCAATTTGTCCATTTACTTTAAGTTGTAAAAATGTAGAAAGCAATAAGACGGAAAGCAATGTTCTTTTCATAAGCAGGTTTTGTAATAATCTTTAACAGATTAAATAAGCAATTTAAAGCTTGTTCAATTGTTATAAACGTGAGGTGTAATAATAAAAACGTCCTTTAAAAACTGTAGAAGAATACTTTTTTTTAAGATAGAGGAATATAATTTTGCCGAGGCTACGATATTATCTGTTTAAATGGAATAAAATGACTACCGTTGATGTTTAATTTAAATTCGATAATAAGCTAAATTTGTAGTGTGAATAAAAAAGAATAACATCGTCAATGATATTATCTATTTTCAAAGAATTAAGTAAAAGTTTACGTATGCACAATTGCAAATTCTGCAACAAGTTCCATAATCCTCACTTATCTATTAATAAAGAATATGATACAATAATTTTTGAGACAGAAAATTTTATTGTTACTCCAACAATGGGTTCTTTAGTCGAGGGTTGGCTACTAATAATTTCAAAAAATCACTTTATATGCGCAGGACAAACTAGTTACTCTTTAAAAAAAGAGTTGAAAGGTTTAATCGAGCAGATTAAAACTGGTTTAAAAGATTTAAAAAAGAACATTTTTATTTTTGAACATGGCCCGCATTCTTCATTACAAAGTACTGGTTGTGGAATTGATCATCTTCACTTACATGTAGTTCCTCTTGATTTCAACTTATTTAAAAAGGCGCAAGAGTTCTATCCATATAAATGGAATTTGAGTGATTTATTTTCTACAACAGAGTATTTTGAAAAATGTTCATCATATTTATATATGCAATGTCCTTCAGGCGAAGAGTATGTAACTTCGGATTTAAATATACCTAGTCAGTTTTTCAGGCGAGTCATTGCAAAAGAATTGAATATTGAAGAACATTATGATTGGAAAAAAAATTTTGGAAAAGAAAATATCGACAAAACACTAAAAATTCTTTCCCAATAATTAGAACTTGTATAAAATGGGAGGAATAACTAATCTAGAAAACACTGACCAACGAAAACCCGGAGAATGGAAGAGTAAATTTTCAGAGGATGCTTTAAAAGAAATTAATTCAGAGGCTTATTATTTGCTCACCGTTTATACAATAGCTGTAATCTTAGCTGTTATTATATGGGGAGAATTTCCGGTAACTTGGTTTCATTTAAACCATTAGAAATATCTGATTTTTAAAAAATTTGCTATTGTTGCCTTAGGCGGGACATTTGGAGGAACTCTTTTCGATATAAAATGGCTTATACATGCTGTTGCGAAAAACAAGTGGCATTTAGATCGACGACTCTGGAGATTGTCCGTTCCTTTGACTTCAGCAGCTTTTTCTGTTGCTTTTGCAGCAATTATTATATCTGGTTTTTTAAAAATATTTGATCCTAATTCTCTAAATTCCTCTTCTACAGGTTTTGGATTCGGTTTTTTAGTCGGATATTTCTCTGATAATGCAATAGCAAAACTTTCTGAAGTAGCTCAAACCCTATTTGGCACATTAGAAGACCAGAAAAAACCCAAGATCGAAGCCGGTGACCCAGAATAGCGCTCTAACGACATACCCAGCCACACTGCACTTTAAACTTCAATTTTCTTTTAATGCGCTTTAAACCTTATTTTTTTCGTCAAAATCAGTAGTCGATGATTTATCTTAAAGAGAAAAAGGGTTTCGAAGCTTTATCATTACAGAATGCTGTTGAAGAGGTAGGGGAGAAAGCAATCAGTCTTCTAAAAATTCCCGTAGAGTGGACCCCTCCTTTTTTTGTGCTTAATACACATTTCTTTTCTATTTGCGAAGAAAACAAAGGAGAAAGAATTGTCAATATTGAGCCTTTAAAAGATACAGTCACTGAATTAAGTAAGAAGCTGGAAGAATTAAAATCAATTGGATTTTTGAAAGTAATTGTTAGATCTAAAGTAATTGTTAGATCTAGTGCAACAATTGAGACCTTAATTGACCGAGGAAGTTTTGAAAGCATTGAATGTAATAATGGTTTGAATGAAGTACTTGTCACCATCGAAAGAATTTTTGTTGAGACAAGAGATTTATTAAAAGAAAACAATAAAAATAAACTAGCATTAATTATTCAAGGTTATATCTCACCCCATTACTCCGGTCATCTTTCCAATGAAAGAAGGATAGCTAAAGGATTAAATGCATGGAGTATCGAGTTTATAAATCACTCAAGTAATGAAAGTTACTGGGAAACATTTAAAGTATCTCAAAATCAATTACCGCTTGAATTAACTTCAATACATTGTAGAAGGAAAGATGAAGTTATCCAAAAACTAAAGCGACTAGCTTTTAATACTTATTCCCAAGAAGAAAGATGCCATTTTGAATGGATTTGGGATGGAAATATTTTATGGATTGTTCAAAAGGATTGTGAGATTACAGAACCAGGGTCAAAACCTGGTAGTAATTGGACATATCCAGATGTTGAAATTATCCATTCAGAGCTTAAAGTTTTAAAAGTGGATAAAGATTGCAAAGAGCGTTGGAGCAAAATTAATAACATCGAAACCTTTAGATTTTGTGAACTTGCAAGTGTTACTTTCTTTGTATTAGAGAATTTAGATATAAAAGAAAGATTATTAAAAGATGAGGATTGCAGAAGTTTGGATGAAGACTTGCAAGTTCTCGCTGTATATCCCATTGTTATTAGAACTTCCTTAAGAAAAGAAGATACTACTCACCCTGGACTCTATCTTCCTAGAACTGATACACTGTTTGAGTGGCAATCAGCAAAAAAATTCATTTTGGAAACTACTAAAAAATTAGTTATTGAAGAGGGTTTAAATCCTTCAGATTTCTCATTTTTAATTCATCATTTTATTGTTTCAAAGTCATGTGCTTTAGTATATACCGTTCCCAATAGAAACAAAGTCAGAATCGACTCATCTTGGGGTCTTGCTGATGGATTAGCTTATAATAGCTATGATTCCTTTGAAGTAGATTTATTTGAAAAGAAAATCAAAAAAAAAATAAGAGGAAAACATGAATATTTGGATGTAGATGATAAAGGAAATTGGATAATAAAGAAAAGCGGTTCAAATTGGGATTGGAAACAATCTTTAGAAGATAAAGAAGTAATTAGTATCGCTGAAATGTGCTTTAAGGTTTCGTCTTTTTTAAAAAAACCTTTAATAATAATGTTTTTTATTAACTATCCTAATTCTAAAATACACGCTCCTATTTTACCTTGGCAGTTAATCCATGAAATACCAGAATTTTCCGATACTATCTCGGAAAGAATGTTTAATCGTAATAAAATTACCATTTCGAATAAACAGGATTTTGTGAATTTGAAGAAGCGGTATAAAAGCAGTAATAAAAATAATAAAGTAACAATTCATTTAAAGCTTGATCCTAAGAATTTAAGAGATACACATTTTATAAAAGAAATAGGTTCTCTTGCAAAAGAAACAGATTTTCATTTAGAAATTGAAGGATCTACGCTTTCTCATGTTTATTATATTCTTTCAAATCAAGGTGTTAAAGTCAGGTGCTTTGACCTTTTTGAACCGAAATATGATAAGCAAAAATTTAATAAGCTTGTAAGAGATAAAATACCGGCAAAAATATCTTTTCATGGAGAAAGCTCAGTTATAACAAAGATTCCGCAAAGTTTGTTAATAGAGCTTTTGAAGGCTAAGGCCGTTGAAGAGGCACTTGAATTGCAAAACGCATCGGATCAGAAAAATCTTTTAGAGGAATTGGCTGATATACTTGAAATAGTTAGAAGCATATCTAATGTAATCAAAACCCCCCTTACCGAAATCGAAAAACTAGCAGATAAGAAGAGAGAAGAAAGAGGAGGATTTGAAGAAGGCGTCTATCTAAGGGAAACGGAAGAAATATCTATTACAAACTTTAGATCTAAAAAAAAGAAGCAAAATGAAAGAATAAGTATGAAATCGTTTCGAGGACAGAAAGCAAAGCTTGAAGAAAGTAAAATTATTCTTTCACTAGTGCCTAGTATTTTAAGAAAAGAAGTAGTAGTTCTTCATTTGAAAAATATAAATAAATACGCATATATAAAATATTTTGAAAAAGAGATAGTCATTTCAATTGAGGATACGATTATTAATCCAAATCCTAACCAATTAAACTTGTTTTAACTACTTCCTAAAGCTTTCTACCCCTACCGGTGTTCTTTGCAGCATCGCTCATAAAGGTGCCATCACCCTAAACTGTCACTTGGACTTCAAAAGCGCTGTAAGTGAACAGAAACCATTAGGATAGTGTTTTTGAGTAAATCAGGAAATCAATTTTCGACTTTAGACATGTCAATCTTACCTCAATGGGTCGGCCTAAATCATAAAGCCTACATCTATTAACTCATTTATTACCATAAATCAATGCTTTTCCAACCCATCAGTTCTAACTTTGCTCCTCTAAATTTAAACGGTATGGAATTAGGCGTTGGAATGTTTGGCGATCTGAATATAAATAGCAAAGGCGAGGTGCAACCTACTGGCCAGCGGTTACAGGAAATAATTGAAGAAATAAAACTGATGGATGAAAGCGATCTTTACTTTTTTTGGAATTGATGAGCATCATCGCCCGGATTATGCAAGTAAAGTTGTTATTATCTTTTGCTGCTCTTGCTTTACTTCTTTTAATTCTTCCAATACATTACCAAATTCTATTTCCAATATCTGGTCTTCCATACTTTTCTATTTTAATTAGTTTTATAAATGTTGCGACCTGCGTTGCTGCAGTTTTTTCTTCTTCTGCTGATGTTGCTTTAGTAATTCTGCAGGGATGTAACTGTCATTAGCTGGTGTAGGATTAAGCAGTATGCCTATTGTTTTAGTTAAGAGACTTTGCTTGTCCCGGAGATGTTCTGTTTCCTGCATTGCCTGTTTATATTGCAGAATTCCCTTGCCTTTGGTTATAAGATATCCTTTTTCTTTCATTCATAGTTGAAATTCTTGGTAGTTTCTGCACTTACTTAACACCTGCTCAATATCCTGCTGCAACCGCTCTTTACGCTGGTCATACCTTGCTTGAATACCAGTGACTCCCTAATGATTTAAACCTTAAACCTTCTGATCTGTTGTCATTAAGGATTTTTTTAAAAAGTACAAAAAGTGCCTGGAATTGGCTGAATTGGCTTTAAATGAGTATTTAAAAACTTAGTGAAATAAAATTTTTTTTCTAATAAAATTTTTTGTAACTACTCAGGTTGCAAATTAAACAAAAGAGTAAGGGCTTCAAAAACGTTTTGAGTGTTTTTGATTGTGGTATCAATAACGGAACGCAGGAT